>Ga0302325_10032280_pt1 | contig 10757 bp, 9 predicted proteins | sample Palsa_T0_2_FD_201948 | JGI IMG/M metagenome (GOLD analysis project Ga0302325, IMG submission 201948) | Peat permafrost microbial communities from Stordalen Mire near Abisko, Sweden - Palsa_T0_2 | ecosystem: Environmental > Terrestrial > Soil > Palsa > Peat permafrost | place: Sweden: Abisko... | reverse complement strand
CCCTCCGGGACTGCTCGCACTTGCGTTCGTTTACCCAGGACTGACGTCCTGGGCTACTTTCAGGTCGTCCCTTCGGGACTGGCCCTCTAGGTAAGGCGGCTCTTCCATTTCGCGCGAAAGTGCGAATGACAGCCCCCCGGACGTGTGTTCATTTCTCCCTCTACTTGCCGCAGGCAAGTTGAGGTGCTCGGGATGACAAAGGGTAGGGTGGTGGCGGTAACGACAACCTCACAGACGTCGTTCATTCCAGACGAAACTTGCCGCAGGCAAGTAAAGCTGGTCGGGTGACAAAGGGGAGAGAGGCGCTTTCCTTTGGCGTGAGGTTGTCACTACTGACATCACACCAAATGGAAGCACCACCCTCCCCTGGAGGACCAGTCCCGAAGGGACGACCTGAAAGTAGCCCAGGACGTCAGTCCTGGGTCGGAATTGGAAGAGAAGACTAGTCCCGCAGGGACGGCTGAATCCATTCCACTTCAGCCGTCCCTACGGGACTGCTCTCACTTGCGTTTGGATACCCAGGACTGCGTCCTGGGCTACTTTCAGGTCGTCCCTTCGGGACTGGTCATTAAAGGCCGGGTGAGGAGCCGAGCCCCCCTTGTTCGTTAGGAACACCCGCAAGCGCCCACCTCCACTTCAACCAGCAACAGCTCTAACTAAACGCCCGGCACCGGCGGACAGCCTGGAAATTCGGGTAGATACCCGTTCCCGATGTAACCCAGATACTGAATCCCAATCTTGCTGGTGAAAAATCCGTCCGCGGTCATCTTGCGCAGGAACTCGAAGAACTCAACCCCCTGGCCCAGGCTCGCATCCTGCTGGATGTTCTTGCGATAGGCGATGCGATCGAGCATCTCCGTCTGCTGTTGCGCCGTGCAATCGAGGTAGGCCTTGCCATAACCATCGATACAGGCGGAATCAAGCCACATAAGGCCGCCACCGAGCTTGACCTGGAAGTCCTTATTCTCGCTGGTGAGCAGGTCGATAAACTCCGGAGCTCCCGCCTCGATGGCGCCCCCCGAATCCGCATCCGCCGGAAAGATCGTCTCGCATAGGGCCTGCAGAGTCTTGTACTGCGGGGGCGGAAAAAACTTTGGCGTGTACACGCCCGTCTTGCTCACCGCTTTTTCTGTGGTGATCATGTGGTGAGCGTACTCAGCCGCCTGCAGCGGGATCACGCGCAACACCGAGGTTGCCGCCGCACCGATACTCAAAGATCTCAATACATCGCGCCGGGATACGGTCATGCTATATCTCCCCTTTTCGAGCCTGATCGAGCAGGTACTCTGAAGTTTTCCACGACAACGCCGTGATCGTAAGCGTCGGGTTCTTGTCAGGACCCGTCACAAAACATGCACCATCGGCGACAAAGAGGTTTTTGACGTCATGCGCCTGGCAATTCTTGTTCAGGGCCGAGGTTTTTGGATCGTCGCCCATCCGCACTGTGCCCAGCTCGTGAATGATCTCTCCCCCTTCGGAGATTCCATGCTGGCCTTTGTCAATGACGCCGGTGTCGGTTCGCCTGGCCCCGTGGAAAACCGTCCCACCCGCCGCTTCCACGATTGCGGTAAAGTTCCCCTGCATATCTTTTGCCATCTTGAGCTCGTAGTCGCTCCAGGCAAAGTGGAAACGCAGAACCGGGATACCCCATTTGTCCACCACCTCCGGATCGATTTCGCAGTAGGTGTCGGGGTTGGGGATCATCTCGCCCCGGCCGGAAAATCCGATGAAGGTGCCGTACCTGCCGCGGCAGTAATGTTTGAGCGAAGCTCCGTAACCCTCTCGCTCCTTGATGACCCCATCGAACATGCCCACGCCCGGCATATGGCGTCCCCCGCCGAACTCGATGTGATAGCCGCGGGGAAAATCGTTCTTTTGCTCCGACCGCCACCAGGGCATGTACATGTGCATGCCACCCACACCATCATGATTGTGTGCCGGCACCTCTGCCAGTTGGGGAAAATATCCGGTGACACTGGTGCCGACGGAATCCGTCAAATAGCGACCGACCACGCCGGATGAATTTGCCAGCCCGTCGGGAAACAGCGTGGAACGTGAGTTGAGCAGCAAGCGCGCGGTCTCGCAGGCGCTGGCCGCCACCACAAAGGCCTTGGCCTGGACGCGCTTTTCCTGGCGCGTGGTCTTATCGATATAGGAGACGGCTTGCGCTTTCCCGTCTTTGTTCACCACGATCTCCCGCGCCATGGCGTTGGGGATCAAAGTGAAGCGGCCCGTGGCCTGGGCCGGCGGAATCATTACCTGGCTGGAACTGAAGTTGGAAGCACTGATGCATCCTCGCCCGCATTGCGCACAGTAGTGGCAGGGCGCCCGCCCGTTCACCGGCTTGGTGAGGATGGCCATGCGCGAGGGGATGCAGGTGATGTTCAGATGATCGCAGGCCTTCTTGACCAGGGTTTCAGTGCAGCGCGGCTTGGGCGGCGGCAAAAATACACCGTCGGGAGCAGCCGCAAGATTCTCCTTCGTTCCGAAGACGCCGATAAACTCTTCGACCTTATCGTAATAGGGCGAGAGCTCTTCATACGAAATCGGCCAGTCATCACCCAGGCCATCTCGGGAGCGAGCCTTCATGTCCGCTGCCGACATGCGCAGGGAGATGCGTCCGTAATGGTTGGTGCGGCCGCCTTCGATGCGCGAGCGAAACCAGCGAAAGGTTGATCCGGGAGCCGTGGTGTACGGTTCCCCTTCGATCTCCCAAAATCCATTGGGAGCGAGGAATTCATCGTTCAACTCGTGGAAGCCCCGGCCCCCGACATCGGCGCCGCGATGCGGCAGCGCATAGGGCCACACATGCTCTTTGTAATCTTTGCGGGGATTCAGCAGGGGCCCCGCCTCCAACATGACAACATTCAATCCGCCTTCGGTCAGTACCTTGGCGGCAGTACCACCCCCGGCGCCAGAGCCTATGATGCAGACGTCGTACACCTTGGGTGAGCCGACTACTTGAGGCATTAGAAATCTCCGATGAAACCAGAATACACAGAACTCAGCCGGCCTGGCCGGTCCTGGCCACGCTCTTCTTGAGGAACTTGAGACCTTCAAAGGCGATCGATTCCGGGGTGCGCTCGATATCTCGCCAGATGGCTGCGGCCGCGCTCAGATCCTTGATCGCGAAGCCAAAACTCTCGATCGTCAGCCAACCGTCATAATCGAGCGCCCGCAGCGCCTCGAATACCTGCGCCCACTCCACGTGCCCGGATCCAGGTATGCCGCGATCGTTTTCGCAAGTATGAACGTGCTTGAGATAGGGGCCAATCTTGCGGAAGCCCGCGGCAATATTTTTTTCTTCGATGTTGGCGTGGAAGGTGTCAAAGAGGATGCCGATATTCGGATGGGCAATCTGTTGCGCGATGGCCGCAGCATCGGCGGCCGTGTTCAGAAAGTAAGTTTCAAAGCGGTTCAGAGGTTCGATGGCAAATGTAACCCGGTTGGCGACGAGCGCATCGCCCAGAGATTGAAAGCCCTCCACGCCCCACTGCCATTCATCGCTCGTCCGGCGGCGGCCGGGCAGGTAGCCGACCGGGCTGTAAAGAGGACCGGCGACGATCCCGGCGCCGGCTTCCGCCGCGGCTTTGGCTACGTCTTCCAGGTGCAATCGGGTCTTGCGGCGTACGTCGGCGCTCGGGCTAATCAGGCTCAGGCCATCCACCAGGACAGTACAGGCATTACATTCCAGGCCGTTGGCTTCGGTCGCTTTGCGGATGGCCGACGCGGCAAATTCCGCCGGCCGTAACAGCGGCACCTCAACTCCATCAAAACCTGCCTGCTTGATGATGGGCAGCAACTCGAAGTGGGATGGTTCGAACGTCGCGGACCAGATGAAGGTGTTCACCCCAAATTTCATCCTGTGTTTCCTTCGCTGAGAATTATGCCAGTTTCTGCTGCTTAAAGCAGTTTCGCAATTACGTGGCCTCAATCGAGATCGCGAAGTGTGGTTTCATTGGCAGAAAACCACGAATAAGCCTATCCCTTCCGTCTACGCCAATTGCGAAACTGCTCAGCGCTTTATGACCAGGGTCAACAGAGAACCGAGAACACGATCCAGGATTTTCAAGCGACCCCCTTTTTGACTTGCAGTGGCAATGCTGGAGCAGTTCGGCGCACAGTATTCCCGCTATCAGCAGCAGGTCAAGGCAGCCGGCAGAAGGATGAAGCCGACGGTCGCGCAACCGTCATCGGGCCATCGCTCGAGGTACGCGAGTTCCTGGCGAATCGTATGCCCGAACTTGCGATCAGTCCTCTGACAGAAGCCTTGCGCGGGGCAAGCGACAGCGAAAAGGCCACCGTGCTTCGCGGGCTCAGAAAGCTGCGAGCCTTGATCGAAGTTAGCCGCTTGAAGACTTAGCCGCGGCCGCTCAATGATAAATCATCGGTAGAGATGCTGAATCTGGCCTAGATAGTACTATCATATGATAGATCATTGTACGGTCTCCTCGGGAGAAGCATGAAGATCAATCCTGATAAGTGTGTCGCTTGTGGGAACTGCACCTACGTTTGCCCCATGGGGGCCATCTATGTCGATCCGGTGCTGAAGCGGGCGACGATCAACCGAGACGAATGCGTAGAGTGCTACGCCTGCTACAACGGCCTTAGCCAGGAACACCTCAACCCCACATTTGTGCGTACGGTACGCCGTGTCTTTGCCGCCCTGCGCATACGCTTCGAACCGGAACCCGATGTTTGCCCCACCGCCGCTTTTGAAGCGGACGAGCTGACCTGGCCGCGCGTGGTGCGGCGGGCTTTCTCCGATCCGAGCGTGCCCCACGAGTCGACAGGGGTTGAGGGCCGCGGCACCGAAGAAGTGAAGACCAACGATGTGACGGGCAGAGTCAAGGTGGGAGACGCCGGCTTCACCATTGAATTTGGCAGGCCCGGCATCGGGGTCCGGTTCCGCGAGATCCAGAAGATGTGCTGGGCTCTGGCCAAGGCCAATGTCAGCTTTGAAAAGAAGAACCCCATCACCTGGTTAATGTCGGAGGTGAACACGGGCACTCTGCGCGAGGACATTCTGAATGAAAAGGTGATGTCGGCGATTGTAGAAATCAAAGTTCCCGTCGAGCGCACCGAAGAGATCCTTCACATCGTGTGGGAGGTTGAGAAACAACTCGATACGGTAGTGGCCATCGGCGTGGCGACACGTTGCGGCGAGCACGGAGAAGAAGTTGTGGTCGCGCCCATTCTGGAACGGATGGGATACAAGCTGCAGCGCGCCAAGACCAACATAGGCCTGGGCCGGATGGTTCAGGCAACAGCCGAGCCGGCGGCCAGGGTGACGGCAACTGTATGACCAATACACTGCACCGAGTCGGCGATGCCCAGAGCTTCTACGACGATTACATTGTTTTTGCGATTCCCAGCAAGAGCAACAAAGATCCTGGTGCGCTGCCCAAACTTCGCCGCTTTCTGGAGATCGCGTTGGAATACAAGCCGGTCAACCTGGGGGATGCCCGGCACGGAGGCGCGCTGCGCTCCTCAAAGAACCTGGGCCCGTTGTCGCATTGGAAGCGGGATATGAAGCCGGACTTTCAGGCAGTGATCGCTGGCCTCACCGTGCCCACCACCTGCGCCGCGGTCTTCGATAATGCCGCGGCCGCGGAGCAGTTCGTCAAGCGCATCAAGGAAGAGGACTTGGGAATGAGCGTGAACATTTCCACCTCCATCGAGGGCGCGGAACGATGCTGCAACTTCGCCTGCCTGGAGAGGCATAGCGTAGGCTACTCGCTGGGCTTCGAAGGCAAGACGGAAAAAATTCCCAACTCGCAGGTTACGACCCTTTCCACCATGTGCGGGCATGGAATGATCAGCCATTCGCTGGCCAAGAAGATGATCGACTTCGTCAAAGAAAATCGCCGGACTCCGCAGCAGGCTGCGACTTACCTCTCGCGTTTTTGCTCCTGTGGTATTTTCAATCCGTCGCGCGCCACCAGGGTTCTTGAAGATGCCCGGACCCATTGATGCGGCCTATATTGCCGGCAATCGCGTCGTTAACAGCCGCTGCCTGGCGTTGATCTGCAGATAAAGCACGGCGCCCAGGAACGAAAGTCCAGCCATCACCAGGAACGGCGCCTTCCATCCCAGGTACACCACAAGATAGGCCGACAGCGCAGACCCAATGGCGCCCCCAATGTTGCCGCAGGTATTCATCACCGCGGAAACCGAGCCGGCGGAGTCAGCGCCAATGTCGAGCGTGATGGCCCACGAAACCCCCACCGTCGATTCGAGGCCAAAGATCGCCAAACAGGAAAACCAGACCGACGTAAGAGGATCGCTGGTAAGAGACGCGGGGATCATACTCAGGGCCGAAAGCAGGAAGCCGCCTGCGCCTACCAGGCGGCGCGCTGTCCTTAGATCGCCAGACCGCCTGGCCCAAAGATCAGAGATCCAGCCGCCAAAGACGTCTCCCACCGTGCCGGCCAACAAGAGCAGGCTGGCGTAGTAACCCATCTGGTGAAGATTGAACCCACGGTGGTCATTCAAATACTTGGGAAACCACGCCAGGTAGACGGAGAGGTTATAGGCGTAACAAAAATACATCGAGCAAAGAATCCACATCTGGGGACTCAGCACGATGTGCTTCCAGGGAATGGTTTGCCTGTTCTTGCAGCCTCGTGCGAGCTCGAGCGAAGAACGTATCAGCTCGCGCTCCTCTGCGTTGGTGGACGGATGTTCATCGGGAGTGTCGCGATAGTACCAATACCAGGCCGCGGCCCAAATCAGTCCCAACGAACCACAGCAGATAAAGGCTGTGCGCCATCCGTAGCGCGCGATAATCAGCACCACCACCGCCGGCGTGAGCGCGCCCCCGAGGCGGGAGCCGGCATGCGTGGCGCCCTGGGCAAAGCCGCGCTCCGTGGGCAACATCCAACAGGAAAGCGACCGGGTAGCGATCGGAAAAGAACCGGCCTCGCCCATTCCGAAGAGAAAGCGAATCAAGGCCATCGAGGCCGCGCTCCATGCCAACACGGTCGCGCAGGTAAAGAGGGACCACCAGCTCACGATCAGGGTCAGCGCGCGCCGCGGACCGATGCGATCGCCCAGCCAGCCGCCAGGTATTTGAAAAAGGGCATAGGCCCACTGAAACGAGCTCAGAATCCACCCCATGGTGACGATGGAAAAACCAAACTCCTTCTGGATGGAGGGAACCGCGGAGGAGATGACGACCCGATCGATGTAGGTGATCATGTAAGCGCTGATGGTCAGAGCTAACACGATGTAGCGAACGCGAGTCGGCCGGTTAGGCCAACGATTGTTTGATAATTGATCTATCATCCTGTCTGCGGCGCGGTCGGTGAGCTAATTTTGGTTGCGGGCCCGTTCGCGTGCTGCGATGATAAATGAACGAGCAGGGTCACTATGCCCACCTTTGCTGAAATTGAGCCGCTCTCTCTGAGCGACCGGGTCATCAATGCGCTGAAAGACGCGTTCTTTGCCGGCGAGCTCAAGCCGGGCGATGCCATCGTGGAACGGGACCTTGCCCGGCAGATGAAGGTCGGAACACCCGTGGTCCGCGAGGCGCTGATTTCCCTGCAGGGGCAGGGATTCGTCCGCCGGGTAACCAATACCGGCACATTTGTGACCGAATTTACGGTGCACGAAGTGCGCCAGCTTTATACCCTCCGGGTGGAACTGGAGGTACTGGCGTTGCAGTGGGCGCGGCCTCGAGTGACGGAGAACGATCTCAAGGAGTTGAGCCGCCAGATTGCAAAAGTAGTGGAGGCGGGAGAGCGGGGCGACCGGCGCCAGTTTCTGGAGCTCGACTATGCCTTTCACAAGCAGTGCTGGGCGCTCTCGGGGAATACCTACCTTGCCGAGACGCTGGACCGGCTGATGGCTCCTCTGTTTACTTTTGTCGTTCTGGCCAGTGGTGCTCCCCTGACAGGATCGATGGGCAGAGAGCACTATGAACTGGTGCACGCGCTGCAAAATACCGCGGAACCCGAATTTACCACCGTGGTCCGCAAGCGGCTGGCTGGCTTTGCCTCCCGTTGGCTCTCCGCCTTCTCGGCGAGTGACGAGCCGGGCCTGAAGGGGATACTCACCGGGTGATCAACAGGCTAAGGGCCAGGTATCTCTGGGTTGGATTGACATGTTTGACCGTTGCGCAGGTGATCGCACAACGATCGGACGCGCCCGATGTAGTAAAGAATCCATTTGCCGGCGATCCCGCTGCCGTTGCTGCCGGGCAGAAGCTGTATGGACAGACCTGTCAAACCTGCCATGGCGGCGAGGCGCGAGGAGATCGTGGTCCGGCACTGGCCAGGGGAAACTTCCGGCATGGCGGCGAAGACAACGACCTGTTCCAGACCATCAGGAATGGCGTTCCCGGCACGCAAATGCCCGCATTTTCCGCTCTGCCAACCGACACCATCTGGCGAATCATCACCTATCTTCGCAGCCTCAACCCCAACAGCGCGGCGGCCAATGAAGTGGTGGTTGGGGATGTAGCCGCAGGCGAGCAGACATTCTGGGGCAAGGGCGGCTGTGGCAGCTGCCACGAGGTGAATGGCCGCGGCGCCGGTGTGGGACCCGATCTTTCTGCCGCCGGAACCAATTCTGCGTCCTATTTGCACAGCGTGATCCTGGATCCGAACAGCCCAGCGCTTCGCATGAGGCGCTGGTTTGGGCCCCGCGTGCTGAGCGTAAAGACCCGGGACGGCCAGCAGCTTCATGGAATCGCGCGAGCGGAAGATAGCTACAGCCTGATCCTGGTTGACCAGACGGGAAAGATGCACCGGATCGATAAGCGCGACCTGGTCGAGGAACATACCGAGCCTGCGTCACTGATGCCGGCTAATTACGGTCAGCTACTTTCCGAGGTTGAAATTCAGAATACGGTTGCGTACCTGAAGAGCCTGAAGGCGCGCGACCTGAGCAAGACGATCCAGGTGGACGTGCCGGGCGGACTGAGCTTCGAAAGGCTGCGCAACTCGCAGGCGGAACCGCAGAACTGGCTCACTTACTGGGGGGACTACCAGGGCCATCACTTCTCTGCGTTGCATCAGATCACTCCCGCAAATGTGAAGCTGCTGCAGGCACGCTGGTCGGTGCAAATGCCGGGGGATTCCATACTGGAGGCGACGCCGCTGGTGGTGGACGGCACGATGTACACCACGGGGCCGGCGGGACAGACGTTTGCCCTCGATGCCCGGACCGGACTGCGGCTTTGGAAGTACGAGCGAAAGCAGAAGGTAGTGAGCCCCTACCAGATCAACCCTTTTAATCGTGGGACCGCGATCCTGGGAAATCGGGCATTTTTCGGAACGCTGGACGCTGCGTTAGTTGCTCTCGATGCGCGGACGGGCCGTCTGCTTTGGGAAACCCAGGTGGCGGATACGCTCCAGGGCTACTCCTTTACCGGGGCCCCGTTGGCGATCAAAGACAAGATTATCGTCGGCATAGCCGGAGGAGAGTTCGGTATTCGCGGCTTTATCGACGCCTACGACGCAGCAACCGGTAAGCGGCTATGGCGGTTCTACACGATTCCGGCTCCGGGCGAGTTTGGCAACGAGACCTGGAGCGGCGATAGCTGGAAGCAAGGGAGTGGCGGCGCATGGCTGACGGGCAGCTATGACCCGAAGCTGGATGTACTTTATTGGGCGGTGGGTAACCCGGGGCCGGATCTGAACGGAGCGGTTCGCGAAGGCGACAACTTGTTTACCTGTTCCATCGTCGCGCTCGACCCGGCAACCGGCACGCGCAAGTGGCATTATCAATTCACCCCCGGCGACACACACGATTGGGACGCCAGCGAAGACCTGGTGTTGGCAGAGCAGAAAGGGCAGCCGGTTGTCATGCACGCCGACCGCAACGGAATGTTTTACGTGCTCGATCGAACGAATGGGAAGTTCGTTTTTGCCAAGCCTTACGTGAGGCAGACGTGGAACCTCGGGTACAACAAGGATGGCCGGCCGATTCTGGCGCCCGGGTGGAAATCGTCGCCTGAGGGCAACGTTGTCTACCCCAGCCTTGGAGGCGGCACCAATTGGCAGAGCCCATCCTATGATCCTGCTCGCTCCGTACTGTACGTGGCTGCGGGCGACAGCGGATTAGGTTATCGCAGTACTCCGGTGACGTTTGAAGCTGGGCGTGAATATATGGGTGGAGTACCCTACCCGGCCAACGGGCAAGACAAGAGTGGGGTAATGGCAATCGATACCACCACCGGGATGGTGAAGTGGAGGTTCCCAATTTCTCGTGTATCTGCAGCAGCAGGTGTGCTTGGAACCGCGAGCGGTGTTGTCTTCGTAGCGACGGAAGAAGGAAACCTGATTGCTCTGGATGGCCAGTCAGGAAAGTCTCTGTGGCATTTCCAAACCGGTGCTCCGATTGCCTCGGCTGCAATGAGCTATGCCGTGGATGGAAAACAATACGTTGCGGTCGCGGCCGGCAATGTGCTTTACAGCTTCGCCCTTCCTGATTAAGGTCTCCATACGGGAAGAAAGCACAGCAGCTCCACTGCGCTACTCTCTGTCGAAAACATTTCCAGGAATGGTCCGCGGAACTGCAGATCCCACGGCTTCGCTCCTAATGAACAAGGGTGCCGGGCTCCTCAGCCGGCCTTGATATCCAGTCCCGAAGGGACGACCTGAAAGTAGCCCAGGACGTCAGTCCTGGGGAAACAGGGGTAGATTGAGTAGTCCCGGAGGCTGAGCTGAAACCCGTCGAAGCTTTCAGCCGTCCCTCCGGGACTGCTCGCACTTGCGTTCGTTTCCCCAGGACTGACGTCCTGGGCTACTTTC
>Ga0302325_10032279_pt1 | contig 10757 bp, 11 predicted proteins | sample Palsa_T0_2_FD_201948 | JGI IMG/M metagenome (GOLD analysis project Ga0302325, IMG submission 201948) | Peat permafrost microbial communities from Stordalen Mire near Abisko, Sweden - Palsa_T0_2 | ecosystem: Environmental > Terrestrial > Soil > Palsa > Peat permafrost | place: Sweden: Abisko... | reverse complement strand
CTACAAAGCTTATGTCGCGGAGCGTGATGACACATTCCGCAAAGAGTGGCAGCGGCAGAAGGAAAACCCCGGCTCCGGAGCCCCCTAGAGCCTAGACTATGCTGGGCGACCGAAGCTGGAAAGAATGGATACGCGAGTATTCGGCCGGGCATCAGAATCCGGTGAATCGCGCCTGTCACACCGTGGGAATCCCCATGATTGCGATCTCCCTGGCGATATCACCGTTCGCTTTCTGGCACCCGTGGTTGCTGGCGCCGGCTGCCGCTCTGTTCGTTTTGGGCTGGACTTTGCAATTCGCCGGACACGCCTTCGAGGGCAAGCCGCCGGAGTTCTTTAAGGATTGGCGGTTTCTGTTTGTCGGTTTGCGCTGGTGGTTCGCAAAAATGGCCGGCAAGGCCTGAAGCCGCCGCAAGAGGAGATTTCCAGATGGCGAAATTGATCAAAAGCCCGTTGCTCGCGTGGAGTGCAGTCTTTGTTGCCGTTCTATTCAGTGCGATACTCCTCAGTTCAATACTGTGCGCGCAGTCGCCTGCACTCAGCATCACGCTGACTGGACAGTCGATGATCCGGTCGGACATCCGCGCTCACGCGCCATCGGCGGTTCCGGTGATCATGTCGCTGCTGAAGGGCGACGTGATTTTTACCAATTTTGAAACTACGATTGTTGACGAGAAAAAGGGTCAATCGCATCTGGACGGCAGGTTTCTCTCGCCGCCTGAAGCCCTCGATGCGCTGCAGACTTTTGGCTTCAACCTGGTCTCGTTTTCCAACAACCACGCGTTCGATCTGAAAGTTCCCGGCATTCAGAACACGCTCCAGGAGGCAGCCCGGCTGAAACTGGCTCATGCCGGGACTGGCAACACCATTGAAGAAGCTGCCGCGCCAGGGTATTTGCACACGCCCAAGGGTACGGTTGCGCTGGTGGGGATGGCATCGGGCCTGGTGGCTGAGGGAGGTTCGGCCACTCCCACCCGGCCCGGAGTGAACGAGCTTCGCGTTGAAGGCAACAAGCCGAACGAAGAGGACACCAAGCGCATTCTTCAGAGTATCCGCGAGGCGAGCAAGCATGCCGACCTCGTCATCGTGTATGAACACAATCACGTATTCGACAAGCCTTTCAGCACCATCATGCTGGAAGAATTGCCGGAGCGGCTGGCGCCGCCCGATTGGCTCAAGGCCTGGACGCACGCCGAAGTGGACGCGGGCGCGGACATCATCGTGATGCACGGCGCGCCTCTGCTGCATGGCGTGGAGATTTATCACGGCCGGCCCATCTTTTACGATTTAGGCAATTTCATTTTCCAAACCCCGCCGAAAGACACCTTGCTGGACGAACCGATCGACTGGGAGAGCGTGGTGGCGTATGTAGATTTTCAGGGAAAGAATCTGCGGTCTATTACTTTCCGGCCCATCGCGCTGAATAAAATCGGCCAAGGCCAGGCCGACACCGAAGACGAGCACACGAACAATCTCTTCCTCCAGACGCGCGGTTTGCCAACACCCGCTACCGGCGAGCAAGCGCACTATATCCTGGAGCGTCTCGCAAGCTTGTCACGGCCTTTCGGAACCACAGTCGTATTGAAAGGCGACACCGCGGCTATTGAGCTGAAGGCTCGGAATTAACCCGAACGTCATTAGCAGGCTGCTGAAAAAGTCGTTTGGAACCGACTCCCTCACGGTCGCGGCTCGGTAAACACCTGCAAACACGCATTCGCGACAATGAGCCGCGCGCGTCAGCAAGCGGATTTTGGCCTTTTTTCGGCATCCTGTTAGTTAGCGTTTGCCGATAAAGCCTTACGACGCTGCGTTTAACCCGAAGTAACCTTCTGCGCCGAAACCTCTATTGCGAGACAGCAATCTAAAGGGCATGAGGTTACTACAGATGAATAAACCCGCTCTCGCAGGTTGTTTCAGTTTGCTCTGCATTGGAACTCTGAGTGCTCAAGAGGTATCCCACTTTTCCTTCGATCTGGGCGCAGGCTTCACCACCCCGGTCGGGAACACCGGAACCTACTTAGGCACCGGATGGAATATTCAGGGCGGCGTCGGCTATAATTTCACGAATTACATCGGAACCATGATTCAGGTGGACTACAATTCGATGGGACTAAACGGCGCGTCCTTAGGTAATATTGGGTTCCCCGGCGGTGACATTCATGTTTTTTCCGCCACGGTAGATCCGATCGTACACTTGACGCCTAAGAGCCATTTCGATCTTTACGCCATTGGCGGCGGCGGCCTGTATCACTGGTATCAGCAATTCTCGGCAGCCACCGGACCGGTGGCCACCAGCTTCTCCGGAGGCTCGTTCCCGCTGATTATTCCATTTTCAGGCGATGAGTATTCGGTGAATAAGCCAGGCTGGAACGCCGGCATGGGTGTGGCTTTGGGCACCAAATGGCACGGCAAGGTGTTCGCTGAAGCCCGTTATGTGCATATTTTCCTCAACAACGGCGAGCGCGCCGACTATGTGCCAGTGACCTTCGGCTTCCGCTGGTAACCGACAGTAAGCCCGGCTCACATTCCCGGCGAATAATATCCGCGGCGGAAATAAACTCGTAGGTCGGATATTTCCGCCCGCGGATTCACCCGAACGTTTATGTTGCGGTATTTTCCATCCCGCTCCGATTTGATCGGCGTGTATCCTAACAAATACTGACTGCGAAGTTCGTTTCCGATCCGAGCGCTGATGGAAGGTAGATCGTTCAGACTGGTGACTGGATATTCGCGGCCGCCGGTTTGGTCCGCCAGCGCCTCTAACAGCTTCGGTCCGTTCTGTTCCTCGAGCGAATGCTTGGCCAAATCGGCGGGATCGAAGATGCCCATCGCATAGACCTGCAGGTCCGATTCGAGCATGGCATTCTCGATCTCTCGCTGGCTATGCCGGCTGCGATTATCGCCTCCATCGGAAACAATGACCAACGCCTTCCGGATGTTCCGCGCATGCTTCATCTGGCCCATGGCCATATGAATGGCGTCCAGAAGCGAAGTCCGTCCGAACGGCTTGGTATGAGCGATCCGATCGTACACTTCATCCGCGTCGGTAGTGAAGGGAACCGTGAGCTTCGGCCGGTCGCCAAATTCGATGAGGAAGAACTCGTCCTCCGGATTGGAGGTTTTGAAAAACGCCGCCGCCGCTTCGGTGGCCTTCTGAATCTTGTTCCGCATGCTGCCGCTAATGTCGAAAAGCAATCCAATGGAGAGCGGAGCGTCTTCGCGGGAGAAATTCGTGATGGGCTGCTCGACGCCATCCTCAAAAATACGGAAGTCTTCTTTATGCAGATCCGTGACCGGCGCGCCCAAAACATTGGTCACCTGCGCCGGCACCAATACCAGCGCTGAGTCCACGCGAATGTCGGCTTGGGGAAGGACGGTTTGAGCAGCGGAAACGGCTGGCCGGAAGCGGGGAATAATGGAAACAGCGGCATCGACGCCGGACGCCTGGAACGCCCAACAGGGGGAGCACGCAAGTATGGCAACAGCGACGCTCGCCGCGTAGTGATCAGTGCGAGCCATTGGCAGATTGTATCCCAATCGGACGCCGTTCGGGCAATCGTCCGGCCTAGCCGGTCCGGGATTTTGTACTAGCCGGGCTACGGAACTTGCTGATACCCTTATCGGTACGTGAAGCTGTTTTCGGCGATTCTAATACTGGCCTGGAGCTGCGCCGCTCAGGATTTCGCCAATATCCGGATTGACAGGGTAGCCACGGGCTACGCGTTCGCAGAAGGTCCCGCGTGGTCGCCTACGGGCTTCCTGATCTTCAGCGATGTTCCAAACAACAAACTGCTGCAGTTCATGCCGGGCGAACCGGCCGGTGTTTTTCGCGCGGATTCGAACGGCGCCGCCGGAAATCGATTCGATGCGCAGGGGCGCCTTTATACCTGCGAAAGCCATGCGCGGCGCGTCACGCGCACCGACAAGAAGGGCAAAGTGGAAGTTCTGGCGGAACGCTGGCAGAGCAAGCGTTTCAATGCGCCGAACGATCTGGCGGTTCGCAAGGAAGGCGACGTTTACTTCACCGATCCAGCCTTTGGCAATCAGCAGGACACGCGCGAACTCGATTTCTTTGGCGTGTATCACATCTCGCGCAAGGGAGAATTGGAAGCGATCGCCAAACCAAAAGGGCGGCCGAATGGTATCGCGCTGGCGCCGGATGGCCGGACGCTTTACGTGAGCAACTCGGACGAGAAGAATGTGCGCGCTTACGATTTGGACAAGAACGGCGCGGCGTCGAATGAACGCACTTTGGTTGCGGGCATCGAGGGCGTGCCAGACGGGATCTGCGTGGACGAAAAAGGCGACCTGTACGTGGCCGCCAATCAGGTTGAGGTGTATTCGCCTGAGGGCAAACCGATGGGGACCGTTCGGACCGAAGAGACTCCTTCCAACTGCACGTTTGGCGACCCGGATCTCAAATCGCTGTACATCACCGCGCGGACCTCCGTGTACCGCGCGCGGCTCGACGTGAAAGGGATCTCTTATTAGCGCAGTTCCTACTAACGAGGACAGGCGTTATCCGACCCGTCCGTTCCTCGGCGTGGGTGCGCTGATTTTCGAGGATGGAAACATTCTGCTGGTGGAGCGAGGCAAGGAACCGCTCAAGGGTTATTGGTCTATCCCTGGAGGCATTGTTGAAACCGGCGAAAAGCTGGAGGATGCCGTCCGCCGCGAAGTGGTGGAAGAGACCGGTTTGGATGTGGAACCGTACTGCATGTTTGAAATCTTCGAGAGGATTATGCCCGACGGCGAAGGAAAGCCCGAATATCACTATGTATTGATGGATTATTTGTGCCGGCGCATCGGCGGTGAACCGACTGCCGCCAGCGACGCGAGCCGTGTGGAATGGGTGCCGGAACAGAATCTTCGCCACTATCGTCTTACAGAGGGCACATTGAGCGTGATCGAGAGAGCCTTTGCAAAACTTCAGCTCTGATTTACTGGAATTCGCGCCGCTCCGCGAGCTGGTGGGACGCTACGTGGGCAGCCCGCTGGGGCGATCCGAATTGGAAAAGCTGGCGCCGCAGACTGATCGCGCGGCGCTGGAAAGCGCGTTGGCGGACGTAGCCGAAGCCATCGCCTATCAGGGCGCGTCGCGGCAGCCTCAAGCGGCAGCGCGAGGCTCGGCGATCGGTCTGCGATTTAATTCCATTCCGGATGTTTCCGCGGCGCTCACCATCCTGCGCATCGAAGGGGCGGTGCTGGAGCCCAAGCAGATTCTGGAGCTGTCGCGGCTGATCGAAGAGGCCGGTGAAGTGCGGGCAGCGCTCCATTTGGCGGGGGAAAAATATCCACGGCTCGCGGCGCAGGTGGCCGCAACGGCCGATCCCCGGCCGATTCTGCGCGATGTGCGCGGAAAAGTCCTGGGAGACGGCACGCTAGCCGACGACGCGAGCGTGGCGCTGCATCGATTGCGCCGGGATATCGAACGGCAGCAGCGCCAGATTCAAACCTCGCTCGAGCGATTCCTGCGGACCCATCGCGACGACGGGACACTGCAGGAGGAGTTCATTACGCTGCGGAACGATCGCTTTGTGGTGCCGGTGGTGGCAGGGCAGCAGCGCAAGGTGGACGGGGTGATTCATAGCGCCAGCGGCAGCGGGCATACGCTGTTCGTCGAGCCGCTCGAGACTATCGATCTGAACAATGAACTGGTGCGCCTGCGCGAGGAAGAACAGCGCGAGGCGGCGCGCATCCTGCGCGAGTTGACGGAACTGCTGAGGACCAACGGGCCGCAGATTCAAGCGCTGGTAGCCGCGATCGGCCGGCTGGATCTGTTGTTCGCAAAAGCCGGGTTCGCAGCGGATTTTGAGTGCGTGATTCCGCGCTTCAGTCCCGATAAGGACCGGCGGCTCATCCTCAAACAAGCCCGGCATCCGTTGCTAGAAGAAGTGCTGCGGCGGCAGAAAAAGCCGATCCTTCCCATTTCGCTGGCGCTCGACGAGACGCAGCGAACGCTGCTCATCAGCGGGCCGAACACAGGTGGCAAAACGGTCTCGATGAAGACCGTGGGGCTGCTGGCGTTAATGGCGCAAGCCGCGCTGCCGGTACCGGCCGCCGAAGCGGAGTTCCCGCTGTTTGAGCAGGTGCTGGCGGAGATAGGCGACCAGCAATCCATTCAAGAAAGCCTCAGCAGCTTCTCCGGACACATCGCCCGCGTGCGTGAAATGCTGGAGACTGTCACGCCGCAGTCGCTGGTCTTGTTGGACGAACTCGGGCGCGCGACGGATCCGGAAGAAGGCGGCCCATTGGGCGTCGCGATTCTCGAATCGTTCCGCGCTCACGGCGCTTTCACCCTGGCATCCACGCATCTGCTGGCGCTCAAAATCTTCGGCGCAACCACCGAGGGAGTGGTGAACGCGTCCATGGGTTTCGACGAAAAAACACTACAGCCAACTTATGTTTTGCAATTGGGCGCGCCGGGGAAATCGGCGGGCCTGCAGATCGCCAGCCGCCTGGGGCTTTCTGAAGACCTGATTGCGCGGGCGCGCCAACGGATGTCCACCAGCGAGCGCGACATCGCGGTTTTCCTGAACGAACTGCATCAGCGGCTGCGAAGAACGGCGGTGGAAGAACAGGACCTGCGCGAACAGCGGCAGGCACTGGAAGCACGCGAACAGACGCTCGCCAAGGAATTCGAGCAGCGCGAAAAAGCGAAATTCAAAGAACTGGACGAGCGATTGCGGACCGCGCTGGCGGAGTTTGAAGCCCAAACCCAGGAAACCATCCAGAAGTTGCTGGCAGGAGCGGAGCAGCGCAAAGCAGCCGAGCAGGCCGAGCGCCGCGTGGCGAAAAGCAAGCGCGAATTCGAGGAGAAGGCTCGGGTTGCGGTGTTTGGCGAAGCGCCGATTCCGCAACAGCGTTTCGTTCCGATCGAAGAGGGCGCGCGGGTGCGGCTGAAAGGCGTTCGCGAGCCGGCGCGAGTGCTTCGCAAGCTTTCGGGTGGAGTCCTGGAAGTGGAAGCGGGCTTGATGAGAATGAAAGTGACAACCGACGATGTGGAGGAAGTTTTGCCCGCGGCGACCGAGAACACCCGGCTGCCAAAGAACGTTTCATACCAGCCTGCGCAGCGCGAGGCCGGCCCGCGCTGGGATGTCACCTATCGCGAAATCAACGTGATTGGAAAACGAGCCGAAGAGGCGCGCGAGGAAGTGGATAAGTTTCTGGATAGCGCGGCGATGGCATCGGTGGACCGGGTGCGCATCGTGCATGGGCATGGCATGGGAATCTTGAAGAAAGTGATCGGCGAATTGCTTTCGACCAACCCGCATGTCGAAAAATACTATCCAGCCACGCCCGCGGAAGGCGGAACGGGTGCGACAGTGGTGGAGTTAAAATAGAGTTATGCCAGCGGTGAGTCCACTTACTATCGAAGATTTCGAAAGGCTTCCAGACGCCCTCGCGATCAATCACGAGCTGGAAGACGGAAAATTAGTGAGAGTGTCTGGAAACACGCTGATTCACAATCGGCTTCGCGATGCCTTCATAGCGCTGCTCCGCGACTATGTGCGGAAAAACGGCCTGGGTGAGATCGTTTCGGAGCAGGAATTTGCCTTTGGAGCAAACGCGCATGGGCCGGACGTAAGCTTCTTCGGTCCCGACAAGCAAAAGTTGTGCGAGGAAAGGCGGCGGGTCCAGCGATTCGTTCCCGATCTTGCGATAGAAATCGTATCGGAGAACGATACGTTCAAGAAGCTGGTCAGGAAGGCAGACATGTATCGAAAATGCGGCACGAAAGAAGCCTGGATTATCGATCCCGATTCCAGGACAGCCTGCCTGTATTCCGATGCGTCGAACTCCATTCTCCGCGAAAACGGGATTTTTCAGTCCAGCTTGATTCCCGGCTTTTCCATCCGCCTGGGCGATCTGTTCGATCAGCTCTGACGGCTACAATAGACATATGCCGCTGGTGAGCCCTCTCACTATCGACGACTTTGAACGGCTCCCACTCGAGCGGGCGGAGAACCATGAGCTGGTGGACGGTGAGTTGGTGGATGTGTCCGGAAATACTGGTAATCACAATGCCCTCCGGGACCTGCTGGTAGTGCTCCTTTTCTATTTGAAGGAACAGCGGGTCGGCAGCGTGCTCAGCGAACAGGAATACGAGTTCGACAGCAACGCGCATGCTCCGGACGTAAGTTTTTTTGGCCGGGAGAAGGCGCACCTGTACAACGGCGCCCTGAGGGTGCAGAGATTCGTTCCGGATCTCACCATCGAAATCGTCTCGCAAAACGACCCGTTCGCGCGGCTGATTCAGAAAGCGGAACGATATCGAAAATGCGGCACGCAGGAAGCATGGATTTTCGATATTGATTCTCGAAAGGCTTTGGTTTTTTCGGAGTCGCGAAACGCCATTCTTGGGGAGAACGACCAGTTCGCATCCAGCCTGCTTCCCGGCTTTTCCATCCGCATCGGCGAGTTGTTCGACCGCCTGTGACGGCTACAATAGTCTTATGGCGCTGCTAAGTCCCCTCACGATTGACGATTTTGAACGGCTTCCAGACGCGCTGGCCTACTACCACGAGTTGGTGGACGGAGAGTTGGTGGACGTGTCCGGAAACACACCGAATCACAACCGTCTCCGGGATCTGCTAATTGCGATGCTTTTGTTCTATGTCGAAGAACGCAAGCTGGGCATAGTGATCGGTGAACAGGAGTACGATTTTGGCGGAAACGCGCACGGTCCGGATGTAACTTTCTTTGGGCCGGATAAGGTCCACCTGTTGCAGCGCGAACTGCGCGTTCAGCGCTTCGTCCCTGATCTGGCGATTGAGATCGTTTCGCAGAACGATACTTTCGAGAAGCTGGTTGGAAAAGCTCGCCGCTACCGGAGTTGCGGCACTCAGGAGGTTTGGATTTTCTCGATTGAATTGCGCGAAGCATACGTTTACGCAGAGAGCGGGCGGGCCATCCTCGATGAAAACGGCCTCTTCCAATCCAGCCTGATTCCCGGCTTTTCCATCCGCATCGGCGACCTGTTCGATCGGTTATGACTCTCACCCAGCAGCAAGAATTTGACGCGCTGGTGGAGCATGCGAAACTCGCAGGCCAGGCACGGGATTGGCAGGGCGCACGGCAAGCCTGGGTGAAAGCGCTGCAGTTGCTTCCGCCGGATTCCGAGGAGTATCGCCTTACCAGGACACGCATTGAAAACATCGATCTGCAGCTTTCCGACAAGAATGCCTGGAAGAAATGGCTTGCGAAACTGGGGCCGGTCGGCACGTTCATTTTAGTCACCCTTTCGAAATTCAAGTTGCTGCTTTTGGGGCTGACCAAGCTGACCACGTTCGCCAGCATGCTGGCATTCTTCGCGGTCTATTGGTCGCTGTTCGGATGGCGATTCGCGCTCGGCTTCGTGATGTCCATCTACATCCACGAAATGGGCCACGTTATGGCGCTGCGCAAGTACAACATTGCCGCCAGCGCTCCTATGTTTATTCCGTTCTTCGGCGCATTCGTTCGAATGAAGCAATATCCGGGTAACGTGGGCGAGGACGCGCGCGTGGGTTTGGCGGGTCCCATCTGGGGCCTCGGTTCCGCCGTTGCTGCGTGGCTGGCGGCGGTCGTCACCGGGCTTCCGATCTGGTACGCCATCGCGCATACAGCCGCGTGGCTGAACCTGTTCAATCTTCTTCCGATCTGGCAGTTGGATGGCGGCCGAGGCTTCCGCGCCCTCACCAGGAAACAGCGAGGGATGGCGGCGGGCGTAGCGATTGCGATGTGGGCCCTGACTCACCAAACGATCCTCCTGTTGATCGCGCTCGGCGCGGGCTACCGGCTGTTCAGCCGCGATTATCCGGCCGACGACGACAACGCGGTGCTGATGCAGTATGCGGGTCTGATTGTTTTACTGTCGCTGTTGATGACGATGACCGACCGAATCGTGAGTTCATCGTTTTAGGTGAGAGTGCCCAGTCCCCAACGCATCCCCCGTATTCATGCGGCGTGGGCTCATACGATGTGGATTCATGCGATCGGCTTGGCTTTGCCGATGGTCTTCGCCGTTGCAGCGTGTGCGCAGGGCGGACCGCCGTTTCGCACCGACGATCCCGAGACGCCCGGCAACGAGCATTGGGAGATCAACTTCGGCTGGATCGGCGATCGCAATCCGGCAGATGGCGCTTATCAGATTCCCGATTTTGACATCAATTACGGCCTGGGGGACCGCATACAGCTCAAATACGAACTCCCCATCGCCATTGAAGAAATCCGCCCGCTACCAGCGTCTCCCGGCGCGCCAGCGCAAGCCGGCCACGTAATCGCCGGTCTGGGCGAGAGCCTGCTCGGAATCAAGTGGCGCTTCTACGAGCATCACCCCGGCGATCCCTGGGTGAAGGATCGCTTTGGGACTGGTTTACTGAGTGTGTTCGGCCACCACGCGGCCGAACCACGCCTGCCCGCCGGAGCTTCGGGCGATTCACCCGGCGTGAAGGACGCCCCCGAGCAGGTGGTTAACTTCAGCGTTTCCACGTACCCGCAGATCTTTCTCGATAACCCCACCAGCGCCGTCCAGCGCGGCTTGGTGGCGCGCGGCCCCGACTTTTTTCTGCCGATCGAGTTCAACGCGCGCCTGGGGCCCATCCGCATCAACGGCGAGGCCGGCTATGACTTCGGCAACCACGGCGTGCCGCAAACCTGGAACCGCGGCATGCTGGTGGGCCACGAATTCAGCGACCGCACCGAGGTCTATCTCGAAATCTATGACATTCAGGACGCGAACCGGATTCCTCCCGGGCAAGGTGTGGGAGCCTTCGCTA
>Ga0302325_10032278_pt1 | contig 10757 bp, 10 predicted proteins | sample Palsa_T0_2_FD_201948 | JGI IMG/M metagenome (GOLD analysis project Ga0302325, IMG submission 201948) | Peat permafrost microbial communities from Stordalen Mire near Abisko, Sweden - Palsa_T0_2 | ecosystem: Environmental > Terrestrial > Soil > Palsa > Peat permafrost | place: Sweden: Abisko... | reverse complement strand
GCGTTCTGTGCGGCGGCATTCTGCGCATTGGCGGCTTGCGTCACTACGCCGATCTCAAGTTTGGCGCGATCCGGTTTGGCGGAGACGGTGGCTTCGCCGGTCGCGCGTATGTACGGGTGCCCGGTCTTATCCTGCGCCGGTTGCGCCTCGGCCCGGGCCGCCGCAGCCGCCACCATCGCGATGATTAAATACACTCGAAGCATTTGTTTCATCTCTCTCCTCCCGATTTCATCCGATGCCATCTGATTCTATGACGGCGCGGTGCGGCGCTCCGTGTGCTAATAGTAGTAGTAGGACAGGGGAAAAATCCGATCTATGGCCACCTTCGGACGGCACGCAGGTCCGCCCGCTCCGCAGCGTGCCCCGGTTCCGGAACCGTCGCTAGCCGAGCGCGCGCGCACCTTGACGCACCTCGGGCGGATCGGGAGCCTGGCTACACACTCGCGCAAACAGCCCGGATTCCCCTTCGGCTCCGTCATGCCTTATGGAGCCGACGAGCATGGCCGCCCGATCTTTCTGATCAGCAGTATGGCTATGCACACGCAGAACCTGAAAGTGGATGCGCGCGCGAGCCTGCTGGTCATGCAGGATGGCGAAGGCGACCCGTTAGGCGCCGCGCGTGTCACGCTGATGGGGGAAGCTTTGCCGGTTGCCGCGGCCGAGACTCGCGCGGCGCGGGAGTTGTACCTCTCCCGGTATGAGGGCGCGCGGCATTGGGTCGATTTTGAGGATTTTGGTTTTTACCGCATGCAACCGGCCGATGTCTACTTCATTGGAGGGTTCGGTGTGATGGGCTGGGTTACAGCGGAGGAGTATCTCGGTGCGGCTCCCGATCCATTGGCCGAATCCGTCGCCGGGATTCTGCGTCATATGAATCAGGATCACGCTGAAGCGCTGCTGCTGGTGGCGCGCGCAGCCGGAGAATCGGATGCGGAAGTGGCTAATATGACCGCCCTCGACCGCCTGGGGTTTCACGTTCGCCTGCGCAGCGGGGAGCGCGTGTATGGGGCCAGGATTGGTTTTCCGCACGAAGTCCGCACGGCCGCCGAGGTACGCACGGTACTAATCGAGATGGTCCAAAACGCGCGGGCGCGATAAGAGCTTGCGTGGGGATTGCAAAGCATTTAAGATAACGATGTGGTGATACTCCGATTTGGGGGGGAGCTCAAGGGATGATCTATTCTCGGTCGGCCGAATATGCCATCCGGGCATTCGTGCACCTTGCCCAGGTGCCGGAAGGCAAATATGCGATGGTCAAGAACATCGCGGAGCAGGAAGATATCCCGGCACATTTCCTGGCGAAGATCCTGCAGCAGCTGGCCCGGAAGGGGCTATTACGCTCCAGCAAAGGCCCCACTGGGGGGTTCGCCCTGCGCGTAGCGCCCGGCGAAGTCAAGCTTTGGGATATTGTTGAGGCACTCGACGGAATGTCGCAGTACACGGCCTGCGCCAGCGGCCTGTCGGAATGCTCCGACGATATGCCTTGCTCCATGCACGATAGCTGGGTGGCCCTCCGAACGCGTATCATAGATTATTTGGAGCGGAATACGATCGCGGATCTGGTGAAGGCTCTGGAGCTGAAACGCAAATCCCTGGCCAAGCAGCGCAAGCCCAGGCGCGCGGTGGCCGCCCGCAGATAATTGTATTCCAATATAGATAGGAGGGTGCCCAATGGGCCAATCAGTCCTGGTCCCCATGGTGGTGGAGCAGACGTCGCGTGGGGAACGCGCCTACGATATTTATTCCCGATTATTGAAGGAGAACATCATATTCCTGGGAACGCCGATTGACGACAACGTCGCCAACCTGGTGATCGCCCAATTGCTTTTCCTGGAGGCGGAGGATCCGGAAAAGGATATCTCGATCTACATCAACTCGCCGGGAGGATCCATTACCGCCGGACTGGCCATTCTGGACACCATGGATTTCATCCGGCCCGACATTGTGACCATCTGCGTGGGGCAGGCGGCTTCCATGGCGGCCGTCTTGCTGGCGAAAGGGACCAAAGGCAAGCGCTTCAGCCTGCCCAATTCGCGCATCATGATCCACCAGCCCTCCATGCAGGGGTTGGCCGGCCAGGCGGCGGATATCGATATCTACGCCAAAGAGATTTTGCGGATGCGCGAGACGCTGAACGGCCTGCTGGCTGGGGCGACCGGGCAGCCCGTGGACCGTGTCGCACGGGATGTGGATCGCGACTACATCATGAGTCCGGAGCAGGGGGTCGAGTACGGTATGATCGACCGCGTAATCGCCAGCCGCGAGCTGGTACCGGTGGCCGTACCCAAATAGCCTATAAGTCCGCCGCCATTTCCGCCGATCCATGCGACATGAACGTCACAAGTGTCGAGTGGCGAGGTCGGGAACCGCGCGAGAGCAGCGCCCGCGTGACAAGACCGTTCAGCCGGCGTAAGATCGTTCCTTGATACGATGAAGGCACGGGGAATTTCTGATGACGGTGATCGAGCTTCCCGATGAACAGGCGGCGCTGAAAGCGAAAGCGAATGCGGCTGGCCTTACCCTTGAGGCGTGGCTCAAGCAGTTGGCGGAAGCTGAACGCGAACCACCGCCCGCCGCGCTTCCCCTTCAGACGGCCGCGGACATCGTTCTCGACTGCATGCGCGATGTCCCGGCCGAAGTCATGGCCGCCCAGCCCAAAGATGGCGCCAGCCAGCACGACCACTACATTTACGGCTGGCCCAAGCGAGAGGCATGACCGCTCTTTTCGCCGATACGTTCTATTGGGTTGCTCTGGCAGATTTTTCCGATAGCGCGCACCCGCGGGCCTTGACCATCACCGCCGAGCGAGCTGCCTCGGCTATCGTCACCACCGATGAAGTATTGGGCGAGTACCTCACGTTTTTCGCTTCCGCGTTCGGGACGCTACGCCGTCGGGCCGCCACCAGCGTACAGCGCATTCTCGCCAACCCCGTTATCCGGGTGATCCCGTAAAGCCGCACTTCTTTTCTGGCCGGCCTCGATCTTTACAGCCAGCGGCCCGACAAGGGGTACAGCCTGGTCGATTGCATTTCCATGCAGACGATGCGCAGGGAGGGCCTGCCCGAAGCGCTCACCAATGACCAGCACTTCGAGCAAGAGGGTTTTCGCGCTCTGTTCCGCGATTAAACAGGAGACCACAAAAAAAGCGCTAAGCAGCCCCCATGCCCACTGCCTTCCCGTCGTTAAGCGCACGCGTGAGCGCCATCACTTGGTATTCACAGTCGTCCATTCGGAGCAGAGCGTTTGACCCAGGCCGTTAGATAAAGTTGACGTCACTGTCACGTTGCCGACGTTAGGGAACGGCTCGAACGTCTCAGAGACCGCCATCGGCGGAACCACGGGCGGCTCCGGCTCTCTGAGCAAAACCTTATTTCCTGCGCCGATGACCCAATTCGCGGGCTGGGCGACGCTGAGATTAAAATTGGTTGTTAGCGTGTTACCGGCGAAACTCGCGCTCAACCCGAGAGCGCAGGCGGGAGCGCTGCCAATGACGTTACTGTCTTCCAGCACAAACCACAAGTCATGGTTCGGGCCGGCAATCATTCCGATGGGCCTGCTTGCAGGCGCAGCCAGGAACTCCGTAATCACGCCGCTTGTAGTGATCCGTCCGATTTTGCCGGAGTATTGCTCATTGAACCAAAGGGCGCCATCCTGGCCGTTGGTAATAGCTATGGGACCGCTGCCGGGAGTGGGCACCGGATACTCGGTAACGGCTCCCGCGGTGGTGATCCGTCCGATCTTGTTGCCGGCGTTCTCGGTGAACCAGAGAGCTCCGTCCGGTCCCGTAGTGATCACGTTGAGGACCGGGTTGGCTGTGGGCACGGGATATTCGGTTACCGCGCCGGAGAGCGTCATCCTTCCGATGAAACTGGTGGTGTATTCGGTGAACCATATGGCGCCGTCCGGTCCCGCCGTCACCCAGTAGGGATTGCTGGGCACGGGAAACTCTGTAATTGCTCCGCTCGTCGTGATCCGCCCAATCTTACTCACGCTGGGCTGCTCTTCGCCGAACCACAAAGCGCCGTCCGGCCCTACCGTGATCGCCACGGGCCCGGCGTTCGGGGTGGGGAGCGTAAACTCGGTAAAGATACCTGCGGCGGTGACACTCCCGATCTTGTTGACGTTCCACTCCGTAAACCAGATGTTGCCGTCCGGCCCGAGCGTGATTCCGCTTGGACCGCTATCAGGCGTGGGTACGGAATACTGGGTAAACATCCCGGAAAGATCAAGCTTGCCAATATTATTCGCGCCGGATTCGGTAAACCAAAGATCGCCGCCCGGTCCCACGATGATCCACTCGGAGCCGCTGTTGGGCGTCGGAATGGGATACATAGTGATGAAGCTGAAGGTCCCCGATGGCGACGCCGCGCTGGCGGGCTGAACCGACAGAAATGCCGCCAGGCAGATTGAAGAGAATACGAAACGCATAGAATTTCCCTTCCTTCCGGGTCGGCCTCTGGCCAGCCTGCTAACAAGGATTATAATGCGCGCCGCGCGTCCCCGCGCATGCAAGGCCTCCAAAATCTCTCCACAATAGATGTCCTATGCCCCTTTCCCTGGCAACCACCATGCTCCCAATGAAAACTTACGCCAAGGTCATAAATCACATTGCTGTGTTGCCAATAGCCCTCTCAAATCCCAATCTTCTCGACTTCGCCCACGCTGATATCATCGTTGCGCCGGTCATATAGGCCCGTCGTTTTCGCGTTCGAGTGCCCAGCCATGCGCTGCGCGACCTCGATCCGCCCGCCGATTTTCAGGTAATCCGTCATGCCCGCGGCGCGCAAGGTGTGGCAGCCTGGCACCGTCGTCGGCTGCCTTCGCCCCCCGGCCGGCCTGCAGGAGGGCGGACGAGGCGTCCGCCGCTGTCCAGAGGGACCACCCCACAAATTCTGCTTTAGAACTCCAGCCGGGCCGATACTTGTCCCGTCCGGTAGCCGCCAAAATCGGAGCCCCGGGCGCTGGTAATCTGGCCGAAACTGGCCCCATCGATCGCCAGTTGAGGATCGGCGAGATTCACGTGGTTCAGGATGTTGGTAAAAGATCCTTCGACCTTGAACTTGAACCGTTCTCCCAAGGCGAAAGCCTTGCCCAGGGCGGTATTCAAATTTACCGTTCCCGGCCCATTGACCACTCCGACGCCTGAGTCACCGAAGCGCCCGAGCGGAGCCAGGTCCGTCGCGGGATTGTCGCCGATTGTGCAGGGTTGGCCGCTCGTCCACCCAGGCGTGCCCGGACACACAAACGCCGCCGGATTCAGCCACTCAGCGGCCGTCGGATTGGAAACCGAGCCGTTGGCCATGCGATCCGGATGCTGCGGACGGCCGATGATGCCCGATCCTGTTCCGGACGGATCGCCGTTGCTGAAATAGGGAGTCAGGTAGGGGCCGCTCTGCACCAGAAAGATGCTGCTCAATCTCCATCCACCCAACACGGCATCCACGAATTTGTTCGCGCTCGACAGAAACGCGCGCCCTTTGCCGAAGGGTAATTCGTAAACGGCCGTGGTGATCCAACGCTGCTTGCGGGTACCCCACACCGGCCCGTATTCCATACCCAGGTCGTAAAGATTCATGGTTCGGCCTCCGGCGTTTTCGTCCGCGAACGAACCTTCCTGCGCCGGCCCCTGATTGTCCGCCAGGTCCTTGGCGAAGGTATAGGCGGAGTCGAACGTCAAGCCGTGCTGAAAGCGATGAGTGACTTCCATCTGTCCGGATTCGTAGTTCATATTGGCGCCCACCGCACGAGTGTTCACCACGCCCCAGTTCGGGAACGGCCGGCTGCTTAACGGCTGCGACGCATAAAACGTAGTCGAATAGTACGACTGGTTCAGATCCGGCGCCCATACCAGGTCCCGCGTTCCCTGGGCAATGTAGGAGAGGCGCAGCCCGGTATTGAATCCGAGATCGTGATCGATCGAGAAGTTCCACTGCATGGTATACGGTTCTTTCCAATTAATCTGATTGGCCGTGCCAAAATAGGCCGTACCGTAGGGAGCGACGGCGCCGCTGCCGCCCGGACTGATGTTGGGCCACTGGAAGATGGGTCCTCCATTCGCGGCGACATTGTTGAACGTCAGCGTGTTGGATTGCAAAGTCCCGGTCAGGGCGTAATAGATGGAGCCCATGCTGGGCGTGTCGTATATGCCGAAACCGCCGCGCAGCACGGTCTTATCGTTCGAGAAGGGCCGCCACGCAAAACCGAATCGTGGGACCACGCGTTGGGGCGCGGTCCGGAGTCCTTGCGGCAAATGGGCGTGGGAGGCGTCCAACACGGGAGTACACGGAGCGCCATTCTCAGACGGGCCGGTGGTGGTGTTCACCGCCGGGCAAGCATCGAACGATTCTAGAAAAGTCGGCGCCAGAGTGCTCTCCGCGCCGTCCGGATACACTACCTGGCCGGACTTAGGCACGCTCGGATCGAAGTTACCGATATTGCCATATTCGTCCGTGTAAGCCGGATGGTATTCCCAGCGCAACCCGTATTCCAGGGTCAGCCGCGGAGTGACGCGGAAAGTGTCTTGCGCATAAACCCCGTATTGCATCGAAAGGCCGTAATTGTCGTGCTTCACGTCGTCGATGGCGGTGTTGTCGGGGATGCCGAGAAGGAAGTCGGCAAAGGGATCACCACTGAAGGCGCCCGTGAAATCATAGTAGCCGTAGTTGTCGCCCGACAGGAAGCCGAGCGCCGAGATGGCCTTGATCTTGCGAATGTCGAATCCGAATTTCACGGTGTGGCGGCCGAGGCTCCAGGTTGTATTGTTATTCCACTGATAAGTGTTGTTTGCGGAAACCTCGTTGCCGCGATCGGTGTTCAACTCCTGGTAGCCGTCGATGGCAACGTCGGGAAGGCCGTTAAATGGAAATGTGGGGCCGACACCCACCAGGCCGAGAGCATTAGTGAAACTGGCGCCGTTGAACGGCAGCGTCTGGCTGCCCGGATTCAAGGTAAAGCCGAAGCGAAATTCATTGATCAGGTTGGGACGGATCGTCCAGTTCCAGGAGGTCGCCAGCAGCTTATAATTATCGGTAAGGCTCTCCGAGGGAACCAGTAGTTGCTGCGGATTCTCCTGGGTGATGTTCTTCCAGGTGAACCGTCCAAAGACGGACATGCTCGAGGTGAGGTAATGGTCGATGCGCGCATCGAATTGATTGGAATTAAGGCTGTAATTACGATTGTCGATGTAGTTCGCGGCATGTACGGTGTTCAAGTCACCGGCGTTCGGCAGCGGGTATAACGCCAGGAAGCCCTGCGCCACCGAGCTGATGCGGTTGGCGGGGATCTGATCGTTGGGGAACGGCACTCCGGTAGTCGGGTCCTTAACTGTAATGCCTGTTCCGGCGTAGTTGCCGCTGCGCATCGCCTGCGTGGGAACTTCATCCTGGATGGTCTCACCGCGCGGGAAACGAAAACCTTCGAAAGTGCCGAAGAAGAACGTCTTATTCTTGCCGTTGTACAGCCGCGGAATCAGCACCGGGCCGCCCATCGTCACGCCGAAATCATTTCCGATCAATTGCGGTTTGGTTTGCTGGCCGAAGGCAATGGCATCCAGGGCGCGGTTCTGCGAATACCAGAAGGCGTCGCCGTGGAATACATTTGTGCCGCTCTTGGAGATCGTGGTCACGTCGCCGACGGCCGAGAACTCCGCTGTATTACCGACGCCCTGGACCTTGATTTCAGCGATGCTTTCGAGCGAAGGGAATGCCTGTTGGAGGGGTTGGTTACCGCCCACGTTGGTGATGGAAATCCCATCCAGCGAGAATTGCGACATGGACTGAATGCCTCCCTGAATCGAAAAATTGCCGCTGTCATCCGGCTGTACCCCTGGCAGAGCCGCGATCAGGGCGTATGGGCTGGTGCTGCCTCCGGCGCGAGTGTTGCCCGGCATGATAAGCAGTTCCTGGCCGTTCATAGTGGACTGAATCGTCTGCGTATCGGTGGCGATCACGCCGGCCGAGGCTTCCTCCACGTTCACGGTCGCGGAAATCTGTCCGACTTCGAGGCTGACGTCGATACGCAGCGTCTGGCGCGCCTCCAGCAGCAGGTCCGTGGCGGTGAAATCCTGAAAACCGGCGATGCTCACTTCCACTTTGTAATGGCCAGCCTTGGTGTTTACGAATTCATAGTTGCCATTCGCATTGGTGAGAGCATCGCGGCTGGTGTTTTCGTCCGTGTTCGTCGCCTTGACTTTGGCGTGCGGAACGACGGCCCCGGAATGGTCGGTCACGGTGCCCAGGATCGTGCCGAATGTGGATTGCGCGTGCAGGGCGGGCAGCGAGAAAGCCAGTCCGACCAGCAGAATGCTGAGACAATGGAAACGTCGAAGCATGAATATTCCCCTTTTAAAAGATTTATTCCTTAGACCCTATCAAAACCTCTGTTGCGAATCAATGACGAAACAGCGCCGGTTAGATGAACTTTGGAGCCGCGGGATGAACCCATGCCGGCCCTGATCGAGCTCGAGCGCGTGTCGGTAATGCGCGGCGATAAGATGGTGCTGCGCGACATGAGCCTGCGCATCGAAGCGGGGGAGCACGTGGCTATTCTGGGGCCCAATGGCTGCGGGAAATCCACACTAATCAAAACGATCGCGCGGGAGTGCTATCCGCTGGCGCGGGAAGGCTCCCGCATGGCTCTGTTCGGAAAAGAGCGCTGGAACATTTTCGACCTGCGCCCGCTGCTGGGGCTGGTGTCGAACGACCTGATGACATTATGCACGCGTGAGATCACCGGGCGAGACGCGGCGGTGTCGGGATTCTTCGGCAGCATCGGCGTGCAATCCTACCAGCACATCACGCCGGAAATGGAGCGCAAAGCCGAGGAGATACTGGCGCTGCTCGATATTGCGCATCTGGCCGAACGGCCGGTAGACGAAATGTCCTCGGGCGAGGCGCGGCGCGTACTGCTGGCGCGGGCGCTGGTACACGATCCGCGCGCGCTGGTACTCGATGAGCCCAGTAATAGCCTGGATGTTTTTGCGCAGCACGAACTACGCGAGATTCTGCGGAAACTGGCGCGCTCAGGGATCGGAATTATCCTGGTGACACACCACCTGGCCGACATCATCCCGGAAATCGAGCGGGTGATCCTGATGCGCGCAGGGCGCATCGTGGCCGATGAGCGAAAGACGGAAGTGCTCACCGCCGCCGCGCTGGCGGATCTGTTCGGGCTACCTGTGGATCTCGCGCGGCGCGACGGCTATTACCATCTCTGGTGACACGCGTGGTTACTACGACTGTTCGTCCGCTGATGGTCCGTATATGGCCGGTACCGGCACGTCGTTGAGACGCAGATATACCGTGAGCTGACCGCGATGGTGGATGATGTGGTTCATCACCATGCTACGCACACAGGCTATGCGCGGCATAGTGAAAATGGTCTGCCCGCCGGCCAGCAGCGACCAGGGCGCCATAAACTGCTCGTCGGTGGCGCCGGCGATAGCCACTCGCGCATTCGCGGCATTCTTGTCAAATCGCTCCAGCAGTTCCTTGCGAGTGGCCGCCGGCTCCTCTTTGTAAGGTGGAGCGCCGGGCGGCGCAACGTCGAAGGAATCCTTGGTGATGGTGTCGACGGCCCAACCCGTCATGTTGGCGATATGGGTCGCCAGGGAGGCCATGCTGAAAGACCTGGCGTGGGGCTTCCAGCCGTACTTATCCTCCGGGCACCGCTCCAGAACCTTGCGGGTGTTGGCCATTTCCTGATCGAATTCGGGCAACAGGGCATCTTTGATTGGCATTACATCCTCCACCGGTCAGTTTCGCTTTTTATTCGCTATGCGTCAAGCGGAAAATTGTTAAATTCGATGGTCTCAACGGCGCTGGCACTTCGGGCAGTAGTGGGTCCCCCGCTGCGCCACCAGGGTGCGGCGGATAGTCGCGCCGCAGGTCAGGCAGGGCTCGCCGGTGCGCTGGTAGACGCGGTGCTCGAACTGGAAAAATCCACGGCGTCCTTCGGCGTCAACGTAGTCGGAGATCGACGAGCCGCCTTTGGCGATGGCTTGAGTGAGGACCTCCACCATGGCCTGATGCAAGCGTCCGACACGTTCCCCGCGCAGGCGAGCGGCGATGGCCAGCGGATGTATGCCTGCCCGGAACAGCGTCTCGTCGGCATAAATATTCCCTACGCCCCGTACGAAGCGCTGATCGAGCAGCACCGACTTGATGCGCGCCTTGCGCTTTTTGAGCAGCCGGGCGAATTCGAGGAGGGTCACTTCAAGCGGCTCCGGACCGAGCTTCTCGACACGGGCGGGCAGGCCGCGGCTGACTTCGAGCTTTCCGAACTGCCGCTGATCTTCATAGCGCAGCACACCGCGATCGAGGTTGAAGACGGCGTGGGTATGGCGTCCGGGCGCTCCACCCAGCAGCAGTTTGCCGGTCATGCCGAGGTGTACGGTGAGGCATTGTCCGGCGTCCAGTTCAATGACGATGAACTTGCCGCGACGGTGGACGCGTCGAATGCGCCGGCCGGCCAACGCCGCGCTCATTTGATCGGCATCGCCGCGGAGGACGCGCGCGCAGTGGAACTCGGCGGATAGAATCCGCCTGCCCACGATTGGGGCGATGGATCGCGCTACGGTTTCGACTTCCGGCAGTTCAGGCACGTCAGGGGATCTCGATCAGGATATCGTCGCCGGCCACTTCCACTTTAAATGTGGGGACTAGTCTGGTGGCATCGAAATCGTTCGCGCCGGTAGCGCAGTCCCATTGCCAGGCGTGCCATGGACACACCACATAGTTGCCGTGGATGGCGCCTTGCCC
>Ga0302325_10032277_pt1 | contig 10758 bp, 7 predicted proteins | sample Palsa_T0_2_FD_201948 | JGI IMG/M metagenome (GOLD analysis project Ga0302325, IMG submission 201948) | Peat permafrost microbial communities from Stordalen Mire near Abisko, Sweden - Palsa_T0_2 | ecosystem: Environmental > Terrestrial > Soil > Palsa > Peat permafrost | place: Sweden: Abisko... | reverse complement strand
TATGAGCGACGACGATGCTTCAGATGAGGAAAGCCCTCTAGCAGAAGCTGCAGAAGACGAGGAGACCAGACCTCAATTCCACTACCGTGCGGGCTACCTGCTTGAAAAGAACAGTCCAACATATGAGCATATCCACGAGCTGCGGGAAGACATTGGTCAGCTTTTGTCAAAAATTCATGAATTCCTCAGTGTGCACCAAGAAGATGACGTGGCATGCTTCACAGCTCTCTACCAGACATATAGGACTTGGATCACAGACGTTGGCAACGAAAGATCCGCTCACATGCTTGAGCGCGTCAGCAAACTGTACGATGCTGATATCCGTGCGTTCAAGATTAGTGGGCTGAGAAAGGTATATCCAAGACCTCTCCTGGTCAAGCGAGCATCGATATATCACTTCCAACGGGCCAAGCATAACTCTTCAGCGAGGCATAAGTCTGAGCTCGACAAGAAGTTGCTGTTGGAGTTGGCTGCATCGTCTGTGTCTTTGTACACCGAGGTGCGTATCAATGCACAGGCTGCTCTTGAGTCTGCACTGAAGAGTCTCATTGGTGGTCGCCCTCTCGTTATCCGACCACTCTTGAGCACATTCAGACAAGCTTTGGAGACAAATGATTATGACCGCATTAAGGGTGCTTTGTATACACTGCTGTATGGCAGTCTCACAAAAACGATTTCCAAGGACTGGCGCTTTGCTCCGGAAATGATCGAGCTCTACATCAAAACGGCATCTGTAGATAAGCCATCAATTCAGAAGGTCAGCAGCAACGCTTTATATGGAGGGCTCATGGAGTTTGGCAAATCCCTGGAACACTTCATCGTCATCAATCAAGATTTGGTAGATGTTTTCGAACCCAGAGACGATTGCAGGCCGAACATCACGTCCAGGCACGTTTTCATTGTGGATCGAAGACGCAAGGTCGAAGAGAAGAAGTCTGCTTTGGCGTTGAGTCTTGTCGAGACCTCGAAGAATTCCCACTGGAAGATTGCGGGTCGATGCACTCTCTTCATTCTGAATGCGGGCCTCCGAATCCAAACTCTTGCGCCTCCATCTCTTGTTGAGTTGGCCGTTAACGGTGCCATCCATGATCACCCAGGCCTTCGAGGCAGTTATGCTGAGTCTTTCATCCGAATCTTTTCCCATATCGAAACTCGGGCCGTCTACGGCCACAGCGTTGAGAAATTTGTTCGCGAAGAGGAAAACCCGGTCAACCGAGTCGAAGTCATGGTTCCGAGCAATGATCCACATTGGACTCAGGACTTTCTGGAAGGATTTTCGAAACCAGAGCTCCCTGAATACTTTGTTGATCGGGATTTCCCTGGATGGCTTGTATGGGGCAAGAAGTTCAGAGCAACTCGAGCCCGCCCTGTCGAATTCACCGATTACGATGAGCTTGAGACCTCGGTCAGAAATCAGATTGGCGGCCTGCTAACACGCGAATGGTATAAGACGTTTTTCGGGTACATGAAGCAAGAACCTCGCGATTCTGCGGCGGATCGATTCAGAGTTCATAACGTAGCACTCTTGATTCATACCTTTGACCTCACCCTTACCGGAAACACGTCTGCCACCTTCGAGGACATTAAAGAATTGATTAAGGCTACTTTCGAGGACGGTACTGACAAGCATCAACATCGTGCTACATCCGAGATTCTAGCCGCTTTGCTTGTTTCGGTGCTAGAACGACCGGTCGAAGTCCGCAACAAGATTTGGGCATATGCTGTGCCAATTATGCTAGATGTCTTTGCTGATGGATTAACGCCAGAGAACATCACATATTGGATGACTTGTCTACACATGATCATTGGAGGAAGAGATCCTAGACAATCTCGAGAGATCTTTGAGAGACTCGAGTCATTCCGTTTGGACATGTCCTCGAATGCAGCATTCAAGGAAAGTTCCAAGGTTCAACTTTTAGAGTTCGCCATTCAAGATGCTGGTTGGCACTTCCGTGCTGAAAAGCCGATCCTCGAGGACTTCCTTGCGCACATTGACCACCCGTACAAGGCTGTCCGAGAAGCTATTGGAAGAACACTTGCTGCGATCTACCGTACGCGATACTATGAAGCCTTCAAGGATGTTTCGACCCTCTTGGAAGAGAACAAGACATCTTCATCTATTGGTATCAAGCCCTACACACCGTCCCAAGATTTCACTACAAGTATCAAAAGTGTCTTCGATCGGCTCGAGATTTGGCGTGGGGAGCGTAGTCCTGGTCAGCAGACGCCTTCTTCTTACACTTCGGGAAGTAAGACTGTTCTATTATGGCTTGACACCACACTCCAATCGTACGAATGTACACAACTTCTGGACTTCTTCCCAGACGTCTTCATGGAACAACTCCTTCACATGATGGATGTGAAAGAAGATCCAGAACTCCAACGACTCGCCTACCTTGTCTACCGCCACTTACCGAACATCCCCTTCCGTGCTGGCGAGGATGGTGAATTCATCGCTGCACTCATCCGCATCGGCAAAGTTTCCACGTCTTGGCATCAGCGTTTGCGCACACTGATCAACATGCAAGTGATTTACTTCCGCCGAATCTTCCTCATCAAGCCCGAACAGCAACAAGCTCTATTCGCGGCCGTCGCAGACATGCTTGAGGATACTCAACACGAAGTCCGCTCAGGTGCTGCCACTACTTTATCCGGCATGATCCGCTGCTCGCCCGTCGCCCTTCGGAACAACATTTTATCTTCTCTCAAAGTCAAGTTCACCGAATCTTTGAAGAAGAACCCAATGCCGAAGAAGCAACCTGGAACAAGCACTCCAGTTAGCAACAACCAGCAAGTCATTCGCCGTCACGCAGCCGTCCTAGGTCTCGGCGCCCTAGTCACTGCATTCCCTTACGTAACGCCACCCCCAGAATGGATGCCCGAGATCTTGGCCTTGTTAGCCTCACGAGCTGCCCATGATGCAGGTGCTATCGGGAAGACAGTCAAGACCATCTTGGCAGATTTCAAGAAGACGAGACAAGATACTTGGGTAACTGATCAGAAGGTTTGTCCTCTCCACACTCTCTAATTATAAACATTTACTAAAATTGAAACAGTATTTCACATCAGAACAACTAGAGGATTTGGAAGGCGTGTTATGGAAATCATATTTTGCGTAATGGGTCGTTCGTTCACTCATGGAATGGTCTGATACACGCATAGGGCGGGGCGTTTTTATTTGAGAATTTCCTTTGCTTGTGGCGTGCGTGGCGTGGAGATGAATTGATGAGAAAGAAGAAGTTAATGATGTGCATAGCATGCGTGTGTTGACTTGCATTTTTCGTTCGTTGTATGAGATATGTGGCGGTTGAGCATTTCGGTAATTGAGAAGAATATTACGGTCTCTGAACTCTCTTTTCGTCCCAGGCGGCCAATGCCGGATAGCTGCTCCTTGCGAAGTGTGTAAATGGTGGCTACAGTCTATGAAAATATATTTTGCCTGTGTTTGTTGGTTTGAACTGTGTTGCTATCTCATAATATGTCATCAAAGACCCTTTTTTCGTGGGACATCACATTCCATTAAATCCTCATCTCTACTTCTTGATACAGAGCCTGCGGCATGAGGCCTTGGATTTTCAGCAAAGATTTGGTGCATTATCTTCATCAATATCTTGCGATCCATTTTTGCGATGACACTTGATGTTTTGGTGGGGCTCCTTAAAGCAACAAATTTTTGGTAAGGGCTCGCGCCAATACTCTGCATACACCTCTACTCTCCTAATTTCAATGTCCCCAGAAATCGAGGATATTCAAAGATACTTGAATTGATAATGTTCCAGCTTTTTAGTACTTAGGGGGAAAGTTTCAAGATAATAACTAAAAGTATATCGGTGATTTTGGGACATTTGTTCTGGCTGTGTGTACGCGAAGCAATGGCACGAGGTTCTACAAAACACTATCTGTCGCCATTCTTACACAGCCCATCTATCATCCTGCATCTTTCCGTTATCTACTTTGTTGTATTCTCAGTTCTTCAAAAAAAAAGAGGGGGGTTGTTGTTGCTGTTTACTCGCTTAGCGCCACGCCAATATATCTTCACCCTTTCGAACCACATAGCCGAGTGAATCCTGATATAAGAGAATCCCTTAGCTCACCAAAGCAAGCGAGACCAAAAAAATGTAAAAAAAAACCTTTGCGGTATTGTGGAATCTATGTAGCGGAGCACTTTAGGAGCAATAGGACTTACTATCCCCTCCAGCCCTTGGGTCCACTTCGCTCACTATCCCCCACGGTTTAAACGGAGACCTGGGTAACGCCACCCTGAGACCTCGTTAATATCCCCAAGGTAAGGAATGTCAGGTGATTTGGAGAGACATTATTGGTCAGAGACCCTTGATATGGCCCGTGCAGGTATGGTGTTATCAACAACGTGAACTTGGTTAAAATAATAATATATAACTCTTTGAATTTTGGCATCAAGTGGAGCATTTTTCTATACATATAGCAATATAAACTGAGTGATATAGACCCTTGCCGGGTTGACGTCGTGAAAGGTGCCATCTGCCGTTCCTCGTCAGTAGAAATAGAATTCACCTCGCTCGCCTGCTGCGGCTGGTGTCTGGGAAACTTGAAAATGGAAATTACCTCGCAGGTATGCCGCTAGCCGCATGGGTTGACAACATTAGTAGAATTCTCCGTGATAAAGATTGGGATAAGCCACTGAGCTTATCCTGGCCACCTTGTGGCTGTTGACGTTAGGAGTGGGGGTCCTTCGAGAATTTTCTTGCGTTTAATTTGAACTCTATTTCTCAAAGTAATGGTCCGTGACCTCTCTTCCAAGCCTCCCACCACCTTCCACCCGCCCGAACTTCCCCAATGGAGAACTCGAGCACAGGCTCAGGTTGAGAGAGAGTAACTTTATCGAACGAGGTTGAACCATGCATTGATCGTTTGTATGAACCAAAAGTAAACTGACTAATATTTGTACACAACAATTATCGCCAAATAATGATCTTCCCATCACCACGCCAATGCCTTAAGCTGTCGCTGCCCACCTCGAGCGTCGAAGAAACCTGAACGCCTTTGTCGCCCAAGCCCGAATTCCCCATCGCAAAGCTAATCTAGTTTTGACTACTCGTCTTCACCCTCAGCATCAACGTCGAGATCTCCCGACACGTCAAGTGCATCTTCCATTTCTTCGTCGCCGTCTCCGATCAGTAAGCTCTTTCCCATGCCTTTTCCGAGACCTTTGCCCTTGCCCTTTCCTTCTAGGATTGGCTTCCCTAATCCTTTGCCTCGACCGATATCTCTGTCTCTTCTTTTCTTCATTGCAGGCGTTTCATAGACTATCGCTTCTTCTTCGTCTTCGTCTTCTTCTTCATCTTCTTCTTCTTCATCACCTTCCTCTTCGTCCTCTTCTTCACTGCCGTCTCTCTCGTCTTCCTCAATCTCTTCTTCACTCCCTTCATCCTCTTCCTCCTCATCTCCTAGGAGAACCTCGTTCCCTAGTCTACTCCTCTGCTTCAATAACCTCGGAGGCAGACCAGGTCCGCTGTCCGCATTGCCGAAATCACTCTTCTTGGTTCCTTTTGGCCAACGACCAGGGCCACGGCCGGTTCCACCACTCCTTCTCCGCGAAGTACTGCTTCGTGGACGGGCAGATGAAGGTCTTCTTGATGAGCTGCTGCCTGTAGAGCGTCGAGGTTTGGGTCGGGACGAGCTAGATACGGACGATTTGGGTCTTGGAGCAGGTCGAGAAGACGAGGGGCGAGGGGTGGCCCGAGGGCGCGCTCCAGGAATGGGAGGAAAGACTTCAAAACGTGTTGCCGGAATAGAGTCTGCAGCGTCGAAGTAGGATAGCCTTTTCGAAATACCATTGACCTTCGTTGTTGATTGGGAGCCCTCAGGGTCGCCATCAGACGTTGCTACTCTAATGAGCTCACCAGATTCGGTAGTAAGTTTGCCGAGAGATTCGGTAACTTCGTCAGTATCGCCATATTTTGTGCCATTAAAGGTCTCGAAGTCCCGCTTGCTGCCTTTTGATAACTTCGTTTTATCAAGAACATCCTCGTCTTCATCTTCTGATTCGTCGCGCGGCGCTACTGTATTGAGGGGCGGGGCATGTTCGAATGCAGAAGCATTACCACGTCCCATAATGTATGGCGTCCATACTAGTCCCTTCGGATTGAGTTTAGCATAGCCTTTTGCCTCATGTTGTCGAATGACTTCGCGGTAATAGTCGGTTTTCAGCTTCATGGCGTAGGTGCCAGTCACGGGATCTCTGATCAAGGTGCCCAAGGCATCAAGTGCTGAAATTACATCGTCGGGTGTCAAGCCCATCTCGTCTGAAATCTTCCTGATACTGGGTATCTGATCTCCAGGTCTGAAATCTCGAAGATAGTAACATAAGACAAGTCGCCAATAGTTTCGGTATGACACCAATCCCATATCCGAAAGAGGTTTCTCTGGAGACCCAGTTTTCCTTTCGACTCTCGTAAGGAGGTATGAGAAGTCGATGAGAAGATGCCCATAACCCTTCCGTTGGTGTATTGGAAGCACCAGAATACACGAGACGTTGTTTAAACTGCTGGGTCGTTTCTCCTTCGAAAAATAGCCGACAAAATGGCATCCAAGTTCGTCATATTCAGTCATGACATAGAATAGAAAGGGTTCAACATCGTAATAGAGTGTTTTTGAGCCCAAGAACAACTTGGCGAGGAGGCAAAGATTTTGGCAATAGAGGGGATTTTTACGGCCATCGACTTCGAAAATCATAATCTTGCCATCGCGATATATCTCATCGCCGGGAGGGTACTTCCAAGGGCATTTCGTCTTGTGCCGCCAGGCAACGATGTCCGATTCCATGTACTTCAGACAAAATTCGCAAATGAAGAGTGCCTTATTGCGACTGTATTCTTCTGGATATGGCGCTGCGTACCAGATGTCGATCTGATATTGTCCAAATTCAATGTATTCGATCTGACTTGCCGGACCAGACACTTTACGCGCTTTCTTGACACCAGAGGTTACAGCGACTTCAGCTGCCGCTGCGACCCTTGCTTTCCAGTTCTCCTCTGCTTTTTGACGAGCTTCATCAAAATGTCGACGATGTTCTGGCTTCGGAAGTGTTAAGGTGGTATCTGCCTCTTCTTCGGTAAGAATGCCACCATAAGGTTTCGACTTGAGTTCGTCATTTTCTCTATCGTGGAGACTGTAGAACGGTTGGGAATAAATTGATGGAACAAAGCCGGAATTTGTTGGTGGACGAGCTCTAGAAGTGGGCTGGCTCTTTTTCTTAGGTTTGGGAGGTTGTGATTGAATATGTCGTAGCTCGACAGGATCAATGCGAAACACCATTTTGATACTCGTTGCCGACTTTTCGATGATGCTGACTGGCAAATGAGTTGACGATGAAGATTTTGGCCGTAGTGACCTTGATGCTCGTGGGCTGATGGGTGGATCGATCTTCTTCTTGCTGCTGCCGTTAGTCAGGGGTTGGTCAGATTTGTCGAGGTCCATAGCATCATTAGCCGCCTTGTTATTAGTGTGTAGAGCATTGGATTGGCCGGAGCTGTGGTCTTTGTCCCGAGTCCTTTTCCTGAGTAAAGTAGCATCTTCGACTTCTGCATCTGCAGAAGATGTCTTCCTTTTACGTAAGAAACGCGAGCCATCCATTGGGTCTTCCGGAGCAATCAACTGATTGAATACAGAGTGAGAATCTGGTTTAATGGCACCACGTTGAGGAGGCAGGAGATCGCCTGCAATTCGATCTCTTGATATCCTTCGCGCAGCTGGATCGGGGTGTTCTTCAACTTCTGGTACCATAGGTTCAGGGACAAGATTGTTGGAGACGCAATCCAGACAATACCAAGATTCAGCTTCTGTAGATCAAAATTAGAATATCATCATCATTTTCCAACGACTAACAGAGTCTACTCACCTTCATCAGATTTAAGTGCATCGGCGTTGCGCGCGCATTGCCGGTGTGCTACAGCCTTGTCAGCCTTGTCAATGACATACTCCAGGTAAACAAACCATTATCCCCACAAACACCACAGGCCAGATAGAGCTCAAATTCCTCACTGGGGTCATTCTCTTCGTCCTGTTGACAGAATCTAGAATATTTGTCAATGGTAAGCGCCCATCACAACGTACAGGGAGACATACACGCAGCGGTTGGGGTTTGCTGGCTCTTCCTCATCATCTTCTGCAGCTGGATCCCATTCGGCTTCTACTTCAGCATCTGTCGAATCTTTGGACTCGTCGTCACCTTCACCACTCGCAACGCTCTCGTCATCTGTTCCCGACAATGCTTCTTCGTCAGAGGACAGGCCAGGTTGGATCTTTACGGCTCCTACGCCTTCTCCGTCACTACCCCCTTCCTCGGCCTCCATTTCTAAACCCTCCTCGGAGCCCCTTTCACTGCCTTCTTCGCTAATCTCCTCACTATCGTCCCCTTGAGAGTTGCTGTCGGCCGCCCCAGCGCCCTCCCCCTCTTCTCCTTCGTCACTCGCAGCTAGCATGCCATTGTGGAGCTGGTTATTCGCCGCAAACTCGTCCCCCAGCATGTCTGCAGCGAGCTCATCATCCTCCTCAAATTCCGCGTCCTCCTCAGACGTGGCGATACAATTTTGTAGCTCCTCCTCCATGAGCACCGCTGCAGCCATCTTTCAGATGACCGTGGTCATTCGTGTATCGGGTGTGGAAAGGTACTTTCGAACTGTGGCGCTCTGAGCGCGAGACGGGTGAGGGTAAAGGAGGCTGATCGCAGAATATGCGCGCCGGCCACAATAGCCACAACCAGACTGCAGATGTATGATGTATCGGTTTCGAAGAGACTATAGAGGCATTTAGTATTGCTCTTAACGGTCTTGGCGTCGGGTCTGATCCTTTCTGGATTGTTGTGCGATTTGTTGGAGATGAGGGATGATGTGCGACCGGTGAAATTGCAGTGAACGCGCGTTTTCAGACCTCAACGCCAGTAGGACAATTGAACACACGATAAAAGCGGAAGCATAGAGGCTTCCAACGCGTAGATAAAGCTTGAACTGAATCGAAATCGTGTCGTGGAGTTGAAATATCGTCTCCTGGGGTCATCGCATTTCTTAAGGTGCGGTTGCCGTTCTTCTGAGGCCAGTTTAGGTAAGCGTCCTCGGTCGCAAATCCAACGTCAAGCCATCCAGCTCTTGCAGATAGAAGCTCAATCTATCGCAGCACGACGGGAACAGTTGGGCACGAACACTTCTGCGGGGACTATATGAAGGTCGTGTGCTGATTGCTTGCTCAGGATTGGATAACAAGCGCCACCATGGGTGTCCCTTTCGAAGCTCTCCTCCCGTATGGGATCATGCTTGCGGTCAGTACATCTACCTCTATCCCCAGCAGGCAGCCGTCTCCATCTCATAAACTCCTTTACTGATCTTTGCAGATGTTTGGTGTTACTGGTGCAGGACTTTCGAAGATCAGGCATATGCAGAATGGGGGAAAGAGAGCAAGACATTCCGTGGATCAATGGGACAGAGTCAGTACCCCAACATAGATCAGATATCCTGGAGGAAAGCTATGCTAATGTTTTTACAGCAAAGTACCTCCCCAGAACCACTATCATACATTCCGGGTGGCGCTAACAACAGAATAGTGATGGATCGAGACCGGAGGTTAACAGGATACTTGAGAGGACAAACTGATAATCCGTCGGCACCCGCAGGCTTCGAGTTGAACAACCCTTGGAGGGTAGGTAGAGAAATACCACCGCTGATGAATGCCCCGCTGACTGTTTGTTCTACAGCTCGAGAAGCGCATTATCTAGATTGCTCAGACAATTCTGCTACTGTACATATACCACAGGGTCAATGGAAGGGCATCAAACAATCAAACTATCAATTCCTACCCCACGATCGTGGTTTCTCCTGTGGCCTGCATCCCAGAAATAGATTCCCTGCGTTAATTTTTTAATCATTGGCCCCCCAGAACGTAGGAGCCTAGAGTCTCTTGTTGACATGCACCTTGAGTTTTCTCTGAATGTCCCGCGAGTTGCGGGCACTTTCAAAGCCCTTCCTCTCCCCTCCTATTGCCCTAATAGTTTCGGTACATTGAAGTTTCCTGGACTTCAACCCTCATCTTTAGTCCTTTCAGCTCTGTCGACAATCCACGAATTCCTAACCTCTCCTGTTCTCCAAGCACGATTCCAAACCACCTCTCAAGCACTTCCCACCTCTCCACCTCACTGCTACACTCCTGTAAGATCTCATTATTGCCTCTGATTCGCTGCTTAACCTTCCTATTGGTCATAATGATCGCCCCTATTATCTTCTCCTCTTCCATCACATACCCCACACACATAATCATATGATTGAAAAAGATACCCCGCACATCTTTTGTACTTCTCCAGTTCAAGACCTCAATATCCTAGGGCAAAAACTCGATTTCCGTGAAGCAATACGTATCCTCCATTCGTGATCTGCCTCTCTCTTATGCTGCAAAATCCAGCACTTCTCACCTAGAGCCTCGAATTCCGGGATCGCGCTCCAGATTAATTCTTCTTTTATCCCTGGTACTTCCCCAAGGTACCTCGAAACCATCAATCAGCGGAATCGGAGCCATTAGACCTACATAGTTAAAATTAACAAACACACCATCAATCCCACCAAAACATACCATTAACAGGAAACCCGACGTCCACCAAATACCTCGTCCCCTCGAACTCAACCAAATTGATCAAATGATTCCACCCCTCAAATACCTCTTTAAGCCCCCCACGATTCCCCTTCGCAACCCTCCCCGCCGGCGCCTTAACCCGCATTCCCAAACGCCGCCTCA
>Ga0302325_10032274_pt1 | contig 10759 bp, 11 predicted proteins | sample Palsa_T0_2_FD_201948 | JGI IMG/M metagenome (GOLD analysis project Ga0302325, IMG submission 201948) | Peat permafrost microbial communities from Stordalen Mire near Abisko, Sweden - Palsa_T0_2 | ecosystem: Environmental > Terrestrial > Soil > Palsa > Peat permafrost | place: Sweden: Abisko... | reverse complement strand
GGCCGGCGATTACAACGTCGTACCAACTGCCCAGGACATCTACCCAACCCGATCTTTGGACAACAACGCCCTCATTCAGCCGGCAAGCCGTCAGGCTTTTGCGCGGCTGCTTGCCCAAGGATGGACCGACGCTCTGCGCAAGTTGCAACCAGAAGGGCGGCTCTGGACATTCTGGGATTACAAGCGCGGGCGGTGGCCGCTCGATAAAGGCATGCGCCTCGACCACTTCCTGCTCCCGCCGGAAATGTCACAGCTTCTTGCCGACGGTGAGAGGCGTCTTGAGACGTCCGTCTGTTACGATCAGCCGTGGCCCGTCTGAGAATCCTGTCTACCGCGCAGAGAATGGCGGTGGTGGTTGCTGCCGTCCTTTACATCGCGGCGGGGTCGCTTCATTTCATCAAACCCGAGCCATACTTGAGGATCATGCCGCCCTACATTCCATGGCACGCGGCGATGGTGCGGGTGAGCGGGGCATTCGAGATCCTCGGCGGACTGGGGCTGTTTATGCAATCCGGGAACCTGCCCCACTTGGGGGCTCAGTTGTTCCAGCAGGTGTTCGTCGGAGTGGAGATTTCCACGATGGCACGGTTGAATACCTCTTCGTTCGCGTGCGGGCACCTGTTGCGCACAACACCGGCTTGCGATGCGGCGGTCCCGGAGCCCCCGGACGCGCCGTTTCTATCGGAAGACGCCTGATAGAGGCTTTTCATCTACTTCTTCACCCCACTGGTCGCGGGCGCGGGCGAATGAGCCGTGCGTTCGGCGCGTTCGATCAAACACCCGGATGGGCCATTAAGCTCCCGCCGCCAGTTCGCTCAGGACCTCGGCGAGTTCGACGGCGCCCGTGCGGCGTTCTGTGCCGTCGCATTGAAAATCGATCCAGCCTTCGTTGAAGCCTTCAAGCATACGTATGCGCGCTTCAGGATGTTGCATGCCTTCCCGGCGGAACCGTTGCTCCCACTCGGCACGCGGTACTTCCACCGCTTTCACATCGCGGCCAAGAGCGGCAGCGAAGGCGGCCGCCTCATCGCGCGGGCTGTACTTTTGCGGACCGGAAAGCTCGACAATCCTCACGCCGGACCATTCCTCGCGCAGCAGGCCAGCCGCCGCGCGTCCGATATCCTTGGCGCTCACCATGTCGATCTTGCGGTCGAGCGGCTGCAGGTAGCTCTCAATTCGACCGGAACGCGCGGCGGCAAGGTCCCATGCGGCGTTCTCCATGAACCATGCGGGACGGAGGAAGGCCACCGGTACTCCGGCATTCGCCAGCATATGTTCAAACACGGTGGAGCGGTTTAGAAGATTGAACTCCTGGACATGGGCGCCGATGGTTGAAAGAAAGACGATCTTGTCGGGTTTGGCCTTGGCAATCGCTTCTGCGGTTGCCTTCGCTGAGCGCTCAATATCGGGAAAGTCGCGCTCGGAATCGTAGTTGGGCGGATTCATGAGGAAGACGCCGGTTGCCCCCGCGAATGCCCGCGCAAGAGACTGTACGTCTGCGGCATCGGGAACGAGGGCGATTTCGCATCCACGAGCCTTCCAGGATGCCCCTTTCTCGGCGCATCGCACTGATGCGCGGACCGGAAGACCGGCTTCGAGGAGGATGTCTCCGACTCTTCCCCCAACCTTTCCGGTAATGCCAGTGATAACAAACATTTAAAGCTCCTCTCAGCTAAAGGCGCCCATCGGGGGCCGCCCTCACTTCAGAACGTACGTCGTTTTGATCGTTGAATAAAGTAGGGATTGGTCATATGATTTTTGACTAAAGTCAAAGATGGAGGGTTGATTATGGATGCACGCTTGCTCTCAGGCGTTACCGTTCTGGCAACAGTAGTCGAGCGGGGCAGTTTCACGCGCGCCGCTGAACTGCTCGGGCTTTCGGCGTCCGGGGTGAGCCGAGCTGTTTCACGCCTCGAACAGCGGCTGGGAGTGCGCCTGCTCGACCGCACCACGCGAACCCTTCGGTTGACCGCAGAGGGCGCGAGGCTCAACGAGCTTGCTGCACCGCACCTTGCGGGCATTGAGGAAGCCGCGAACAGCGCCGCGGGCGCGGCATTCGCAGCCCAAGGAAAGATTAGGGCAAGCCTGAATTCGTTTTTTGCCCGTCACATCCTCGCGCCGCATCTGCCGGAATTCCACCAGCGCTATCCGGAGCTCTTTCTTGTGTTGGTCCAGAGTCCCGATGCGGGGGACCTTATCGCGGAGGGAGTAGACATAGCTGTTCGTTTCGGCCCACAGCCGGCGTCCACCATGTCGTCCCGCCTGCTTCTCGAAACCCGCGTACTCACGGTCGCTGCGCCGTCGTATATCAAAACGCGCGGAAGGCCCAAGTCGCCGGAGGCGCTTGCCGCCCATGACTGCATCCAATACATGGACCCGCAGCGCGGCAAGCCTTTCGAGTGGGAATTCCGCCGCGCCGAAAAGATGTTGCCGGTCAATACGGTCGGCCGGTTGACGCTCGCGGATGTGGACACGATGATCGCGGCTTGCGTGGCGGGCGCGGGAATTGCTCAAGTCCTCGCGCTTAGTGTCGAGCCCTTGGTCGCCAATGGCACGCTGGTCGATCTTTTTCCAGATTGGCCGGGTGAGACGTTTCCGTTGTTCGCGATCCGGCCCTCGCGACGGTTGCCTCCCGCAAAGGTCGAAGCATTTCTGGATTTCTGCACGGAGATCTGCCGGCGAGTTGCCCGCTCTTCGGCGTCATGACGACCCATGGCTGCAATGGCCCCAGCACGCAGTCTGTCAAGATCGTGGTCTGATAAATTTAAGGAGGCAAAACGAAGTGTCAACTGCTATTACCGACGGACGACCTCAAACGCAGTCTCACGCTGGCGCAACCCGACGACCTCCCTCACATCGGTCTCGTCGGCGATACCTACACCATCACCGTGACGGGCGAGCAGACCGACGGACGCTTCTGCGTCATCGACATGCACATCCCGCCAGGTGGCGGACCGCCGCCACATCGGCATGACTTCGAGGAGACCTTTATCCTGCTCGAAGGTGAGATGGAAGCGACCTTCCGCGGCAAGAAGTCGAGCGTGCGAACCGGCGACACGCTGAACATTCCTTCCAACGCTCCGCATCAGTTTCACAATGCCTCCACCAGCCCCGCACGTATGCTCTGCATCTGCTCTCCCGCGGGGCAGGAGAAATTCTTCATGGAGGTCGGGGTGCCGGTCGCCACGTACGACGCCCCCGCCGAAGCTGGACGAGAAGGCGCAGACGGCATTCATTGAGAAAGTGAAGGCGCTCGCACCCAGGTACCGCACTGAATTACTCAGAGAGGCGTAGCCGGTGTCTCCGGTCACGGACGGCCTCTTGCGTTCCTGCGGCGGCAAACGATAGTCATTCGATCGCCGATCCCCCGGCAGACTATACTCTTTTCTCCCAGGTCTGGCACGAGCCAGAAGTCCCGATAAACGCATCGCAATCCTCGGCGCGGCGGTGCGCGAGATCGCCGAGACAGGTCTCGCGGCTTCGACGGCGAAACTCGCCTGACGCGCCGGGGTTGCCACGGGCACGCTTTTCACCTACTTCGAACAAGAAGGACATCCCCGATGAGCTTTACTTCGGGTTGAAGCTCGCCCACCAACCAGCGTCTATTTCAGTTTGCCCGCGAGAACCCTTCAGGTCTGGGGAGGCTCGTTGAGACGTTGAGATCGGGCCCCAAGCGCGGGTCTGCTTACCACCAGTCAGTCTACAAGAGGCAGTTTCGGATCAAGACGGCCGACAGCACCAACGCGATTCTAGCTCTTGCCTCGGGTGGGGGGGTGCGCAGCCTGATCCACAAAAGACGTAAAACCCGAGAGCGTGCTGGTCGACGACGCCGGCTACGTATGGCATACCGCCTTTCACATCGCGGCTGCCGCGGGAGCGCCGGGCGCCAGCGCCGCCGGAAATCATTTGCGGGCATCATCGCTACTCCTTGGGCGTCACTATGTGTCGGAGTATCAGATGCTTACGGGTAGCGTTCAGCGTAATCCGTCCTCTTTGTTCGCAACGCTCAGGCGGGCGCCACTTGCCTCGGTACTGACGGCTCGCACGTGCGTTTTCTCGCGTGCGCACTAGGAGATGGTGAGTGCACGGTTAGAAGCCGACGCCATCGGACACTACCGGGACCTTCCTGAGTCGCAGCGGACCGTTTCACCGCGGGATGAACAGTGCGACGCCTTTGCGGTAAACTGTGCCCTGAGGCCCGCAGGAACCGTAGCTGTCTTGTCCACCTGATCACCTGGAGGCCAACGATCATGACGCCTTCACGAAATCCAACGAGCTGCTACAAACGGCCGGCAATTCGAGATCCAGCTGCAAGCCACCCTGAGTATCATCCCGGCTTATACCTGGTACGCAGCTCCGTCTGGAGCGCTCACTTTCGTGAATGAGCTATGTGCAGACTATCTTGGCCTACCGACCGAGCATCCACTCCGCTCCGGGATCCCCACTGGTGCAGGCTGGGATTCCCACATTCCCCTGCTGCATCCGGATGATCACGAAGAGACCCGCAGAGTCTGGTCGAAGTGCCTGAGCAGCGACTGCGCCGGCGAAGTGAGTTTTCGGGTCCGTAGCGCAGAGGGGATCTATCGCTGGTTCCTCAGCCGGGCCGAGCCTCTCCGCGCCAACGATGGAACTCTACTTTATTGGATCGGGGTTAACCTCGACATTGAGGAACTCAAACAAGCAGAATTCTACCTAGCGGAAGGGCAGCGGCTTGCTCACGTCGGTAGCTGGGCATTTAGCCGTTGTGGATTCGATTACTGGTCTCCCGAATTGTTTCAGATCCATGGCCTTGCTGCTGGCAGCAGAGCGCCTACAGTACAGGAATATTTAGGGCTGGTCCACCCACAAGATCGTGAGTCCGTGGTGCAAGAAATTGAAAAGATGTGGGCAACGAATTGCGAATTCGATTTCACGAAACAGGTTGTGTGGCCAGACGGTACAATTCGTCGCATCCGTTGCGTGGGTGCCCCGGCGGCCCAAAACGGAGCACTTCAAAGCTTCGTGGGGACCGGTATAGACGTTACGGAGCACGAACTCCTGACTCAAGAACTGCAGCGCCGTGAAGTGTACCTCGCAGAAGCCCAAAAGCTTAGCCATACGGGGAGCTTTGGGTGCAAGAACAACAGTGAAGAGATTGTCTGGTCGGACGAAGCCTATCGCATTTTCGAATATGATCGCTGCGAAAAGCCAAATTTACATATGGTGCTGCAGCGCATAGATCCCCAGGACAGGTCTCTCGCACAAGAAGTCATCGAGCGAGCATTCAAGACTGGCGAAGACTTCGAGCACGAGTGTCGTCTACTGATGCCGGGCGGCGCAACCAGGCACATCCACCTGCGTGCCCATGCTTTCCGTCATTCATCGGGCGGCATCGAGTTTGTTGGCGCCGTGATCGACATTACTAAACAAAAGGAGTCGGAACAGAGGCTTAAGCAACAAGAAATGGAGGTCCGGCAGTTGCTGGATTTCATGCTCAGCTTGTCGTGGTATTTGGGCCCAATCATGAACGGCTCTATGCTAACCGAGCCGCGCTTGATTATCGCGGAATCGGCCTCAATGAGTGGCGGGAAGGTCTCACGGTTCATCCGGACGATAAGGACCGGGTAAGAGAATATGCGGACCGCGCAGCCTTAACTCGCGTTCCTTACGAATTGGAGGTGCGACTTCGCGATGGCGGAGGACATTATCGCTGGTTCCTGGCCCGTTACAGCCCGATGCTTGACGACAACGGACAGATCAAATATTGGTATGTTGCGTTAACCGATATCGAAGACAGCAAGCGGACTGAGGAGCGGCTGCAGCGAGAGAACGCTACGCTGCGCGAAGAAATCGACCAAACGTCTATGTTTGAGGAGATCGTTGGGACCTCTCCGGCTTTGCAAACTGTGCTCACGCGTATTTCCAGAGTGGCGCCGAGCGATGCTACAGTTCTCATTACGGGCGAGACGGGGACAGGCAAGGAACTAATCGCCCGCGGGATCCATCGCCGGTCAAATCGCGCTTCCCTCCCGTTCATCAGTGTGAATTGTGCGGCAATCCCACGTGAACTCATCCCTTCGGAGTTGTTCGGTCATGAGAAAGGGGCCTTCACCGGTGCCACACAGCGGCGGTTCGGCCGTTTCGAGTTGGCGGACGGGGGGACTATTTTCCTGGATGAAATCGGTGAACTCGCGCCCGATACTCAGGTCGCGTTACTCAGGGTGCTGCAGGAGCGGGAATTTGAGCGTGTCGGCGGAAGTCAAAGTGTCCGAGTGAATGTGCGAGTGATTGCGGCCACGAATCGAGACCTCAGGGCAGCCGTAGCGAATGGGACGTTTCGTCAGGAGCTGTTTTATCGACTAAACGTATTCCCGATCGAGGTGCCGCCACTGCGAGAACGTAAGGAAGACCTCCTCATGCTGGTGGAGTATTTCGTTCAGCGCTACGGCACCAAGGCAGGCAAAACCATCCGCTCGATCGACATGCAGACTCTCGAAGTACTGCAGGCCTATGATTGGCCCGGCAACATTCGCGAACTGCAAAACGTAATCGAGAGGTCCGTGATTCTTACGTCTGGTGACGTCATTTCGGTCGACCAATTGTGGCTCTCGAACGAAACGCCGCGCCCGAGCGCTCTGGTTCAGGCGTCCGAATCCTTCGCAGCCCGTCCGGTGCCGCGAACTGAGCGGGAGATTATCGAGAAGGCCCTGGCTGAGACCCGAGGTCGGGTCTCCGGGCCGGCCGGAGCTGCGGCCAAGCTTGGCATGCCTCCGACGACACTAACCTCCAGGATGAAGATCTTGAAAATCAACCGATCCCAATTCAAGTTCCTCGCTTAACGGCTCACTCCGAGTCGACCTCCCTGTCGAATTGGCGAAATTGGCGATTCTGGCGAGATCTTCACGCCCCAGATCAGGCAATTAGCGTCGGCTCACATAGTGTTTTCAATGAGTTCGAAACGGTGCGCCGATTGCCTCTGTCCTATCCGATGGCTAGTGGACTGACCGGATGTTGATCCAGGCACTGTTCTGACGGTCGGCAGAAAATCGGTGGGATTACGGCAGCAAAGAGAGGCGCGAGGCTTTGCAAAGCCCTACAGGACCGCATTACTGACCGGGCACACATCATCGAGACCGGAACTGACTCTTACCGATTCCGGAGAACGATCAAAAAGCGAAAAAGAAAGGAATAAAACCACAACCGCGCCGCAAGAGCGGCGGGAAAAAGCCCCGTTCGAGAGAACGGGAAATCAATAACTTAGAGTGGGCCACTTCGAATGATCAAAGTGGGCCACGCGGAGTTGTCACAAGCACTATCTGAGTAATCCAGCCTGCGATAACGACTATTGGGATCGTCTCAAATATGTGCAACTTGGATCGAACGCGGATACCTTCTTCACGCTCGGTGGTGAGATTCGGGAGTGGTACGAAGGCTATCGCAATACCAGTTGGGGTTCCGGTCCCCAGGACCAGCAAGGGTATCTCCTTCAACGACTTTCGATCTATGGCGATATTCACGCGTCGCCTCGCGTTCGGTTTTTCGTGCAACTCACGAGCGATATAGAAGCAGGGCGGACCGGCGGCCCAAGACCAGTGATCGACGAGTCGAAGTTGTTTTTTGAAGAAGCATTCGCCGACATCACCCTATCGAAAGAGCCCGGCAATAAGTTGGTATTGCGTCTCGGACGACAAGAGTTCGAGCTAGGGGACGGCCGCCTAGTGGATGTCAGAGAGGGGCCCAACATACGCCAAACCTTTGACGGCGCCAGCCTGAACTGGAAGGCGTCATCGTGGAACATTCATGGATTCGCTTTGAAGCCAGTGTTGAACGGAACTGGCGTGTTTGACGCGCCGCCTGACCACGGTTCCACTTTTTGGGGAGTCTATGCAGTTCATCCGGTGCCGAAGAGTAAGGGTGGAAACATCGATCTTTATTACCTCGGTCTTGCCCGAAAGGACGCAGCGTTCGAAATTGGTTCGGCAGACGAGTTGCGCCATACCGTGGGCGGGAGACTCTCGGGCAGCCGAGGCGGTTGGAGCTATGACAGGAAGCCGCTTTTCAAGGGGGTAGTTTTGGCGCACGAAAGATTCGTGCCTGGGGCACAGGCCACGATACGTCGTACACATTTCGCTCCGTCCGCCAGCGGCCGCAGATTGGTGCCAGCGCGCTTGTCGCCAGCGGTAGCCACGGCAATTCACAGTCGGACCTCGGAACTTTGAATCCGCTGTTCCCGACGGGGAATTATTTCGGCCAAGGCGGGATCAGTCTTCTCGGACCCTCAAATCTTATGGCGATCGGGCCAAAAATCGGTTTGCAAGTCACAAAATCGCTCAGGCTGGTCGCGGACGACAATGTGTTCTGGCGAACCAGCCTTCAGGACGGCATCTATGGCCTCGGCGTTAACTTGCTGGTTTCCGGCCCAGGTAATTCTGAGCGTTATGTTGGTAGTCAGCCATCAGTCGGAGTCTATTGGAAAGCAGGCCGTCACCTTTCAGTCTCCGCCGTATATGCTCATTTTTACGTAGGCTCATTCCTGATCAATGCGTCGGCGCGAGCCAAAGATGTGGATTACGCCGCGGTATGGACGACCTATAAATTTTAGGGGCTGATCCGTAGTGACTCAAAAACAACAGCGTGACGCGACGTGGCAGCCGCGTTCGGTGACCGACCAAAGGCTGGATCTCTACGGCATCCTCAAGTGGGCGGGCGCCGACCAGCGCGAGCGCCGGGTTGCGTTTCTTCGGTCGAAGGAGGCCAAAGAACGACGCCGTCCCGCGCTAGCGCCGGGCAACATCGAAAGGACAATGACGGCTCTCCTCCTTACGGCGATGGAATTCGGGCATGATACGTCCGATTAGTTGCTGAGCTTAGCCGGTGGGGAAAACAGAACAGAAAGGGGGCTATTTCGGGCACCATTGAACTGTGCAAACGAGACCCCTATCGCCGTTCACGATGACGTCCGTTTCGACGATGTCCACTTTGCAAGACTGGAAATTGCCGAACACACTGTCACAAACTCCTAGTGCCGGCTGAATGCCCCTTGAGGCGAATGGTGGGATGTCGAACCATAGGGCATCGTCGGCCCAGTGTCGCGTGCTCTGGGCTCCGGTCATAGACTCCGTCATTTCCTTAACGATGGAAATGCTGATCTCCTCGTCTTTCTGGGCGGTACTCTCTTGAGCAACCCTTCTTTTCATCTCCCTCGATCTTGAGTTTTCTTCGAGCGATTACGCGGCCATATGCTGACCACCCTACCTTAACGGCGATTGAGCATATCGCGCCATCTGGCATATTCTGCAAGAGGAGTGGCGTCTTTTGCTAGTTACTTCCGTGCGTTATTCGGCCAGAATGAAATTGTAGCCGGGTCGAGAGAGACTCGGCGAAGTTGGGCAAAGATTGCTGAATGTCATAAGGGTAAACGCAAATGAACGAAAACCAAACCACAGCTCTGGTTAGAGCCTTTGATCGCGCCTACATCAACGGCAAGTTCGTCACGCCCCATGGAACCCAGGTCGTTGACCTGGTGAACCCGACCAACAACACGGTTATCGGCAAGGTCACCATGGCGGATGAGATCGACACCCGACAGGCCATCGCCGCGGCCAAGGAGGCGTTCAATACCTTTTCGCAAAGCAGCAAGGAATACCGCATGGACTGCTTGCAGCGGTTGCATGATGCCGTTGCCAAGCGAATGGATCAACTGGTTGACGCGACGGTTCTGGAATACGGCGCTCCGCAAGACCGCGCGAAGGGCTCAAACAACCTCGCGGCTAACATTTTCCTGCACTTCAAAGAAGTTCTCAAGGACTTCGATCTGGCAAGAACTGTCGGGACTTCCAAAGTCGTAATGGAACCGGCGGGCGTGGTGGGCATATTTACGCCTTGGAATTCGAGCGCCGGTTCGATCGCGATCAAGGTGGCTCCGGCAATCGCTGCCGGATGCACTGTTGTCATCAAGCCCAGCGAGATGAGCGCGATGCAAACGGAAGTGTTGATGGACGCTTTTCATGAAGCCGGTTTGCCTCCTGGCGTTATCAATTTCGTGACCGGCCTCGGTGAGGTCGTCGGGACGGAGTTGACGAAAAGTCCCGACATTCAAAAGATCGCGTTCACCGGTTCGACGCAGATCGGAAAACTGGTCGCGAAGAACTCCCTGGACACGATGAAGCGCTTGACGCTGGAACTCGGCGGCAAGTCGCCGAACATCATTCTGGACGACGCCGATTTCTCCACTGCCATTCCGATGGCTGTCGCAGCCTGTTACCTGAACAACGGTCAAGCCTGCATCGCGGCTTCGCGCCTGATCGTGCCGGAAGACCGGCTGGACGAAGTGAAGAGATTGACCAAAGCGGCCGTCGAAAAAATCAAAATGGGCGATCCCAGGAACAAGGATGTCACCCTCGGCCCATTGGCGAGCGTAAAGCAGTACAAGCGCGTTCAGGACTACATCAAGTCGGGCATCGAGGAAGGCGCGGAACTCGTTGTCGGCGGGGAAGGTCATCCTTCCGGACTTGAGAGCGGGAACTTCATTAAGCCCACTGTATTCGCCAAGGTCACCCGCGATATGCGCATCGCGAAGGAAGAAATCTTCGGACCGGTCTTGTCGATATTGACGTACAAGACGGAAGCTGAAGCCATTGAAATAGCCAACGACACGGAATTCGGACTCATCGCTTACGTAAGCTCGGCCGACCCGGAACGCGCGAACCGTGTGGCGCGCAAACTTGCTGCCGGCCGGGTCCTCATCAATACAATAGGCCACGATCCGTTTGCTCCCTTC
>Ga0302325_10032273_pt1 | contig 10759 bp, 4 predicted proteins | sample Palsa_T0_2_FD_201948 | JGI IMG/M metagenome (GOLD analysis project Ga0302325, IMG submission 201948) | Peat permafrost microbial communities from Stordalen Mire near Abisko, Sweden - Palsa_T0_2 | ecosystem: Environmental > Terrestrial > Soil > Palsa > Peat permafrost | place: Sweden: Abisko... | reverse complement strand
GGCGCGAACCGATGACCATAATCGAGGTCTCCGACCGGTTGTACGGCGCGGCAAGCCAGCGCATGTTGGCAAGGTTGCCTGAGCTTGCCGCGCCGTACGGCCGGACCGGTATCTTCCAGCGTCGCTCTCGGGCGGCGCAGCAGCTGCCGGAACTTGTTGGGCGCGGCCACGACCTGGCTGTCATCCAGACCTTCGTGGACGAGCTTCCGGCTCATGGGGGCGCACTGCTGCTTTCCGGTGAACCGGGCATTGGCAAGTCCGCGCTGCTTGACGCGGCGGAAGAGACAGCCGCGGCAGCCGGCGTTCGGGTGCTTCGGGCAGCGGGAGCGGAATTCGAGGACGTGAGCTTCTGCGGACTAAACCAGCTCCTGTTGCCGCTCCGCGGCAACCTTCACCAACTCGATGAACTGCAACGGAATGCGCTGAACATTGCGCTGGGCTTCAGCGACGGGCCGGCCGGCAAGCAGCTGGTGGTGTCGAACGCCGCCCTGGCGTTGCTGCTCCACGCTGCGGCCGAGCACCCGCTGCTGCTGATCGTCGACAACCTGCACTGGATGGACCAGGCGAGTGCCCGGGTGCTGGGGTTTGTCGCACGACGCCTGCGCGAAAGTGGTGTCGGGCTCATCGCTGCAGCGCGGACCGGGGCATCGAGCGAGGTCGCCCTCGACGCGCCCGGTTACGAAGTGCGGTCGCTCGACGATGACGCGTCGGCGCGGCTAGTCGCCACCCGCTTTCCCGGCTTGGCCGCCGCAGTCCGGCAGCGGATCGTGACCGAGGCCAGGGGGAACGCGCTGGCCCTGCTGGAACTGCCAGCCGGGCTCAGCGACCAGCAACGCTCGGCCCGCGCCCCACTGCCGGCGGTGCTGCCGCTGAGCGGCCGCCTGGCCGCGCAGCTTCGCGATCAGCCCAAGCAGAGAGCATGGCACCTGGCCGGAGCGGCCATCGAGCCGGACGGGCGCGCGGCAGGCCTGCTTGCGCAGCTGCCGCGCCAATCGCAGGACCTCGGCCAGACCAGCCAGGCACGGCGGTTCGCGACCGCCGCCTATCTCGCCGCGAGCGAAATGGGCGACCTGGGCGCGGCCGAGGCTCTTCTCGCTGACGCCCGACTGGCCTGCCCGGGTCCCGTGCCGTCAGCCGAGACCGCGTTCGCGACCGCCTTCGTGCTGCTGCACGGGGACGGGGACGTGGGGGCCGCGCATCAGCTGCTACTGCGGGGGATGGAGGCCGCGAGCGACGGGGGTGCCGGACCGCTCAGCGCCCGAGAGGCCATCGAGACCCTGGTGTCGGTGTGCCGGCTCAGCGGTCGCGCCGAGCACTGGAAGTCGCTGGAACGCTTCGCCGCCGAGTCAGGTTCAGCGTTCGCGGGAGTCGCGCACACGGCCGTCCGCAGTGCACTCGAACCCTGGGCCGCGCCCGATCGGTCGGCCGGGGAGATCGAGTCGATCGCCGACCAGACCGAGTCGGCTGAGATCGTGCGGATCGCCAGCGCGTCCGCCCTCGCCGACCGCCTGCCGGACTGTCGGCAGGCGCTGCGCCTGGTCGCGCGCTCGGGGCCCGCCGCCAGCGTCGGCACATCGGCGATGCAGGCCAGCATCCTGCTGGCGCTTGAGGCCTACCAGACCGGCCAGTGGGATGAAGCCTGGCGGCTCGCCGAGACCACCGCCTGCCTGTGCGCTAGCCGCGACTATCAGCTGCTGCGCCGGCAAGCGCAGACCGTGCTGGCGTTCGTGGCGGCCTGCCGCGGTGACGCCGGGCAGGCCCGGGCGCTCGCCGACGAGATCGCCCGCTGGGCGGCCCCGCGGGGAATCACGTCCCTGCTGGCCAGCGCTCACTACGCTGCTGTGCTTGCGGCTCTCGCCCAGTCGGATTTTCAGACCGCCTCCCAGGCGGCCACCAGGATCAGCCCGGCGGGGGATATCCCCTCGCGTGAGCCCTACGCCGCGTGGGCGCTGCTTGACCTCGTGGAGGCCGCGCTGCGCACAGACCGACGAGATGATGCCGTCGCGCACGTCCAAGCCGTCAGGAACGCGGGCCTGGCCGAGGTGTCACCGCGTCTGAGGCTGCTGTCCACTGCCGCGATGGCGATGATCGCCGCGGACGACGAGGCGCTCGCCCTTTTCGACCTGGCGCTGGCGAGCGAGGATGCCGAGCGCTGGCCGTTCGACACGGCCCGGGTGCACCTGCTGTACGGCGAGCGCCTGCGTCGCGTAAGAGCGGTCATCACGGCCCGTGTTCATCTCAACGCCGCCCTCGAAGAGTTCCGCCGCCTCGGCGCCCGGACCTGGGCCGACCGCGCAGCTACGGCGCTGCGGGCCACGGGCCAGACCCCCCAGCGTGCGGACATCTGCGGTCTGCAGACCCTTACACCGCAGGAGCTTGAGATTGCCCGACTCGCCGCCGCGGGTCTCAGCAACAAGCAGATCGCTGACCGCCTGTTCATGTCCCATCGGACTGTCGGCAGCCATCTGTACCGGGTCTTCCCGAAGCTGGGAATCACTTCCAGGGCAGCGCTCAGCGGCGCACTGCCGCGCGACCAGGACTGACCGCGGTGGTCATGGCCGGATCCGGTGGCCGTACCGTGTCTCGTGCGCGGCAGGTGATTGCCTGAGCCGGGCACTGGCGATGTCCGCACGGGATCGGAGAGAATTCTCCTGTTAGCCAGCTGGCGGGAGGAGGGGACGTGGCCGAGGCGCCAGATACCTTTGGCGCTGTGCTGCGCAAACTGCGCACGGGGGTCCAGCTGACCCAGGAAGAGCTGGCCAGGGCGGCGAACCTGAGCACACGAGCCGTCAGTGACCTCGAGCGCGGAGTGGCGACCACTCCGCACCGTGACACGGTGCGGCTGCTGGCCGACGCGCTGCACCTGATGGGCCCGGAACGGGCCGAGTTCGAGGTGACAGCGCGTGGCCCATCCGACTCCGACCGGACGCTGGCGCCAGGGGTGGCGGCGGCGACCCGAACGCTGCCCCGTGACGTCGTGTCGTTCACGGGACGCCAGCGCGAACTGCAGAACCTGATCGATACCGCGGCAACGGCGAGCGGCCCGGTCGGCATCTACGCGGTCGGCGGGATGGCCGGAGTCGGCAAGACCGCGTTCGCGGTGCACGCGGCGCACCGGCTGGCGGGGCGGTTCCCTGCCGGGCAGATCTTCCTGCCCCTGCACGGGCACACGCCGGGGCAGCAGCCGGTCGACCCGGGCGACGCGCTGGCCAGCCTGCTGCTCACCATCGGGGTGCCAGCCGGGCAGGTCCCGCCGGGGCTCCAGGCGCGAATGGCCCTGTGGCGGGATCAGCTCGCCAGCCGGCGGCTGCTGCTGGTCTTTGACGACGCGCTCAGCAGCGAACAGGTAGTTCCGCTGCTTCCCGGCTCCGGCGGCAGCCTGATTCTAGTCACCAGCCGGCGGCACCTGACCGCACTGGAGGGTGCGACCGCGATCAGCCTGGACACCCTCGCGCCCGGCGAGGCCGCCGCGCTGCTGGTCGGGCTGGCTGCCCGGCCCGGGCTCAGCCCGGACGACGCGGCGGTGAGCGAGCTTGTCAAGCTGTGCGGCTATCTGCCGCTGGCCATCGGGATGCTGGCCAGGCAGTTGCACCACCACCCCGCCTGGTCGCTGGCGGGTCGGGTGGCCGAGCTGGCCGCCGAGCGGGACCGGCTGGAACTGATGGCGACCGAGAACGTGTCGGTCGCGGCCGCGTTCGACTTGTCGTACGGCGACCTCGCGCCCGACCAGCAACTGCTGTTTCGGCGGCTCGCCCTGCACCCGGGCACGCAGTTCGACGGCTCCGCCGCCGCCGCCCTGGACGGCACTGACCTGGCGGCCGCCCGGCGGGGCCTGGAGATCCTGTATGACCAGTACCTGCTGACCGAAATCGCTCAGGGCCGGTACCGGATGCACGACCTGATCCGGCAGCATGCCCGTACCCTGGCGGACCGTCTCGACCAGGGTCACGAGAACGAGCAGGCCATCTCCCGGCTGCTTGATTACTATCAGCACACCGCCGCCGTGGCCGAGTCCCAGCTCGCGCGGCGCACCGTTCCTGACTTCACCGTCGGTCCGACGTCGACCCCGGTCCCCGTCCTCAACGGCCGCGAGCAGGCCCTGGGCTGGGCCAGGGCAGAGCGCGCCAGCCTGCTGGCCTGCCTGGACCATGCCGCCGCGGCCGGTCAGCATGCCCGGGTCATCGCGCTGACCATGGGCCTGGCCGGACTGCTGCGCCACGACGGTCCGTGGGCGGAGGCGCTGACCCGTCATGCCGCCGCCTTGCGGGCTGCCCAGCAGCTAGGCGACCGGCTCGCCCAGGCCAACGTCTTGACTGACCTAGGGCGGTTCCGGCTGCTGACGGACGACTTCGAGGGCGCGGCGCGCGACCTGGACGAGGCGTTCGGCCTCTACCGGGACGCCGGCAGCCTGCTCGGCCAGGCTAACGTCCTCAATAACCGCGGAGACATGCGACGGCTGATAGGGGACTACGCCGCCGCCGCCACCGACCTTACCGAAGCGCTCCGTCTTTACCGCGACCTGGGCGACCGGCTCGGCCAGGCTAACGTCCTCACCAACCTGGGGATCATGCAGCGGCTCACCGGTGATTACCCGGCCGCGACTCGTGACCTGGAGGAGGCGCTTGGCATCTACCGCGACCTCGGTGATCACCCGGGCCAGACCATGGCACTCAACAAGCTGGGGCTGACCCGGCTCGGGGCAGCGGACTACGCCGGCGCGGCACGCGACCTAGAGGAGGCGCTGAGCATCTCCCGTGGCACCTCTGACCACCTCGACGTCGCCAACGCCCTCACCTACCTCGGGACCGTTCGGCGGCTGACCGGGGATCTCGCCGAAGCCGCTCGCGACCTGGAAGAGGCCCTGAGCATCTACCGGGAGATCGGCAATCGCAGTGCCGAGGCCGAGGCGCTCAACGAGGCGGGGACGCTCTACCGGATTCGGGGCGAACTCGGCCAGGCCACGCTCTACCATCAGCAGGCGCTTGACCTGGCCCGCGAGATCGGCATCGCCTGGGATGAGGGGCATGCGCTGGCGGGCCTTGGCCGGTGCGTGCTGTCCGCCGGGCACCCGGAGCAGGCGGCGGGCCAGCTGCGGCAGGCGCTGGAGATCTTCCGGCGGATCGGCGCAGCCGAGGCCGCCGGGGTATCGGCCGAACTGGACGCGCTGGCGGCCACGCCAGATCAGGCCGGCGCTTGCTTTTGATCTTTACCATCAGGTTTCGCGGGTAGCGGCGTTCGCGTGTCACCTGCGAGAATCCGCCCTGTAGGTCGGCCGGGTGGGGAGAGGCATGGCGGAGCCACAGGGCGAGTTCTCTGGTTTGCTGCGGGAGCTGCGCAGGCGTGCCCGGCTGACGCAGCAGGAGGTGGCGGATGCGGCCGGGCTCAGCCTGCGGACGGTCAGCGACCTGGAGCGGGGCGTGGCTGCTTCTCCGCAGCGGGGGACGGTGCGGCTGCTGGCCGATGCGCTGCGCCTGATCGGGCCGGAACGGGCGCAGTTCGAGACGGCCGCGCGGGGCCGCCCCCTGGAGGTCGTGTCGCAGGCCGCCGCTGCGGCGGCGATGCGGTCGCTGCCGCGAGACGTGGCCTCGTTCACCGGCCGGCAGCGGGAGCTCGATCAGCTGGCGGCCGCCGCGATGGCCGCGGGCGGGGTGGTGGGCATCCACGCGATCGGCGGGATGGCCGGGGTCGGTAAGACCGCGTTCGCCGTCCACGCCGCCCACCAGCTAGCCGGCCGCTTCCCCGGCGGGCAGATCTTCCTCCACCTGCACGGGCACACCCCCGGCCAATCGCCGGTCGACCCCGCAGATGCGCTGGCCAGCCTGCTGCTGGCGATCGGGGTTCCCCCCGCGCAGGTCCCGCCTGGCCTGGAGGAGCGGGCAGCGCTGTGGCGCGACCAGGTAGCAGACAAGCCGCTGCTGCTGGTGCTCGACGACGCGGCCGGCAGCGAGCAGGCGCGGCCTTTGCTGCCGGGCGAGGGCGGCAGCCTGGTGCTGGTGACCAGCCGCAGACACCTGTCGGCGCTGGATGACGCGACGGCGATCAGCCTCGACACCCTGCCGCCGGATGAGGCCGCCGCACTGCTGGTCCGCCTCGCGGGCCGACTCGGGCTGAGCCAGTCCGATCCGGGGGTCCGGGAGATCACCGGGCTGTGCGGGCACCTCCCGCTGGCGATCGGGATGCTGGCCCGCCAGCTGCGCCATCACCCGGCCTGGACCGCCGCCGGGCGAGCGGCGGAGCTGGCGGCGGCGCGGGACCGGCTGGGCCTGATGGAGACCGAGAACCTGTCGGTCGCCGCCGCGTTCGACCTGTCCTACGCCACCCTGACCCCCGACCAGCAGCGGCTGTTCCGCCGTCTCGGGCTGCACCCCGGCGCCGACATCGACCGCTACGCGGCCGCCGCCCTGGACGGGACCAGCCTGCCCGCCGCCCGCCGGGGCCTGGAGGCCCTGTACGACCAGCACCTGCTCACCGAGCCGGCCCAGGGCCGCTACCAGCCGCACGACCTGATCCGCGAGCACGCCCGCACCCTGGCAGGCCGGATTGACACCGACGAGGACCGGGACGCCGCCACCGGCCGGCTGCTCGATTACTACCAGCACACCGCTGCCGTCGCGAACGACCACGTCGTCCGCCGAACCCGCCCCGGACCGGCCGCGGCCGCGGACGATGCTGGGCCGACCGCGGTTCCCGCCCTGACCGACCAGGATCAGGCGCTGGCCTGGGCCAGGGCCGAGCGCGCTAGCCTGCTCGCCTGCCTGGACCACGCCGCCGCGACTGGTCAGCACGCCCGGGTTATCGCGCTGACCGCGGGCATCACGGGGCTGTTGCAGTACGACGGCCCGTGGGCCGATGCCATTGCCAGGCACACGGCCGCGGTCCAGGCCGCGCGGTATGTCGGGGACCAACTCGGCCAGGCCAACGCGCTCATCGACCTAGGGCGCGTGCTGCGGCATACGGGTGCTCATCAGGCTGCGGTGCAGACCTATGAGCAGGCGCTCGGTATGTACCGCGACTTTGGCGACCGGCTCGGTCAGGCCAACGCCCTCACCTACCTGGGGGAAGTGCTGCAGAATACGGGTGTTTATCAGGCTGCGGCCCAGGCCCAGGAGCAGGCGCTCGCCATCTACCGCGACCTTGGCGACCGGCTCGGTCAGGCCAATGCCCTCTTCCGTTTGGGAGAGGCGCGGTTCTTTGCGAGTGATTTCCCGGCCGTGGCCCAGGCCCAGGAGCAGGCGCTCGCCATCTACCGCGACCTTGGCGACCGGCTCGGTCAGGCCAACGCACGCACCCGCCTGGGGGAAGTGCTGCAGAGTACGGGTGATTACCCGGCTGCCGAGCGGGCCTATGAGCGAGCGCTCGGCATCTACCGCGACCTTGGTAACCGACTCGGCCAGGCCAACGTCCTGACCCGCCTGGGGAGCGTGCTACAGGACACGGGTGATTACCCGGCGGCGGCCCAGGCCCACGAGCAGGCGCTCGCCATCTACCGTGACCTTGGCGACCGGATCGGCCAGGCCGCCGCCCTCACCCGCCTGGGGAGCACGCTGAGGCTGGCGGGGAATTACCCGGCTGCGGCCCAGTCCCTGGAGGAGGCGCTCGGCATCTTCCGCGACCTCGGCGACAGGGGCGGTGAGGCCGTGGCGCTCAACGAGCAGGGGGCGCTGCACCGGGTCAGCGGCGAGCAGGCGCTAGCTGAAGAGTGCCATCGGCGGTCCCTTGAACTGTCCCGCGAGATTGACAGCCCCTGGGACGAGGCGCATGCGCTGGCCGGCCTGGGCCGCTGCGCCCTGGCCGCCGGGCAGGCCCTGCAGGCCGAGCCCCTGCTGCGGCAGGCACTGGAGATATTCCAGCGGATCGGCGCGGCCGAGGCCCCGGACCTCCTCGCAGAGGTAAACGCACTCACCGGCCCGGAGCCCGCATAGTAAGCCGTGTCATAGCGTCGGCGCGCTACTGCCCGATTAGGCCGACCACGGCCTCGGAAGCACGGTGTAGCCCGGGCACGAGCCACGGTCCGTTCAGGATAGAAGTCTTGGATCTTCCGAACCAGAGCGGCCGCCACTGGCGGCCTGGACATCGTTTACGGCTGGGCCGATCGCGCGCTGTGCGCTGCGCCGCTGTGAATCGTCTGTGCCTGCGCTACTTGGTGCTGAGCGTGCAGGAAGAGCGGCATGTCCTTCCGATTCCCCGCCATGGCGAGCAATGATCGGGGTTCAGTCGGAGGATGAGGAGTTCCCATGAGACGCGCCCGGCTCAACGTCCGCAACATCCCGGTCTGACTCGGCCGACCATGACTGCCATCCCGGCGCACCCTTCCGCTGCCAGCACACCAGGCCGACCAGCGGAAACGTCGGCGTGGGAGCCGCTGCGCAACCCCGTGTTCCGGACCCTGTGGATCGCGTCGTTCGTAGCCAACATCGGCACCTGGATGCAGACCGTCGGCGCCCAGTGGTTTCTCCTCGACCACCACAGCGGCTCCGCCACCGTAGCGTTCGTGCAGGCCGCAGCCAGCCTTCCGGTCCTGCTGCTGACACTCCCGGCCGGCGTGCTCGCCGAGTTCGTTGACCGGCGACGCCTGCTGGTCGGCGTACAGGCTTTCCAGGCCGCGACTGGCAGTCTCCTGGCGGCCCTCACGCTGACCGGGCGCATGACCCCTGGCCTGCTGCTGGCGTTCACCTTTCTGCTCGGCGCGGGAGCAGCGGTCCAGTTGCCCGCCTACCAGGCGTTCATCCCCGCCCTGGTGCCGCGCAGCCAGCTCGGTGCGGCCGCGTCGCTCAGCTCACTTGGGGTGAACCTGGCCCGCGCCGTCGGGCCTGCTATCGCGGGCGTGCTGGTGACCAGCGTCGGTACCGGCGGACTGTTCGTGCTCAACGCGGCCAGCTTCGTTGTGTTCGCCGTCGCCCTGGTCACCACGCGCGCGCCCACCGGACTGAGACAGCGCTCGGCCGGGTTCCTCAACGGCCTGGAAGCCGGCGGCCGGTACGTTCGCAATGCGCCCACCGTGCGCCGGATCCTGCTGCGATTGGTCCTGTTCGCCGCGCCGGCGAACATCCTGTGGACACTGCTGCCGCTGGTCGCCCGCGAGCAGCTGCACATGGGCGCCGCGGGGTACGGCATCCTGCTCGCCGCGGCCGGCGTCGGCGCGGTAGCCGGCGCGGTCGCGGCGCCCCGTATCCGGGCCCGGCTCAGCCCGACCGCGCTGCTGACCGCCTCCGGCCTGGTCTACGGGGCCGGGATGCTCGCGCTCGGCGTGACGCATAGTCCGGCCGTCGCCATCGTCGTCCTGCTGCCGACCGGGGTCGCCTGGATTATTGTGATCGCCGGGCTGAACGCGGCCGTCCAGTCGTTCCTGCCCGCCTGGGTCCGGGCCCGCGCGCTGTCGATCTACCAGGTTGTCCTGTTCACCACGTTCGCCGTCAGCGCCGTCGTCTGGGGAATCGTCGCCCAGGAGACCAGCCTCGCCGACTCGTTCTACCTGGCGGGCGTCCTGCTGATCGTCGGCGCGGTCGCCGGGCTGCGCTGGCCGCTGCGCAGCTCGACCCCCGGCCAGCGTGCCGAGCTCGTGTACTGGCCGGAGCCCACCGCGCCAATCGCAGCCGATGACCTGTCCGCGCCGGTTCAGGTAATCATCGGGTATGCCGTAGAGCCCGGCCAGCGGGCTGCGTTCCTCACCGCCATGGCCGGGCTGCGGCGCTCACGCCTGCGCACCGGCGCCTTCCGGTGGGAGCTGTACCAGGACCCGGCAGACTCGTCTCGCTACATTGAGCAATTCGAAGTCGATTCCTGGGAGGACCACCTGGAGCAGCACCGTGACCGGCTCACCGCCGACGATCACGACTTCCAGCAACGCGTAGACAGTGCCGCGCGAGCTGTCGAGCCCGCCAGGCACATCACTCGCCAGATGCTCGGCGACGAACGCCTTTTACTCCGCCCAGTGGCCTCTTTTCAGCGCGCTCGACGTCGGCAGCGACCAGGTCAGAGGTGGAGCGCGATGCCGCGGTGGGCGGCGAAGCGGTCGAAGACGGGCATCGGGAGAGTGGCGACGACGGCTTCCGGCGTGTGACCGGACGGGTTGTGGAAGGTGACCAGGCCGGCCGCGTGCCCGGTTACCAGCACCAGATGGCCGCCGGTGCCGGGCGGGTCGTGCTGCGGACGCCGGATCTCCGGGTGCACCGAGGCGATGACCAGCCTGCCCGCGTCCAGCTCGGCGATCAGCCGGGCGGGATCCAGGTCGGTGATCACATCGGCCCGCAGCCCGTGCTTGTCCCGGGCGTACTCGGCGAACGGCCGGTAGATAAGCCCCCGCGGGCTACCCGGCTTATCGATGTACGCGCCGTACTCCATCGCGCCCAGGGCGAGCTCGTACAGGGTCGGCGCGACGCCGTCCCGGGCCAGCAGCGCCATCCGGAAGGACGCCATCCCGCACCAGCGACCGCACCAGGCCGTGTAGGTCTCCTGGTCCGGCGCGCCGCTCTCCCGCCAGCGCGGATCATCGCCCCGAGGGTGCCCGTCATAGGTAATGGCGGCGACCAGTGATGGGGACGCGTACTGCGTGATCCAGGGGACGGGGTGGCGCATATGACCGAATCTTATTGGCTACGCCTAGGGAGACACCGTTGTTAGGGAGACACTGCGGTGCCGAGGGAGTCGGCGCCGGCGAACTTCGGCGCGCCCTGCTCGTAGAAGACGTCGAGTTCCCCGATGGTGAAGCCCGCCGCCGTCAGCAGGTCCACGATGGGCCGGGCGAAGTGGCAGCCGCCCG
>Ga0302325_10032272_pt1 | contig 10759 bp, 7 predicted proteins | sample Palsa_T0_2_FD_201948 | JGI IMG/M metagenome (GOLD analysis project Ga0302325, IMG submission 201948) | Peat permafrost microbial communities from Stordalen Mire near Abisko, Sweden - Palsa_T0_2 | ecosystem: Environmental > Terrestrial > Soil > Palsa > Peat permafrost | place: Sweden: Abisko... | reverse complement strand
CGTTTTGAAGGGGCACGGCTTTCAGCCGTGCCATAAAGCTGCTGTCATTAGGATGGCTTTAGCCACTGGGGGACTTCGTCTTTGAGACGAAGTGCGAGTTCCCTCAGGGGCTGAAGCCCAACTCTCCACGCACACCTGACGGCACGGCTGAAGCCGTGCCCCTTCAAAGCTGACTGCTACTCCGTCGCGTACATCCCTACAATCCGCTCGATGGCGCGCCAGCAGACCGCGCAAAATCTGTCGTAGCGGCTGAACATGATGCAGTTCTCCTGCGGACGATAGAAGCCGTGCGCCTCGTAGTTCGCGCCCTCAAACGCTCCCACTCGATCAAAATACTTGTCAGTTCCGAGCAACTCGTCCTCGTGCTTCTTCTCTTTTTCGAAGAGCGCATTCATCTCCGCTTCCGAACGGTTTTCTTTGCGGATTTGTCGGCGCTCCGCCTGGATGTCCTTCTCGTACGCCTCGAATTCAGCTTTGCGCCACGGCGTGGGCACAGGCGTCCCGGCGACGACCAGGTCCTTCCACTTCAGCATCGCCGGATCCAGCAGCGCGGTCACATTCGGCTCCCACGGCTCGATGCGCTGGGTTGCCGCTTCGACGGCTACGTCGGAGGTGTAATACTCGTCGGCCAATCCGGCAAAGTGGTGGCCGAACTCGTGGACGAAGACATACGGCCCCCACTCGCTGTTGATAGCGACCGTAGCATAGAGATTGAAGATCCCACCGCCGCCGTAAGTTTGCGAATTGGTCAGGATCTCGATGAACTCATACGGCGCGTACGAGGCCACATCGCGCAGCGCACGGTTGTCCGTGGTCATGATGTAGCGCTCGCTGCCGAAGGTGTCGTACGAGGTGCCCAGCGGCGGGTGACGATATGTGCCAGCCGAGGGCCGCGAGATACCGGGCTCATGCGCAGGCGGACACAGGCCCCACACGTTGAAGTCCTTGCGATGTTCCTTAAACGGCGAGCGCGAGAACAGGATTTCCGTGGCGCGCTTGGCGTCCTCCTCGAATTTGCCGCGTTCTTGCGCGGTATAGCCATCGCCAAGGATCAGCAGATCGACCTTGGTCTCGGGCTCGCCCATCTTCTGGATGATCAGCAGCGGCCCCGGTGACGGCGGGTTCGTTCGGTCAATGAATTGGTCTTTGGGATCGATGGTCGTCGTCCAGACTTCGTGGAAGTCAACGTCTTTGCCTTCCCTGCGCTCCTTCAGCACGATCTTCACCGGCGCGCTGGGCGCGGGGAAGCGCAGCGACTCCGAGAATGTGCGATTGAGTTTCTTGGCCTCATCGGTTTCTGACCACTCGCTGAAGAGCGTGCCGAAGCCGCGCGAGTACAGCAGCTTGCCATTCGCCTGATCGCGCACCTCGAAAAAGTAATTACCCAGGTTGGTGTCATCGATGGTCTTCGACATGTCGCCCGGCCACGGCAACGGCTCATACACAACGCGATCGAAGCTGAACATCTCCTGGGTGGCGTTGCCGGTGTGGTAATAATCGAGGCGCATGGTAGGAGAATTGACTGCGTAGGCGGACGCCGCCAATACGAGCATCGAGACGGCAATCAGGAAATAAACCTTAAGCGTCCGAAATGGCATGAGCTTTCTCCTGGCTCTGTGGCGAACAAATGACCAAGGAGCAAGACTGCTTGAGCGCGACGCCGCAGTCAAGTGCCGCGAATTTCGGGTACGGCTGGACTTCATGCATTACAATTTCGCCAGAATCCACAAGAGGGCGCGTATTTCTCCGGCAACGGCCGCTGGACTGTCCGATCGCGTTTGCAGAATCGAAGGGATCGCGCGGATAGCTAAGGCGGAGATGCGCAAACGCGGCCCTCGCACAAGGCTGTGGCGTGAAAGAACGATTCACCATGTGGTTTGTGCTGGTGTTCGCCCTACTGCTGGGCCTTCAGAGCGTCAGGTGTGTGCTGTTGGCTCTTGATGAACCTCGAACTGCCTGGAAACTTGGTTGCCTCGCAGGAGCAGCGGTCTGTGCGTTTGCTGCCTACATCTTGTGGCGAAAGTTCGCTTCCATACGCAAAGCCAGAAATTCAGACGACTGAGACACTGGGACGCGCTTTTCGCCTCTCGCCTTTCGCTCTTCGCAGGAGGATTTTCGGCAGCGAGGTTGTGGTGCTATTGGCCGGCAAGTTCGGAGCCAAAGCCGAGGCCTAGGAGCCAAGTCTGGAGTATCCGGGCGAAAAGCGAAGAGCGAACGGCGAATAGCGACTGCAACCCCACCGGCGTTACAATAGACCCAGAGCCGTTACCATGCAGTTAACAGCCTTACAGACTGAAGTTCATGAAGCCAGCTGGTGGGAGACGATGGCCGATGGCCGTCTCCACTGCTATCTTTGCCCGCGCCATTGCCACATTGGAGAAGGCCAGCACGGCTTTTGCTTTATCCGCAAGAATGAAGGCGGGCGGCTCATTCAGCTCGGCTATGGACGGCCCGCCGCGCTGGCGATGGATCCGGTCGAGAAGAAACCGCTCAACCATTTCTTCCCCGGGACAAAGATTCTTTCGATGGGCACCGCCGGCTGCAACATGGGCTGCCTGTTTTGCCAGAACTGGGACATTTCGAAGGCGAAGTCGGATCAGGTCAACTCACTGGCGCTAAGTCCGGAGCAGGTAGTCGAAGTCGCGCTGGAGCATCGCGCGCCCCACCTGGCCTTCACTTACAACGAGCCGACCATCTGGGGCGAGTACGTCATCGACATCGCGCGCGAGGCGCACAGCGCTGGCCTGAACAATGTGATGGTCTCCAACGGCTACATCACGCGCGAGGCGTTCTTCGAGATCTATCGCTACATCGACGCCGCCAATATCGACCTGAAAGCCTTTACCGAAGGCTTCTACGGCAAGATCACGATGACGCACCTGCAACCCGTGCTCGACACGCTGAAATGGCTGCGGCACGAGACCGGCGTCTGGTTCGAGATCACCAACCTCATCATTCCCACCCTGAACGACGGCGACTCCGAGTTCAAGGAGCTTTGCGACTGGGTGCTGGAAAACCTGGGCGACGACGTTCCATTGCACTTCACCGCGTTTCATCCCGACTTCAAGCTGCAGGACAAACCGCCAACTCCGCCGGAAACGCTGCACCGCGCGCGCCGAATCGCGCTCCAGATGGGTCTGAAGTACGTCTACGAAGGCAACATCTATTCCGACGGCGCGAATACGATTTGTCCCGGCTGCAAGCAGGTGGTGATCGCGCGGTCATGGCACTCCGTCATGTCGAACAAGCTGAAGAACGGCTGCTGCACGAACTGCGGCACCCGGATAGCGGGAGTGTTCACAAAAGCCGAAGCGGAGAAGCGGCGGGGGTCGGCGGCGAAGTTACAATAGTAGGTCGGACTAGGGTCGGGCGAGTACCGAAAGGAAATCGTAATCAGTCCCATTATGCGATACCAAGATGTGTTTGTCCCCGGTGGCTTTCCTCGCTATACATACAATCCGCGAGCAGAACTGCAGCTCGAACAGCGGCTTTCCGAAGCGAGAGACAATCTTTGCAAACTTGTCACGGTTACGGGACAGACGAAGTCCGGCAAGACCGTCCTGACCAAGAAAGTGTTCCCACGAGAGGAAGCCGTTTGGGTTGACGGTGGCATTGTTTCCGCAGAGGACGATTTTTGGCAAAGTATCGTGGAACAACTGGATCTGTTCCAGTCGACAGAACAACAGAAGTCAACGGGTGTACAAGGAGAAGTCGGCGGGAAAGGGAGCGCGGAAGCGAACCTATTTGTGGCGAAGGGGACCGCAGAGCTTAATGCCAAGGTAGGCTTCGAGAGCGGCAGCGCAACGACCACGGGCCAGACCGTTTCGTCACGTGTCGCAGCAATCAAGGGATTGGCGGTTAATAGAATCCCTCTGGTCATTGATGACTTCCATTACATACCGCGCGAAATGCAAGGCGGCATTATCCGCGCGCTTAAACCACTTGTGTTTGAAGGCCTTCCGGTGGTGATCATCGCGATTCCGCATCGTCGTTACGACGCGATGAAGGTGGAAAAGGAGATGACCGGGCGGATTTCAGCGGTCGAAATTCAGCCATGGACCGAATCAGAGCTCCAGTACATCCCTAATACGGGCTTTTCTCTCTTGGGATACGCTCCAAGTCGGGACCTGACAAAGGCGCTGGCCGCGCAGTCGATTGGCAGTCCGCACCTCATGCAGGATTTCTGCCGGGGAATCTGCGGGACATTGGATCTCCAATCCTCCATCGTGGAGATTGAGTTGGTGGTATCGGCTGACCAAGTACAAGCGGTCTACAACAACGTGGCGGAAACCATTGGTCGCCCCATGTTCGAGAAGCTTGCTAGAGGTCCGCGACAAAGAAGTGATCGCTTGCCCCGTCTCCTCAAGGGAGGCCAGACGGTGGACATCTATAAGCTGGTCCTTCACGGACTGGCACACCTTGCCCCTGGATTAGTTTCAATAGAGTACGAGGAACTTCGCGCAGCGATCAGGGAGGTGTCCGGTGGGTCAATTCCGCAGCTTCAAGAGATCGCACGCGTACTGAAGCACATGTCGACTATCGCTGCAACAGACCAGAGCTCCACTCCAGTTTTGGATTTTGAAGAAGAGGACAAGAAACTACACATAACAGACCCTTTCTTCGCGTTTTATCTTCGCTGGGGCGAGCTGACGACAGGAGAGGCCGAACCACCCGAAAGTGCCCAGTTGGAGCTACCCGCTCCTTGAGGGATCGCTGCTCGCCATCAGGCGCTACAGCAGCACCGCTCGCTTCAGGATGCCACTCGTCAAGGAACAAATAGACATCCGGCCTGGAGCTTTTCCCGGCCGGATGCCTTCATAAATCAATCCAAACACTACTGCTGAGGGGGCGCCTGCTGCGGCGGAGCTTGCATTCCGTCCTGGCCCATTCCGCCGTGGCCCATCCCGGGGCCGTGCCGCTCCTGCATCTCCGCGAACTTCTGCTGCTGATCGGGATTCAGCACTGACTTGATCTGGTCATTGGTGCCCTGCCGGATCTGCTGCATCTTGCTCATCCGGTCCGGCTGGGACATTGACGTGTCCCCGTGCAAGGTTTGCATCTGCTGCTGTTCTTGCTCCAGGATCGGTTTGATCTTCTGCTGCTGATCGGCGGTGAGGTTAAGCTGCTGCGTCATGCGCTGCAGCTTCTGGTCGGGTGACATTGGCATGCGATGCCCGCCGGGGCCGCCCTGGCCCATGCCTTGTCCCTGGCTCATGCTGTCCTGCGCGTAAAGTGCGGTGCCGAGGCAAGCCGTAGCGATGGCCAGCAGGGCGCAAATCAAAACTTTCTTCATTCTGTAAAACTCCTTGGAGACTCGCCGCCAGGCAGTGGTAGCCACAAACGTTGCAGCCGTCGAAACCGGTGCGTTCGATGTGGTCATCAGCACCGCCATAGCGTGCGGTCTTTGGAATATCCGTGATGGATTCATGTCCGGCAGTTCGAGTGAATTTTGCTTCGTCCGTGTGCTGAAACCCCATGACACGTGAGAAGTTTCCAGCACCACGTGTAAAGAAGTGTTGTACCGATTATAGAAGCGAAAGGAGAATGCGATGACAAGAGGCGCGACTTTTCGCACCCCTTGTCGTGGATTAACTCCCGAATTCTGCTACTGGCCGCGGCTGGCAGGCGGAATGATGTTGTTCATGCGCAGGTATTCCACCATCTGGCCGTAGTGGTCGAAGGGATGGCCCAGGGCAATAATCGTCAGGCTCAGCCGCGTGATCTTGTTGGAGCCGAACGGACTCTGTATTTTTTCCAGAACGTTGGTCTCGTCGATGCTGTTCACCGCCTTATGAAGATAGGCGAACGAGTCCTTCAAGAACTTGACGACGTCAGCCTTGGAGGTGAGGTTGTCGGGGCCATTCTCGCTGCCCACATTAACCGGCGGCTTTTCGCTCAAGATGGCTGCTCCGAACATGTAATTGACGGCGGCAACATGCTTGATCTGTTGCGCGAAGGTGCGTACGCCTTTGAACTCGCCCTGAGTGGGAGCAAAGTTGAACTTATCGTCGGGCATCGCTTCCGCGGCTGAGACGAATTCGTTCTCCACTCCGCTGAGTGAGTGATCGAACACCGCGGCGAACGTCGGTTTCTGGTCTGTCTTGGCCTGGGGAGCGGCTAGAGCCATAGGCCCAGCCGTACCCAATGCCAAGAGAACAATTGCCATCACAACTTCTTTCTTCATCAAAGCCTCCACAGAGAATTGTCGTTTAATGCGGGCCGCGCCCTGGACGTTAGCCGGGGCGAAATGGTGTGTGAGAATTCTAGTCCATCCCCATGATGGTGGGTTGCAAATCGCCGGGATGGAGCTTAAACCACGCTGCCGCAACCATCCCGATCACCAGCCCGATTGCCGCATACGTCAGCGAACGCGACATGCCCACCCGCTCCGCAATTTCTCCCCACAACGCCGCGCCGCCGGCCAAGCCACCTTGCAGGACAAGCAGGTACATCGAAATAGCCCGCGCCCGCATGTGTCCCGGACACATGGTCTGCGCGGAAACGTTCAGGCTGGCCAGGATCTGGATCCATGCCACTCCGGCAACTAACATCGTAACCGACAATACTGGAAAACTCTGCCATCGCGCTCCCGCGAAAGTGGTGAACGCGAAGACCGCGGTCGCAATCGAGACCAGCGCATCGGTGGAGAGGCTTCTCCGGAAGAACGGCATGGAGGCAGCGCCGGCGAATGCGCCCAGCCCGAAGAATCCCAAGAGCAGTCCGTACCCCTGCGAGCCAAAGGGATGAGCCAGCAGCGGCAACAGCGCTGGCAAGGCGCTGGCGGAGATGCTGAAGACGGCGCTGCGCACCAGGACTGCCTTCACCGGCCGCGAGCCTCGCATGTGGCGGACGCCGTCGAACATGGCGCGCATCATCTGGGCGGCGCGAAATGAAGTGCGGCCGGGCCGCCGCCGCCAGCAGTACAAGAAATAAATCACGCCGAAGAACGAAAGCGCGTTCAGGAGAAACGCAATGCCGGAACCGGCCGCGGCAATTACCAGGCCGCCCAGCGCTGGGCCAATCGCGCGCGCGACATTGAATCCCGCGGAATTCAGGGCGATGCCCGCAGTGAAATTCTGGTGCGAAACGATCTCCGGAGTGATCGCCTGCCAGGCGGGATCGTTCAGTACCGCGCCCAATCCCATCAGCAAGGTCAGCAACAAAAGCAGTGTGGGAGTTATTTTTCCGGCCAGCGTCAGCACGCCCAGTGCTGCTGCAGCCAATACCATCCAGCTTTGTGTAAACAGCAACAGCTTGCGGCGATCCACCATGTCGGCAACAGCGCCCGCCGGCAGCACGACAAGGAAGACCGCGATGCTGCCTGCGGCCTGCACCAGTCCCACCATCAGCGGCGACATGGTGAGCGAGGTCATCAGCCATGCCGCGCCGACGTTCTGCATCCAGGTGCCGGTATAGCTGACTACGGCAGCAATCCAAAGCGTGCGGAAGAGCGGCTCGTGCAATGGCCCAAGCACACCCCGTTGCGGAGCGATGGGCATCTCTGGAAGCGATCGCAGATCGGCCGTGGTGTCACGTCCTGCCGCGCGATCTGGCTGGCGTGGGTCCTGCGCTGGTTGTGGGGGACCACTCCGCTGGTGCCATGCTCCGCTGGTCGCCATCGTTCGTCAGACTTTGACGATAGTCAAAAGTGAGCGGACGGGCGGCGGCTTTTGTCGCAGACGTTCCCAGGGGCTGTGAATTCGTGACCAGTCGCGCGGAGTTGTTGGTTGGCATCCGGGCCTTGAAGGGGCACAGCTTTGGCTGCGCCGTGATAAGTTCTTTATTTGTCATCACGAGCCGACTTTAAGTCGGCGAGGATCTGCTTTTCTGATTCTTAGGCAATCTTTGAAAAGCAGGTCCCTCGCGGGCTGAAGCCCGCTCGTGATGACAACAATAAAAGGGAGTCTCAACGACGCAGCTAAAGCTGCGCCCCTTCAAAACCGCTAAGCGCAGCCTTTTTTCACGGCCCGTTCAGGCGCCCTCCACCTGAGCAAACGGCCACTCGCGCCGTCTCCACGAGCGGACAAGGTAGATCGCCAGTCCGACTATCAGAATTGCGACGGCGTAGCGAATCTCGCGCAGAAAGTTTCTTCGTGCCAGCAGAATGAAGGTGAATCCCGCGATCGCCATCAGTGCCGGCACGGGATACAGCCACATGCGAAACGGCCGCGGCATATCTGGACGGCGATGGCGCAGCACCATCACTCCCACCGCCTGCACGATGAATTGCAACAGGATCCGGATGACCACCAGCGCGGCAATCACGTCAGCCAGCCGCAGAAAGCAGAACAGCATGGCGACGCCACCGAGCGCCAGCAGCGACACGGTGGGGAAACGCCGTTTGGGATCGACACGGGCGAAGGCACGGAAGTAATTGCCGTCGAGCGCCGCCGCATAGGGCACACGCGAATATCCCAGCAGCGTGGAAAACACCGAGGCAAATGCCGTCCACATGATGAGCCAGGTGATCAGCCGTCCCGCCCATGTGCCATAAATACGCTGCATAAAGACCGAGATGATGTGGTTGTTCTCGCCGCCGGAGTGCGACATCATCTCGCGCCACGGAATGACGCCGAGCACGGCGACATTCATCGTCAAGTAGAGCGCGGCGACGACGAGGATGGAGATAATCAACGCGCGCGGAATTGTTCGGCCCGGGTCCTTCACTTCCCCGCCCAGAAAGCACACGTTGTAGTAGCCCCAATAGTCATAGGTGGCGATCAGCATCGCCGAACCCATGCCCATGAAGAACGCGGGCGAAAGGGTGAACGCGCCGGGCGGAAAATCGAAGGCGCGCGCGGCGCTGAAGTGCGTCAGACCGGCAACGATGACCCAACCAACGGCCAGCGCGACGCCGATCCAGAGCAACTCCGCTAGCTTGCCCAGCACGGTGATGCGGCGGTAGAGCAGGAAGACCACGACCGCTGCGGTCGCAACGGCAACCCAGGTTGCCGGCATCACCAGGATGCTGACCTCCAGCGGGCCAACATGAATGGTGTGAGCCAGGATTGTGCGCTCAAGGCCGGGCCAGAGATATCCCGCATAGTGCGCCAGACCGATGCAACCCGACGCAATGGACAGCGGCGCGCTGAACGAGAGCTGCCAGATGAATAGAAACGAGAGCAGGCGACCGAGCGAATCGGGGTCGTAGATTTCCTTGAGATAACGATAGGAGCCGCCGGCGTTGGGCATGGCCGCGCCCAACTCGGCCCAGACCAGCCCATCGCAAAGCGCGAAGACCGCGCCGAGAATCCAACCGAGCATGGCTTGCGGACCACCCGCAGCGGCTATGACCAGCGGCAGGGTGATGAATGGCCCCACGCCGATCATGTCGATCATGTTCAGCGAGGTAGCTTCCGTCAGGCCGATGCCGCGGACGAGATCAGACTGCTCGGCCGGACTAGTGGGGCTCATGTCCTACGCTCAGCAGGTTCACATAGAGACGAATGGCGCCGGGGACGCCGAAGGGCAACTGCCGGAAGAACGCGTAACCGGTGTAGATGTAATAGCCCTTGCCATACTGAGCCAGCAGCAGCCCACCCTTTTGTGGCTGCTCGCCCGGATCGTTCGCGGCCAGCAACGGGGTGAAGTGCTGCTCCCACTGATCCATGAAGTACAGGCCACGCTCCTGCACCCAGCCGTCAAAGTCGCGGTCGGAGATCGGATTGGGATAATGAAAGACCGGGCTCTGCGGATCGAGAATCGTTACCGGCGCTTGTTCGACGGTGACGCGCTCGCGGCTCAACTGCGCCGGATAGGGCGTGTAATGGCCGTCGTTGAAGTCGCTGGGCGACGTATTGTATTGCACGACGAGCGTCCCGCCGTTGTGCGCGTAATCCAGAAGCCGTTGATTGTTCTTCTTCAGGTCGTCGCGCGTGTCGTAGGCGCGAATGCCCAGCACGATGGTCCCGAAGCGATTGAGATCGCCACTTGCGAGATCGCCGGGAGTAAGCAGCGTGACATTCAGGCCCAACTCGCGCAGCACTTCGGGGATATCGTCGCCAGCTCCCATGATGTAGCCGATCTTCAGTCCCTGCGGAACTTTGACCTGGACCACACTGGCGCGCTGTAGGGCAGGCTGGTAGTAGAAGAAGCCGCCAATGTCAGGACGAGCGACCAGACTGTATCCCTCCCTGTAATCGCGACTGCCGGCATTCAGTAGCGCGCGAACTTCGTAACGTGACTCCCTGGCTCCATCGGGGAACTCTTTGAAGTCAGCCGCGTGCTGGCCGGGCTCTGTGAACGCAACACTTTCTGAACCAGGTTCGATTTTCCATTCCTGCGGAACTTCGGGATGAACCGTTCCGTCGCCGCGATCCGCAGTTATGCGAACCAGCACGCTGAACCCCGCGGAGGGATTCTTCCCTGCCGGGATGATCTGGGTTGCCGGGGCAGCCTCAACGGAGAAAGGCGGAACAACCGCCAGCGGCATCGACCATTTATCGCCCTTGTCGTCGTGCATGGGCGTGCGGGCCACGCTGCGAATCACACCCTCAGCGCCGTTGATGCAGTACTCCACGCGCGCCGAAACCGGTGGCGGCGGCAACGCCAGTGTGATGTACTTCGGATTGTCGATCTTGTAGATGGTGTCGGTGTCGGGATCGTCGCGGTGGAAGTATGCTTTTGTCACCTGCGCGTCGATCGGTGGCGTAACGCGGAATGTCAACGCGCATCCATCGCCGGGAGCGATCTTTTTCGGCACTTTGTCCATGAAGAGTTCGTATTTCCATCCCTCGGGAACGTCGAGCGCAAACTGCTT
>Ga0302325_10032271_pt1 | contig 10759 bp, 7 predicted proteins | sample Palsa_T0_2_FD_201948 | JGI IMG/M metagenome (GOLD analysis project Ga0302325, IMG submission 201948) | Peat permafrost microbial communities from Stordalen Mire near Abisko, Sweden - Palsa_T0_2 | ecosystem: Environmental > Terrestrial > Soil > Palsa > Peat permafrost | place: Sweden: Abisko... | reverse complement strand
GTCGTAAATGACAACCGACTTGAGCGGGAAATTCGGAGACAACACGCGCCAGATCACAACCAGGCTTGCACCCTCGGTGACAATTCCGTTGCTGTTGGGTAAAGTCACGCTAAACGATCCCGAACCCAGGCGCGCCCCATTCCAGCCCGCCGGCACCTGAAAGTAGGTGTTTACGTCGGCGCGATACACACGCAGGATTCCCGTATTCGTGCCATCGCTATAGTTGGGCACGTCGCTCCCGATCTGTTGCCCGGTGATGGAATAACCCAGGAAAGTGCCGGTATTGCCCGATGGGGAGGTCCCAGAGGGCTCGATTGTTGTCCAGTACAGGAAACCATCGATAATGTCGGCGCCGTCGGGAACGCTTCCGGGGCTCGTGCCACTGGGAATGGTAATGGCACTAGTGGCCATGCCGTTCACGATCGGAGCCTCTCGCAGAGTGACTCCCGCGGAGGCATAATCGCCGGTGACAAAGTAATTGTTCTCGAGCGTGAGTTGATCGGATGCAGGCGGCCCGCCGTTTGAGACGATGAGGTTAACAGGCGTTCCGCCATTGACGGTCGACGGGAAGGCTGGATTCTGGCTGATGACAATGCCGGATGGCACAGTGTCGCTGAATTGGGTCGTCACCGGCTGTACCAATACCAAGCCCGCAGTGGCGATGGCGGTCGTCGCTGCCGATTGCGTCTGACCCACAACATTGGGTATAGTCACCCCGCTTGAGAGGACAACGCTGACCGACGAATTGACAGGGGCAGACGTACCACCAGCCGGGTTTTGGCTGATAACCTCGCCGATGGGCACGGTGCTTGCTTGAAATGTCACAGCGCCAAGATCCAGACCTGCGCCAGTGAGGAGGGTTGATGCTGCCGTTTGCGTCTGACCCAGAAGATTGGGTACGGCCACCTGAGATTCGACTCCTGCGCCCTGGACGGAGACGCTCTGTGTTGAGCCCGAAACGTTGAGCGCATTGTCGGTCAGGCCAACCGCCTCGCTCAGAATTGTGCCGTTCGGAGGAAGGCCGCCCGAGGTCGGCATGAAGTCAATGCTCAGCGTGCAGATGCCACCGGCGTTCAGTATGTTGGCTGTCGAGCAATCGGTGGTTTCTCCGAGGGCTTCAGGAAAGTCGGTCGGGTAAGCGATTGCACTGAAATCGAGTGCCGTGTTTCCGACGTTCTGGACCGAGACCGTCTGTGGGCTATCGGTGCTGGTGCCCACTATCGTGGCTGCAAAACTCAACGATGGCGGCTGGGAGCGGTTGACCTTATACAGAAGGTTCTGTCCATTATCCGCGATGAAGACATCGCCCGCCGCGTCCACCGCCAGGCCGGCGGGAACATTCAGACCGGTGGTGGGCACCGTCGTCTGGACGCCACTGGCTGTAACCTCCAGCACCACGTTGTTGATTTGATCCGAGACGAAGACATCGCCCGCTGCATCGACTGCCACGCCGTTACCTGAAGACAATCCGCTAGTCGGTATCGTGCTCTGAACCCCGCCGGGTGTAACTTTCAGCACCCGCTCGTGTCCGGCATCCAGGAAGTAGACGTCTCCCGCCGCATCCACCGCCGGATAGTAAGGACCGCTCACTCCGCTGGTCGGCACCGTGGTCTGGACGCCACTAGGCGTAACCTCTACCACCTGGTTGTTGCCTGTATCCGTGATGAAGACATCGCCTGCTCCATCCACCGCCACGCCAGTTGGACTGGACAGACCGGTGGCGGGCACTTTGGTCTGGACACCACTGGGTGTAACCTCCACCACTTGGCTGTTGCCTGTATCCGCGAGGAAGACATCTCCCGCTCCATCCACCGCCACATCGTATACGGTTGAAGATAGGCCGCTCGTGGGCAGTGTGGTCTGGACACCAGAGGTGAGCTTAACCGCCCCTGCGTTATTCGAAATGAAGATGTTCCCCGCTGCATCCACTGCTACGCCGGATACGCCAGTCAGTCCGCTGGTTGGCAACGTGGTTTGCGTGCCCGGCTCAAACGCAATCGCCGGTCCCTGGCCGATGCCGTAGATCAGCGCGGTGGCTAACGGGGTACCGCCAGGGCTGCTACCGGCGAGTAGATTCACCGCACCCATGCGCAATCCAGGCGCCTTCGGAGCAAAGGTTACATTTACGGTGCAGGAGGTTACGGAGCCGGTGCAGGTGCTGCTGCTGCCGCTTCCAAGCTGAAAGTCGAGGCCAGACACGCCTTGGGTGACTACCTGGACCGAGCCGACCGCCGTACTTTCCGTGAAATTGAAGGTCACCGGCAGCGTATTGCTGCATGGCGCCGGCGTGGTTGCTCCCGCGGGGCAGACGTTGATTTCGCCGAAACTTTGCGGCGTGAAGGTCCAGTTCAGGATATCGCTGTTTTCGGAAAAGGCGCCCGTCGACGAAGTAAAGCCGACATAGGCCAAGTTGCCGGTCAAACCTATCGAGGTCATGCTGAAGGACACGCCATTGGGAAACAGATCAGTGCCATCCAGAACCACATCGAGGCATCCCGCAGAAGCCGGGCAATAGGTTTGTGCTGCTGACGGTTGCGGGGTGTATGTAACCGTCACCGTGTGCACGTTGCCGTTCGCCAAAGTAATGCTCGGGCTTGTCAGAAAGTTTTCCGCGATCACGCAGCCTGGCGAGCCTGAGTATTCGGCGCCGGGCACGTTCTCGCAGTTCGCGCCTGTTCCATTGCTTGCAATGAATACGCTATTACCAGGAGGATATTCAGTACCGTCCCCAGTGTAGGTCTTGAACCCTATGGCCAAACTGTTCGGGATGCCGCCAGTTGCGCCTCCGCAAAAGTAATTATTTCCAGAAAGGGGATCATCGGCGAATCCCATCCCGCAGCCGCCCGGACCCAGCGCACCCGTTCCGGCATTTTGTACCAAGAATGCAAAGCCGTCGGCAGAGCCGTCTGTCAACTGAAACGTAAATGTGGTTGAAAAGGGACTGCCAACGGGCTGCGCAGCGGTGTACCAGACAGAACCCGCTTGACCCATCGAAGCCGGGACAATCTGCAGCAAGCTCCCCTGAACGCTGGCATTTCCGTTCAACGCAAGGCAACTTTGATTCGAGGAGAAATCCGGCGAATAGCTGGGGGAACCAGAGCAGCTCTGCGCCCGGGCGGCGGCGCTCCCCGCAAGCAGAGTGAGGGCGACCAACGCCGCCGGCGTCATCGATCTCGCGCTTCCGAGCTTTATCATCAGCGCGGCTCGAAAGCGGGCCACGCCTCCTGCCCACGCACGGCGCCGCTGCGACGTTTCGATCAGGGGGCTGCTTTGCCCATCGCGGGAATTGATGGAAGCAATGGATCGGACTGCGATACACACATTGGTGGCCGAGCCAGCGGACTGCCTGATCATGGATGAGATCCCCCGGGGATTCGGAGCTGACGGTTAATCTACATTGAACGCCTTGGGATGGTCAGAATCTGGAAACAGCTTTCCCAAACACTGCGGGCAAGCGCCCAGCGGTTCGGCACAGTCCAGCACGTGGCCGAATGAAATACTCAAATTGCCATCGGGGGGAATGGCACCGCTTTCCGGGCTATTCATGCCGCATAAGAGGACCGAGATTCCCGGCGCTTATGGGTGAGAGCCTTTCAGGGGCGATGAAACTGACGCTATTGAACGCAGGGTGAATTGTCAAGGAGCCAGACGTACTCAAACCGAGATCACTATCGGGTGTAAAAGTGTCGCAGGCACACGCACAATCCGCGTGCGATCGGCACTGTTAATGGCCTACTGCTAGACTCACCCAAAGCCTATGTCTCAATCGACCGCCGCCGCCAAAGCCTATATCGAGATCGCGTTTTCAGACCGCCCCTCGCAGGCAGTTTCCATCAATGATTTGCCGTTCTTCATCGGACGGGGAAGAGAAAGCGGCAATCACCTGTCGCTCGATGACATGCGCATCTCGCGTAAATGCGCGGCCATTTCCCTTGGCGCCTCCGGATTCTTCATCGAGGATCGCGGACAGCGGGATGGCATCTTCGTCAACGGCAAAGCCACCATGGGAAGAACGCTCGCCGACGGAGACCGGATCCGTCTAGGCGGGGACGACGCCTGCCAGCTTGTCTTCCGTTTGCATTCCGAAGCGAGCCTTCAGGAAGAGGGGGAGACGAAACTCCGGGGTCTTCTCGATTCCTGGGGCGGCGACTCGGCCGACGAACTCAAGGGGCTCAGGCTGCTTCTTGAAGCCACGTCGATGCTGCATTCGCAGCTTCCGCTGGAATTCGTGCTGGGTGCGATGCTCGATCACGCCATCGTCATCACGCACGCCGACCGCGGGATGCTGCTCGAACCCGATGCATCCGGTGTGATGCAGGTTCGGGTGGCGCGCGGGCGGGACGGCGAGAGTCTCGCACCCGAGGCGATGAATCCGAGCCGGTCGGTGCTCAAGAGCGCCATCGAGCTTGAATCCGCGGTGATCAACGAGGATCTGAACCTGGCCGACATGAATCTGCAAGGTGCGCAGAGCATCGTGATGCAACTCTTGCGCTCCTCAGTTGTGATTCCGCTTTACGGCAAGCCCCGCGGGCCGGGTGATCCGTCCGGCGATGCCGCCCGGCGCCAATTACTGGGAGCGGTCTATCTCGACTCCCGGCGCGCGTCCACTTTTTCTGCGCTGGACCGGCAAATCCTCGATGCCCTGGGCGCGCAAGCTGCAAGCATCCTCGATAACTCCCGCCTGATCGAGCGCGAACGCGAACGCCAGCGCCTGGAGCAGGAACTCAACATCGCGCGAGAGATTCAGCAGGCGCTCGTGCCACAAGGGATGCAGGACTTTCCTCATCTAACCGTCATTGGAACTCACCATCCCTGCTATGAGGTGGGCGGCGACTATTTCGATGTTTGCCCTTTGGCAGACGGACGCGTCGCCATCTTGATTGCGGATGTTGCCGGCAAGGGCCTTGGGGCCGCTTTGCTCACAACCATGCTGCAGGGCGCGCTCTCTGGAATGACCCTCGGAGTTGACCCGGTACAGGTCTTCAATCACCTGAACCGATTTCTCTGTGAACGCGCCGCTGTGCGCCGTTACGCCACTATGTTCTTCGGACTGCTGAGCCCCGATGGCACTCTGGAATTCGTCCGGGCCGGCCATCCCTCTCCTTTGCTGCTGCGGCAAGGAAAGGTCAGCGAGCTCTACACTGGCGGGTCATTTCCAGTTGGCCTGATCGATCTGGCGCAGTTCAACTCCGACCGCATCCAGCTCGAGCCCCAGGACACGCTGGTGCTGTTCACCGATGGTGTAACCGAAGCCGAAGATCGAGACCACAATCCGTTCGGAGACGAGCGTCTCATGGAAGCCGCCGGCCGGCATCAGGATTCCACTTTGGGCGATCTTAAAGACGGCATACTCGCCGCGGTCGAAAAGTTCACAGAAGGCGCCAGCCAGTTCGATGACATTACGCTCCTCGTGGTTCGATATCGTGGCCCAGCAGCTGGCGTGGGTCAATCCGCTGGCTTGCCGGCCGCAGGTTCGTAACAAGACCTTAACAATTGCCGGTTACGATGAGCGAGGTCTACTGGCACTCCACCTCCCAAGGGCTATCGATGCAGAAGGGAAAGCACGCATGACAATCTCGACTGAGTTGATGGACGGTGGCATCACACGCGTTCTTCTGGATGGGCGTTTGGACATTCAGGGCGCAGCCGCTGTCGATCTGCGCATGAATGTACTGGCAGGCAGCAGCAAATTTCTGCTCATCGATTTGAGCAAAGTCTCATTTCTGGGCTCCATGGGACTGCGTTCGATCATCATCCCGGCGCAAGCAGTAAGCCGCCGTGGGGGCAAAGTTGCATTGTTCAGTCCGGTCCCAATGGTGGAAGAGGTTTTGAAGGCCAGCAAGGTCGACGAGATCATCCCCATCTTTCACGATCTCGATGCCGCGGTAGCAGCGCTGTGCTAATAGCACAACCCCGCGTTCACCAGCCTTACGCATCGGATGCAGAGCCGGAGATACTCATGGACAATCCGCAAGACCGGCTTGAACTGGATAGCCAGCTCACAGAGTTGAGCCGTGTCCAGCCATGGATCGAAGCGCTCGCAGATTTGTACGGCTTTTCCGAGGATACTCGGTTCGCCATGCAATTATGCGTCGAAGAAGCCCTGGCTAACGTGGTTCTGCATGGCTATCGCAGCGAAGCTGGGCATCCTATTCTTATGCGGGCTTCAGTCTCAGAGGGAACCCTCTTTTTCGCGATCGACGACAAAGCGCCGCCCTTTGCCCCCACCGAGCCTGCTCCGCCCAACGGGGCGACGAAACCTGCAAGTCTCGAAACCATTGAACCTGGTGGAAACGGCATCCGGCTGATCCACCGATTCGCAGGATCGCTCCGCTATGAAAGACTCCCCGACGGCAATCGACTTACGATAGGGTTTCCCGTCCCTTGAGGGATCATTCAGAATAGTCGTCTCTAAAAACCACCTAATCCTTAATCCGCATGCAAAGCCACGAAGGATGAATAGGTGAAGGGACATTGCCTGATCGATCAAACTTCTGTTCGCCAGAATTGTGCAGCCCGCCGCTAAGAAGCAGCGGCAGACGTTGGCACTCCCAACTGGACGCGTTATGAGCTAAGTGGCATGGCGTATTTCCTCAGCGTTGGTTTCCGATCCCCGGCTCCTGTGACGGCTCTGGCATCGGGTCCGGTCTATCCGAATGCACGGGAATTCCACTGATCAGGCCCTGATAGTGTGTTAAGCGTTTGCCGAGAATAACCACTCCCGTGGAAGTGATTTCATATTCACGAATATCCTTGGCATGATTCCCGCCCCGCATCTTGATAACTACCATTATCTTGCGAAGCTCGCCATCGATGGATACGTACCGAAGGCGGATTATGTCATCGGTGAGGAAAGAAATGGAGTAGGTACTGAACGGAAATTCAGTGAAGGACTCATCCACCTCAACCGTGCTCAATATCGTCACACCGATTCCTGTCAAAGCAAAGATCATCCGGTAAAGCGATTCGCGAAAGTCGGCCCGGAAGCCGGGCGATAGCGCCATTTCAAAACCCGCCAGCGAATCGATCACCAGGCGCTTGGCGCCGATCTTCTGCACTGCATCGAGAATCGAATGCATAGTTTCATCTACCGACAAATCCAGGGGACGAAGATAGAGGACTGCGAGCTTTCCGTCTTTCTGGGGCGTTTCCAGATCCAAGCCTAAACTGTTGGCCCGCTCCGCATAGGCTTGTGGACGCTCCTCAAAGACTGCCACAATTCCAGGCTCCCCGTGGCGTATGCCTTCCGCAATGAATTGGGTTGCCAGAACCGATTTCCCGGTTCCCGAAGATCCTGCTACGAGAACGCTATCGCCTTCGCGAACGCCCCCACCCAGCATCTTGTCCAACTCGGCAATACCGAAAGACAGGCGCTTATGACCCGGCGGATTTTTCAGGTGTCCGATCAACCCAAAAGTTCGCGAGAAGGCTTGTAGCCCGGCATCGGTTATGCGAAACGTGTGCAGCCCCGGCACGGAATCCTGGCCGCGCATTTTTATGATTTGCAACTTCCGAACAACGGAATTTCGCTCCGCCGCTTGGCGCAGCCAGAACAGCCCATCGGCGACGGTAAATATGGGATTATCTCGTAATTCGTCCTCTGCATATTCACCGATAAGGAAAGTTGTAGCTTGCCAACTGGCCAGAAACAGGGCTAAACGTTGAATGAAGGATTGCAGATCCATGTCACTCTGCGGCTTCCGCACCATGGTTCGGAAGGAATCCACAACCACGACCGCCGGGTTAGCCCTTTCGACTTCCTTGGTGATCTCGTCCAATACCGCGCCCAGGTCCTTCTCTAAGACGACCTGGCTCAGGTTGACAAAGCGGATGGAGGCGGGCAGCTTGGCCGGATCGAAGAATGTGTACTGTTGCTGGTATCGCAGCATCTTGATGGCGGATTCGCCGAGGACGGTGAAATAGAGAGCAGGACGCTCCGGGGTCGCATTGGCAAACACGAACTGGTGCGCCAGCGTCGTCTTCCCGCTTCCAGGCGCGCCGGCGATGATGTTAAACGAGAATTCGGGGAGACCGCCGCCCACAATTTCGTCGAGGCCCGGAACTCCGGTCGACAGTCTGTTTATCGTCACTCTATCTTGTGCGCTCACGCTTTTCTCCCGTTCTCGGAATTGGAATCGCCGAGGGCTGCCCCTGGCCACGAAACCCGCAGCAGGCTCAACGTTAAAGCTTCGCCAAGGAAGATAAGGAGCAGGCCGAGTAGGCGGGTAATGAGAATCATTCCTCCTTCGCCAGCCCGATACGCGCCAGCCCGATCCTTGTCAATGTCGATTGGATGCTCAATCGCCCCCAGTCCCTGCAGAGATCCATCCGCAGTAACCCGTGCTGCGCCAAGACTGGGAGCTTCCAATCTGGCCAGCGCCAAGGCGCGAGAAGCGAGCGACTGGAAACCGGCAACGCCGGCAAATTCGCCAAGACCCTGGCGCAATTTCTCATAGACGCGAAGGGTCGCGGACTCCATAGGTTCGGATGTCTTGCCCGCATCGGCTTCGTAGGTTAGAAGCCTTTGAGCTAAATCGCGCATTTCAGGGGAAGCCGTCACGTTCAATCCCGCATCACAGAATTCAGTTGCCGTTATACGCTTCGTAAGAGGATTCGGTGGGGCGATTCCTTCTTTTTTCAAGCGCACCCGCGGCTGAGCAGTTCGACATCCAGGCCGCAACGCGCCGCCCTGAACGCGGCGCCGGCGGAACTCAATTCATGTAACGATTCGTTCCTGGATCAGGTGCGTCTTCTTGTGAGCCGCCAGCCTTGCTTCGGATCAGTGTGAAAACGTCCAAAACCGCGGCAATACTACGAATGTTTCCCGCAACACTTATAAGTCCATCTTCCATGCCGGGATGCTTGTCCGCCAGGATCGCGATATGTTCGCTTACACTCCTCAGCCGGTCAATTTCCACGAGAAGATCCTCGAAAACCGCAGCCATGGCCGGTCCATCCGCCTCTCGGGCCGTCGTGTCCTGTGCGGATGGGGGAGGATCTGTCTTCACGTCGACCTGAAGGCGTAAATCTTCTATCAAACGCAGAGTTGTTGCCTCGCCAAGGAAGGTGAGAAACAGTCCGAGTAGCTGCGCAATCAGAATGACCCCGACCTCCTCCTCTGTGCCCGTTTTGGATTCAATTTCGCCGAGACCGCGCAAGCCTCCATTCGCCGTTACCTCGACGGCGTTGAGCCGGGGAGATTCCGACCTAGCCAGAGCCAAGGCACGAGAAGCGAGCGTCTGAAATCCGTCAGTTCCCACGGGTGCACCGAGTTGTCGGCGCAGCTTCTCATACACGCGTACAGTTGCAGGTTGGGTATGAAGGGTGGCTTTTGCTGCTTCGGCTTCGGAAGCAACGAGGCTGCGAGCCAATTCACGCGTCTTATGTGGAGGAAGCATCGGTTCCGTTCTTTCCTGACACTCTACGCCTTCGCGTTGAGCGTGAAGCATTTATCGCTACGAACCCTCATGGCGATCGTTTCCGTGGTGAAGATTCCCGACGGGATTCATCATACTCAATTTGGCGACATGCGATCCCAAATTACTTGAAGCATCTGGGGAAAGATGAGCAAACTTGGACAGGTTGCGCCGTCGCCAGAGGAATCCGATGGTGAGGTTTGGTTTAGGTGTGCCACTGAACAGGCTGCAACCGATGCCTGGGCGAACTGAGAAGATCCGGCATTCTTGCGTAATGCCTGTTAGCAGATGATTGTTTACTCTTGGCGCATCTCGATTGTTAAACTGATAGCAATGCGGTACCGCACCCCTCCGGCGGTCAACCTGGAAAGGCCGCAACCGTAAGGAGGACCTTCAATGGTTGAACTCGAAAAGCTCCAATTCGATGCCGCCACCTTCCTGGCGAGCGCAGGCGTGGGGAGAAGAATCCTCGAATTGGCGCCCAGGGATAACTTCTTTTCTCAGGGAGATCCCGCAGACTCGGTCTTTTATATTCAGAAAGGCCGCGCAAAGGTCACGGTGGTTTCGTCCGCTGGGAAGGAAGCTACCATCGCGCTTCTCTCCCAAGGCGACTTTGTGGGGGAAGAGGCGCTCGCGACAGTGGTTGGGTTGCGTTTGGCGACTGCAACTGCCATCACCGCTTGCACCACTCTCAAGATCAGCCGGGAAGAGATGATCCGTGTGATGCATGTGGAGCATAGCTTCTCAGACCTTTTTTTGAGGGTCATTCTGGAACGCAGCATGCGCATTCAAGCCGATCTGGTGGATCAGATTTTCAACTCCAGTGAAAAGCGCCTGGCGAGGATACTCCTGCTGATGGCGGAGCTTGGCAAGCCTGGCGAACCGGAAACCTTTATTCCGCCGATCTCTCAGGAGACCCTGGCGGAGATGGTAGGGACGACTCGCTCCCGCGTGAGCTTCTTCATGAATCGGTTTCGCAGACTCGGGTTTATCGAATACAAGGGACGCATCAAGGTTCACAAGTCGTTGTTGAACGCGGTTCTGCTTGATCGATTACCCGAGGTTAACCGCCCGAGACCGACTGCTTCTGCCGCTGCACGAACTCGATCGAAGCCTGCCAGGAGCGCCTCGCAGGGGCGGAATTGAGCAAATTCGAGTTGGGTGTGGCGGGCGCTGAGAGGACCAGGCTCACGTTCGCGCAGAACGGACAGCGGGCATCTCCACAGTCGGCGCGGCCTGGGCTCTGAAACCGTTCCGGACCGACTCGGTCAGTCGCGGCTTATCCATCTCCCTTTTTACGCGGGAGACAATCCTTCTTTCGATCTCGATCTGGCTTCTCTTTT
>Ga0302325_10032270_pt1 | contig 10759 bp, 8 predicted proteins | sample Palsa_T0_2_FD_201948 | JGI IMG/M metagenome (GOLD analysis project Ga0302325, IMG submission 201948) | Peat permafrost microbial communities from Stordalen Mire near Abisko, Sweden - Palsa_T0_2 | ecosystem: Environmental > Terrestrial > Soil > Palsa > Peat permafrost | place: Sweden: Abisko... | reverse complement strand
CCGCTCCAAGATGCCCCACTGATCGCCCGGTGTCCCGAGTGGCACGGCGGGAACGTCGGCAAGGCTCACGATCGCCAGTCGGCGCGTCAGGTCCATCGGGTCCTGGGCGGCTCGCTCCAGTCCCGACGCCCCACCTTCTACAGCGAATAGGGAGATCCCGTCACCGACCCGGGCCGCCACGACGATGAGGTCGGCGGCCAGCCCGTCAACGACGAATCGCTTTGTCCCGTTGAGCAGCCACTCGTCGCCTGACCGGGAGGCCGTTACTGCGATCCCGGCCGGGTTCCACTGCCCGGAGTCGTCCAGGTGTGCCACCGTGGCGACTAGCTCGCCGGAAGCGATTCGCGGCAGCCAGCGCTCCTGCGCCGCCCTGTCGCCGGACAGCGCCAGCGCGTTGGCCGCCAGGACGACCGTCGCAAAGTAGGGTGCGCACAACAGGGACCGGCCCGCCTCCTCCAACACGACGGCGACCTCCGCGAAGGTCGCGCCGGCCCCGCCGAACTCCTCTGGTATCGCGAGCCCCTGCAGGCCAAGGCCGGTGGCCATCTGGCGCCACACGCCCTCGTCGTAACCCGACTCGCTCATCATCAGGCGCCGGACCTCATCGTGCGCCGACTTCCGCTCGAAGAACGACCGCACGGCCTCGCGCAGCGCGTCTTGCTCCTCGCTGAAGGAAAACCTCACTGGCCTCTCCGTCCCTTGATGACGCCTTCGTCGGCGAGTCGCGTGATGGCTTCCTCGCCGAATCCGATCTCGCGCAAGATCCGCTCCGTGTCGTTGCCGACCGGCACGAGCCGCGAACGACGGTCGGGCAGCCCGTTCAGCCAGACCGGCGACGCGACCACGCGGACCGGCCGGGTGAGGCCGGCTGCCGTCCCGAGCATCTCCCGTGCCGCCACGTGCGGATCAGAGAGGATTTTGGATTCATCGAGCAACGGGGCGGCGGCCACGCCAATGTCGGCCAAGGCCTGGGACGCCTCCAAGCTGGTCAGATCCTTCGCCCAGCGCTCCACTGCGGGCCGAATCTCCGATTCCAGGTGCCGCGACCACTCGTCGCGCTTGGCGAAGCGTGCGTCGGTTTGCCAGCGTTCCGCCCCGATGAGCCGGGCCAGCCGGGCGAGGTGCTCGGGGCGGAACAAGGCTATGAGGAACGAGCCGTCGGACGCCGCGAACAGGCTTACCACCCCGTTGCGGTCCGAGCGGCCCAGGTCCGGAGACAGGCCGACGGACGCCAGGCTGACCCGATGCTCGTTAAGCTGGAGAGCTGTGTCGAACAAGGAGATGTCGACCCGGTAGCCACCCTTGTTGCGGGGCCGACCATGCAGGGCCGCGAGAATGCCAATCACCGCGTTCAGCCCGCCGACCTGGTCGATGATCGCGCCGAACGTGCTCGTACGCGGAGCGTCCGTGTCACCCGCCAGGTAGGGGAGCCCGGCCATCGCCTCCGCCGCGGGGGCGAACGCAGGCCAGTCGCCGTAGGGTGAGGAACCTTCGTTGCCGTAGCCGGAGACCGAAGCGTAGATGAGGTCCGGGTTTACCGCCATGAGGTCGCTAGGGCCGAGGCCGAGGGCCGCCGCCTTGCCGGCCCGCAGATTCTCGGCGAATACGTCGACGTGTGCAACAAGCCGCTTGACCAGGTCGACACCTTCTGGTCGCTTGAGGTCAACGGCGATGCTCGCCTTCCCCCGGCTGTACCGGACGAAGGCGGATCCGTAACCCTCGCCGTCCTCGCCCTCGATCACCGGAAGGGAGCCTCGGCCCTGTTCACCCTCTAGCGGCTCTAGCTTGATGACTTCCGCGCCGAGCGCGGCCAGCGCGTTTGTCCCGCAAGGCAAGGCGATGAAGTGCTCCAGAGCGAGGACTCGGACGCCTTCGAGGGGAAGCGCAGGTACGGTGTCTTGGCCGGACGCAATGTCGTTTGCTGACCCATCCGGTCGCGGCCGGCTCATCGGGGCAACCCCAGGATGTGCTCGGCGATCGCGTTCTTCTGTATCTCGCTCGTCCCGCCACCGATCGAGTCGGCCGGGCTGCGCAGGAAAGTCGTCACGGCCTGGTCATTCGCCTCTAGCTCAAGCGCTCCGGATCCGCGCGCGTGCAGGGCGAGCTCCGCTAGGGCCTGGGCGTTCGTCGCGTTCTGGAGCTTGGCTAGCGACGCCGGAGCGAAGCTGCCGTCTGGCTTGCTCAGGTTCGCGGCGCCGCGTAGCGCGTTGAGCCGTTGAGCGGCCACCCGGGTCCACAGGTCGACCCACCGTCGCCGCAAGTGCGGATCGCGGTTGCTCGCGAGTTCGGCGCCCAGTTCTTCGACCTTCTGCACGAGGTTCGCGTAGCCGGCCAGGCCCAGGCCGGTCCGCTCGGCCGACAGCAGCAGAAACAGCGATGCGGCGCCCTTGTGCAACTCGCCCACTACGTCGGCGCGGCGGACGGGCACGTCGTCGAGGAAGACCTCGTTGAACTCTGCCGCGCCGTTCATCTGACGGATCGGGCGGATCGTGATTCCTGGTGCCGACATGTCGACGATCACGAGCGATAGGCCCCGGCTGCGTGCACCGTCCGGATCGGTGCGGATCAGGGCCATGGAGTGGTGGGCCACGTGGCCGTACGAGGTCCAGATCTTCTGCCCGGTTAGCCTGATGATGTCGCCGTCCACGACTCCCTTGGTCCGCAGCGAGAACAGGTCCGAGCCCGCGCTGGGCTCCGACAGCAGCAGTGCCCAGCGCTCGCGGCCCGTGAGGATCTTGGGCAGGTGCTCCTTCTGCTCGGGCGTGCCGACAGCCATGAGCACCGGTGCGATGAGATAAAGGCCCGACATGAGGACCTTGGCGTCCGTTCCTGTCTTCGCCAGCTCTTCGATCTGGGCTAGCTGGTGCCCGATCGGCCGCCCCGCACCGCCGTACTGGGGTGGCCAGTGCAAGGCGCCGTAGCCCGCCTCCGCCATGGACGCCTGCCAATCGCAGTACAAGTCCATCCAGGCCCGGTCCACGGTACGCGGCCGTTCTGGCGCCGGATTATGGGCGAGCCATTCGCGGAACTCTAGCCGGAAGGCGTTCTCCTCCGCGTCGAAGAGTTCGTCGCCTGGAAACACGGGCAGTGTCATGAGCTTCGCCTCCTGCTGCTCGCTCCGTCGCCAATGCCCGCAACGTCCGCCGGCTCTAGTTACCCGACGCGTTACAAACCCCGCGGCCAGGCCCAGACGCCAGGACGACAGGACCGACCCGATCCGTCCTGGGGCCGCAGATTCGGCAGCGGCGCCGAATACCACGGCGGTGGCGCACCGCAGCGCGCGCGAAGCGTAACAGCGGAAGTAACGTCGCGGCGGCAGTGTAACCCGGGAAAACGCGTGCTCGAGTAAAGGGGACGGCGGCGGTTCATTGAGTCGTTCAGCCATGGCCGGTGGCACGAGAGGAGACAGCGATGCCGGACCTGACGTTGCCATTCGCTCAATCGAGCGTGGTGCACAGAGATGGCGAGATATCACGTTCGCACATCATCCAGCCGCGCTTGCCATTGTGTTTGACCCCGCTGACCGTCTCTGCCGGAGGCCGCATGAGTGACAGTTCCGGCCCGTTGTCGGGGCTGACGGTTATCGACATGGGAACGCTGGCACCCGGGTCGTTCGGGGCCATGCTGTTGGGCGATCTCGGTGCAGAGGTCATACGCATTGACCGCGGTGACGGAAAGGGCAGCAGGGCCGAGCTTGGCTGGGAGCCCAACCTCCTGGCCCGGGGCCGCCGCTCCATCGCCATCAACCTGAAGGCGCGGGAGGGGAAAGATCTGGCCCTGCGGCTGATTGACCGGGCCGACGCCTTGATCGAGGGATTCCGCCCCGGCGTGATGGAACGTCTGTCCCTAGGGCCGGCCGAGTGCCTCGCGAGCAATCCCCGCCTTGTCTACGCCCGGATAAGCGGATGGGGACAGGAGGGTCCGCTCGCCCAGGTACCGGGCCACGACATCAATTACATAGCGCTCGCTGGCGTGCTTCACGCCATAGGCCCAGCAAACGGTGATCCGACACCTCCGTACAACATTGTCGGTGACTTCGCCGGAGGGGGAATGCTGCTCGCCCTCGGGGTAGTGTCCGCGCTCTGGGAACGCGACCGATCCGGCCTTGGGCAGGTAATCGACGCCGCGATGGTAGACGGGTCCGCTCTCCTTACCACCATGCTGCACGGGCTTCGAGCAGCGGGCTTGTGGAACAATAACCGAGGTACCACCCACATTCCAGGCTCATTCTGGTACGACGTCTATAAGACGTCGGACGGGCAGTACGTCGCGATCGGTGCCGCCGAGGAGAAATTCTACAAGGAGCTTTGCCGGGCGCTCGGGCTTGACCTTGCTGAATGGGCGGACCGTTACGATGCCGGCAAGAGCGCCGCACGCCGCGAAATGCTAGCCCGGATCTTCCAATCGAAGCCGCAGGCCGAATGGTGTGAAGTATTCGAGGGCTACGACGCGTGCTTTGCCCCCGTCCTGTCCGCCAGTGAGGCTCCCAAGCACCCGCATAACACCGTCCGTCAGACTTTCATTGACATCAATGGCGTCGCCCAGCCGGCGCCAGCCCCAAGGTACAGCCGGACACCCCTCAAGATCCCGTCCCCTCCGCCGGCCGTCGGCCGGGACAGTGTCGATATCCTCCGTGAACTTGGCTTCCGCGAGTCCGTCATTGCCGACTATCTCGATAGTGCAGTAGTGATCGCCCCCGCCCGCGCCAATCGCTCGAATCGTATCGAAGGAGAGTAATTGCCTGTAATGATAATGGCGAGCGTAACGGGTGGGTGAAAACGTGGGCAGCCAGTCCAATCACCGCACCTTTGGAGGGCGTTCGATGAGACCAGGCAGAGACACCTCGTACGGGGCGGATAGGCGGAAGCGCCCGACCTACGGCCGTGCCGGGGACGGCCGAGTAAAGCAGGGCCGCACGGGCATTCTGATTATTCTCGCGGCGGCCGGCCTGGCAGCGGCGCTCGCCGCGTGCTCGTCTAGCGGTTCCGGCGCCCAGCCCGCGTCGTCCGCCGTCCAGCCGAGCGGAACCCCCTACGTCATCGGCACCGACTCTACGGACACCTCTCAGGTATTCGCCCTGCCGGAGGCCGCCGACGGCCTCGTCGCCTGGGCGAACTACACGAATAAGCACGGCGGCATATTGGGGCACCCGGTAAAAATCCAGCGGTGCGATGACCAGGGCACCCCTGAAGGCAATACGAACTGCGCACGGCAGCTCGTCGCCGACAGCAGCGTCCTCGCCGTTGCTGGCAGCGAGAGCGCACAGCTCGGGGAATCCGGGCAGCCGCTCTTCGCGGCCGCTGGGCTGCCATTCGTCTGTGCCACACCGAACTCCCCGCAGGAGCTGCAGACCAGTTCGGCGTTCTGCATCGACGGGGGTGCCGTCGGCGCGTACGCGGCCCTCGTCCGCTACCTGACGGGAACGAAATCCGTGAAGGTGCTTGCCGGGCCGTACATCGACATCACAGCCGGCCAGGAGACCACCGACTACTGGGCGGGCGTCGCCCGCGCTAATGGCGCCACCGTGGCCGAGATCCCCGTGCCGCCGACCGCCACCGACTATACACCGACCATCGTGCAGGTCCAGGCCACGCACTCACAGGCCGTGCTGGTCGGGCTGGCTCCTGACCAGACCGCGCGATTCCTCCAGACCGTCGCCCAGATGGGCTTGCAGGTCCCGATTGGGACACCTGGTGCGGCGCTGACGGCTCCGGTCGTGCAGGCGGCGAGCGCCTTGGCCGGAGGCCTTTACTACACGGCGGACACCCTGCCGATCGCTGACGTCACCAACCCGACGGTCGCCGCGTACCTGGGCGAGATGAAGGCCGACGGGTATTCGGCCGAGATCGGGGACACGTCCGCCAACTCCTGGATGAGCGGAGTCGTGCTCGGGACGGCACTCAAGCAACTGGGCAAGAACGGCGTCAGCCGCTCGGCACTCCTCAACCTGCTAGAGCACGGCTCGGTCAAGGACGTCCCGGTCCTGGGCACGCTCAGCCTGTCCGGCGCGCCGAGTGGCTTCCCGAAGCTAGCGAACCAGGACGTCGCGATCGCGCTGCAGCACGGCACGACGGTCACGTACGTCGCCGAGCACGTGCCCGGATTGTAAGAGCTGAAATACAAGCCGGGTGTCCGGGCCATGATGGTCGAGACACCCGGCCGCACCGTGACGGGCGGCTACCTGGTGAACTGGATGATGCCGCGGATGTTGCGGCCGTTTCGCATGTCGTCGTAGCCGATGTTGATCTCGTCGAGCGCATAAGTCTTGGTGATCAGCTCGTCGAGTTTGAGCTTCCCGGCCCGGTATAGGTCCAGCAGCATCGGCATCGCCTCGCGGGGCGACTTCGCGCCGTACAAGGCGCCCTGGATGCGCTTCTGGAACATTGCCAGATTATTAGCGTTGAGGCCGGGAATGAGCGCCTCTTCATTGTCCGGGCTTACGCCGGTGACCACCAGCGTGCCCGCCTTGCGTATCGCATGGAAACCGTCGCTGATCAGGTCGTTGTGAACGATGCCCGCAGTAAGTATGCAGACGTCGGCGCCCTGGCCGTTGGTGAGCTCGCTGACCCGGTCCTTCGCCGCGGAGATTGACTCGTATCCGTCGGTGGCACCGAAGTCCAGCGCCCACCTTCGCTTGTCGGCGACCGGGTCGACGGCGATGATGTGCCCGGCGCCGCTTAGATAAGCGCCCTGCACAGCGTTCATGCCGACCCCGCCGACGCCGGCCACGATGACGACGTCGCCCGGCTGGACGTTACCGGCCGTAGTGGCCGACCCGAACCCAGTCTGTACTCCGCAGGCCACCAGGCAAGCGGTCTCGAGCGGGATGTCGCTGTCGATCTTTACCACTGACAGCTGGTCATAGACCTGCCACTCGGCGAAGGTGCCCAGCAGGGCCGGCGTCGATACGTCCTCGCCGTCGGCGGTACGCATCCGGAAGGTGCCATCTAGCTGGTCGCCCGCCCGGATCTTCGCGCCGTTGTCGCAGAGATTCTGCATGCCCGTCGCACACCAGCGGCACTTGCCACAGGCCGGGATGAACGAAGTGATGACACGGTCGCCCACCCCGAGCCCCTGCACCCCTGGCCCTACCTTCCGTACGATCCCGGACCCCTCGTGCCCGGCACACACAGGCAGGCGCGCGACATGCAAGTCACCCTGGGCGAAGTGGTCGTCGCTGTGGCATAGGCCGGCAGCCGCCATTTCAACCAGGACCTCGCCGTATTTGGGTTCATCGAGTTCGACCTCCTCGACAACCCATTTGCCGGGAGACTGCCGCAGCAGTGCTGCTCTTGTCTTCACTGACGACCCACCGTGTCCTCTCGTTGACGGCGCCCTTCACAGGGCGCACTCCGAAAACCATTCCCGCGCGGCCGTCCAGACCTTCGTTCCCGGTCATCCCGTTAATGTCCTCCGGCGCTGATCGCGGCGGCGAGGCGGGTGAACTGCTCGATCGCTTCTTTCGCTCCGGGAGACGCCGTGATCGGCTGGAGCACCACATGGCTCGCGCCCGCGTCGAGATGCTCGCGGACCCGATTCCCGATGGCCGCCTCGTCGCCCCAGGCGACGAGCGCGTCCACGAGTGCGTCGCTGCCGCCATCCTCGAGTTCGGGTCCGGCAATCCCGAGCGAGCGCAGGTTCTCCCGGTAGTTCTCCCGGTCGAGGTAGTGCGAGGTGTGCGTCCTGGCCAGGGCGCGCGCGGCCCTCGGATCCTGCTCGAGCACGACGGCCTGCTCGGGGACCAGCAGCGCGCCGGGTCCTATCGCGGCCCGCGCGCGGCGCGTGTGCTCGACGGGGACGAAGTAGCTGTGCACGCCGTCGGTCCGCTGGGCGGCGAGTTCGAGCATGCGCGGGCGCAGTGCGGCAAGTACCCGCGTCGGCGGCGGATCGGGCACCGGGCTGGAGAGCTGCGCGGCATCCATCGCGTCGAGGTACTCGCGCATCTTGGTGAGCGGACGCGCTGCGTACTCGTGCCCGCGCCTGCCGACCGCCCCGGCGTGGCTGACGCCCAGGCCGAGGATGAACCGGCCGGGGAAAGCGTCCGCCAGCGTCCTGGCGCCGGACGCCATCGCGGCGGGGTCCCGAGCCCATATGCTCGCGATCCCAGTGCCCACCACCAGTCGGGACGTGGCGCCGAGCAGGACCGCCGCGTGCGACAGCGCCTCCCGGCTCGCTGCTCCCTCGGCGATCCACAGCGAGCCGAAGCCGAGGTCTTCCACGGCCTGTGCCACCCGGATCGCGTCCGAGATGGGCAGCGCGTCGAGGCCGAAACTCCACGCACCGACGCTGCCGAGACGGGCGGCGGCTGAAGGGACGGGAGACAGGTTCTGATCTGCGGTCATACCGCCAGCGTTGGGGCGGGGCGATTACCGGCGTCGTTACGCGGCGGGAACGCCTGGCTGGAAGTCGGGCGGAGTCCGGCCCGTCCCTGCAGGCCGGGTCGGATGCGGGCGGCCTTGGGGACCGCCCGCACCCGGGGGATGGCTGTTATCCGCCGAAATAGGCAGCCGTTACCCGTCCGCTGACGTACCGGGACGAGGACCCCTGCTGCTCCACGATGAAGGAGCTCGCGTTCGCCAGATGGGGGAACGTCTTCGGGGCCTTCGCAAGCGACAGTGGGCTCGGCAGCAGCGGCACACTCGTCAGGGAACCGTCTTGTAGGAGCTGCTGGAGCGAGGCCCGGCTGACGTGGCCGGCGCCGAGTTTCTCGATCGCGGCCTGCAGGACGAGGCCGGTCATCCAGGAGGCGACCGATGAGTTGCCGATGTCTGCGGCGTACCCGTCCGCCTTCATCTGCGTCAGGTAGGCGGCCATCGCCGGATTGCTTGCGTCAAGGATCTGGGCCGCCTGCGTGTAGTAGAAGGGGCCTGCGTACTGCGAGGCGGCCTGGACAACCGACGGGTCCACCGCCGATCCGACCGTCGCCATCGGGACGGTCACGCCCGTCTGATCGGCGGCCTGGAAGAAGCGGGCCGTAGACGCCGGGTCGATGCCGATCATCCACGCTCCGGCGTGATAGGACTGCGCCTGGACGACCGCCGGCGTGTAGTCCGCTTCAGCCGCCTGAACCCAGACCTCCTCGACCTTCGCCCCCTCCTGCCGGGCGATACCGGCCCAGAAGGCGGTGGTCTGCTGCCCCACCGTGGACTCGATGCCGACCGACACGATGTTCTTTATGTGCAGCGTCCCGACCAGGTAGGCGACCAGCGCGGCGTACTCGGCCGCCGGGCCTCCGGTGATGCAATATGCGCTGCTTCCCTGGAACTCCGGTGGCGACAGCGGGTTGCCGCACACGTACGGGAGGCCGGCCGCTGCCAGCAGCGGTTCGCCGGCCGACGCGATCACGGGGCTCTCGCTGCCCGCGACCGCTAGGACCGAGGGGTTCTGGATCAGCTGCCGGGCGCAGGCCGAGCTGCCGTCCGGCGTGCCCTGGTCGTTGCACCGGACGATCTTCACCGGATGACCGAGGATGCCGCCGTGCGCGTTGGTGTAATCCGCCCAGGCCACGAAGCCGTCGGCGGAGCCGGCCAGGCTCAGCGATTGCGAGCTGTCGGTTGAGTCCGTGCCAAACACATACGGGGTCCCGGTGAGGGCGGCAGCGGAGGACGCCGCGGCGCTATTCCCCGCCGGGTCTTGCTGTGAGCTCGCACTGCTGCACCCGGCCAGGGCGAGGGCGAGCAGGGCAGTCACGGCGAGAATCGTGCCGCCTGCCCGTCTGCCGGGTCTTTTCCAGTGTGTCTCCGTGATGGTGTCCATCCCGGCTCCTTTTCTCGTTACGGTGTTCGCTTCGGTGTGGTGGACGTGGACAACGGTTGACGGAATCGGTTACGCAAACCGTTATGTGCTGGTCAGCCGAGGGCGGTCTCGCCCAGGTAGGTGGACTCGATCAGGCGCCTGTTGTCCAGCAGCGTTTTGGTGGGCTCGTTGAGCACGACCCGGCCGTGGACGATGACGAGGGCGCGGTCGGCGACCGAGAGCGCTTCCTGCACTTGCTGCTCGACGAGGAGCACGGCGGTGCCGCTGCTATCCGCCTCCTTGCGCAGTGCCTTCAGGAGGCGGTCGACGAGGAGTGGGCTGAGGCCGAGCGACAGTTCGTCGATCATGACAAGCGGCGGCCGGGGTGCCAGCGTCCGCGCGATCGCGACCATCTGCTGCTCACCGCCGGACAGCAGCCCGCACTTGCGGTCCATGAGCGGCTCAAGCTCGGGAAACAGCTCGGTGGCGGTAATCTCCGGGCGGTTGACGAGCCGCAGTGTCTCGCGGACGGTCAGGCTCGCGAGCAAAGCCCGGTCGTCAGGTATCAGGCTGAGCCCGCTGCGCGCGAGGTTCTCGGGCCGGACCTTTGCCGTGCTTTTCCCCCGGAAGGCGATAGTGCCCGTGATGGGCGGAAGGAAGCCGGCCAGGGTGAGCAGCGTGGTCGTCTTGCCCGCCCCGTTCGGCCCGAGGAGCGCAACGATCTCGCCCGCGCTCACGTGGAGGTCGATGTCCCAGCCGACGGCCGCCTTGCCGTACCCGATGGTAAGCCTGCGGGCTTCGAGCAGCCGGGTCATGCCGCCCTCCCCAGGTACGCCGAGATCACGGCTTCGTTGGTCCTTACTTCCGCCGGGGTGCCTTCGGTGAGCTTGCTGCCGGACACCAGCACGGCGATCCGGTCGCAGGTCGAGAGGACCAGGTTCATGTCGTGCTCGATGAGCAGGATGCCGAGCCCCTCGTCGGCCAGGCCGCGCAGGACAGCCCCGAAGTCGGCCGATTCATGGCT
>Ga0302325_10032269_pt1 | contig 10759 bp, 8 predicted proteins | sample Palsa_T0_2_FD_201948 | JGI IMG/M metagenome (GOLD analysis project Ga0302325, IMG submission 201948) | Peat permafrost microbial communities from Stordalen Mire near Abisko, Sweden - Palsa_T0_2 | ecosystem: Environmental > Terrestrial > Soil > Palsa > Peat permafrost | place: Sweden: Abisko... | reverse complement strand
GTAAGAGAATCAAGACGAGTGGAATACTGCATATGCTCCTGAGCCAGCCTGCGGAACTCATCATGGCTGGTCAGGAGAGTGTCTTTCGGAGTCAGCATCCTGCAGACCTCCAACCGGGATTCACGACTTAACCTACCACAGCCCCAAAATCGGTTCAATGCCGAATTCTGGTGCAGTCTCGTTCTGAGAAAGATCGGTGGTGGGGTCATTCGCCCATTCCCCAACTTTCGCCGGTCACGGCAAGTTCCGCAACCATGTGTCTGTGAACCAACGTAATGACTCTTGTACAAAATTGACCAGATTCAAGAACAGTGGGGCAAGTAGGCTGGGCACACTGCACGATATGCCCGGTGTTCCGCTCAACGGAACGTGCTTCAAAGCAGGTGACATGAGTGGTGCCGGAACCGTTAACCAAGCCCAGAGATACTCGCGCCCTTTCCCGGCGAGGTGGCCGGGATTCTGGCTCTCGCCTACGGTGGGAATCCCGGAGAGCGCTATGAAACGTTTCGTCATCGGCCACAAAGTCGGTAACGCTTGGAGACCCGAGCAAGCCTTCACCGCCAATCATGCGGAGTGCCCAAGCTCATCCTCCTCGATCTCGCTCTACCGGGACGTCGACGATCTGGCCCTCCTATGCAGGGCTCAAAACCGATCCCGACACATAAGACATGCATCGCCGCAGTTATCTCATACCCGGAAATATCCAAAAGCCGCGGCTCGGGCTGCCCGGTGCGACGCCAGCCTCGTGAAACCGATTGACGCCCGTGAACCATCCAGCCAGCTTACCGACTTTGCCGGAGAGGCGGGATGCAGGCGATTAGCGGGGAAGATTCACGCTCTATGAAACTCATTATTGTTGACGATATCGCCATCAACCGGGAGCTCCTGCGCGAGGCTTTCGAGGCCGAGGGCCACACCACGCTCGAAGCCGCCGATGGCATCGAAGCCCTCCAAATCCTCAACCGCGAAAAGGTAGACGCCGTGTTGTCGGACATCCTGATGCCACGTATGGACGGCTACCGGCTTTGCCACGAAATCCGCTCAACCGACCGCCTGCGCGACTTGCCGATCGTCATTTACACATCCACCTACACCTCGCCGAGCGATGAGAAGCTGGCCCTGAGGCTTGGCGCGGACAAATATCTAAGAAAGCCTGCACCTTTCGAAACCATCCTCATCGCGCTCGAGGAAGCTATCGCCGTGCAACATACCGCCCTGCGACCCGAGGCGTGGCACGAAGTCGAGGTGCTCAAGGAATACAGCGATCGGCTCGTGACGAAGTTGGAAAAGAGGAACATCGAGCTTGCCGAAGCAAACGAGCGGTTGACCATCCTCGATCGTGCAAAGAGCGAGTTTCTCGACGTCATCTCTCACGAGTTCCGCACTCCACTCTGTGGCCTTTTCACTGTCGGCGAGCTCATTCTTGACGGAATTTCCTCTCCAGAGGAAAACATAGAACTCCAACGGGTGTTTGAACGATCTCGGCGAAGAATTCTATCGATACTCGATGATGCGTTGCTCCTGACTCGAATCGACGTCAAGCGGGACCAGTTCGGATCTGTTCCCGTCTCCCTGAGTGCGGCACTGATTCGCGCCATTGAGAACGCGACTGAGTTTGCCGATTCCAGACACGTGGCATTCGCCATGCCATCGGCGAACCTGGACCTCGTCGTGGGAGATGAGGACTTGCTGGTACGAGCGTTTCAGGCACTGCTTCAGACCGCGGTTATGTTCTCCGAAGAGGGCGCAACTGTCCGCCTGGCACATGAGATTCTTGCCGATTCACTAAGGGTTATCATTGAGAGTCATGGTAGGACAATCTCCACTACTGCCTTGCCGAAATTCTTTGAGATCTTCTCGGTCGAAGAAACACTGACGCCTGGGGGGGACCTGGGTCTAGGCCCTGCCTTGGCATACCGGATTCTTTCCTTGTTCGGCGCTTCGGTCAGCGTCGCGAACCGGGATTCGTCTGGAATACGACTAACCCTGTCGTTAAAGAAGGCTGCAAGGAAGGCTGCGTCGAGCAGCGCGGGGTCGGCCGGTTGAAGTAGGAAAGACTCGATGGGATTTTCCTGGATTTGGAGATGCCCAGGCCGGCATAGTTTCGATTTGGCATGCCTCACCGTAGGTTCTCCTCGAATAAATCCACTTCGATTATCACCTTGACGGGACGGGATGAGAGAGAGACCACGCAACCAGCGTTCACGACAGCAGCAACTTTCTTTCTTCAGAAGCCGGTGGATGGGTAAAAGCTGAGCATCTTGTTCCGCACTGTGCACGACGGGATGCTCGAGAATCGACGCCGATACATGCGTACTCCAATCCAAACCGAGGTGACGTGCACCCTGGGTGCTCGAACAATACGCGAATCTGCAATCTCAGCCGAGGGAGGATTCCGGTAGAAGCGGGTGGCTGCATCCCAAGGATACAGTTGCGAGTGTTATTTCAATTGCCGGTATCAGGCGTGCGGCTCGAGGCGATCGGCACAGTAGTCTAGGCAAAAGAGAACCGAGAGAATCCAGTCCACGAACTTGAGTCCACAAAATGAGCTGCCGATCCGAAAATTCATCCCCGAATCAGGAGAATAAGCGGCTGAGACATCGAGAGAACGGCAACCTGTACTATCTGCCAGAACCTGCTGCCTGCGTCTTCGCACTTATCGTCCTCGGGCGATTAATTCGGAGCGCTATTTCGATCCTCTCGTTTACGCAGCAAGCGTTCGAGCTCATTGGCGAGCTCCCGCGCATTGATCGGTTTCGAGAGGTAGCCATCGAACCCCGCGTTCAAGACGTTGTTCCGGTCATCTCGCATGGCATAAGCGGTAACGGCCAGAACCGGCAGTGTGGCTAAGCTGGGATTCTGCCGGATCCTACGGATCACGGTAAAACCATCCAATACAGGCATGCCGATGTCGAGCAGCAGAAGGTCCGGCTGGCTCTGTTCCACCATATCGAGCGCCTCTTGGCCGTTGCATGCTTCGATCACGCTGTAGCCGCGATTCTCGAGCAGCTCGCGAAGCAGTTCGCGGTTGACGGGATTGTCTTCAGCTACGAGAACCTTGGTCATGATTGCCCCACAGACTTCGCCAGCTTGCGGCCTTGGAAAACCCTTCCAACCTCTAGAGTGAGCTGCTGTTGCCAGGAGCCATCCCCGTGAAACAGCGCCTCGGTCTCGCGAGTAAGAACAGCCAGCTCAGCTTTGGTAAAACTCGTCACGGTCATCACAGGACTCGGTAGGTCGCTCAATGTGGCGTCCTGTCGTACATGGCGGATGACCTCAAACCCGTCCATACCCGGCATCCGCAAATCCCACACGACCGCACTCACGAATTTCGAAGAGAGCACTTCCAGAGCTCTAATTCCGCTGCGGACGCTCTCCGTCTCGTACCCGGCTGAGCGTAGGGTCTCCTCCAGCAACTCCAGGGCTCTGGGATCATCGTCGACGGGAAGCCCCCGGGCGGTGATTTCGTCGTCAAGAACCAGGATCAGTGGTTTTCCGCGAACTTCACCTGCCACGATCAACGGACTTGGGTCGTTCACCGACGGCTTCCCGGATCCTCTGGGTCCCGCAGGGAGGGTAAAGGTAAATCGGCTGCCCTTCCCAAACTCGCTTTCTAATGAAATTCTGCCCCCTTGTTGTTCGACCAGACGCTTAGTGATCGCCAGCCCCAGACCGGTGCCTTGCTGGGTGGTTCCATCAGGTCCCTCGACCTGGCGAAACTCATCGAAGATCACCGCCTGATCCTCGGCTCGGATGCCGACGCCCGTATCCGCTACCGAGATGCAAACCGAGTTTCCATCTTCGCGGCAATCGATGTGGATTCGGCCTGCCTTCGGCGTGAACTTCACGGCATTGCTCAAGAGGTTGTAGAGGATCTGTTTGAAACGGACCCGATCGGCGTAGATGGGTTGATCGGTTTCGATCCTCTGTTCAAGCCGGATATTCTTTGCCATTACCAGCGGCAGGATGGTGGAGAGAACCTCCGGTAGAGTATCTTTGACCTGGAAATCTTCGCATCGCAGTGCGAGCTGCCCGGCCTCGATTTTCGACAAATCCAGGATGTCATTGATTAACTGCAACAGATGCGCCGAAGCTTCTTTGATGTGATTCACAAAGCGTTTCTGCTTAAGGTTCAGCGCTCCCGGCGTCTCCTCGGCCAGCAGGTCGGAGAAACCCACAATGGCGTTGAGTGGAGTTCTCAGCTCGTGACTCATGCTGGCCAGAAATCTGCTCTTCAACTGGGTGGCGTGTTGGACCTCGCGGTTGCGGAGTTCGAGCTCTTGATTGATGGCGGCTAAGCTCTCAGTGAATTTGCGCCTCTCCTCTTCGCAGCGTTTTCTTCGGGTCACGTCAACCGCGATCACCTTTTGCGCCGCTCGGGCCGCAAATTGTAGCCCATAAGATGTGATCTCCACATCGATGACGGTTTTGTCTTTTCGCAGCTGCCGCCAGGTGCAACCTCCCTCAATTCCGTCTCCCGAACAGTCGACATTCCCGAGGAGCATAGGTGGGTCCTCAGGCGGGTGAATGTCTTTAATTGTCATGGCTAAGAATTCGTCTCTCGAATACCCGTAGTTGCGCACAGCGGCGGCGTTTACCGCAAGAAATCGCAGGGTCTCTCGGTCGTGGATCCAGGTGGGATTCGGATTGTTGTCGAAAAGCTTGCGGTGCCGCTGTACGAGTTCGTCGTTGAGTTCCTGGATCACTCGTTCTTGCGCTTTCCTCCAAGTGATGTCGCGAATCGCCGCCGTTACGAGGATTCCCTCGGCGCTTTCGAGCGGACTCAGCATGATCTCAATGGGGAACTCGCTGCCATCCTTCCGCCGCGCGGTAAGCTCGATCCCGGTCGCGATCTGTTGCGTCAGCGCATCCGCGGCCGTACGGGCGCCGTCGGCGATGAGCCGTTCTGCAAAGCCCTCGGGAATGATGTTTTTCACCTGCTGCCCTATCAGTTCGTCGCGACGGTAACCGAACTGTTTTTCCGCCTGTACATTCAGCAGAACGATCTCTCCGGCCTGGTTCACCACCACCATCGCGTCGGGAGCCGCTTCCAGCAGCCCGCGGTACTTCGCCCCCGACTCCTCGCTTTCGCTGATATCGGTGTTCGTTCCGAACCAACGCAAGACTTTTCCCTCCGCATCGCGAATGGGAACTGCCTGCGAGAGGAACAAGCGGTAGGTGCCATCCCGGCCACGTAGAGGAAAGGTGTCCTCCCAGATCTCGCCCGTCCGGAAACAACCGCTGATCTTGTCCACCACCCGCTGGACGTGCTCGGGGTGAAGCACCTTTTGCCAACCCGAGCAAGCCATCTCCTCAATGGTGGTGCCGGTATAACTAAACCAGCGGTCGTTGTACCAGACGATGTAGCCTTTCTCGTCGGCCATCCAGGCCAGCTGGGAAATGTTATTGGCCATGTCGCGGAAGCGCTCTCCACTCTCGCGAAGTGCATCCTCTGCTACGGCGCGTGCGGACTGGTCGTGCTGCGTGCTCCAACCGGCGACAATGGCGATCAACATACCTAGAACAGTTCCCAGGATCAGGAGGTCTCTGGTGTCCTTCAATTGCTCCTTCGCGTGCGCGACGCGCTCGACCATCAAGCGCCGCTCGTCGTTCTCCATGTTGGCAATCAGCACTTGAAGTTCATCCCCGTTGGGTTGGCTCGCTTCGGTTTGAACTGCCTTGATTGCCGCTTCAACGCCGTCCGCCCGGCGTAGACTGATCACCCTTTCTGCGAACTGAAACCTCGCCGCCATCAGCCTGGAGAGATCTGGGAGCCGGCTCTGTTGCAGGCGGTTATCCCGCGTCAAAGCACCGAGCGTCGACCATTCTCGCTGGGCATTTAGCTGGGTGGCGCGGAAGGACTCGACAAAGGTTTGCCGGCCCGTCAATGCGAAGCCGCGGTAACTCGATTCGATACCGCCCATGGCAGAACGCAAGCCCTGGAGGCTTTCCAGAACTTCGTGCGTATGCCGCAGCCATCGCTCGCTTTCACCGGACGCGATCATGCCGCGATATGAGATCGCGCCTACGACCAGCAAGGTCAAAATGGCGGAGCCGAAGGCAAATTGTATCTTCCGAGTTAATTTGGACATGGTCGTGAGATCAATTGCGATGTCTTCGTAAGCGTAGCCGCGCTAGCCGTTTCTGAGTTCCGTCGTCGATACCGGTGAACTCGATGGAGAATGGACGACTGTCCGCGTCGATGCCAAACACCCGAACCGACAGACCTGTGTTGAAACGGGGCGCTGAGGCATGCCGCATAACTTCCTAGCTCTAGCCCATTCTTGACTCTCTCCCCAACGAGGTCTGCTCAAGAATGCTCATTGTGGCCTTTCCTGGACGCACGAAGGTAACGAAAAATCCGACAGCGTAGGTGACTGATGAAAGCCCAGCTGATCCCATGATGGACATCTGTTAATGCAACACATAGGCGTTCAGGAGGAGGTCTATGTCGAGACTGCGCTCGTTGATGCGTTGGCGCGATGCCGGCGACGATGGAGTCAGTCACCGAGGCCGTCTCGACCGCGGAATTCTTGAGTCACCTTTTGTCGCGAATCCAAGAGGTTCCACCGGTTGCACATCGAAGTGCTTCTGCCGATTGGATAGCGATCCGTATCGGCTGGTGGGGAGATCCTGCAGTCAGTGAGCGCTACTCCGTCATCTTGCCGGTTCGATAATTCAAATGAGGCGACGAGCCGGGGTCTTCAACAAACGCTGGTCATTCGGCCCAGCCCATCTACGCACGACGGGCGCGAGTTGCCTATTTCATCGGTTAGGGTCGCACACGGGAAGGCTGAACAGATCGTAAACACATCCCCGCCCGGGGCGGAGGGTGGACATCCTGATGACTGTGATTCCACTGTGCCGTCTAATAAAGCCTTAGACGACAAAGCATTGCATCCTCCAGAGGGTTCGAGTAGTAACTCTCGCGTAAACCCATTTCTTGGAAGCCCACCTTTCGATACAGCGCTCGCGCGCTATGATTTGACTCGCGGACCTCCAGAAATATTCCGCTCCCCTGTTCCCCCCGCGCGTGCGCGACGAACTCGCCTAACAGGCCCGTGCCCACGCCACGGCGGCGAACCCCTGCCGCGACCACGATGTTCTCCAACTCCCACTCCGCATCAATCCGGTGCGCTACTAGGAACGCAAGAACTTCCGGTGATTCGCCTTCATCTTCCACTACCAATGCAAAACGTTCGGATTGCGGCTGACGATCTGCTGTCACAAACAATCCCTCATGCTGCTCCCTTGACCAGTGGGCGGCAACTGGACTCTGGCGCTCCAGGTCCATCATGGCGGGCACATCGGTGATCAATGCCCGTCGGATGCGCACGCTAGGATTCGCTTTTCTCAAGCATCTCGGCGTCGGTGCGGCGGATGTAGTTCGCCTCCAACTGCTCGGGCGTTACGGTCTCGCCGGATTGAATCTTGCGCCAACCCAAACGGGCAACCGCCACAGCAGAGATCGGCGGCAGAGTTGAGACTGACAACCCGGCCGCGATCGCCGCCGCGCTTAAAACGGAGTCCGGAGTCACCACCGTCCATCCTTTCGCCTGGGCAAGGAATTCGCTCCGGGTCAAAATGTGCTCTCGCGGAACTTGGCCAGGAACGGCTGGGATTTTGTACTCCCCCACGTAGACATCGCTCCGGCCCGCGTCCAGAGCAGCCATGATCTTACCTTGAGCACCGCTTGCAAAGACGCACACTTCCAGCAGGGACACCGCCGCGATCGGCTTGCCCAACACCTCAGCCAAGGCTTTGACGGCCGCCAGCCCGATCCGCAGCCCGGTGAAGGATCCCGGTCCCGAGGCTGCCGCTAGAGCACCGATATCACTCTTGGTGAATCCGTTCCGGAAGAACAACTCGACGATTTGGGGAATAAGCTGTGCGGAAAAAGTGCCGCCGACCAGCGGCGCAATCTCGATCACCTCGAAGTCGCCGCCATCAGCCGATCGCTCCCCGGCTCTCGCCAGCGCGATGCCGCCCTGCTTGCCGGAAGTATCGACGGAGAGAAGTAACATGAAGAAATAAGGTTTGTCTTGGACCTATCCCTCGACCAACTCCAGCAGCACTCCGCCCGTGCTCGAGGGGTGCACGAAAACGTATCTGTGTCCCCCTGCGCCCCTTTTGATTTCCTCCGAGACCAGGCGCACGCCGTCTTTCTTCAGCCGCTCGACGGCCGCGGGCAAATCCGGAACACGCAGGCAGACGTGATGCAGGCCCTCGCCGCGCTTGGCGATAAACTTCGCGATGGTCGAATTCTCCGAGGTCGCCTCTAACAGTTCCAATCGGCTCTCGCCCACCGGAACCATCACCAGCCGCACTTGCTCCTGCTCCACCGTTTCTTCGGGAGAAACGCTCAGGCCCAGCTTCTGGTAGATCGACTTCGCCGCTGCCAGCGACTTCACCGCGATCCCGAGATGATCGATTTGAAACATCAGTGTTTCCCCACATTGGCGGCGATCTGTTCAACCAGCGTATAGGGATCGCGCTTGTGCTGGGCCACCTCGGCCGCATAGCGGGCCACGCTGCTATCGCCCATCTGGTCCCGAGCCTTTTCAAGCAGGGCGTCGCGCAGCATCTCGATGAGGCGCTCCTGCCAGTTCTCGACGCTCTTGTTCAGGGCCAGATTTTCTTTCTGCAGATACCCCTCATAGTCGGCAATTGCTGCTGCCAGTTCCTCGATCCCCACTCCCTGACTGGCAACGGTCTTCACGATCGGCGGCGTCCAGCCATCGTGCCGCATCGCCAGTGACTGCAGAGTGCGAATTTCGCGCTCCACGTTCTCAGCGCCGTCGCGGTCACTCTTGTTGATCACGAAGATGTCGGCAATCTCCATGATGCCGGCTTTGATGGTCTGCACGTCATCGCCCATGCCCGGAACAAGTATCAAAATCGTGATGTCGGCCAGCCGCACAATATCCACTTCGTCCTGGCCCACGCCCACGGTCTCAATCATGATGAGGTCACGCCCCGAAGCATCCAGCACCGTAGTCACATCGGCAGTGGTGCGTGCCAGCCCGCCCAGCGAGCCCCGCGTCGCCATGCTGCGAATATAGATCCCCGGATCGGAGAAATGTTCCTGCATGCGGATGCGGTCGCCAAGAATCGCCCCGCCGGTGTAGGGACTGGTCGGATCCACCGCGATAATGCCCACGGTTCGCTTATCTTTATCCCTGCGATAGAAGCGGGCAAGCTGATCCACCAGCGTGCTCTTCCCCGCTCCCGGTGGCCCCGTCAGCCCCAGAACACGCGCCTTGCCGGTGTGCGGAAACGCCGCCTTGAGCAGGTCCGACCATCCTGGCGCGCGGTTCTCTACGGTTGATATGGCGCGAGCCAGCGCGCGCACGTCGCCGGAGCGTAGTTGCTCAATCCAAGTCTCGAGGGTCGGATTCAAACGATCAGTGTAAAGCAGGTAACGAAAACCGCGAAATAGTGCTCGGTTACTGGGTCCAATTAGGAGCGAGTCGGTTGTGGCTGCCTGGTTCGCAACTAGCCGCGTCACCTCTCTTGCGATCTGGAGAGAGCGACTATGAGCGAACCAGCTCGCACCCAAGGCAGGGAAATAGCTAAAATTCAATGCGTCATATTAGTTGCAATATAAAGGTAATTTGGGCAAGATAATACCCGTTATGGCCAGGACGGGACCACCCCTGCTACCTCGAGTTTCCCGCCTTTTGCGAAACTATGGGCAGAACTTGCAGCTAGCCCGCCTCCGTCGCAGGTACTCGGCGGAAATTGTGGCACAGCGCGCCGGCATTTCCCGAAAGACTCTATCGAGAGTGGAAAAAGGAGATTCGGCAGTCGCGCTCGGAATTTACGCTCGGGTGATGCAGGCGCTGCGCCTCGAAGAGGATCTTGCGAAACTGGCTGTAGACGACCCGCTGGGTCGAAAATTACAAGACATCGCCTTGTCGCCGAAACGTCGCGCTCCAAAACGACTGTCATCCCCGGCTCCATCCGTTGAGAGTGTGAGCCAGCCAAAGGAAACCACCTAATGGCAGGTCTCGATACAGTCGAGGTATGCCTCGATCTGGAGCGGTTTGGCGATTCAGTTCTCATGGGCCGGCTGCATCGCCAGCAAAGCGGCTCCGGAGAAATCTTTTCCTTTGAATATGACCGGGCATGGCTGGAGCAACCGGAAGCCTTATCCTTTGATCCGGACCTAGCGCTGGCTGCCGGTCATCAGTACCCGGCGCCCCAACGCAAGAATTTTGGCATTTTCCTCGATTCGGCCCCGGACCGCTGGGGCAGGGTGCTCATGCAGCACCGCGAAAACGCACGTGCGCGCCACGAAAAACGCAAACCTCGAGCCCTGACAGAGTGGGACTTTCTCCTGGGCGTCCGCGACCAGACACGTTTGGGGGCATTGCGCTTTCGAGAGACACCCAACTCACCTTTCATCGACTCCGATGCGGAATTTGCGGCGCCACCTCTCACTTCGCTCGGCGAGTTGCAGGCGGCCAGTCTGCAGTTCGAGAAACATATCGACGATGAAGAGAATCCCCTCTATGAAAAATGGCTAACGCAACTATTCGCGCCCGGATCTTCCCTAGGAGGTGCCCGGCCGAAAGCATCCGTGCGGGACGAAGCTGGGACATTATGCATGGCAAAATTCCCCAGCAGAAACGACACTCGCGATATGGGGGGATGGGAACTAGTCGCTCACAGCCTGGCGAGAAAGGCTGGGATCATTGTCCCCGAGGCGAGACCCATCCGCTTCCCGGACAGTCCCTATAACACGTTTCTGGTGAAG
>Ga0302325_10032266_pt1 | contig 10760 bp, 9 predicted proteins | sample Palsa_T0_2_FD_201948 | JGI IMG/M metagenome (GOLD analysis project Ga0302325, IMG submission 201948) | Peat permafrost microbial communities from Stordalen Mire near Abisko, Sweden - Palsa_T0_2 | ecosystem: Environmental > Terrestrial > Soil > Palsa > Peat permafrost | place: Sweden: Abisko... | reverse complement strand
GAGCACGATGAACGTCTTACCGGCGCGCACAGCGTCTTCAGCATCGTCGCACATGTGCGCGATACTCGCGGAAAGCTTCTTCCCTTCAGTATCGAGGGCGATCGTATGCTGGACCAAGCGTGTATCGAAGCGCAGCGAATCAAAGCCGGTTTCATCGAGCACGGCACTCTCGAGCATGACGATCGAGCCGAGCGACGGTACATCGCCGTTGGTATCGCCCGATCCCACCCACGCCCGCATATCAAAGACGAAACCTTCGCGCAGCGAATCGATCGGCGGGTTCGTGACCTGCGCGAAGCGTTGTCGCAAATATGCCGCAACGGGCATCCGCCGCTCGAAGAGTGCCGGTGATGCGTCGTCGCCCATCGACGACACAGCTTCACCGCCGCCCGATGCGAGCGGCGCAATGCTGTCTTTGATTTCATCACGCGTGTAACCAAAGCGCGCGAGTTCGCGATCGAGTAGTGCCGGATCATACGGCGGCGGCGCGGCCTCGGGCAGCTCGAAGCGCCACGACGCAACGATCGGGCGGAAATCCGCGCGTTCGCGCCGCTCGGCCGAAAACGCGGCGGGTTCCACGAGTTCGCCGGAAATGAAGCGCACGACGATCCGGCCGCCGGGCCCCAAACGGCCACGCTTGACGATCGGGTCGTCGCCGAAATCGACGACGCCCGCTTCGGAGGCAACCAGGACCTTACCCGACGCCGTGCGGCACCAGCGCAACGGGCGAAAACCGCTGCGATCGAGTGCCGCGCCGACGACATCACCGTCGGCAAAGACCATCGCCGCGGGACCGTCCCACGGCTCGACCGTCGGAATATGCGCATCGTAATACGCGCGCAACCGGTCGTCGTCGGCGGCAGGCGACAGCATCAAATCGACGGCTTCATCGATGCGGTAGCCGGCGCCGAGCATCGCGTCGACACCCGTGTCGAAGTCGTGCGAGTCGCTGGCCCAACGCGGTGCAACGATACCGCGTGCCTGCATCCATGCACGATTGCCGGTGATCGTATTGATCTCGCCGTTGTGCGCAACGTAGTTAAATGGTTGCACCAGGCGCCACTGCGGCGCCGTGTTCGTACTGAAACGTTGATGAAAGGCCGCAAAGCGCGAAACAAACGCGGGGTCGCGCAGATCAGCGAAGTACGCGCCAAGTTCAGTCGACGACAGCAGTGCTTTGTAGACGACGGTCGTGGGCGATGCACTCACGAGCGTCGCCGCCCAACCGTTTTCGCGTAACACCTTGACGATTGCGCGCCGAACCACGCGCATGCGCTCGCGCACGTTGCCCGGGCCCATGTCGACGAGCAACTGTTCGTACGAGGGCGCCGTCCGCCGTGCATGTTCGCCGAGCACCGCCGGCTCTACGCCCGGCGTGCGCCAGCGCAGCGGGGCGACTTCAGCAAGCCGCACGGCGGCTTCGACTTGGGCGCGGGCTACCGCCGCCTCATCGCCGTCCCGCGGCAGAAACAAGCAGATCGCGGCGAGATGCCGTTCGGGCACGCGCACATGAAGCGCTGCCAGTTCGCGCAAGTAGAGGGCCCGCGGCGTCTCGACGAGCAGCCCGGCGCCGTCACCCGTTCGGCCGTCCGCCGCACGCGCACCGCGATGCGCCATCGCCCCGGCCGCGTCCAGGCCGAGTCGCACGACATCGTGCGACGCCTTCTGCGCTAAATCGGCGAGGAAACCGATTCCGCACGCATCGTGCTCGCGTTCGTCCTCGGAAAGAAACATGGAACGCCCAGCATAGCCCGGCTGGGACCCCGCGTCACTAGCCAGATGTCGAAGCGGTTACCCATTTCGTTGTGCGGCCGGCGCGAGTGCCCTTGGCGTTGATCAGGCTGTGCGCGATGATGATCTGGCGGCGGGTGGCGCGCTCGTCACCTTCGGCTGCGCCGGGGAAGCTCACCCCCGCCTCGCGGAAAAGCTTCGCCCACGTCGGATTCCCTTCGATGCGGACCTCATGGCCGGCCGCCCGATATGCGCCCAGCGTTGCGATAAACCGGCGCAGGCTGTCGTCCCGCATCGCCAGCACGTCGCGAACCGAAACGACCAGGGTCCGCCGCCCGACGACCATCAAGCCGGCACAGCTTTCCGTGAACGCTTCGATCAAGGTACGATCGAGGACCCCGATGAGACGCACGGCGATGGGCGATCCGACGGTCGAGCCATCGGCAAGTGGAACGGGTGCCATAATCATACGGGCCTCCTCGAGTAAGCGACTGTCTGGAGGTTACACCCATCAGCTTAGACCTGCGTGGCGCTGCGCTGAGAATCTAATGAGAATATTCTCAGGGCAGCGCACAACGTGGGCGGGTAGGTTAAACGGTTCGCAAGTAGTCGTCGAGTTTCTCGAAGCTTTGCGTCCAGCCGGCTTGCGCGCCGCCGACCGCGTCGACGGCAAAAGGCGCGACCTTGAGATAGATTTGATGCATCGTTACATCTGTTTTGCCGTTCGCTTCTTCGAGCGTTACCGTTGTACGCGCTTCAATTCCGACCACGCCGGCTTCAAATTCAACCGACATGACGAACACCAGACGCTCGGGTGCAACGATGTCTTCGAATGCTCCGTGAGTGACGAATATCGTTCCATCCGGAGCCTGCATATGCATCCGAAGCTTGCCGCCGGGCCGCAAGTCGTATTCGACAAGTGGATTGCCGTAATCGTGCGGCCCCCACCAATGCATGACGTGTTTCGGCTCGGTCCACACAGCCCAAACGAGTTCGCGCGGAGCGTCGAACGTGCGCTTGATCGTGAGTTCGGCGTTCGCCGGCGTATCAGTCTTTGTCATCCGAGGCTCCCGTCTGAAGATGTTTGAGGTAGGTGTCTAAGCGCTCGAGTCGCTCGTCCCAGAACGTGCGGTAATGTTCGAGCCAGTCCGAAGCCTGGCGCAGCGGCGCCGCATCGAGGCTGCACGGCCGCCATTGCGCCTCCCGGCCACGCGTAATAAGGCCGGCGCGTTCCAGCACTTTGAGATGCTTGGTAACAGCAGGCGCGCTGATCGCAAACGGTTCGGCCAGAGCCTTCACCGACGCGTCGCCCGCCGCCAAGCGGGCCAGAATGGCGCGCCGAGTCGGGTCGGCGAGCGCGGCAAACGTGGTGTCGAGTTGGTTTTCCGTCATGTAATACCTATTAGTTAATTAACTAATAGGTAAAATACAGGCATTTCTCCGGGCTGTCAAGGTCCGGCGTAGGCGCCGCTAGCCGTGGAAGCCCAAGGCGACCATCATACGATAGCCGATGTCGAGGGCGCGTTCGTCGATGTCGAAGCGCGCGTTGTGGTGGGGAACGCCGGTTGAGTCGCCGCCGCGCGAGCCGACAATGTAGTACGCCCCGGGGCGCTCGTTCTGCATGAACGACATGTCCTCGGCCCACATCACGATATCGTGCGGGTCGACTACGTTATCGGCGCCCAGCACTTCTCGACCGACCGTCCGGACGATGTCGTTGATGATGTTGTTGTTGACGGTCGGCGGGTACGACCAATGGTAGTTGAACGTGTAGTCAACGCGCATCGCCGCCGCGAGGCCTTTGATGATGCGCTCCATGCGTTCGGGCATGCTCTTGCGTACGGCGTCATCAAACGCGCGGACCGTTCCCTGTAATTTTGCTTCGTCGGGAATTACGTTGAACGTCGTGCCGCTCGTGAATTGACCAACCGTGACGACGGCCGGATCTTTCGGCGCGATTTCGCGGCTGATCACGGTTTGCAGCATCGTGACGAGATACGCGCCCGCGACAATGGGATCGAATGAATTCTGCGGCATGGCGCCGTGGCCGCCCTTGCCGCGAATCGTGAGGTCGTATTCGTCGGCCGATGCAAAGAACGCGCCGTCGTGGATGCCGATCTTGCCGACCTCGAGACCGCTGTAGAGATGCAGCGCAAATGTGCGGTCGACGTGCGGATTTTCGAGCACGCCGTCGGCGATCATCTTCTTTGCGCCGGCTTTGCCTTCTTCACCCGGTTGAAAACAGAACACGAGTGTTCCGGGCACCTCCGCGCGACGTGCTGCCAGAGTCGTAGCAGCAGCAAGCAAAATCGCGACGTGGCCGTCGTGGCCGCAGGCGTGCATCACGCCGGGTTTCTGCGATACGTATTCGGCGCCGGTGATTTCGGTAATCGGCAGTCCGTCCATATCGGCGCGCAGCAGTGTTACCGGTCCTGGTTTGCCGCCCACGAGCGTTCCCACAACGCCGGTCTCACCGATGCCCGTCCGAATCTCATCGAGGCCGAGTTTGCCGAGTTCGCGTGCGACGAGTGCCGCCGTCTCGTGCTCGACCATCGAAAGTTCGGGGTGTCGATGTAAATGGCGGCGCGTTGCCACCATGTCATCGTGCGGAACCGGTTCAATCGCAACTGCCATGGTCGGGGGTTTCCACGTAGCAGTCCGCGTACATTTTGCTTCCGGAGGGTAAATGCGGTGGCTTGTTGTCAGGGGTATCCGTTCGTCGACGGTGGCGATCGCGTGTTTGAGGTCGACACGTCGCGTATCGCCTACGGCAGCGGTGCGATGCAGGAACTCGGCACCAACGCGCGCTTACTCGGCATGCGGCGCGTCGCGCTTTTTACCGATGCCGGCGTCGCTGAGCTGGCTGGATTCGAGCGTGCGAAGGCAACATTAGTGCAAGCCGGGTGCGACGTTGCCGTGTACGATCGATCGCGCGTCGAGCCGACGAACGAATCGTTTGCCGACGCGATCGCCTTTGCGCAGTCGTTGCGACCGGACGGCTATGTGTCCATCGGCGGCGGCTCGTCGATCGACACGGCGAAAGCAGCAAACCTCTATGCGAGCCACCCGGCCGAGTTCCTGGCTTACGTCAATGCCCCCGTTGGCGAAGGCCGCGCCGTGCCCGGTCCGCTTGCGCCGCACATCGCGTGCCCGACAACGGCCGGAACGGGCAGCGAATGCACCGGCATGACGATCTTCGATCATTTACCGATCAGCGCAAAGACCGGAATTGCATCGCGCTTCATACGTCCGACTCTCGCGTTGATCGATCCCGATTGGACGTCAACGTTACCGGCGAATGTTGTTGCGTGCGCGGGATTCGATGTGCTCGCTCACGCGCTCGAATCGTACACGGCGCTTCCCTACACGCAGCGGGCGGCGGCGCAACCCGGCAAGCGTCCACTTTCGCAAGGTGCGAATCCGTTTAGCGATCTCGCTTGCGTCGAAGCCCTGCGCATCCTCGGTACAAACCTCGTGCGCGCGGTCAACGATCCGGCCGATGATGCGGCGCGCGAACGCATGATGTTCGCCGCGATGCTTGCCGGCATCGGATTCGGGAATTCCGGCGTACATGCACCGCACGCCATGGCCTACGCGGTTGCCGGCCTCGTACGCGATTTTCATCCCAACGGATATCCGGGCCACGAAGCAATGATCCCGCACGGGATGTCGGTGATTCTCAACGCCCCCGCTGCGTTTGCGTTCTTGGCAAGCTCAAATCCCGCGCGCCACCGCGCAGCTGCCGAGTATCTTGGCGCAGACGTCCGCGACGCCGGGCCGCGTAAGGCCGGCGCTGTCCTCGCGGCACACCTCACGGAGTTGATGCGTGCCGCGGGAATACCGCGCGACCTGCGCAGTGTGGGATATACGGCGGCAGACATCGACGCGCTCGTGGCCGGCACGCTACCACAACAGCGCCTTCTGAAGAACGCGCCGCGTGCGATCGACGCGGCTACGCTGCATGCACTTTTCACGGCCGCGCTGAAAGCGGCGTAGCTGCGCCGCCGCGCCGAGGACCCCCTGCGGTCCTAGTGCAACGGTTACGCCATGATCCTCGCTACCCGCGCTTTGACGAAGGTTTTCGCCGGCTTCACGGCCGTCGACGATGTCACGCTCGGAATTGAGGACGGCTCGATTCACGGCATCATCGGACCGAACGGCGCGGGCAAGACGACCCTGTTCAACTTGCTCTCCGGGTTCTTGCGGCCGACGCGCGGGACGATTACATTTCGCGGCGCCGATATCTCGGCGCTCGATGCGCCGGCCGTCGCGCGGGCCGGCATCGTACGCAGTTTCCAAATCACGAGCATCTTCCCGCACATGAGCGTCCTCGACAACGTGCGGGTGTCGCTCGAATCGAAAACCGATTTGCCGATGCGTTTTTGGCTACCCAACAAACGCATCGATGCGCTGACCGAACCGGCAATGTCGATTCTACACGAGGTTGGTTTGAGCGGCCATGCACACATGCTGGCGGCGCAGCTTTCGTACGGACATAAACGGTCACTCGAGCTGGGCATCTCGATCGCGCAAGACCCGCTCGTCCTCTTGCTGGACGAACCAACGGCCGGCATGGGCGCCGCCGAGATCGAGCGCGTCACTGCGCTCATTGGCAAGATCGCAGCCGGCCGAACGGTCGTCCTCGTCGAACACAACCTCAGCGTCGTTTCGCAAGTCTGCAACCGTATCACCGTCATGCAGCGCGGCCGCGTGCTCGTCGAAGGGAATTATGACGAAGTCCGCGCCGACGAGCGCGTGATCGACGCGTATCTCGGCGGCCAAGTACGTGTAAACTCCGAGCCCGCGCGGCTCGGGCGCAGCCCGAACGCTATAGATTCGGCGGAGCCGAATCCACGTGCTTGAGGTGCGCGCACTCAATGCGTGGTACGACGAAAGCCACGTTGTGCGCGGCGTCGATCTGGACGTAGCGCGAGGCGAGATCGTGACGCTGGTCGGGCGCAACGGCGCAGGCAAGACAACCACGCTACGTTCGATCATGGGGCTGATGGCCAAACGCAGCGGCAGCGTGCGCTTTGAAAGTATCGAGATTGGGACGTGGCGAGCGGATCGCATCGCTCGGCGCGGCATCGGCTTTGTGCCGGAGGAGCGCGGTATCTTCTCTACCCTGACTGTCGAAGAAAACCTTACGCTGCCGCCGGTCGTTTCAAGCGAAGCGTGGACGCTCGACCGCATTTACGCGCTGTTTCCGATTCTGCGCGAGCGCGGCCGCGCATCCGGTACCACCTTGTCGGGTGGCGAACAGCAAATGCTCGCCATTGCGCGCGTCCTGCGCAGCGGCGCGCGTCTTATTCTGCTTGATGAGCCGACCGAGGGACTTGCGCCGGTGATCGTGGATGCGATTGCGGAACTGCTGCTTGAGATCAAGCGGGCGGGCATCACGGTATTGCTCGTCGAGCAGAATTTGCGCTTCGCAACACGCGTCTCGGACCGCCACTACCTCATGCTGCACGGCCAAATCGTGGAATCGCTCGCGAATGCCGAGGTCCTCGAGCGCGAGAGTTCGCTCTTGGCCCATCTGGGAGTGTGATATGTCCGCGCTGAGTTACTCGCACGGCGCTTCCGCCGTGGCGCTGATCGGAGAAACCATCGGCGACTCGTTCGACCGGACGGCTGCGCGCTTTCCGCACAGCGCCTGCGTCGTCTCGCTCGCGCAAAATCGCCGGTTGACATATGCGGGCATGAAGGACGCGACCGATCGATTCGCGCGCGCCTTAATCGCTGACGGTGCCGAACACGGCGATCGCGTCGGCATCTGGTCGCCGAACAACCTCGAGTGGGTCATCGCGCAGTACGCGACGGCAAAAGCCGGAACGATTCTCGTCAACATCAACCCGGCCTACCGGCTAAACGAACTCGAATACGTGCTCCGCCAGAGCGGCGTGAGCGTATTGCTCGTGCAAGACCGCTATAAGACGAGTGACTATCTGGCGATGGTTCGCGAAGTGCGCGCGGCACTGCCCAGCCTGCGCCGGGTCGTTGTGATCGGCAACGACATTGCGCCGGCCGGCGACGAGTTGCATTGGGATGCGTTCGTTGCCTTAGCCGAGCGCGCTACGCCGGATGACCTCGCCGGTCGAATGCGACGTTGTCAGTTCGACGAAGCGATCAACATTCAGTACACCTCGGGGACGACCGGGTTTCCCAAAGGCGCGACACTTTCACACCACAACATCCTCAACAACGGTTTCTTCATCGGCGAGGGCTGCCGCTACACCGAGCGCGACCGCGTTTGCATCCCCGTTCCGTTCTATCACTGCTTCGGAATGGTGCTCGGCAATCTGGCATGTACCACGCACGGCGCAGCGATCGTCATTCCTGCGCCGACGTTCGGAGCGAAAGAAAGTCTTGACGCCGTGGTGCGCGAGCGCTGCACGGCACTCTACGGCGTTCCGACCATGTTCATCGCCGAACTCGCCGAGCCGTCGTTCAAGGAGTACGATTTATCGACACTGCGCACCGGTATCATGGCCGGCTCGCCGTGCCCCGTCGAGGTGATGAAGCGCGTGCAGAACGAGATGCACATGCCCGAAGTCACGATCTGTTACGGGATGACGGAAACATCACCGGTGTCGACGCAAACCGCGGTCGACGACCCGCTCGACAAGCGCACGATGACCGTCGGCCTCGTACACCCGCATATCGAGGTAAAGATCGTCGACGGCGACGGTCGAATCGTGCCGCGCGGCGTCGCGGGCGAACTCTGCACCCGGGGCTACAGCGTGATGCTCGGCTACTGGAACGATCCCGAACAAACGGCAGCCGCCATCGATGCTGCGCGCTACATGCACACGGGCGACATCGCGGTCATGGACGACGAAGGCTACGTCAACATCAGCGGACGCATTAAGGACATGGTCATCCGCGGCGGCGAGAATATCTACCCGCGCGAGATCGAAGAATTCTTGTACGCGCATCCGGCTATCAAAGACGTGCAAGTCATCGGCGTTCCCGACGAACGCTATGGCGAAGAGCTGTGCGCCTGGATCATCCTGCACGACGATGCAACCGCAACAGATGACGACATCCGCGAGTACTGCCGGCGACAAATCGCGCACTACAAGGTTCCGCGCTACATCCGCTTCGTCGACGGCTGGCCGATGACGGTCAGCGGCAAGGTCCAGAAATATAAAATGCGCGAGGAGTCGATCCGCGAACTCGGCCTGGAAGCCGCCGCAAAAATCGTTACGGCTTAGCCGCGAGCGCCGGCCCGAGCAACGGGTTCTCGTCCTCGACCCGAGTGCGCGACCGGCTGACCGTACGCGCCAGAATTTCACCGACGATGCCGCGGCGAGCGGTGAGAATAACGATCGCAAAAATCGTGCCCATCACCACATTGGTCTTATCGCCGATGGGAGTCTTGCTCACGAAGTAGTCGAGCGACTCGAAGAGTCCGGCACCGGCGATGGCGCCGTAGATCGTACCGATGCCGCCCAAGATCGTCATCATGACGACTTTGCCGGAGGTATGCCAATCAACGACATCGAGCCCGACCAGGCGATTGTTGAGAGCATACAGCGAACCGGCGAAACCCGCCATCGTGCCGGACATGATGAACGTAATGAGCTTGAACCGCAGCACGTCATAGCCGACGCTGCGCGCCCGCTGTTCGTTCTCGCGCATTGCCGCGAGCACCATACCGAAAGGCGAGTTGATCGCGCGAATCGCAAACGCGATCGCAAGCGCCGTGCACAACAGCACCACATAGTAGAACGTCCGGTCGCCGTCGAGCGGTAGGCCGAACAGCGCGCCGCGCGAGCCGATGTGCAACCCGTTTTCACCGCCGCTAAGATCGCGTAGCTGAAAGACGATGAAGTATTGCAATTGTGCAAGCGCAAGCGTAATCATGGCAAAGTAGATACCGGCACGCCGGATCGAAAGGGCGCCGACGACGAGCGATGCAGCAGCCGCGTAGAGCGTGCCGAGCAAGACGGCGACGGGCACGGGTAAATGCAAGCTGACGACGGCGATCATCATGCCGTACGCGCCGCCGCCCCAAAACAGCGCGTGCCCGAAGGAGAGCAGTCCGGCAAAGCCGAGCAGCAGGTCGAACGAGACGGCAAACAGAGCGAAGCAGACGAGGTTCGTCGCGAAGATTGTGTAGACGCCGGGAACGAAAGGCAACACGATCCCCAGCGCCAGCGCGATCGATGCAATTGCGGCGCCCCGCCGTCCGCGCAACGATGCGGTCACGCAGCGCCTTCGGCTTTCCCGAAAAGCCCGGCGGGCCGAACGATCAGTACCACCGCCATGAGGATAAACGGCAACGTGTTGGATATTGGCGGATAGAATACCGCGCCGACCGCAGTAACCACGCCGATCAGGAAACCGGTGACGATCGAGCCGAGAATCGAGCCCATCCCGCCGATCACGACGATCGCGAACGTCGTGATGATCAGCGCATCCCCCATGTTCGGCGCGACGTTGGTGTTCGGTGCGTTGAGAACGCCGGCGAATCCGGCGATACCGACCCCGACACCAAAGGTCAGGGTCACGAGCAAATCAACGTTGATGCCGAGCGCGCGCGTCAGCGATGGGTTCTCGGTAGCCGCACGCAGTTGCGCGCCGAGCGGCGTTCGTTCGATCAAGAGCCACGCCGTGAAACAAACGATGATACACACGGCCACGACGAACAGACGGTATGTCGGATAGATCGTAAAGCCCAGATTCGTCGCGCCCGAAAGAAAGTCGGGCACGGCATACGGCGAGCCGAGCGAGCCCGCAAAGATGCGCACGACATCTTCGATAATCAGCACGAGCGCAAACGTCAAGAGCAGGTTGTAGAGCGGATCGAGCTTGTAGAGGCGACGCAGCAGCAAGCGTTCCATCACAATACCGATTGCAGCAACGACGAGGGGCGCCACGAGCAGCGCCGCGAGAAACGGCAAACCAAAAAACTGCGCGCCGTAGTATGCGACGAACGCTCCGAGCATGTACATCGCGCCGTGCGCGAAATTAACCACGCGCAACAGGCCGAAGATGATGCTCAGCCCGAGTGCTAGGAGTGCGTA
>Ga0302325_10032265_pt1 | contig 10760 bp, 7 predicted proteins | sample Palsa_T0_2_FD_201948 | JGI IMG/M metagenome (GOLD analysis project Ga0302325, IMG submission 201948) | Peat permafrost microbial communities from Stordalen Mire near Abisko, Sweden - Palsa_T0_2 | ecosystem: Environmental > Terrestrial > Soil > Palsa > Peat permafrost | place: Sweden: Abisko... | reverse complement strand
GATCCGCCATCCCGATGCCGGGTTGATTCCGGTCGCCGTGTTTGACGACGACACGTCCGTTCACGGCATGTCGCTCATCGGCGTGCCGATTGTCGGGGGCATCCGGGACATCCCGGCCGCCGCGAGCCGCTACCTGCTCCAGGAGGTGCTTCTCGCCATTCCCGACGCGTCGCCGGAGATGATCGCGGAGGTGCTTCACACGACAGAGGCTGCCGGGATCACCATGAAGGTGTTGCCCACCGTGCACGACGTGGTCGCTGGGCGTACCGGCATGTTCGCGATTCGGCAGGCCCGCGAGCCGAGCATCGAGGACCTCTTGGGCCGTACCCCTGTCGCCACCGATCTCGAGGGGGTTCGCACCTCACTGGAGTCTCACCGGGTACTGGTCACCGGTGCGGGTGGTTCCATTGGTTCGGAGATCTGCCGCCAGGTTGCCGGGTTTGCTCCTGCGCTGCTCGTCCTCCTCGACCACGACGAGACCCACCTTCACGACACCGCGTCCATCCTCGAGGGCCCCTCCCACCAAGCCCTCGTCGACATCAACGACCGTGAAGCGCTCTTCGATGTGTTCGAGAGATACCGGCCCGACGTCGTGCTCCACACGGCGGCCCACAAGCATGTTCCAGTCCTGGAGGACCACCCGGTCGAGGCGGCCCGTACCAACGTGTTCGGGACGCTCAACGTGATCGAGGCATCGGCCGCCGTCGGGGTCACCCGATTCCTACTCATCTCGTCTGACAAAGCGGTGCGGCCCTCGAGCGTCATGGGTGCCTCCAAGCGGGCAGCCGAACAGGTGATGTTGAATCGGTCGCCCGAAGAGGGCGTCTACTGTGCCGTCAGGTTCGGCAATGTGCTCGGGAGCAGGGGAAGCGTCATTCCGACGTTTGCCCGCCAGATCAGGACCGGTGGTCCAGTCACCGTGACGGATCCCAGGATGACCCGCTTCTTCATGAGCGTCGAAGAAGCGGTGCAACTCGTGCTCCAGGCTTCGCTGCTGTCGGAGGGCCGGGATATCTTCATGCTCGAGATGGGAGAGCCCGTCCCCATCATCGACCTCGCCCGCAGGATGATCCAACTGTCGGGTGGCCGCGTCGATGTGGACATCCCCATCAAGATCATCGGAATCCGACCCGGTGAGAAACTGGCTGAGGACCTGCGGGAGTCCGACGAAGAGGTCTGGGAAACGGAGCACCCTTCGATCTCCCGGCTGCTTCCCGTGACAGCACCGCAAGCCTGGTTCGATTCGTGTCTCGATCAGCTCGCCGACTCCGTGCGCCGAGGTGATGCAGACAAGGTACGCCAAATTCTCTTCGCCGTCGCCGGCCTCGCGCGCGACGGCGAACCATTCGGACCCGCGGTTCCCGACGCAGAGGTCCACGGGAACCATGCAACACAGCATTCAGCCGCGCACCACCGGCGTGAGCCAGCCGACTTCAATCCAGAACCTGCCGGTACCTAGTGGGTGAGCCGAAGATGGATCGCCTGGTTGTCGTCGGCCAGGGCTATGCGGGGCTTCCCGTCGCCATGCGCGCAGTCGACGCAGGCTTCGACGTCGTCGGCTTCGACGTCGATGTGGTGAAGATCAAGCGGCTCGCCGCCGGAGAATCGCAGGTGGAAGACGTGACGAGTGCCGACGTAGCCAGGGCACTGGCCACCGGCCGATACGAGCCCACCGACGATCCTGAACGAACGCGAGGATTCGACGTCGCCGTGATCGACGTTCCCACCCCTCTCACCGACGGGGCACCGAATCTCTCCCACGTCACGGATTCGGCAAGGATGCTCGCGACGTCCCTCCGTTCCGGAGCCACGGTCATCCTCGAGTCGACGACATACCCGGGCACCACAGAAGACCTGGTGGCCGGCATCCTCGAAGAGGGGTCAGGGTTGGTGGCGGGACGCGATTTCCATCTCGGCTACAGCCCGGAAAGAATCGATCCTGGCAACGCGAACTGGAACTTCGTCAATACCCCAAAGGTCGTGTCGGGCATCGACAAGGAGTCACTGGACTCCGTTCGGTCGTTCTTCGATCGGCTGGTCGACCGCACGGTACCCGTGTCCGGCACCCGGGAGGCCGAGCTCACCAAGCTGTTGGAGAACACCTTTCGCCACGTGAACATCGCGCTGGTTAACGAACTGACCGTGTTCGCCGAGGCGATGGGTATCGACGTCTGGGAGGCAATCGACGCGGCGTCGACCAAGCCCTTCGGCTACCTCCGCTTCACGCCCGGTCCCGGAGTGGGGGGACACTGCCTGCCAATCGATCCCAGCTATCTGTCGTGGAAGGTGCGGAGAAGCGTCGGTCAGCCGTTCAGATTCGTCGAGCTCGCGAACGACATCAATGCGGGCATGCCCGACTATGTCGTGTCTCGGCTCACCCTGGCCCTGAACCGAGACAAGCGCTCAGTGAACGGTTCCCGGGTGCTGCTGTTGGGGTTGGCCTACAAGCGGAACACGGGCGACATCCGTGAGTCCCCCGGCATGGTGATCGCCCAGAGCCTCTCGGCGCTCGGCGCGGACGTCCGGGTGGCTGACCCACACGTGCCACCTGGAGTCACCGCACTCCATCAGGTCGAGCTGACGGAGGACGAGGTGCAGCAGGCCGACGCCGTGGTCGTCGTAACGGATCACGATTCCTTCGACTACGACATGGTTCGGGAGCGCGCGCGGTATGTGCTCGACACTCGTAACCGGATCAGCGGACCCCGAGTCGAACTGTTGTGACGTCTTCACTCCAACAGTGAAGGTGGTCGTCACGGGCGGTGCCGGCTTCATCGGAGCCAACCTATGCCGGATGCTTGTGCAACAGGAATTTGTCGACCGGGTCGTTGCACTCGATGACTTCTCGACCGGCTCGCCAGACAACCTGGCCGACTCTCCGACCGTCGAGCTGGTCGAAGGCTCCATTCTGAGCGCTGACGACCTCGACCGCGTGATGGCAGGGTCACAAGCGGTCGTTCACTTGGCCGCACGGCCCTCGGTACCCCGCTCCTTGACCGATCCCATGGCTACCCACCAGGTCAACGCCACCGGGACAATGATGGTGCTGGAGGCAGCGCGGCGCCACGGCGCACCCCACGTCGTCGTGGCGTCCTCCTCCTCGGTGTACGGGGCCAATCCTGCGTTGCCAAAACGGGAGGACATGGTGACCATGCCGGTCAGCCCTTATGCGGCCAGCAAGCTCGCCACTGAGGTGTATTCCTTCTCGTACGCGCGCTCGTTCGGGGTACCGGTGCTCGTGTTCCGCTTCTTCAACGTGTTCGGTCCGTTGCAGCCGGCCTCACATGCATACGCTGCGGTGGTTCCCGCCTTCGTCTCGTGCGCCCTGGCCGGGAAGTCGCTCCCAGTTCACGGTGACGGCACCCAGACCCGCGATTTCACCTATGTCGGCACCGTCGCAGCAGTTCTCACTGATGCCGTCCGTCGGCGCGTGGTGGATCCTGAGCCGGTGAACCTGGCGTTCGGATCGCGGGTGTCGCTGTTGGAATTGATCGCCGAGCTCGAAGAAATCACCGACCATGAACTTCAGCTGCATCACCTCGAAACGCGAAAGGGCGACGTGCCCCACTCGCAGGCGGACCGGACCCGGTTGAGCCGGATGTTCCCGGACGTCCGGCCGACGCCGCTCTCCGACGGACTGCGTGCCACCGTGGCATGGTTCCGGGGGGACCACTGACCGGGCCCACGGATCCGGCGTCGGCTCACGCCACAGCGGCTAGGCCGCCACCCCACGGTGGTGGCAAGGTGGTGCTTCTGGCCGGTCCAGGCGACAGCACTGACATCGTGTCCAACTATCTCGCGGACCGGGTGCCCGATCTCGTCGTGATCGTGGAGAATCCCCAGCCACGTATCGAGATGGCCCGACGACGGGCGCGACGCGTGGGATGGCTGCCCGTCGTCGGCCAGGTCCTTTTCGTCGCCCTTCTGCAACCGGTGCTCCGCCATCTGGGCGCACGTCGGCGGGCCGCCATCTTCCAGGCGGCGTCGCTCGACACAGCTCACCGTGTTCCCTCGTACCGGGTCCCGTCGGTCAACGACGACCAGACTGTCGCGCTCCTGACATCGCTGCAGCCGGCCGTCATCGTGGTGCACGGAACTCGTATCATCTCCGCACGGGTGTTGAAATCGGTGGCCTGCCCGGTCATCAACATGCACGCCGGCATCACTCTTCGCTATCGCGGCGTGCACGGCGGATATTGGGCGCTCGCCGAACAACACCCTGATTGGGTCGGCACCACGGTTCACCTGGTGGACCCCGGAATCGACACCGGTGGGATCCTCGCCCAGAGCACCTTCGACGTTTCCGCTGAGGATACGATCGCCACGTACCCCGACCTGCATCTGGTGCACGGTCTACCGCTACTCGCAGCCCAGGTGGACAAGGTCATGGCTGGTACGGAACTCGAACCACTGCCGGCGAGCGTCGCCCCCGGATCGGGGTTCTACTATCACCCGACGATCTGGGGCTACTTTTGGCATCGCTGGCGCGGCGGGGTGCGATGAACATGCGGCACGTAGCGGGACCTCGTCTCGGGCCGCGGGCGGTCCACTACCATCGGTTTCTCGAAGGGGCTTCGAGGTCACGCGCCTGGGCGGAGCAGGGACTGCCGTCGTCAGGAAAGCGACAAATGAAGATGCGGGAGAGGTGAGCATGGTGGATCGGCCCGGAGCCCTGGTGATCTCGCTGGACTTCGAGCTGCACTGGGGGGTACGGGACCACATCACGCGGGACGATGCGCTGTACGCCCGCCTTCCCGACGCCCGCAGCGCGGTGGCGGACATGCTCGACGTGTTCGTGGCCCGGCACATCCGTGCCACCTGGGCCACCGTCGGATTCCTCTTCGCCTCGACCCGTGATGAGGTCGACGCCCACGTGCCACGTGAACGACCGTCGTACCCACGGGCCGAACTCGATCCCTACGTCGAGGCGATCGGGATCGACGAGGAGCATGACCCCGAGCACCTGGCCGGTTCACTCGTCGAGCTGATCGCCGCCAGTGCAGGCCAGGAGGTGGGGTCGCACACGTTCTCGCATTACTACTGTCTCGAACCCGGGCAGAACGAGACAACGTTCCGGGCCGACCTGGCAGCAGCACAGGCAATCGCGCTTCGACGTGGCCTCGAACTCACGAGTCTGGTATTGCCGCGTAACCAGTGGAACACTGCCTACGCAGCGGCGGTCCTGGACCTGGGGTTCCGCTGCATCCGCGGCAGCCAACGGTCTTGGGGTCACCGATCCCGCCAGCAGAGTGACCTGAACATGCTGCACCGCGGGGCCAGACTGGCCGACACCTACCTCGGCGTCTCGCCGCCCCCCACGACGGAGTGGCAGAGCGTCCTCCTGCCCTCAGGCCTCTGCGACGTGCCGGCCAGCGCATTCCTCCGTCCGTTCGACCCCGCCCGCAAACAGCTCGAACCTCTGCGGCTGGCCCGCTTGCGGTCGGGATTGCGCCATGCGGCGAAGCACGGCCGTATTTTTCATCTGTGGTGGCACCCGCACAATTTCTCGCAGCACCAATCCGAGAACTTCGCGGTGCTGGAACAGGTCCTCGACGAGTTCGAGCGGCTGGCCGCCTCCGAGGGCATGCTGTCCCTGACCATGGCGGACGTGGGAGCCACGGTGGCGTCATCGGCACCGAGCCGCACCGGTGATCCCGAATGATGGTCGACCCCCACGCTTCGAGGAGCGTGGTTAATCTCGAGAGGTCGCAGGGGCGGTGACGACACCCCGAATGGGCGATCAGCAACGGGCCGCGGACGGCGATTTACGCCGGATCGCAGTGTCCGCCTTCGCCAGATTGCCCCTCGCTGCTCGGCACTCGATCCTTCACGCGCTCGGCAAGTACGCGCCATGGGAGGACGGCTTCGACTCCACTCCGCCACAAGCCGGGAGGAACGAAGTCACGGGGCCACCGGACTTCGTGGGCATCGGGGCCCAAAAAGCTGGCACGACCTGGTGGTTCGACGCCATCTGCGCGCACCCCGACGTCTACAGTCGCGGCGACATCCACAAGGAGCGCCACTTCTTCGGCCGGTACGCCACCCGCCCGTTCGGCCCGGCGGAATGCTCCATCTACCACGACTGGTTCCCGCGGCCGTCCGGCAGCCTGACCGGTGAGTGGACCCCCGACTACATGCACTGTCCGTGGATCCCGGCCCTGCTTGCTCAGGCCGCCCCCGGAACTCGGCTCCTGGTGCTTCTGCGCGACCCCGTCGAGCGATTCCGCTCAGGACTGGCCCACCACCGCCGCGACCGCGGACGGCTCACGGTTGCGACATACCAGGAGGCCGTCGCTCGAGGGCTGTATCACGACGCGCTGCGCAGATGGACTGCCTACTTTCCGCCTGAGCAGTTCCTCGTCTTGCAGTATGAGCACTGCATGGCCGATCCCTCCGGCCAGCTGACCCGTACGTACCGCTTCCTCGGACTGGAGCCGTGTGTCCACGAGGGGATCGAGAAGCGGGTGAATGTCACGGCAGACGCCCTCCACCTGGAAGAAGACGTCCGCCGACGCCTCGTCGAACTGTACGAGTCAGACGTACGCGCGCTCTCCCAGTGCTTCCCGGACCTCGATCTGGCTCTGTGGCCCAACTTCACCGGCATCAACGTCGAATGAAGCTCGCACCTGGGCTTGATCATGCCCGAAAGGCCCGGGGGTTGGCCCCACCATACGATCGCTCCTGCGCCGCGTGGTGAAACCCGGCATCCCTCTGTTCTGCGGGACTTTCTGACCGGACGCGATGTCGATACGACGGCCCGCACCAGCGACGCGACCACGCGAGTCGACGTTGAATTCTGCGCCTCCCATCTTGGCCGAGGTGTACCTGCACCCATGGGCGTGCGACTGCTCAGAGCTGTGCCCGTCAAGGAATCAGGCGACTTCTCCCGACGAGAGATGTGAATTAGGGTCTTGCCCGGTCACGGGAAGGGATGCTCGGCTTGAACTCGTTAGCGCTTGACGAGCGCTTTCTCGCCACTGGCGATGAGGCGGGGACGGCACCTGATGACCGGCGCTTTCGGCCCGATGTAGAGGGCCTGCGAGCGGTCGCCGTCCTGCTCGTCGTCTTCTATCACGCCGATGTCCCGCGGGTGACCGGCGGATTCGTCGGCGTCGATGTGTTCTTCGTGATTTCGGGCTTTGTCATCACGGGGCTGCTGCTGCGGGAACGAGGAAGCACCGGCCGCACGTCGATCCTGAACTTCTATGCGCGGCGGGTTCGCCGGATCCTTCCGGCGGCGACGTTGGTCATCGTCGTGGCGGTGGCCGCCTCGTACCTGATGCTCGGCTATGTGTCGGGCAACATCGTCGCTGATGACGGTCGCTGGGCGGCGGTCTTTCTCTCCAATTTCCACTTCGAGTCGGTCGGGACGAACTACTTCACATCCAAGCTCCCACCCTCTCCATTACAGAACTTCTGGTCACTCTCGGTCGAGGAGCAGTTCTACGTCGTCTACCCGACCCTGTTCTTGGTCATGGCCAGGATGAAGGGTCGCCTGTCGCTCCAGGCGAAGGTGGCGATCGCCCTGGTCGTGGTGATCATCGCCTCGTACTGGTTCTCCGTCGCCCAGACCGCGTCGCAACCGACTGCGGCCTACTTCTCCCCTTTCACCCGGGCCTGGGAACTCGCCCTCGGAGCCCTGGTTGCCGTAGGGACCCCGTGGCTCAAGCGCATCCCGGCTCAGACCGCGGCCCTGTTCACCTGGGCCGGACTGGCCGCCATCGCCGTCGCCGCCTTCACCTTCACCGCGCAGACCCCCTATCCGGGGTCGCTGGTGGCGATCCCGGTGGTCGGCGCCGCATTGGTCATCGCCGGCGGCGTGGTGGCACCGCGCCTCGGCGCCGAGCAGCTGCTCAGGCTCGGACCGTTCCAATGGTTCGGCCAGCGCTCGTACTCGTTGTATCTGTGGCACTGGCCGATCCTGATCATCGCCGCCGAGCAGGCCGGCAAGACCACCCTGCCGCTGCGGGACAACCTCGGTCTGATCCTCCTCGCCATCGTGATCTCCATGGCGTCCTACCGCCTCGTCGAGAACCCCATTCGGCACTGGAGGCTGCCATCGAGGACAACCGTCGCCGCGGGGATCGCGACGGTGGTGGCGACGGTCGCGATCCTCTCCCTTGTCATCGGCGTCGAATCAGCGCCGGACGTGGCCTCGGGTATTCCGGCGGCGCCCAACGTGCCGGCCCTCCTCCGCGAGGTCGCCGCGGCCAAGTCGATCACCACCGTTCCCAGCGCGACTGATCCCGGACTGGCCCAGGCGGCGGGTGACTTCGGGGCTAACGATGAAAAAAGCTCCTGTGCGGCAGACCTCACTCAATCGACAGAACAACTCTGCTTCCTGGGCGATGTCCACGCTCACCGCCTCCTCATCGTCTACGGGGACTCACACGCGCTGATGTGGCTCACGGCCTTCGCGTCCATTGCGAGCCACGCGCATATGAGACTGCTGGTGCTCGGAAAACCGGACTGCCCTGCATCGCTGATCACCGTCAGCAATCCTCCCGGAATCGGGAGGGCTGGGGGTCCCTACATCGCTTGCAACAACTGGCACAAGTGGGCAGTGAGCACGATCGATCGCTTGTCACCCAGCATCTTGGTCATCTCCCAGGACAGCACATACGTAGAGCCGGGGTCCACGGAGTTCACGGTCTCCCAGTGGCGCAACGGACTCGCGGAGCTCTTTAAAGCCGCACCCCCGAGTACCGACAAGATTTTCTTTGGCAACATACCGTGGCTTTCCCAGTCGGGACCAACCTGCTTGTCGCTTCATCTGGACGACGTTCAAGCCTGCTCGACGCCTGTCACTCAGGCGTACCGCCCTTTCGATCAGACGGAGTTGTCAGTCGCAGAATCCTTTCACGTCCGATACATCGATCCGACGCCGTGGTTCTGCTCAAACGTGTGCACGGCGATCGTCGGCCCATACGAGGTCTATCTCGATCGCTTTCACGTCACTGCCGCGTATGCAACGTATCTGCAGAAGGTTCTGGGTCAGGCGCTTTTCAGTCCAACTCCAACGCCGACACACTTCAAGCTGGCGACGGCGACCGCCGTAGCGAGGCCGCCAAATGGCGCCACCGTGTCAGGTCACTATTGGCTCAATGCAACTGCGGTCCTGGGCGCCTCACCCGTTACCAGGATCGACTTCCAACTTTCGGGCGGAGGGCTGCACAATCAGTCGATCTGCGTCGGTAGCCCGAGTCTCGTTGGATCGGTCTGCCACTGGAACACATCAGACGTCGCCAACGGGCGCTACACACTGCGCGTCGTTGCCTCCGATGCGGCCGGACAGAACTTCCTGAGCAAGTCCATCTCGTTCTCCGTCAAGAACCGATAGCCCGACGGCGGTTGGGGGCTTCCAGAGACACTGGTCGCCTACCCGGACCACCTGGTGCCTGCCCGCGACGCGGCGGCACCGGCCGTACCATCGATCGGCTGGTCCGCCTGGCGCCCATCCCGCCCTGGATCGGACAGTCGGGGCGGTGTCCACGGTGTTGGCCCAGCTCGGGCATCAGCCGTTGGCGACATCAGCGGGGATTCTCCCATCGACTTCCTATGGACACACTGCACGACGAAGGACGTTGCACGCCCCTGTCTAGGATTTGGCCGTGATAACCGTCGTCGTCCCAGTGCGCAATGGGATGCCATGGCTGGAGCAGCAGCTTCGAGCCCTGGCCGAGCAGGAGTGCCACGAGCCCTGGGAGGTGGTCGTTGCCGACAACAGCTCCACCGACGAGAGCAGGTCGGTGGCGCAGCAATGGGTCGATCGCTCCCCCATGATTCGTCTCGTCGATGCGTCAAAGGTCAGAGGGCCGGGGGCCACGCGCAATGCGGGGGTGGCGGCGGCCCGAGGCGAACTCTTCGCTTTCTGTGATGCCGACGATGTCGTACAGCCCGGCTGGCTGACAGCCCATGTTCTGGCCTTGGCCGAAGCCGACGTCTCGGCCGGGGTCTTCGACCCCTGGTCGCTCAACGGGTTGGCCACCCCTTCCTCGCACTCCTACGTCCCTCCACCTGCTCTGACTCTGTTCGGCTTTCTGCCTGCGGCTGGAAGCGGCAACCTCGCTGTTCGGCGGCGCACCTTCGAGGACCTCGGCGGCTTCGCCGAGGATCTGATGACCGGAGAGGACTTCGATCTGTCGTGGCGCTCACAGATCGCCGGACATCGCTATGTCTTGACCACGGATGCCGTGGTTGCCAGACGGGACCAGCAGGGATTCAAGGCGGTGTTCAGCCGGTACAAGGCCTACGGAAGGTGCGGTCCAGTGCTCTACCGTCGGTTTCGAGCCGACGGTCTCCGTCGCGAGCTGTTCACGGCTGCCAAGACATGGGTGTGGTTGTTACTCTCCACACCACGGCTCTTTCGTCCCGAGTTTCGCGATCGTTGGGCGCGCATCGCCGGATGGAGGACCGGTCGCCTCCAGGCATCGATACGACAGAGAGTGCTCTTTCCTTGAGAGGTGCGTGCGGACCCGACGATCCGAATCCTCGGAGCAGACCGAGTGCCGTCTGACTAGTTGTCAACCCTGACTGTGATCGCGGGGCTGTAGCTGGTCTTGTCCGCTCCGTTGGTGGCCAGGCTCTGCAACGCGTAGGTGCCGTTCGGGACGCTGGTGGTGTTCCAGTCGAAATAGGCCCCGACGCTCGAGAATCCGGCGGTACCGATGACCGTGTGGGAGTACGCCCCACCACTGAGCACGAACTGGACCTTGGTGATTTCGAAGAGATGGGAGCTCGCAACGGCGCCGAGGATCGCG
>Ga0302325_10032264_pt1 | contig 10760 bp, 18 predicted proteins | sample Palsa_T0_2_FD_201948 | JGI IMG/M metagenome (GOLD analysis project Ga0302325, IMG submission 201948) | Peat permafrost microbial communities from Stordalen Mire near Abisko, Sweden - Palsa_T0_2 | ecosystem: Environmental > Terrestrial > Soil > Palsa > Peat permafrost | place: Sweden: Abisko... | reverse complement strand
GCAAAGGGGTTGTTGTATTGTCTATGTAAGGAAGGAAGCTCCCTTTTATGCTTGAGAAACGCGCTAGTCCTCGCTTAAATATCGGTCACGTGGACCCTGCTGTCTCTGCTTCACCACAGTTCGCCTGGGAGTGGCATTTCGTCGCACGGGAGCGGGCCTAGACAGGCAGGCTGGAATCCGAATGTGGTGCGGAACGTGTTGCAAAAGGCCTTGCAGTGCCATGGTATTGGTTGAAGACCCATATTTCAAACTTGGCTCGGCTGATCAGGATCTGGTGCGACCAACGTTGTTTGGAATCAAGAGGGAAGCTGTCGGGGCGATTTTTACGTGTTTTATGACGGCTGACGTGACTGATGCAAGGATATGTTCTAGCATGACGCAACAAAAGAGAAAATGAGCATATCTGTTGGAAATTTGGGGTTGAGAACCATACACCATTATATCCACGTAGTCCTGATGACTTCCAACTCTTTCCTCCGATTCATGAACAAAGGAAACGAAAAACTAAAACAAAATGTGATATTGCGACCCTCCTTCAGAAAACCAAGAACCCGAGAACCAGTTTGGGAAAAACAGATAAATATTATCGAATAGATTATATTCCCACGTTCTTCCCACCCCTGACCTTTCTTAGTGTCTAATTCATCAAACGCCCCAAGTCCGTGATGCAAAATCCAGTGACCTAGAATAGATCCAAAGGAAATAAATCCTGCCGTAGAAGGGGTCCTATCAGTCCTCCTTAACAGCCTCAATAATAACATACTCCCAACAGGTCCCCATCCTCTCACACTCATCTACCACACTCTCATCATCCCACCACCAGTCTCCCTCCACATACGAACCCCACATCTCCTTCCACAGTATCCTCCCCACTACACTCTTCAGCTCCTCATTCGTGGCTTCATCCCGATCGACCTCGCTCCCTGCTTTCCCATTCCCTGCTTTGCCACTCCCTGCTTTCCGACTCCCCATTCCAGACGATCCCAGTCTAGGAGAAGGGGGCAATTTGGGGGATACACAAGCAAAGAATTTGGTGCTGGAATGAGTGGAACCTTCACCGCGTAACCCATTGTCAGCAAGCCATATAGGGAATAAGCGCGCAGGGTTGATGCATCGGAATTGTCGTTCGAGGTTGAGGATGAGATGGTTATCTAGCCAATCGCGCAGTCGTGGACCGAGAGTATTAGGTAATGGGCCGGGATTTATTATTGTGAGGTGTAGTATTCCTCCTTTGACTGTTGGTGGTGGCTTGGTATTTTTCGATGTGGAAAGGGGCTCGGGGTAGGTCAATGAAGGCAGAACAGAGGAAGTGAGTGTGCGGCGGCACTCCTTTAAAAGATTAGGGATTAAGGAGGCTGAAAGGAGGGCCGGGAGAGGGAAGGCGTGGATATCAGTGAAGATTCCTGTTGCGTACGGTAATCTCGGAGAAGGTGACGGGATGGAAAGAGGATAAACGTTGGGGTAAGACTCTGGTGAAAGGGGTGTTGTGGAGAGGTGGTGGAGCTCGGTTGCGCGGGTAAGCACTGAGAGGAACGATGAGAAAGCTGGCCTTGTTAGTGTATGTTTATATGCAACGAGCGGTTGACGTACCATAATTCTCATATAGAGATAAAGCTTTGGTATGTTTAGAGACAAGAGGATCCGCGCTTCTGGGATCTGAACTCGAGGCCGATTGAAGTCTCAACGCACTAAGCATCCAAAATTGTTTCTCTAATTCCAAGCGCAGAGACACCGAAGCATCTGCTCCAACCCATTCCTCCTTCAAGCGCTGGAGAACAATATTCGGACTTGCTGCCTCCATTATTCCGATACTCCTCTGTAAATAATTTACCTCCATTAGCGGAAACTCTTGCAGCTTTGCAACCCCAGCTCCCTTTTCTTCTAGTTGGAAGGGAAGCTCGAGAGATTTCCAAGGGGTGATTTCTGAAGTCTCCGGCTCGTCATGTGGGCAGTGCCATGCCACAGGAGGTTTCCATGAATTCAGTTTACCTCGCTCACTAAAGGGCCACCCAGTTGGCTGAAAATTCGGATGTTTCTTTTGGTTCAAAACTGAATTTGGGATTATTCTGTCGTTTTGGGCGCAGGTTGGGGCAGGGCAATCGAAGGTCGGAGATGGAGACCTATTTGGTTAGCCATGAGTCTCAGTTTGCGAAACATGGAACTCACGCTCCTGTGGGAGACTCGGAATCTCGGTTTGGAATCGGTTTTGCTGCAGAAATGTAGACAATAGGCGCGATATGCTCGGAGACGTCCACGCTTTCTCTTGGAGATATTGTTATCTCAGTGCTCCGTGTGACGTATGATCTCGGGCCCAACGGCTGGATAATTCTCTCTGAGCTGGTTGTCGATTCCGCCGTGGTCCAGATGGAATCGGTCTTTCGTAATCGACCTGTCCACCCCGAGAAGATAGACTCGTCGGCTTTAAAAAAAAATTAGTGGAAGACTTTCAGTCAAGAAGTTCTAACATACTCTCCGAAAGACTGCTCTGCTCGGCATCAGAAATATGAAGCTCTTCTGTGAGGTATTCATTGACATGATACTCAGATGTTGTACTGAACAGCTCGTGAGCTGAACCTTCCGAAGGAGCAATATAGCTTGATGTCCCTATTGATGCTTCGATATCGTCTTCGGCACAGGAAGAAGTTGGTTTCGAGTGGGATCTAGTTTGAGATAAGGTTTGTTTCTTGCCCCCGAAGACATTCAAAAGAGATGTTTTGGTTTGAACAGACAAAGCTTCAGAAGACCTCGTGCTGTGAATAGAGGACTGTCTGGGCAATCCCTTGGCTTCCAAATTCTTCCTGGTCTTTCGCTGACCAACGGTCTCCCTCGTGGGATCAGTCCAAGAAACGTCGAACATGATGAGATGCTATGAAGAGCAGCCAAATGAGGATTGAAGAAGAATCGCACAGACTTGTCGAAAAGGCAGTTTCCGTGATATTTTATGCGGAAGCAGCCTGGGCACGAGTACAATGAGAAGCGATGGCGAAGCTACATTCACATAGCTACTACCACCTCCCCACCTAAATAAAACGCAGACCAGGGTTGCGAGACTGTTTAGCAACGAGGGGGTGTCTGCCAATAAGATAATAAGCATGACTTCCACAGTAAAACTTTCGAGGTTCCTGCTGTACTGGCGCACCCTACCTGTCACTACACAGCCGCAAAATGCCTCCACAGGACATTTGCGCCGGGGGATACCGTACAGTTGTACGTACGAGACATGAGCAGGATGTGGAACATTTCTCCTGCCTCGGGGGAAGAAGCCCATTCTCCCGGTCCTCATACGCCGTAGCGAGCATTAGCGGCGATGCTAGGCCTGGGTGCTCCACCAGGAGATCGCCGAGAGAATTTTGGAAACCCTCATTGGCGTTCGATAACAAAAGCTCTGCTTGAATCACAGCACTGTGGGAAGTCGACGACCTGCACCAACGATCTTGAGATCCAACAGATATGAAACACGGGAAGGCTGAAGCCCTGACAGCTTGGAGAGGTGATTCCTCGTACCTCGTACATATGCAGACGAGGATGGCATGGAACGAAGATGATTAGCTGTGGCAGGTCAGCAAATCCCTGTACTGTAGAGCCTGCATGGGATGGGTCTAAGTTCTGGGGACGGGTTGAAGCGAATCGGGGACGAGCCGTGTCAGATTGGGCTGATACAATTAAACATAGGTTCGAGATCAAATGCACGGCCCGCATGGTCTAAGTCCTGGGGAAAGGTTAAAAGCAAATCTCGATTCGTCAAACAGCCGGGTTACAGTAGAGTAGATTAGGGCTGAATCCTAAACACGATTTCGGGATGAAATGCACGGTCTGCATGGTTGCCTCATGGGGGTCAGGTAGCTAGATCGGGTCCAGAATCGAGGTCAGCCGTGTTACCGTGGACTAGGACCGATATGACGTGATCAATACGTAGGTACCGTACTGTGGTACTACCCCCACCCCCCTATTGTGGGCCTTGGCTAAGAAGTCTATGTTCTGAGTGGTCAAGGTCCCTTTTCAGTACAGTATCTAGTCGCAAAGCAAGAAGAACGGAGCAAAGGTTGGTCGGTGTATAAAGCCAGGGGTGCCTGTAGAGGGCTCCCTTAGAGGGCTCCCGAAGGCTTTCCGCCCCTGCAGTAGCTTTTAGCCCACTCCAAGCGAGCTTTTTTACTGGTCGGACACCCTGCCTAGACCCCTTGTAGAAATTGAGAAATAATGTAGAGTTTATTTAGGGTGGGGGATCGTACGATTCGGTACGAAGTACCATACAGTACCGTAAAGACACTCGTGCCGCCCATGCTCGTAAGTCTGTTACCCTGGCTCGCGGATAGCTTAAATTTAGCAGTGAAAGTGGGTCGCTTTGTTTATGGCGTTTTTGTACCAGTATGTATCGGCGCTAGTAAGGGTAACAGACTTATGGGGCAGCACGTAGACCGTGCGATGTGGAGGCAAACGCAGCCACAAGCTGCACGGAACACAGTTTCTCGGCAAGGATTCCCAGACGGCCCAGACCCCGCTACAGCAAGTGGCTATTGAACTCTATGGCCAATGGAATGGAGAGGACATGAGAAATGGTCTGATGTGTCGAAGACAGAGGAAGATGTCAAAGCGTATCATGGCATGGCTTGGTTTTCAGGTCCAATCGAGTTTTCTTTGAGGCTAGCTATTGATCCAGAATATTGGGACTGAAGGATGTCTCAATCGCCCGTTTCCACATTCTTGCTCGCACGTTCCTCTACTCATCTGACGTTCCGTGGGACGGGGAGGATTTGACGAACCTGCATATCAGGGTTTGCTCAGCCTACTCTCCCCCATCCCTAAATAAATGTCAACTGAAACATGATAGACAAGGGCATTGTGGCTAATCACAGAGGTGGAATCTTCTCAAAAGCAAATCGGAGAAATTCTTCGGGCCCGCACGCTAACATTCATTTAGGGGGGAGAGTAGCAAGAGTAAACAAGATACCAAGAAGTTGCGCTCCTATCTAAGCTCCCAGCCACATGCATCTTTCTGCTCCGGTTCTTCCCAATCTCATGCACCCGTTGTCGTGTCCTTCACCTGAAAATTAACCCTTGCTACGGCGTATCGCGAGTTGGGATTATTGAGTGAAGCCCCTGCTGAACCTATGTGAAGAAGCGCCTCCGAAGGAGTTCCCGCTCGCAATTAGAAAATCATCCTTCTTGCCGAGGCCTGCAACGGATAACAATCTTATCGGGGGAAGTTTGGTAACGACCCGGTTAACTCCTTGGATTTCTTCCATACAAATACCTCTTCTCCCACCTTTCTTCCATGCACGTCTTCCACTATTCTCCATATACGACAAAGCAAGACCGCCAGCTTATTTATTGATCATGCCTGTTATCAAAGATTACATCACAGATATTGATGAGAAAGTGTCGAAGTCAACATTTGGAAGAGTGTTTAGACTCGATGGATCTGGTCATGTAAGCTGAGTCTCTGATAAATCCAATATGTTGCTATTACTAACAACTCCTTGTAGGAGAAAGAGCGGAAAGGTGCCAGATTTCTGACTGAGATCCGCGCCGGCCTTACCACATTTTTCACAATGGCGTATATCATAGCAGTCAATGTTAGCCATCATGATCTCTATGCCAATTATTATCCTAATCATCACAGTCATCTGTTCTTACTCAAAGTGGCGCAACGTGTGTTTGTACTGACACGGTCGATCCAACATGTGCCAATGACACTGCGTATAATACTTGTTTAATAGGCAAGGATTGTAATGCCTAATCTTTCTCCAAGACTAACATAACTAGGCGTCGGGAGAGACCTTATCACGGCAACTGCGGCCATAGCTGGGATCGGATCGTTCATCTTCGGTTTCCTAACCAATCTTCCTGTCGCTCTAGCGTATGTTCTCTCCTAGCTCTACCGTACTAAGCCTGACAAACCACAGTCCTGGAATGGGTCTTAATGCATATTTCACCTATCAAGTCGTCGGTTTTCATGGCACCGGTCCTGTCACCTACCGATTAGCACTCACGGCAGTCTTTATTGAAGGATTTATCTTCATTTTTCTTTCATTAATTGGGATGCGCCAGTGGCTTGTGAGAGTTATTCCAGCATCCATTAAAGTCGCTAGTGGTGCAGGTATCGGAATGTTCTTGACAATGATTGGCATGTCATATTCAGGAATTGGGTTGATCTCGGGATCCAATGTTACGCCAACTGATATAGCTGGTTGCCCCCCACAGTATCTTGACGCTGCAACAGGAGCTTGTGATAGCCACAAAATGACCAATCCTACTGTAGGTTTCCATGTTTACTACTATGTTGATGACTTAAATTAACAAACGACTAGATGTGGATTGGAATCATCTTTGGGGGCACACTAACTGCCTTCCTTATGTCCTATCGCGTCAAGTCAGCTATTATAATTGGAATAGCTCTTGTCTCTATCCTTTCTTGGCCGTATTTAATCCCAGTCCTACTCTATAGCGCGTGGCTAACTCCTATAGGCGCAACACATCCTTTACCTACTTTCCCCACACATCTGACGGAGACAGCATGTTCGACTTCTTCAAACAAGTGGTCGCTTTCCACCCAATCCAGCATACCCTCGCAGCCCAAGACTGGAACATCTCTGGAGCATCAGCCGGCCACTTCGCCCTCGCATTATTTACCTTCCTTTACGTTGATATTGTCGACTCCACCGCTACCCTTTATTCCATGGCCCGTTTCTCTGGTGTCGTCGATCCTCAGACAGGCGATTTCCCTCGCTCAACTATCGCTTATTGCTGTGACGCAATTACAATTTCTATCGGTTCACTCTTTGGATGTTCGCCTGTGACGGCATTTATTGAGTCAGGAGCAGGTATTACAGAAGGAGGACGGACAGGCCTTACAGCCATGACAACGGGGGTGTGTTTCCTAATATCTATATTCTTCGCGCCGATTTTCGCTTCTATCCCACCCTGGGCGACTGGCTGTACTCTTATCCTAGTGGGATTTATGATGATGCGCCAAGTTACCTTCATAAACTGGATGTTCATTGGCGACTCCCTCCCAGCTTTCGTCACGCTTGTCTTGATGCCTTTTACTTATTCCGTTGCATATGGTCTCATTGGGGGCCTGTTCATGTACGCTCTTCTCAACGGCCTCATATATGTTATAAAGAAAGTCAGTATGGGTCGTATTGTACCACAGGATGCTGATGCGGCGGAATACTGGACTTATAAGCCAGGTGGTCACCCCCCTTGGTTCATCAGGGCTATTCATGGACAATTGTGGAGAACGGGGAGCTATGGCGATGTTGGTGCGGAGGCCAGGAGTGATCATGGAACGGAAGCGAGTGGGAAAGAACTTGTTGAAGGGATTGGCAAGGGTGGGATCAGAGTTTATACGTTGGAAGAGTGATGTTTTGAAAACTTCACTTCGTGGTCTAGAATATTTTTGAATGCTTCTTATCTAGCTCATGTATCTTGAAATTCTATTACTGGAGCTGTGTAATTATTTTACCAAGCAACAGATCTAGAATTATTTAAATTCCGTGGCTCATGGCGGAACGCTATCCCGTCGTCTGGTGAGACATGTCCCGCGCCAGGCATTACAGCTAAAATCGTCAGGCAGGAACGTGCAGCTTAGCTGTGATACCTGGCGCGGGACATGTCTCACCAGACAAAGGGATAGCTTGAAGGCATTTCAGCGAGTTATGAATGAAGGTTTAGCGGTTGCGCGCTGTAAATTTGCGGAGTTATTCCTAACCCGAAGCACTAGCCCCCTAAAATGGTCGCCCGATCTCCTCTTAGGAACGTAATAGGAGCTCTAATTCCTCAGAAACGAATGTGAAATCGAGTTTCCACCTAACTTGTAAGGACTATCCCACTATTATCTGATCTGCTCTATTTTTGATTCGAAAAAGTACAAATTACCCACAAAAGGAGGAGCAGATATCCATCTAGTTGTTTTGAAGGCTTCTGGGGGCACGAGGAAAAGCTAACGAAAGATCTCAACTATCACATACATCCTTGCTAATGCATTAGCAGTCAGAAAATAATAAACGATATGCGGCCTCTGGGTAAATTGGACATGAAACCTTGTCCGCGTTTCGACTGTACCTTTTCACTGCTTCTGTTGACGCCACCGACTGAAATGGTTATACAGAACCAGAATGAAATATAAAGTAGCGGAATCAAAATAATAGAAAGGGTCACCAAACGTCTAGAGAAGCTTTTCTAGATTGGTCAGGAAGGAAAAATTCCAAGCAATGCAATGAAGCGGTCTGAACACCGTATTTGCTGTACAAAAGTAGAGCCGCCAAGAAAAGTCAGTCCACTACCCACTTTGCCATTATAGAAGAATTGTCGGGCCGCGCCACCCCTGGTCCAACACTTAGTTTGGGCCTTTATGCCCCGGTTTCTTGAATACCTCCAGCGCGAATCGGGAACCGGAATGCCCCAATCGTGGCATAGAGGCCCAAACCGAGCGTTGGACCAGGGGTGGCATTGGCCCGATAATCCTTCTAGGGGCCACCGCTTGTAATACACCCTAAAAGTCAAGGACTCGAGGCACGCATGACCAATTTTTGGGTTTCAAATCCAGCTCCGTTCGAAAACTCGACACATTGCACTGAATTTACCTTCTTCTGCGCTCTTGCACTGCTTGAGTTACTTTTTGCTGTCTTATGGATCACCCCAAATATGATCAGGATAAAGACCGGCAACTCTTTCTTCCCAAGACAAGCGAAGATGATATCAATTTTTCAGCGAGAGGGCCACAAAAAGCGGCATCGGTCTTGCAACGGCATATCCCACTAATTTTCGAGATTTTAATGGCGCTTGTGATAGTCCTATCCATCCGTCAATTCCCCCCTACTACCCCTTGAGAGACAATCAAACCAACTCCGGTACCTGCTTGTATGTTTCTCCCTTATTGAGTAAATATTTAGGGAAAGTTATAGGTAGTAACGAAACCTAATGAAAGTTGCACTTGAGATATATACGTTTCTCAATGATCTAAGATACTTGTATGGGGACATCTTTGCGAGCGAGGAAGAGATATTATATATACTCTATAAGTGGCGCGAATTGATCTTAGGTTAATATATATTCGGTTCGATTAAGTAAATCAGGACTAATAAGCTCCCATAATAGATAGTAGAGGCTTTGTCGAGATCAATGATTCGGATTCCTTCGATCTCGGCGAAGCATATTCAATTACAAATCATTTTTCACAGGAAGAACCTGTATACATGGTGTCGGCTTTCCACCAGCTGCAATACACAGCCGCACTAGTACCCCAAAATAGCCCCTGTGGCGATTGCCACCCCACCGTCTCAACGAATCAAGTGTTACTGGCCGTATTGGTGGGTGCTATAGCCAATCATTTCCAACAGGGCTCTATCTCTTAGACATGGGTTATCCGCCTCAAAAGGAAAGGCTCCACCTGGTCTGTAATCCTCCGCCCCCAACTTCCCGATGGCGCTAAACGTCATTAGCAGCAGAGTAGTCAGAGCATCAAATGATTTCAAATCAAAGGAACAGGCGGAGAACGTTGCCAAGACAGACATTAGCTCTGCTGCAGAGGAACCACAACTTAAGTCTCAATTGCTGCTCAGAATATATTATATGGGTAGAAGTGGATATCCAATGAACTGCGGCCCTGCGGGAGGCTGCGCCCCTGCCTAGCGGATCCTTCCTCCCTACGAGCTCTTTATCTGCGATTATCCCCACGTCGAATCCTCGCGAGTCGAGTTATGCTTTCTTTACGATGTTTAAATACGTACTAGTCATTCGTTTTGCGGCCTTGCTTTTCTGTTCTCGAGCCCAAGCAACTGGGGCTGGTTTCTGGCTCGTTCCCAATGGCGGTGATCTGGACCTCACGCAGACGTTCCCAGCAGATACACAGTTGGATATATCCTGGACCGGACAGCCTGCTCTAAGTTCCTTCACCAATTTCGATAATTCGACCTCGAAAGAAGATCTCTTCAATCTATACGTCACAGGCTTCCTGCCAAGTAGTGCATATGGTGCGCTGATCGCAAGTCGGCTTCATGAACCCAATTTCTCGAGCTCCGTTAATCAATGATCCGTCTTCAGCTGGCATAAATCTGACAGATGCGGGTAGCTTTCAATGGAACGTCGCGATTCCAAATAGCCAACTCGCTGTTACACAGCAATATGTTTTACGATTCATTGTTGAGCCGAATAATGTTAACGGATTTCTGAGTCCGGGTTTCCTTATCCAAGGAGGATCAACCACAAGTTCATCATCCATCTCTTCAACAGCGGCCTCCTATCCTACCTCTTCCTCGACTATTACTCCAACCGGCAGCAAAACTGGTGCTCCTGCGGCAGCATCTGGGCGTTTAAGCACTAGTGCGAAAATCGCCATTGGCGTTGTCATATCGGTTCGGCGTCTTCCACACGAGCTCCCTTGATTTGCCTTCTCTCCTCGATGATACAGAATCAAATTCGAAGTCTAGCAGATATCGAAAAGCTTTTATGAATCAACTTGATGTTATGCCTGTGGAGTTGAGGATGGGTCACTTGGAGCTGAATTCGCAGATGTACAGTAGATAACTAGCAAAACGCTAATAGCCTGTAAGAGATTTGTTTGAGGTGATGCCAATACTTTTATACACGAAGAAGAAGATGATATCATGCGAAGATGGTATAGATGAGGCAAGGAGCAGAGATTTAATGCTATTGAAAAATCCCCCTCCTTCTTGGGTTCTTTTATCCTTTCACTGGAAAGGTTTTCTTGATTCCTGTGCTACTCCAGATCGAATTCTTTCAACTCTCCGCCCCTCATA
>Ga0302325_10032263_pt1 | contig 10760 bp, 8 predicted proteins | sample Palsa_T0_2_FD_201948 | JGI IMG/M metagenome (GOLD analysis project Ga0302325, IMG submission 201948) | Peat permafrost microbial communities from Stordalen Mire near Abisko, Sweden - Palsa_T0_2 | ecosystem: Environmental > Terrestrial > Soil > Palsa > Peat permafrost | place: Sweden: Abisko... | reverse complement strand
CTACGTGGCCGGGTCGGCAGGCCTGGAGTTCACGGCGCGGGCCAACCGACAAGCCTTCGAGCGCTGGCAGATCCTTCCCCGCGTGCTCCAGCAGGTGGTGACGCGTGATTTGAGCACCGAGGTGTGCGGGACAGCGCTCCGCGCGCCCGTCCTGCTCGCACCAATCGGCGCCATCGGCATCGTGCACCCCGAGGCCGAGTTGGCGGTGGCCCGGGCGGCGGCCCGCGTCGGGCTCCCCATGATCTTGTCGACCGTGGCCAGCACCCCCATGGAAGACGTGGCGGCGGCCCTGGCGGGTGTCCGACCAACGGCCCAGGCGACCGCGGCGGCCCCGGAGGTCCCGGCGGGCACGGGGTGGTACCAGCTGTACTGGCCCAAGGATCGCGACGTGGCCGTCAGCCTGGTCAAGCGAGCCGAGCGGGCCGGGTTCAAGGCCGTGGTGGTGACCCTGGACACCTGGGCCCTGGCCTGGCGGCCCCGAGACCTGGCGCACGGGTTCCTCCCGTTCCTGCGGGGCGCGGGCATCGCCAACTACCTAACCGACCCGGCGTTTCGGGCCGGCCTCACCCGGCCCCCGGAGGAGGATATGAACGCCGCCATCCTCCACTGGTCCGCCATGTTCGGCAACCCGGCCCTGACCTGGGCCGACATCGAATGGCTGCGCGGCCAGACCAACCTCCCGATCCTGGTCAAGGGGATCTGCCACCCCGACGATGGACGGGCGGCGGTAGGCGCGGGCGTCGACGGCATCGTGGTGTCCAACCACGGCGGCCGCCAGGTGGACGGCGCCCAGCCCGCCCTCGACTGCCTGGCGCCGGTGTGCGCCGCGGTGGGCGACACGCCCGTGTTGTTCGACTCGGGCATCCGCACGGGCAGCGACATCATCAAGGCCATCGCCCTGGGGGCCCGGGCGGTCCTGGTGGGGCGGCCGTACGTCTACGGCCTGGCCATCGGCGGCGCCGACGGTGTGGCCCACGTGCTTCGTTGCCTGCTGGCTGACCTCGACCTCACCATGGCGCTCAGCGGCCACGCCAGCCTGAAGTCGCTCGACCGTGACGTGCTCATCCCCACGCCGTGAGCGCCCACCCCGTGAGCGCCCACGTCTGAGCACACGCGACAATGAACCATTCGTATGCCCGGCCCGTATGACCAATCCATGGTGGTAGCGGCCCAAACCACGAGAAGGGGCTCGCTGCCCACCCTCGTCATCGCGGCGGTCACCGCCGGCTTGATGGGGGAGGGGTTCCGCGCCGTGGGTGGCTGGGCCGCGGCCGAGCGGGCGATCCAGGCCAGCCGAGCCGAGTTGGTGGGTCCGCTGGTGCTGGCCTTCGTGGCGCTGGTGTTCCTGGCCGAACGCCGCTGGCCGAGCGAGGCGCGACCGGCCCTGGCGCGAGGGCACGTGCAGGACGGCCTGTACACGCTGTTCTACGCCGTCGTGGTGGTGCCCCTTATCGTCCTGAGCGGGGTCGGCTTCGCCGAACTGTTGCGCCACGCCTTGGGCTGGTCCGTGCTGCCCCACTACACCGCTGTCCCCAAGTGGGTGGTGGTGACCCTCGCCGTGGTGGCGATCGACGGGCTCAACTGGCTGGCCCATCTGGCCAATCACCGAGTCGCCCTGCTGTGGCGCCTCCACGCCGTGCACCACTCCCAGGAGGAAATGAGCGTCCTCACCTCATTCCGCGCCCACCCCCTGGTCCACGCCTCCTTCCTCATCACCGTCCTGCCGACCTTCGTGCTGGTGGCCAACGGGACCGTTCCCGGGATCGTGTTCACCGCCTACGCCTGCTACGCCGCGCTGGGCCACGCCAACCTGGCGTGGGATTTCGGACCCTTCCGCCGGATCCTGGTCAGCCCGGCCTACCACCGCCTGCACCACGCGGCCACGGGTCGCAACGACATCAACCTGGGCAATGTCCTCACCCTCTGGGACGTCCTGGCCCATCGCGCCGTGATGCCGACCCCGGGCTCGGCCCGCCTGCCCGTCCCCACCGGCATCGCGGGCCGCCCCATCCCCGTCGAGCAGGACCGGGCTGGCCGTGGGCACTTGGTCACGCTGGCGGCGCAGCTGTGGGAGCCGTTCCAGGGTCAACGAGCCCGGGCTGCCGATCCGATCGGATAAAGACCCTGGAGAACCAATCCTCGCCTCGGTATCGTCCGTAAGTCTCAGATGTGGCGACCGAAACCAGGGGTGGTGAGTCGAAGATGGGGCAGGTACTTGTCAGCGGCACCAAGCGTGGAGTCACCCAAGCCTTGATCTTGCTGGGCGCCGTGCTGATCGTGGTCTCGGGTGTCGAACACCTCCACTTGTGGGACATCGCCTACCGTCACGTGGCTACGCTCGGCCCACTGTTCGTGGTGCAAGGCATAGCCTCCCTCGTGCTCGGGCTGACCCTGGCGGGCATCCGACGGCTGGTCGTCGTCTTGGCCGGCCTGGCCATGATGGTGGGCACCATTGTGGGGTTCGTCCTGGTGCTGACCACCGGCCTGTTCGGGTTCAAACTGGGATTTGTCTCCGGGCTGGCCTATCTCATTCTGGTGGTCGAGATCGCCGCCGTCCTGGTGCTGGGGGCGGCCGGCTGGCTCATGCTGCAGGAGAACCGACCGAAGCCATGATCCGTTTCATTGCGCCGTGCCCGGGTCGCGTTCTCCTAGGCTCGGGCTCCGCCATTCTTCAGGGTCCTTAAGGCCAAACGCCAGGCCCGCCCGTACCACTCCCCAGGGTGGGAGATCGTCCCGCACCATCGAGCGAAAGAAAGCAGGCACACCATGAAGCACGAGGTAGCGATGGGTCACCTTGTGACGCGACGGACCAGGTTCGCAGCCGCGGCGCTGGTCGTCGGCGCACTCCTGGTGGTCGGGTGCTCGAGCGGCAAGTCGTCCAACGTCAACACCGGTGCCACGACAGGTGCGACGACCGGGGCCACGACCGCCGTCACCACCGCGACGCCCACCACCAAGGGCAGCTCAGGCGGCTACGGCTACTAGGCGAGACCTGCGGGCCCGCCGGTGAAGATGACCAGGGCGTCGGAACCGGCTGGGACCTGCCCCGAGCGGGCCAGCATCAGGAGCCCGGCCAGGCCCGCCGAGCCCGTTTCGTCCACGTCGATCCCGGTCGTGGCGCGCGCCAGTTGGTGGGCCTCGATGAGAGCCGCCTCGCTCGCCACGACCGCCGTGCCCCCCGTCGCCAGCATCGCCTGGGCCACCGCCAGCCAGTCGTAGGTTTCGTCGTCCAGGATGCCCCGAGCCACGCTGGCCGGCTCGGTCTCCCACGGCCACATGTAGCGGCTGCGGTGCCGCGCCGCGTCGGCCGGGTCGCGGCGGAGGCGGGAAAGGGCCCGTTCCAGCGGGTGGGCACTCGCCGTTTGCACCGTGTCGATGATCGCTTTTTGAGCGCCCAGCCCCAGTCCCCGCACCAAGGCCGTGGCCAGTGCGCCCCCCCCGACCTGGATGACCACCCGGTCGACGCCGTCCGGGCGGGCTTCGGTCACTTCCCAGCCGATGGTCGAGGCGCCCTCAATGGCGGAGCCGTTGTCCGGGCCCTGGCAGCTGAACGCGATGGCGCCCTCGGCCACGGCCAGCCGGAACCGTCGGTAGCACGGGTCGCCCGGTTGCCCGTCCCGGCCGCAGCGCTCGACGCTCGCCCCGAGGGCCGCCAGCTGCGACGCCACCCCCTGGTCGACATCGGCCGGAACAAAGGCGGTCAGATGCCGTCCCGCCGCCGCCGCCATGACCGCGGCCGCCCGGGCGGCGTTGCCACAGCTGGCAATGACCAGCTCGCCCGGCTGGGGCCGCCCCAGCTCCTCCAGCACCCGCAATAAGAGCAGCACGCCGAACAGATGGCGACCCTTGTGTGACCCGGCCACGTTGTTTGTTTCGTCCTTGACCCACACTCGGGCGCCCACGGCAACATCCAGGGTGGGAAAATGGGCGAGCGGGGTGATGCGGAACCCCCTTCCCGCCACTCGGGCGATGGCTGCGTCGAGCGACTCGACCAGCGCCACGAACGATTGGTCATCCCGACCCGCCCCCCGCCACAGCTGGTAGCAACAAAGCCGGCCCCGGTACCGCACGAACGGGTTCTCGTGCGCCGACGGGATCACAGCGGGGGCGAACTCCGGCACCAGCACATGGTCGATGTCGTCCCCGGCGCGCCGCTCCGGGCAAGCCCAAGGCCACCGGTCTCGTATTGAGGCGACGGTGCCACACCCGGCGCAGCGCAGAACCGGCTCGCTCACCGCTGTTTCGGCCGGTACAAAGGATCCAACGTTCGGTCCAGGCAACACGTTGGATCCTTTGTACGACGCTTTAAGGAGCCAAATTGCACCCCTAGCAACAAGTTGGCTCCTTAAATCGGTCGGCCACCGAGCGTTCGCCCCGCTTTAAGGAGCCAAATTGCGGTCCTGACAACATGTTGGCTCCTTAAATCGGTCGATCGCGGACCGCGTCAGCTCACGACTCGGCGCTCAGGCCGGTCCGGCCGTTGAACTCGTCGATCATCTCGTCCCACTGCGCCGGCAACCCCCGCAGGTCCCGCCAGAAGGCCTGGTCGCGGCGGGCCTCGAAGTCGGCCAAGCTCACGCCCCGCTGTTCCACCCAGGTGAAATAGCCCAGGTTGAAGATGCGGTCCCGGTCGATCGCGCTCAGCTCCAACAGGTGATCGTCCGTCACCCCGGCCAGGTGCTGGTCGAACACCGCGGCTGGGTCCCACTCGTCATCCGTCGCCACGCGGGCCGCTCGCTCGGCGTCGTACATCGCGGCGCCGTCGGTGGCCACGGTCAGGACCACGTCGTTCGGTCCCAACCGCAGCCGTTTGGCCAGCTTGATGGACGCCAGCAGGTTGCAGATGCTCGACAGGCCCAGGTTGCCCAGCTCCGCCACGACTGAGGGGGCAACACCGGCGTGATGCACCAGGAAGTCCGCCCCTTTTCCCGTGTTGAACAACACATCGAGCGCATCGGTCGAACGGTCGGACACCGCCACGGCGACGTCGTTTGCTGTGACGTTGTGGATCAGCGGGATGTGCTTGTCGCCGATCCCCTGGATGTTGTGTTCGCCGAAGCCGTTGTACAGCATGGTCGGGCATTCCAGCGCCTCGACCGCCACGGTGAGTGAGCCGTACCGCTGTTTCAGGTAGTCGCCCGCCGCGACGGTGCCGGCCGAGCCGGTGGCGGCCACGAAGGCGGCCAGCCGCGAGCCCGGCGGCAACGAGTCGACCACCCGGGCCGCCGCCTGTCCTGTGGCCTGGTAGTGCACCAGGTGGTTGGCGAACTGGCTGAACTGGTTGAACACCACGTTGGCCGGGTCCTCTGCCAGGGCGTCGCACGCCTCGTAGATCTCCCGCACGTTGCTCTCCGAGCCCGGGGTGCGGATGATGTCGGACGGGTCGGTCACCCAGGCGTCGAGCCAGGCGAAGCGGGCCCGGCTCATGTTTTCAGGCAGCACGGCGATGCCCCGGCAGCCCATGAGACGGCTGATGGCCACCCCGCCCCGGGCGTAGTTGCCGGTCGAGGGCCACACCGCCCGTTGCCAGGTCGGATCGAACTGGCCGGTCACGATCTGGGGAGCCAGGCAGGCGTAGGCGGCCAGGACCTTGTGGGCGCCGATGAGGGGAAACCGGTTGCCCAGCAGCAGCACAATGGGTGCGGCCACGCCGGTCAATGACGACGGCAGGACCAGGTGGTCGGGCACCGGGGTCATCCCCGGGCGCGCCAACAGCAGGTGGTTGTGCCAGTGGACCCGCCACAGGTTCAGGGGGTCTGCGGCGTTGCGGTCCACGTCGGCCAGCGCCGCCATGCGAGACAAGGGGATGGTCGAGGGGTCGGCCAGCTGGGCGAAGGTGGGCAAGGCGATGCCCTGTTCCCGGAATCGGGTGACGGCATGCTGGTAGGCGCCGGCGTCAACGACCTCGGGAGGGGCAGCGGGCATCGGCCAAGATTACGGCCCATGCTTCTGCGCGGCGGCACCGTCATCGACGTCGACGGGACCCGCCCGGCCGACGTCCGTATCGATGTGGTCCGGGGCCGGGTCGCCGCCGTTGGTCCCGCGCTTGTGGCCGACGCGGGGGAGGAGGTCGTCGACTGCACCGGGCGGCTGGTGGTGCCGGGCGGGGTCGACGTGCACACCCATTTTCACCTTCCGGTGGGGGCGGTCCGGGTGAGCGACGACTTCGCGACCGGGACCCGGGCGGCGGCGGTGGGCGGCACCACGTGCATCGTCGACTACGTCACCGCCTACCGGGGCCAGGACCCGCTGGCCGCGCTGGCCACGTGGAAGCGCTGGGCAACGCCGTCGGGCATCGACTACGGGCTGCACATGACCTTCACCGAGCGGGTGGGCGAGGGTGTGATCGCCGACTGCGTCGAGGCCGGCGTCACGAGCTTCAAGCTGTACATGGCCTACCCCAGCCTGTTGCAGGTGGACGACGAGGTGATCCTGGAGATCATGTTGGCGGCCCAGCGCCACGGCGGCCTGGTCACCATCCACTGTGAGAACGGCGGGGCCATCGAGGTGCTGCGCCGCCGTGCCCTGGCCGCCGGCCGCACCGGCGTGTTGGAGCACGCCAACACCCGCCCGGCCGTGCTCGAGGGCGAGGCGGTGACCCGGGCGGTGGCGTTGGCCGAGGTGGCGGAGGCGCCCGTCTACCTGGTGCACCTGTCGTCGGCCCAGGCCTTGACCGCCCTGCGAGAGGGCCAGGAGCGGGGCGTCGCCGCCATGGGCGAGACGTGCCCGCAGTACCTGTACCTGGACACCGCCCGGTTGTCCGGCCCCGACGGTGAGAACTACGTGTGCACGCCCCCGCTGCGCGACCCGTGGCACGCCGAGGAGCTGTGGGAGGGCCTGGCCCGGGGGACGGTGCATACCGTGGCCACCGACCATTGCCCGTTCAACACGGCCGACCGGCGCGCTGGAGTAGCGGGCCGGGAAGAGGGTTTCGCCGATTTCACCGAGATCCCTGGGGGCCTGCCCGGGGTGGAAACCCGTCTGGCGCTGGTGTGGCGAGGGGTGGCGGCCGGGCGGTTGACCCCGGAGGATTGGGTCCGGTTGTGTAGCGAGGCCCCGGCGCGCACGTTCGGCCTGTGGCCGGCCAAGGGCTCGCTGCGGGTGGGGGCCGACGCCGATGTGGTGGTGTGGAACCCGGCCCGGCGCCAGCGGTTGGATGCGGCGGCACTTCACATGCGGGTCGACCACTCGCCCTATGCGTCGCTCGACGGTGTCGAGGGGTGGCCCGACCTGGTGCTGTCCCGGGGCCGGGTAGTGGCGGCCGACGGCGAGCCGAGGGCGGAACCGGGCTGGGGGCGCTACGTCGCCCGGCTGCCGTTTATCTAGCGGCTGGTTCGGGCACCCAGATGGGGTCTTCGGTCGACCACGGGAAGTTGATCCACGTGTCGACGTGCTTCCACACGTACTCGCAGTCGATCACCGACCGGGGCTTTTGGTACAGCACGGCGCAGCGAGCCTCGCTCACGTGGCTGTTGATCACCTGGTGCACCAACTCCAGCGTGCGGCCGGTGTCGGCCACGTCGTCGGCCACCAGCACCCGCATGCCCGTGATGTCGACCACGTCGAGCATGGGAGGCAGCATGACCGGGACCTCGATGCGCTGGTCGATGCCGGTGTAGAACTCGACGTTCATGGCGAAGCAGTTCTTGACCGACAGGGCGTAGGCCAGCGCGCCGGCCACGGCCAGCCCGCCCCGGGCGATGGCCAGCACCAGGTCGGGCCGGAACCCGCTGTCCGCCACCTGCTGGGCCAGCGTCCGGCTGGCGTCGCCGAACCCGCCCCACGTCATCACCTCTCGATCAGCGGCATCCGAGGCTTCCATTGGGGAAAAAGTAGCCGCGTCGCGCTGTAGCTCGGTGCGCCGCAGGTGCCGTTGCGTTGGGAACCGAACGCCGTGTCGCGGCGTCTGTAATGCATGGACAACCGTCGCCGAGCCACATCGGGTGAAGGGTGAGGGTGCGCAGGATGTAGCGGCCGTCGTTGACCCGCCCGATGCCCCCGCCCACCAGGTCGTGTTCGACGGCGCCACCGGCCGCATCATCCGTGCAGGGACCCCGCCTGCCACCTAACCTTGGCAGTTTCGTGAACATTGGCAGTTCTTGATCCGTTTTTGGTCCTCAGCTGACAAGTTTCACCGAACTGCCAAAGTAAACGCCCAGTTCGGGCGTTCGGGGCGTCAGTCGGGGCGGATGAGGTTGATGTCCCAGAGGACCCGCTCCAGCAGGGCGCCCGACTCGATGGCGCCGTAGCGCAGCGGACGCGACGGGGTGACGCAACTGGCCAGCGGGCTGAGAACAAACCACGGCGCAGGGTGGCAGAACTGCACCACGGAGTAACGGTCGGCGGGGGCCCCCGAGGGCGCCACCACCCGGTGTACGCCGGCCGGGATGAGGCCATTGGTCAACCGCTCCAGCATGATCCCGCTGTTCATGATCACCTGCCCCTCTGGCGCGTCCACATCGGCCCACCCGTCCGGGGTCAGCAGTTGCAGCCCGGGCCCGCTGGCCCGGGGCAACGCGGTGACCAGGTTGATGTCGGTATGAGCCGCCGCCCACACGTGCCCCGGAGCAGGCGCAATGGTCATGGGCGGGTAATGGATGGCCCGCGTCAGGTTCGACCCGTCGGCCAGCAGGTCCTCGAAAAACGACTCGTGGCACCCCAAACCCACCGCCACGATCCGTAAGAACCGGCGTTGAATGTCCAGCACCCGCCGGTGAAACGTCGTCAACACGGCCGTTATCCCCGCCACGTCGCTCTCCGGCAGGACCTGGTCGTGGTAATGGGACGGATAACGCTGGCGCAACGGGTGGGCCCGGTGGATGTCGGTCCCCCAGTTGAGCATTTCCTTCCAGTCGGCCGTCTTCGACCCCGCCGCCGTCTCCACCAACAGCCCGGTGTAGCCGGTCTGCCCGTGGCTCTCGGGCCGCACCCACCGTGACTTGACCTCGGCCGGCAGGGCAAAAAAGGCGGCCAGCATCCCGTACGCCTCGTCCAGCAGTCCGGGCGGAACGTCATGGGAGGTGTAGACGAACCCCGTTCCCAGGCTGCGCAGCACCCCGTCTACCACGGCTCGCCGGGCGTCAGCGGAGCCGGATTCGAACGCCAGAAGGTCGACATCGAGGATCCCGGCGACGCTCATGGCGCCAGCGCGATGTCCTGCGGTCGCACCGGTACGCGCGTGAGCGGCTTGCCGGTGGCGGCCCGCAACGCGGCCACGATGGCCGGGGTGGAGGAAATGGTGGGCGGTTCGCCCACCCCCTTGGCCCCGAATGGGGCGCCCGGCTCGGGCTCCTCGATCAGCGTGGCGCTCACCACCGGCATGTCCAAGGCGGTGGGGATCAGGTAGTCGGTGAACGACGGGTTGAGGATCTTGCCGTCTCGCAGGGTGAGCTCCTCCATTGTTGCCAGGCCCAACCCCTGAGCGATGCCGCCTTCGATCTGGCCCATCACCTGGAGCGGGTTGAGCGCCTTCCCCACATCTTGTCCCGTGACGATCTGGATCACCCGGACCAGGCCCAAGTCGGGGTCGACGTCGACCACGGCGCGGTGGGCGGCGCACACCAGCGACACGTGGGCGTCGCCCTGGCCATCGTCGTCCAAAGGATGGGTGAGCCGGTGGTGGTACTCCACCTCCTCCTCGAATACCACGCCGGGCGCCGCCTGGCCCACCGCCACATCCACCAACACCGCCGGGTCGGCGGACACGATGCGGCCGCCGACGATGGCCAGCGCGCCCGGGTCGACCCCATGCGAAGAACCGACGTGGTTGAGTAGGGCGGTGCGCACCGCCTGGCACGCCTTTTCTACCGCCCCGCCCGACATCCAGGTCTGCCGGCTGGCCGAGCTACTCCCCGCCGACCCGATGGACGTGTCGGCCGGTGCCAGCAGCACGTCCTCCACCCCGAGCACGGTCCGGGCGATCTGCTGGGCCAGGGTCACAAAACCCTGCCCCACCTCGGCCGCGGCGCACGTCACGGTGGCCAAACCGTCGACCAGGCGGCAACGGGCGGCCGAGCCGTCCATGTACCCCTCGGCATACATCAGGTTCTTGAACCCGACCGCGAACCCCACCCCGCGGCGTACGTCGGCCGCGTCCGCCGTGCGCCCCGCCCCACCGGGACGGGTCATGGGATCGTCCAACAGCGACAGGGGCGGAGGCATGGGGAGGGCGGCGGCGGCCCGGATGCACGCCGCCACCGGCAGGGTGCCGTCGATCGTCTGGCCGGTGAGCAGGCGGTCGCCCGGGGCCAGGGCGTTGCGCAGCCGGAGCTCGACCGGGTCGAGCCCGCACGCCGCGGCCAGCTTGTCCATCTGGCCCTCGTGGGCAAAGCACACCTGCACCGCCCCGAAGCCCCGCATGGCGCCACAGGGGGGATTGTTGGTGCGCACGCCGAGGCCGTGAACCAGGGCGTTGTCCACCTTGTACGGTCCGGCGCTGAAGCAGCTGGCGTTGGCTACCACGTGGAAGCTGGACGACCGGTATGCCCCGCCGTCGAGCAGGATTCGGGCCTCGAACGAGACGATGTGCCCGTCCGGATCCGCGCTGTGGCGCATCCAGATCCGGGCCGGGTGGCGATGGACGTGACCCAGGAACGACTCCTCCCGGCTGTACACGATCTTGACCGGCCGGTCGGCGCGTTGGGCCAACAGGCAGGCGTGGATCTGGAGGCTCACGTCCTCCCGGGCGCCGAACGCCCCACCCACGCCGCCCAGCGAGAGCCGGACTTTTTCCGGGGGCAGTCCCAGGCATTCCGCCACCT
>Ga0302325_10032262_pt1 | contig 10760 bp, 8 predicted proteins | sample Palsa_T0_2_FD_201948 | JGI IMG/M metagenome (GOLD analysis project Ga0302325, IMG submission 201948) | Peat permafrost microbial communities from Stordalen Mire near Abisko, Sweden - Palsa_T0_2 | ecosystem: Environmental > Terrestrial > Soil > Palsa > Peat permafrost | place: Sweden: Abisko... | reverse complement strand
GGCTAACAGGTCAACGGTCTCTTGGTCCTGGCCGTTGACCGTTGCCAAGAAGTACTCGGCGCCGGCATCGACGAGCCGGCTGTAATGCGCAATGGCCTCGTCGGGTGTCGCAAATAGGGGTTGGGTATTTAATTTCGCGTCCGGGATGCGCGCCGCTTCCCGTTTTCGCTCGAGCTGCTCGTGGCTCGGCGCCAGAGTCACCAGCGGTGTCCAGTGGCTTCGCAGGATGGCCTCGTAAGGCCGGCCCACCTCATCGCAGTAGCGGCGGAGGACGTCGTACTTGCGCCGGACGTCGTCGGGCCCGAACGCTTTGCCCACCCATTCGTGCGGGCCGAAGTTGGAGACGTCGGCGTACCGGGCGACCTGGCGGAGCGTGAAACGTTCGCCGCCCCCGCCGATCAAAAGCGGGATGCGCGGCTGCTGCACCGGTCCGGGCTTGAGCGTGGCGTCGGTGAGAGGGAAGGGCTCGGGACTGCTCTGCGGCTCTCCCGCTAGGAGCCCTTGGATAGTCGCTACCGCCTCCGTCAAAACGCGATGGCGTTCGGCGGCTGGGGGGAACGGTATGCCGAGCAGGGAAAATTCGGGCACGTCGTCGCCCACCCCGAGCCCGAGCACCAAGCGTCCCCCGCTCATGCGGTCGACGTCGGCCGCTCCTCTGGCAATGAGGAAAGGGTGGTGGTAGTAGACGCAACTGACCAGCGAAATGAGCCGCATCGTTGTTGTTTCGGCTGCCAGTGCGGCCAATGTCGTGAAGGTGTCCATCGACCGCGTCGGGTGGTCGTTGACCCAGTAGGCGTCAAAACCTCGCTTTTCAGCACCAATAACAAAGGCTTTCAATTCGTCGAAGTCCGGCAGAAAGGCAGCGACTACCGAGAACCTGACCCGGGACCTGGCTTCTGAGACCCACGGGTGCACGTCGGTCGTGACCGTCTCACCTTGCTGGCGCGCTGCGGCGGCACGCTCACCGTCGGCCAATGTCAACGAGCGTTCGACGGCCCATTACGGCCAGGCTGTTCTCGGTTGGCTTCGAGCACCCGCTGGTACGTCCCCTCGATATGGCCCTGGACTATCTTAACCGCCTGAGCTCGTTTGCGCCTTTTGAGCACCTCGAGGAACTCGAGATGGTCTTCGAGCCAGGTCTCAGAAAAGTCATGGCGCAGGGCTCCCCGGTGGACCAGGTAGAGAAAAATCTGCGACCGAAGGGACCGCCAAGCTTGGTAGAGCCGGCGGTGGTGGGCCGCCTGGAAGAGGGCGTCGTGGAAGGCAACGTCGATACCGGCTACCGCCGGACGCGTAAGGGGCCGAGGCAGCTTGTCAAACTGTTGCAGCACCGAAGCCATCCGTTGGAAGTCCTCCTCTGTGGCGTTGACGCAGAGCCACTCGGCGGCCAGGGACTCGAGCGCTGTGCGCAAGCTGTAGATCTCGTGGACCTCATCGAGGCCGAGGTGCGCCACGGTAGCTCCCCGGTGGCGCTCGAGGATCACCAGGCCTTCCTGGGACAGCAGGACCAACGCTTCGCGCACAGGCCCGCGGCTTACGTTCATGTTCGAGGCGAGCTCCTCCTCCACCAGTCTGTGCCCGAGGTCAATGCGGCCAGAAAAGATCGCCTCTCGGATCCCGTCAGCGACATCGTCTGCGAGCACACGCCGGCGCGCGGGACCAATCGCAAGGCCAGCGCTGCTGATATCGGTCACGGTCAGCCTCTCAGGGTGAACAACCATGGTGGAGGGCAACAGTCTACAGGTGGCGGTGGTGCGCGCCCCGTGTCGTTGCCAGGCGTGTTCACGCGGCGCGGCCAGACGTGTTCGCGCGGCGCTACTGGGCGTGTTCACGCGGCGTGTTCACGCGGCGCCGCCAGGCCTGTTCACGCGGCGCGGCAGCGGTTGACCAGGCTGCCAATCGCTTCGATGGAAGACGTCACCGTTTGGCCCGCCTCTAAGAAGACGGGCGGGACCATGCCTTGGCCGACGCCGCCGGGTGTCCCCGTGAAAATGAGGTCGCCCGGGTCGAGGGTGATGATCCGGCTCAGGTAACTCACCAGTTCAACCGGCTTGAACAACAGGTCAGAAGTGCGAGAGTCCTGCCGCACCACTCCGTCGACGGCGCAGCTGATCGCCAAGTCAGGCTCCACGCCTGTGACGTCTGCCGTCGTCAAGTACGGCCCTACAGGGGTCGTCGACTCGCATGTTTTGCCCTGGAGCCACTGTGATGTACGGCCCTGCAGGTCGCGCGCAGAAATGTCATTGCCGACGGTGAACCCTGCGATGGCGGCGGCTGCTTCTTCCGCCTCCGCGTTGCGGACCTCTCGGCCGATGACGACAACGAGCTCGACCTCCCAGTCGACGCGTTGGGAGATGGACGGCAAGACGATCGGGTCGCCGTCGCCGATAAGGGCGCGTGTGTACTTGGCAAAAACCGTTGGGTACTCGGGCACCGTGGCGCCGGTTTCCTCAATATGGCGGAGATAGTTCTGGCCGATACAAAGCACCTTGGGCGGTCGCGGCACCAGGGCCCGCACCGTAACAGCGTCCTTGCGCACCCGAGATGTGGCCGGCGCAGTGCGCGCCGCCTCTACCCCTCCCGGCAGGGTCAGCAAAGCGCCCACGTCTGCGGGCTCGAGCAATTCAAAGTGGTCGTCGCCGACCCGAGCGGCATACGTGCGCTCGCCGTCCCACACCGTTGCCAATTGCACCTAGCCGTCCTCCTTGAGTTGATGAAATGACCCTTGCCTCGCGTTCACCCGAGGAACTCGGGGCCCCAGGCTCCGATCGCGTCCCACAGTTGCGCTGGCGCCAGCATGAGCCCAAAGCTAACCCGCCCAGCGCTTATCGTCAACAATTGACAACCAGCGGGGAGAGGAACAAAATGGTGAGAAGCCGCGGCCGCCCGGTCACCAGGGCTGGACGACCTGACCGGAGGGTGCCCCTGATGAGCCTTACTGCGGACCGAGTTGCGATAGTCACCGGGGCCGGCCGAGGTATCGGTCAGGTAGTTGCGCAGCGCCTCGCCCAGCTCGGCTGGGACGTAGGACTGACAGCACGCTCGGCCGACGAGCTCGAGGTGACTGCTGAGCTTGTTCGTTCGGCCGGGGCTCGAGAACTGACCATGGCAGGCGATGTTTCCAAGCCCGGAGATGTGGAACGTTTCTGCGCCGCCGTCGAACAGGGCCTCGGCCAGCCGAGGTTGCTGGTCAACAATGCCGCGATTGCGGGGGAGTACGGAGGCGTCGTCGGTTCCGACCCAGACCTGTGGTGGCAGGTACAAGAGGTCAATGTCCGTGGCCCGTACCTGATGTGCCGCCGGTTGGCGCCGGCGATGATCGAACACGCGGCTGGATACATAATAAACATCAACAGCCTTGATTGCGCCCGGGCCTCGGCCGGCGGGTCACCGGCCTACAGCGTGTCCAAGACGGCCCTCCGCCGCCTTACCGAGGCTCTTGCCGTCGATCTCGAGGCCACCGGAGTAGTTGTGTTCGACCTCAGCCCGGGCCTCGTGCGCACGGCCATGGGCGGGTCTCGGCCCGACGCAGCCCAGATAGCCCCTGAGGTGTGGATGCCGCCGTCGGCCGCCGCCGACAAGATTGAGGCGTTGGTATCGGGCCGTTACGACGCCCTTTGTGGGCGCTTCCTGCACGCAAAAGACGACCTTGACGCTCTCTTGATAACCGTGCCGGGCGTTGCCGACGCTCGCATGCTGCGGCTCCTGCCCGCCGACAGCACAGACACCCTTTTCGCCTACGGGGCCCTGGCGGGTCACCGGCCGGCGCGCTAGCGCACCGTGGCGGCCACGTTGCAGACCAGGTTGCCCCCGTCCACGGGCAGGGCTACCCCGGTGACCATGGCTGAGGCAGAGGAAAGCAGGAAGCAGACCGGCCCGACCATGTCTTGTGCTGTGACCAGCCGGCCCATGGGTACCCCCCTCAAGAACTTGTGGGCCAGGGTCTCGCCGTCGAGGGAGACCTCTTCCATCCATTTCCGCATGGCTGGGGAGTCGACCTGGGACGGCTGGATGGCGTTGACCCGGATCCCGAAATGGCCCCACTCCAAGGCCAGTTCCTTGGTCAGTGCGAGGACACCGGTCTTGCTGATGCTGTAGACGAAGTTGCCGCGCCCCATGGCAGAGCCGCCAACCGTCGAGCTGGTGTTGACGATCCGGCCTGGGATGTTTTTGGCGATCATCTGGCGCCCAACCGCCTGGGCCATCAAGAAGTAGCCGGTGAGGTTGAGGCGCAGCACCTCCGACCACTCGTCCAGGCCCAGGTCTTCGGGCACGGTGTGGGACCCGGTACCGGCATTGTTGAAGAGCATCTCGACCGAACCAAACCTGTCGCATACTCCGTCGACCACCGCCTTCACTGCGGCCGGCTCCCGGACGTCGGCGACCGCGGTCATGACCCGGTCGGCGGGCAGCTCGGCGGCCAACAGCCCCAGCGCGTCCTCATTGATATCGACCAGGGCCACGCGGGCCCCGCTGGCGACAAGGCCTCGGCAGACCGCCGAACCTATTCCCCCTGCCGCCCCGGTGACGATGGCGGTCTCGTTGTTGAACTGGAAATCGATCATCCTGTCCTCGCGCTTCTCCTAGTAAGTCAGGCTCTGTTGGCTAGTACGTCAGGCCCGGTTGACCAGCGAGCGTGGTCTCTTCAGCACCTGAAGGAGCCCACATTGTTTACCGTCAACAATATGCAAAAGTCAGGAACTTGGCAATTTAAGGCCCCAGTGCTCGTCATGTTGGGCACGGCCATTAGGTTCCCCTTCGTCCCGGTTGCTCCCCGGTCATCGCCGTACGTCGGGGAGCATACCGCCGGTGGCGTCGAGGCCATGGTGGGGAGTACCTCGGTACGAGCCGGCGCCACTTGCCTCCCTCCCGAGCCCGCGTGCTACGCTGGAACCGAAGTCTCCTGGAAACACCATAGGTTTTCGTGTCCCTATGACGGAACGTCCGCCGCCACACCCCGATCCCGTGGCCGGTGAGCGACGGCCTGTGCGTGGCCTTATGGGTGACCGCGACTTTCGCCGGATGTTCCTGAGCGAAGGTTCGGCAGGCGTCGGTTCGCAAGTCAGCTTGCTCGCCCTGCCGCTCACAGCGATCGTCTTGTTGCACTCCAGCGCGTTCCAAGTGGGCGTACTATCGGCTCTGGGCACGCTGCCCTACCTCTTGATCGGCTTGCCCGTGGGTGCCTGGTTGGAGCAGGGTCGCCGCCGGCCGACCTTGATTTACTCGGCGCTTGGCCGAGGTGCTGTCCTAGTGGCCGTGCCCATCTTGTGGGCGCTGGGGCGCCTGGACGTAGAAGCCCTTTATGTGGTGGCCTTCCTGGTCGGGCTCATGACGACTTTCTATGACATTGCCTGGCAAGCCTACCTACCGTCCCTGGTGGGGACGGCGCGCCTGCACGAGGCCACCGCCCGGCTCTCCCTGTGTGACTCGGGGGCGCAGGTGGTGGGGCCCGGCCTAGCCGGAGCCCTCATCAAAGCATTGTCCGCACCGGTTGCCCTGTTGGTGGACGCGTTGGGCTTTGGTGTCGCCGGGATTTCCGTAGCCCGGATCCGCCGGCCCGAACCCGCGGTGGTCGGAACGGCGGACGGGACCAAGTGGCACGAACAGGTAGCCGAGGGCCTGCGTTTTGTGGCCGGGCACAGCCTGCTGCGCTGGACAGCGGTCTTCACCGGCTGTGTCAACGCAGTGAGCGCCTCATTGAACGTGGTCCTGGTCCTTTTCGAAGCCCGAGTGCTCCACTTCTCGGCCGGCGCCATCGGCGCCATTTTTTTCGCCGGCAACTTCGGTTTTGTGCTTGGCGCCCCGCTTGTTCGAAGGGTGACCGCTCGTGTTGGCATCGGCAAGACGTTGCTGCTGGCCGCCCTCATCGCTGGGTGCGCCCCTGCACTGTTCCCGCTGGCGCGCGCCGGAGCCGCCGCCCCGCTGCTAGTCGCGGGTTGGTTCCTAAGGGCCCTGGCGTCACCGTTTTTCTACGTCAACCAAATCAGCTTGCGGCTGGCCATCACGCCTGCCCGCCTCCTGGCCCGGATGACTGCGACCATGAAGTTCGTTGTCATCGGGGCCATGCCCGTCGGGTCCTTCCTCAGCGGCGCCCTGGCCGGGATCCTTGGGGCCCGCTCGACGTTGTGGTTGATCGCCGGCGTATCCGCCTTGTCCGTAGTCGCAGTGGCGACCACGGAGCTTCGCGAGGTCACCATTGCGCCAGAGGATCTGAGACCGGGTGGCGATTGGGCACCTAAAGACGGTTAGCCCTCCGACCGACGGCCGCCCCCACTTGTCTGCGCAGCTCTATTTGAGAGCGCCGGCCGTGAGGCCCCGGACGATGTGGCGCTGGGCCACGAGGTAAAGCGCGACGGGGATGATGGAAAAGATCAAGCCGGCAGCTAGCAACTGGTACAGCTCGACGACTTCGTTGCCTATGAACGTTGAGATCCCGAGCCCGGCGGTGTACTTGGACCGCACCGTGATGAACGCGGATGCGAACAAGTAGTCGTTCCAGCTCGCGAAGAAGGCGACCACCGCGACTGCCACCAGCCCGGAGCGGGAGAGCGGGATGAGGATTCGCCTCAGCGTCCCCATTTGGCTACACCCGTCGACAAAGCCTGCGTCGACGAGGTCATTGGGCACATTGTCGAAAGAGGACTTGAGGATCCAGCACCCGAGCGGTGTGGAGAAAGCGGCGTACACGATGCCGAGCGCCCAAAGGTTGTTGGTCCAATGCAGGAAGCGGAACCACTCGAGTTCTGGTACGACGATCATCGCCCCGGGCATGAGCTGGGTGAACAGCAACAGGAACCCGAAGGCCCCGCTACCACGGAACCGGAGACGGGACAACAGGTACGCCCCAGGGACGGCGAATGTCACCGTGATTATTACGGTCACCGCCGACACTTGGAACGAGTGCAGGATCCATGACGCCAGCGGTTGGTCTTTGAAGAGCGATGTGATGGCGTCGAACGTGAAACCCTTGAAGAACAGCGACGGGGGATAGCTGAGCGTATCGGCCTCGGGCTGGAAGGTCCCGACCACCATCCAGTAGACCGGGAACAAGACAACTACGGATACGCCAACTATTACCAGGTAGCGAAGGGCCCGCTTCGCCCGCTTGCGGCGGCGAGACCACAAGGCACCGGGGCTGCTGTGGACAATTGCACCGACGGCGGACGTCAATGCGTCCTCCCTCTGGAGCGGCCCCGGCCCGGCACGGCCTGATCGTGGTTCACCCCAGCCCCTCCTGGAGGTAACGGGCCCGGATCACGCGCCGCTCCACCAATACGAAGATGAGAGTGGCAAACACGGCCAGGACCAGGCCGGCGACGCCCATCGCCGCCGCATAGTTGTAGTTGAAGTACTGGAAAGCCGTGTTGTAGATGTAAATGGCGATCGTCGAAGTAGCTTGCCCGGGCCCCCCGCCCGTGGTCAGGTATATGAGCGTGAACTGCTGGAAGGAGAAAATGAAGGCCAACAGGGCCAGCAGTGAGAGCGTGGGGACCAGGGCGGGGAATGTTATCGACCGGAAACGGCGCAGCGCCCCCGCCCCGTCTGCCATGGCCGCCTCGTAGAGGTCGTCCGGGATCGCAGTCAGGCTCGAGAGGATGATCAGGCCGAAGAACGGGAACCCCTTCCACCCCAGCATCGCCACGATCGAGATGAACGCCAGGTTCGACTGGCTAAACCACAAGATGTGGTGGTTCACGCCGAAGAGGACCGAGGCGAAGCGGTTGAGAATGCCGAAGTTGGGGTCGAGCATGACTGTGAAAGTGATGACCGTCGGGATGTCGGGCACCGCCCACGGGATTGCGAGGAGACCACGTACCAACGTCCGACCTTTGAAAGACCAGTTGGTAACCAGTGCCACGCCAAGGCCCAATGTGAGCCAGACCACCACCATCGACAGCGTGAACTCGAAGGTCGTGCGTACCGAGGCCCAGAAGTAGGGGTCGTTCACCATCTTGCTGAAGTTGGCCAGCCCGACCCACTTCGTCGTACCGAAGCTCGTCTGCTGGAAAGAAATGAGAATGCCCTTCACGATCGGGTAGATCACAAAGAGGCCTTCGAATATGAGGATTGGCGCCAGCAGCTTCAAATGCAGCCGGGAGCCACCTCCCGCGCCTTTCTGGGAGGCCGAGGTGAACGAGTTCTGGCGCCGGGGGCGTACGGCCTTACGGGGGGGATCTAGGACGCCCGGGGAAGCGTTGCTAGTTGTCGCCAATTCTTCTCAACCTCGCATGGGAGCTGCTGACGGTCGTTGAGCTGGGCCGCGTTCCGACAGGGGGGGAACGTTCTATCCCCGCCCAATTGGAACTCCTGGGAGGCTACCAGGACGGGGTAGACCGGGGCGCCCAGCCGGGGCCCGTCGACCGTCGCCGGCCAGGGACCTCGGCTATGGAGCCCGTTGCTTGCCTAAAATACGTCTACTACAGGTTCAACTCCGTCTTTGCCTGGGCCTGAGCGGCCTGCAGGGCCTGGGTGACGGTGGACGAGCCCGAGACTGCCTTTTCCAAGTTCTGGCAGATGATGTTCCCCACCTCGGCGTAAGCGTAGGTGAACTGGCCGAGGATCTGGAACTCGCCGACGTACTTGGTTTCCTCGTAGCCCTTAAGCCAGATGGTGTCCAGGTACTTGGCGTACGCAGGGATAATTTCGCCGAAGTTGGTGTAAGGGATGACCGGGTAGCCGTTGGCGACCGTGATGTCGTACAGCGTCTCGGGCGTGAGCACGAACTTGACGAGCTCCATCGACTCTTCGATGTACTTTGACTGGTTGTTGACAATGAAGGGGTGCAACCGCTCGATAGCGTGCTGGCTCGCCCACGGAGGCGCCACACTGCGCATGTGGGGGTAATAAGCCGGCGCCAACTTCTGTAGCGAGCTGAGCCCAGCGGCGACATTGAAGCTGAAGCAGATGCGGTTCTCGTCGAACAACTTGGTGAGGACAGTCTCGGATTCGCCCTTGACCCCCGAAGCATCCAGCAGGCTGAGCCAGAACTCGATACCCTTTATGTTCTCGGGAGAGTCGATCGTGAGGGTTGTCCCCGTCGCCCAGGCGCCTCCGTACGGCAGGCAGAAGTTCTGGAGGGAGTTCCACCAGTCCGAACCGTCTGAGGCCAAGTTCAACAAGTTTGTCCCGAAGTAGCTCGGCGGCTTGGACACGGCGGTGACTGCGTCGAGCCATTCGTCCGGCGTCGTCGGCGGCGCCAGTTTGTGCGCGTTGAGCACGGCCTCGTTGTAGAGTAAGGCGAAGGCTACGTCGATTACCCCAAGCGCGTAAAGTTCGCCATTGCGCACGTATGACTCGTGAGCAGCGTCGGGTACGAGGCCGAGCTCCTTGGCGATGTTGCCGATCGGTACGCCGATGTGGTACTTCTGCACCAGCGTCGAGGCGGCCTCAGGCGTAACCATGATGACGTCAGCCTCGACCTTGCCGGCCTGTGCCTGCTCGACGATGTTCTGGTCAAAGTCGCTGAAGGGCCAGCCTGTCCATACGACGGTGATGTTGGGGTTGGCAATCTCGAAGTCGGAGATCACTTTGATCCATTCGGGGTATTCGTACGGCTCGCCGTACGGTTCCCACGACATCAAGGTAAGGGTCACCGGCGCAAGTTGCGGCCGGAAGTTGATCGTCTTCAGCTTGCTCAAGTAGTCCCGCGGGGCCGCGGCGCCAGCTATGGCGACAGTCCCGGCAGCGACCGCGGCTGCCCCTAGGAAATTGCGCCGGCTGATCGGGTTTTTGCCCGGCGGCGCGCCCTCGTTCTTGTTCGGCGCTTCCCCGGGATTGGTCACCTTGGTTTTGTCCGACATCACACCCCCTGCTTCTCTAGATAACCGAGTGGGCACCCCTGAGCGTGTTGCTCGAAGGTGCTAGCGTGTTTCACACTTGTCGAAGCATTGCACGCCAGTCGTCAACTGTCAACAGCGCCCCCTTCCACCTCCAGCGAGCAACAATTCCAACAGTGCTACTCAGGAGGAAGGCGTCGGGTTGTCCACCCTTTCCTGCGGCACCGAGCGGTAACTCGTCACGGCAACTCGTCCTCGCCGAGGGGTGGAAGGCACCGCGGCGAGGCGACGGTGAGCTCGTCGCAGGGCGAACCGGCCCAGGTCTAAGCCGAGCCCGTCGGCAAGTGTCGTAACCTGGTGGCAGACCGCCTCTTGGGGCCGTCGCGCCATCGGCGCGGTGCCGCTCCAACGTGCGCGCCTCCAGCTCACCAGGCCAAGATTGTCCGCGCCTTGCGGGGACCGCCTCCGATCCTCTGGCCATCTGGGCCGCCGGTTGGCCGAAAGCCCAACCGCCGCTGACCGTGGGCACAGTTCCCCGGGAGGATGCGACAGTCGTGGCGGGGCCGGGCCCTGCGGGATTGTTGACGGTTAGCGATGACAAGGGCCGGGGGGCGGCCGGATCACGCCGGGCTCGGTTTCGCCGCCCACTGATGAGCGCGCGGAGCAAACCGGTGCCCGCGCTCGTGGGGGTGCAGTCGAGGTTGCCATTGTACCTCCAAGGGCCCGCGAAATACTTCAGGCGGGGGCCACGGCCTCAACCAAAACGGTCAAGCGAGGGCCTGCTCACTCTCCAGGTGGTCGCGCCCGGGGTTTACTGAGAGAGCCGTACATGGGCGTCTGGCCGGGACAACAGGCCCGGGAGCAGCTCGACCCCGAGCCCGGGGGCCTCTCGCGGTGCGATGCGACCGCTCCCGATAATCGGCAGCTGCGTGACGATTTCCTTGTACCAGTCGGTGTAGTAGGCGCGCACGGTCTCCTGGATCA
>Ga0302325_10032260_pt1 | contig 10760 bp, 4 predicted proteins | sample Palsa_T0_2_FD_201948 | JGI IMG/M metagenome (GOLD analysis project Ga0302325, IMG submission 201948) | Peat permafrost microbial communities from Stordalen Mire near Abisko, Sweden - Palsa_T0_2 | ecosystem: Environmental > Terrestrial > Soil > Palsa > Peat permafrost | place: Sweden: Abisko... | reverse complement strand
GTTCGGGGTAGCTCCACCAGTTGTGGGCCTCTCCCCTCCGGATCGCGTGCTGATCCGGCAGCCCGAGAGCGGCGATCAGCGCCACGATGACGGCGACGGCCAAGCCGCGGGCGGCCCGGCCCGGCCGGTGCCGCCCGGCCTCCCCCGCCCCCGGCGCGGCGAGCCCGGGCCCTCCGATCCCGCTGATCCCGAGCCCGGCCGCCACCGCCCAGGCGGGCACGGTGAACAGCAGGTAGCGGGCGTACCAGTAGGAATTCGGTCCCTGCGAGGCGCCCCACAGGACCACTATCGGGACCAGCGCCGTGAGCAGGCTGTAGGCGCTCGCCCGGCCGCCCGGCCCGCGCAGGGACACCGCCGCGAGAACCAGCACCGCGACCGCCACCGCGGTGGAGCAGAACAGCTGAGGCCATACTCCGAGTGATCCGTCCTGGCCGGTCAGAGCCGTGATGGCGGGCCGCGCGAGACCCCCGATCTGCGCGGCCGTCTGGCTGCGCCCGGCCATGATCACCGGCAGGTCCAGCGCCACGCCGACCGTGGCGGCCAGGACGAATCCGAGCGCGACCTCCCACCGCCGCCCCACCGACCCCGGGGCCGGGCGCCAGGAAGCGATCGCGACGCACAGCGCGTGCCCGGCCAGCAGGCACAGCCCCAGGACGTTGGACGCTCCGGTGGCGGCGATGGCCAGGGCGTACAGCGCCCACCGCCGCCCGCTGGGCCGCTCCATCGCGCGCAGCAGCAGCAACGTGGCCAGCGCGGCGAAGAACGTCACGAAGGCGTAAGGGCGGGCTTCCTGGCCGTACCGCGACACGCTCGGGATGACGGCGAAGAGCAGGCCGGCCGCCAGTCCCGCGGTGGGACCGCCCAGCCGGCGGGCGGTGACCGCCACGACTCCGGCCGCCGCCGTCATCGCTATCAGCGAAGGAGCACGCAGGGCGGTCGCGGAATCACCGAACAGGTCCATCCAGAAGTGCAGCAGTAAATAATAGGCGCCCAGGACGGCATCGACGTGGTGCAGCATGCCTACCAACTGCGGCACGCTCCGGCCCGCGGCCTGCCAGGTGGCCAGCTCGTCGCGCCACAGTTCCGGGACGCCGATCCCGTGCCAGCCGATAGCGGCGGTGGCCAGCATCGGCCAGACCCAGACCGAGCCGATCACCCGCCGCAGCGTCTCGCTGGAGGCGGCTGACCGGGTTCGGGTGGCCAGCGGTGTCCCGCCCAGATGGCCGCGCCACCGCCCAGGGCGCGTCATCGTATCTGTCATCGGGATCCCATCAGGCGCGTCTCTGCTGGCGGGGCTGGCAGCCCAGATGCTGGCCGAGGACTGGTAGCCCAAATCGCACCTTAGGCTCCATTGGGTGGCATTTTAGCGGGCTATCTCCGGTACGCGAGGCGGCCGTGAGGGGCAGGGGGACAACACAGACCCGGGGCAGCCCCGTTGTTTACCTTCCGTGAGTGCGAAGCTACGATTCGTAGGACACCGCCTACAATCCGTGATGCATGCGCCGGGGGCTGCCAGCAGCGCGAGTGATCGAGCCGGCTGATGGGCCGGACGATAAGACAGACGATCGGGGCATACTAGCCGGGGGTGCCACGACTCTGCCGGAATGGTGACATTCTTGAAGACAAGGCCAGCCAGCGGGTACCAGCAGGACGCAGCGGAAGAAGGATGCAGATGGGGATCCGCGATCTTGTCTACCGGCTCTATGAGCACCGGCTGGAAGCGTCCCTCGCCCCGCACATGATCCCCAGGCATGTCGGCGTGATCCTGGATGGCAACCGGAGGTGGGCCCGTTCGGCCGGCCTGGCCGACGTCGCCGACGGCCATCAGAAGGGCGCCGACCACATCTTCGAGCTGCTCGGCTGGTGCCGTCAGGCCGGGGTCGAGGTGGTCACGCTCTGGCTGCTGGCCACCGACAACCTGGCCCGCCCGCCGGCCGAGGTCGAGGCGCTGCTCCGGATCATCGAGGGCACCGTGCAGGAACTCGTCGCCCAGGGCTGGCACGTCAAGCCGGTCGGCGCGCTGGACCTGCTGCCGGTGGAGACCGCTCAGGTGCTCAAGCACGCGGGGGAGGTCACGGCCGGAACGCCGGGCCTGCTGGTCAACGTGGCGGTCGGCTACGGCGGCCGGCAGGAGATCGCGGACGCGGTCCGCTCGCTGCTGCACGACCACGCCACCAAGGGCACGAGTATCGAGGAACTGGCCGAGCTGCTGGACATCGACCACATCGCCGATCATCTCTACACGGCCGGCCAGCCCGACCCTGACCTGGTCATCAGGACTTCCGGGGAGCAGCGGCTGAGCGGCTTCCTGCTCTGGCAGAGCGCGCACTCGGAGTTTTACTTCTGCGACGCCTACTGGCCTGACTTCCGCCGGGTGGACTTCCTGCGCGCGCTCCGCTCGTACGCGGCGCGGCACCGGAGGTTCGGCTCCTGAGGCTCGGCTCCCGAGGTTCGCCTCCTGAGGCTCCTGGGCCGTGTCCTAAGGCGTGGGTCTTCCGGGAAACGCCCCTTCGCGGGTACCTTCAAGGAGGACGGGTGGTGCCTAGCCGCCCGCCGGGAAGGGCCCTCGACATTCTCGAGCTCCGTGTCTTTGCACGCAGGCGAGACGAGCGAAGGGCCGGGGTACGGCCTTTCGTGGGCCGGTCCCGGTCCTGGAGACACTTTTGTGTCCGACCGCGGCGCCGCCCCCGGCGCCCAGGGGAGAACGAGTGGCCAGTTCTTCTGCCCGCCGCGACCCGCGGCACAGCAGCGCCAGCGCCGACACTGACCGTGATGGCTCCGGGGGCCCAGCCGCCCGGCGCACCTACGTGCTGGACACCAGCGTCCTGCTGGCCGACCCGGCCGCCATCGGCCGGTTCGCCGAGCACCGCGTTGTCCTGCCGATCGTCGTGATCACCGAGCTCGAGGCCAAGCGCAACCATCCTGAGCTGGGGTTCTTTGCCCGGCAGGCGCTCCGGTACCTGGATGATCTGCGGATCGAGTACGGCCGGCTCGATGCGGAACTGCCGGTGGGTGAGGCGGGTGGCACGGTCCGGGTCGAGCTGAATCACGCCGACCCGCAGGTGCTGCCGCCCGGATTCCGGCTCGGCGACAACGACACGCGCATCTTGTCGGTCGCGCGCAGCCTGGCGGCCGAGGGTAACGACGTGGTGCTGGTCAGCAAGGACCTGCCGCTGCGGGTGAAGGCCGCGTCCATCGGCCTGACCGCCCAGGAGTACCGGGCGGAGCTGCCGGCCGACTCCGGCTGGACCGGGATGGCCGAACTCGACGTCACCGCCGAGGAGATCGGCGAACTGTACGACACCGGGAAGCTGGACTGCCCGGCGGCCCGCGAGCTCCCCTGCCACACCGGCCTGGTGCTGGCCGCCGGCGGGCACGGCGGGTGCAGCGCGCTCGGCCGGGTACTCCCGGACAAGTCGGTGCGGCTGGTCCGCGGCGATCGTGAGGCCTTCGGCCTGCGCGGCCGGAGCGCCGAGCAGCGGGTCGCGCTGGATCTGCTGCTCGACCCCGAGGTGGGGATCATCTCGCTCGGCGGCCGCGCCGGCACGGGCAAGTCGGCCCTGGCCCTGTGCGCCGGCCTGGAGGCGGTCATGGAACGGCGCCAGCACCGCAAGGTGGTGGTGTTCCGCCCGCTGTACGCGGTGGGCGGCCAGGAGCTCGGGTACCTGCCGGGCTCGGAAGCGGACAAGATGAACCCGTGGGCCCAGGCGGTGTTCGACACGCTGTCCGCGGTGACCAACCAGGACGTGATCGACGACGTCCTGGCCCGCGACATGTTCGAGGTGCTGCCGCTCACTCATATCCGCGGCCGTTCGCTTCATGATTCGTTCGTCATCGTGGACGAGGCACAGTCGCTGGAACGGGGCGTTCTGCTCACTGTTCTTTCCCGGATCGGGTCCGGGTCGCGCGTGGTCCTCACCCATGACATCGCCCAGCGGGACAATCTGCGGGTGGGCAGGCACGATGGCGTGGTCGCGGTCATCGAGAAGCTCAAGGGCCATCCCCTGTTCGCCCACGTGACCCTGGTCCGGTCGGAGCGGTCCCAGATCGCCGCGCTGGTCACCGAAATGCTCGAGGACTCTGGTTTGTAGGGCACCCGGGGGCTGGTAACCCTCCGCCCGGGTCACGGCACCACCGCCGACGCGGTACGGTGACTGCCGACATGAACCATTCTTCCCAGGTTCCCGGCCTCCCGGGGACCGCGCGGCCGGCGATCACCACCCGCACGCCGGTATCTGTCGTCATGCCCGTGCGCAATGAGGAGCGCCACCTCGACGAGGCGGTCCGGCACGTGCTCGGGCAGGAGTACCCCGCCCCGGTTGAGGTCGTGCTGGCCGTGGGCCCGTCGCGGGACCGGACTCTCGCGATAGCCCAACGATTGGCCGCCGAGGACTCCCGCGTCACCGTCGTGCCCAATCCGAGCGGCCGGATCCCGGCCGCGGTCAATGCGGCGATCAAGGCTTCGCGGTACCCGATCATCGCCCGCGTCGACGGGCATGCCCTGGTCCCGGCCGGCTACCTGCAGCAGGCGGTCCGCACCCTGCAGGAGACCGGCGCGGACAACGTGGGCGGCATCATGGCCGCCGAGGGTGGCACGCCGTTCGAGGAGGCGGTGGCCTGGGCCATGACCTCCAAGGCCGGGGTGGGCGGCGCGCGCTTCCACACCGGGGGCCGGGCCGGGCCGGTGGACTCGGTGTACCTGGGCGTGTACCGCCGGGCCGCGATCGAGCAGGTCGGCGGGTACGATGAGGCCTACCAGCGGGCCGAGGACTGGGAGATGAACCACCGGATCCGGCTGTCCGGCGGGCTGATCTGGTTCCAGCCGAAGCTCCGGGTGACCTACCGCCCGCGGGCCAGCGTGGCCGCTCTCGGCGCGCAGTACTTCCACTACGGCCGCTGGCGGCGGGTGGTGGCCCGCCAGCACGCGGGCACGATCAACCTGCGTTACCTGGCGCCGCCCGCCGCGGTGCTGGCGCTCGCCGTGGGCACGCTGGCCGGGCTGGCCGGGATCGCCTTCGGCCCGGGCTGGCTGATCGCGGGGTTCGTCATTCCCGCGGCCTACCTGGCCGGTGTCCTCGGGGTCGCCGCCCTGGCGGCCAGGAGCGCGCCGGCCCGCGTCGTGGCCCGGATTCCCGTGGTGGTGCCAACCATGCACATCACCTGGGGAGTCGGCTTCCTGACCAGTCCGCGCGGCCTGATCCCGGGCCGGGGCCAGAGGCAGTTACCGGCTGAGCCGGCCATCGGCCGGGCCGGCTAGCGCTCCCGGAAGAGCCGGTCGGCCACCCGGCCGGCCGCGTGGCCGTCCTCCAGCGCGCAGTACTTCGCCGCGAACGCCTGGTAGGCCTCGCGGTAGCCGCCCGGCACTCCGCTGGTGTCCCGGAGCGCCTCGATGACGTCGGCGGAGGTCGCCAGGAGGGGGCCCGGCGCTTCGGCCTCGAAGTCGAAGTAGAAACCGCGCACACTGTCCCGGTAGCTCTCCAGGTCGTAGGTAAAGAAGAGCATCGGCCGGCCGGTCCCGGCGAAGTCGAACATGACCGAGGAGTAGTCGGTGATCAGCACGTCGCTGATCAGGTAGAGATCGGTGATATCGGGGTAGCGGGTGACGTCGACCACGAACCCGCCCGCCCGGTCGAGCGGATCGCGGCGGGCCTTGGTGTGCAGCCGCAGCAGCAGGACGTGGTCGCCGCCGAGAGCGTCGGCCGCGGCGCCGGTGTCGAGCCGGAGGTCGAACTGGTAGCGCCCCTCCTGTACGGCGGCATCGTCTCGCCAGGTGGGCGCGTACAGCACGACCCGCTTACCGTCGGGCAGGCCGAGCCGCTGCCGGACGGCGGCGGCGCGCTGCTCGCGATCAGGCGCGTGCAGCGAATCGTTGCGGGGGTAGCCGCTTTCCATGATCTCGCCGTCGTAGCCGAACGCGCGGCGGAAGACCGGGGTGCTGAACTCATTCGCGGACAGCAGCAGATCCCAGTGGCTGACATCCTGGCGGAGCAGGTCGCTGTAGATCGGGCCGCTGGTGAACTGCGGCCGGGCGATATCGAGGCCGATGCGCTTCAGCGGGGTGCCGTGCCAGGTCTGCAAGCACGTCTGACCGCGGCGGCTCTGGAACCACGGCGGCAGCATGTCGTTGAAGACCACATAACGCGCCTGGGCCAGCACCTCATAGTGTTCCCGGCTCTGAGCGACCACCACCCGGTCGCGGCCGGGCTGGTCACTGTCCGGGACGGTGAACGCGCCGTCATGGGTGATCCACGCGCAGTCAAGGTCCGGATACCTGCGGCGCACCTCTTCGTAGATGGCGCGCGGGTTGCATGAGTAGTGCTGGCCGCCGAAACTGTCGAAGACGGCCAGGTCGCGCACCGGCCGCCGGATCGCCTCCGGATAGTGCCCGGTGCGCAGCCGGCGCTGCGCGTGGCGGCCCCGCTCGCCGGGCGCGAGCGCGACGCGCACGCTCAACCGCAGCGCGTCGGTCCGGTAGGGCTGAGCCTCCACCTCGTGCCGGCCGGCCGTGTGGTAGCCGGGCAGGCCCGGCAGCAGCCTCCGGGCCACCGCGACGGCGACCTCGCCGCGGCCGGCGGGCGCCAGCAGCTGCCAGTTGCCGCTGGCCAGCGGCAGCGGGCCAGCCAGGCCGGGCATGGCGCCAGGGCTGAGTTCCGTGGCGAACGCATTCCCGTTCCAGGACAGCGGGAGCGCATGCTGCTGGCCCGACCGGGTGTGCCGCAGCACGAGCTCATCCGGCCTGCGGCCCGGATCGGCGTAGTCCCCGCGCAGGATCAGTCGCTGCGGGCCTGTCCCGTCCAGGCTGGTTCCCTCGAGGGCGCCCCCGCCCAGGCGGGTCCCGTCCAGGCTGGCCCTCTCGAGGCCAGCCCCGTCGAGGCTGGCCCAGTCCAGGCTCGTCCAGTCCAGGCTGGTCCAGTCCAGATGGGTGATCACCGGGCGGGCCGTCCGCTCTAGCAGGGACAGGTAACCGAAGTGGGTGACGACGGCGGTGACCTCGCGTCCGTCGCGGGAAAGCCGCGCGCCGGCCGTCGCGGGCGCGCTGGCCAGCCGGGTCACCGGGGCCGCGCCGCCCGGGTTGATGGAGACGTTCCAGGTGAACTCGGTGCTGGCCCGGGTGGCCTGAGCGATCGGGTCGGCCGTGTCCGCGGGGCGGATCAGCGCGTCCACCGGTATCCGGGCCCGGAACGCGGTCCGGTCGCCATGGCCGTCCGTCCCGGCCAGCGCGGGGCGGGCCAGCGCGGGGCGGCTGGTCTCGGGGCGGCCGGCCTCGGGGCGGGCCGGAGATGTGGCCGCCGCGAGTTCCTCGACGGGAACCCTGACCGGCTTGGCGCCCCCCTGCTGCGGCGAGAGCACCAGCGTGGCGCCGCCGGTCAGCGGCCCGCTGGTCCAGCCCTCGATCTCGAAATGGCCGTCGCGGGGGTGGCATCCGGTCACGAACGCGGCCACCCGGCGGCCCTGGATGACGAACCGGCCGTCGTGCTCGGGCGCGGGCTGGACCCACACGCTGTCGGTGACCCACCGGCCCTCCGGCCATTGCGCGGAACCGGCCCGCACGCTGTTGACCGGGCCCTTCCGGCGCAGGCCGCGCCCGGTCACCTGGAGCATCAGCTCCCAGTTCGCGGCGCGCCACACCCCGGGCAGCGTGGCCAGCCGCTGTGGCTCGATCTCCACCGCGAAGCCCGACCAGTCGTAGCTGACCGCGCCCTGCTGGGAGAGGGCGGTGACGTCCGGGCGGAAGATGCGCTCCACCGGCAGCCGGATGGTCCGGCGGGCCCGGGTGTGCCGCAGCATGGCCCGGATGGTGCACTCGTCCCGGGTCGCCGAGCTGAGCTGGCGGATGTACGCGTGGCCCTCGACGCGCAGCCTGCCCTCGTGCCAGGTGACCGTGTCCAGGCCGGCGTGGAGGGTCATCTCGCTGGTGACGTCGTAGACCCGGTCGGGGATGCCGAGCGCCGGGTCGCGGAAGAACGGATAGGCGGCGCACCACCGCGACCGGCGGTCGCCGCGGGGCAGCACCGGGGTGTCGGCCAGGTCGCCGCGCCGCGCGTAGCCGAGCACGTCGCGCAGTTCCGCTAGCATTCCGTGGCTGAGCAGGTGGTAGTGCAGCCGCCGGATGGCGGGCACGTCCCGGTAGGCGGAGTCCTCCACGTGCCGCAGGTAGCCGCCGGCGAGTTCGCCGATGCGGGCCCGCCCGGCCTCGTCGGCCAGCTCGAAGGCGGCGACCAGCCTGGTGAGGTCGCCGTTCAGCACAGACCGGTCGTAGGCCGGCTTCAAGGCCGGGGCACTGGCCTGCAGGAACGAAGCCACGCTGGCCGCGCTGGCCATCCGCTGCCCGAGGTCGGCCAGCCCGCCGCCCGGCGGCCCGGCCGGCCGGTCGCCGGGATCCGCCCGCCGGTAGTACACCAGCTCCCGGACGACGTCCACGGACGACGCGAGCACATGGGCGCGGATCATGACGTCCCCGGCCGCGTCGGCCGGGCCGGGGAACGCCAGCCCTCGGGAGTCCCAGAACGACCGCCGGCAGACCTTGTTGCCGCACGCCTGGTCCTGCAGCAGGGCGGGGCGCTGTGACACATGGGTGCGCGGCAGCGTCTTGCGGAACAGATCCTCGGGCGGTCCGGGCGCGCTGCTGGCCGCGTGGGCGGCCCCGGGGGCGGTCCGGGTTCCGTCTGCGCCGAGCCGCGCCGTCGCGCCCGAGGCCATGTCCGAGCCCGTCTCGTCCAGCGAGCGGATGAGCAGCTCGTAGCCGCGCGGCGTGACCAGGCCGTCGCTGTCAGGGAAGGCCAGGTACTGGCCGGTGGCGTGGGTGACCCCGGTGTTCCGGGCGGGACCAGGGCCGGCCCCCTGCTCTTGCTGCTGGATCAGGTGGAACCGCGGGTCGCGGGCCGCGTAATTCTTCGCGATGACGGTGCTTCCGTCGGTGGACCCATCGTCGACCATGATGACTTCGAGGTCACTGAAGGTCTGCCGGGCCATCGACTCGAGCAGCCTTCCGAGGTGGCCTTCCGCGTTGCGGAACGGCACCACGACGCTGAGCCTCGGCACGGGGCAGGCACCTCCAGGACTCGTGACGTGGCCTCTCAGGTCCCTTTACGCCTAGAGACGTAGGCATAGAGACACGGACCGTACCAAACCGACGGGGCCTAAAGCGTCACAAGAGGAAATTTTGCGACTGTTTGGCTGGACGCCTGCTTAACGGGCCGCAACGGGCGGGCATCGACGAGTGTCCGCGCCGCGCGCGGGCACCCGAGGTTCAAGACCCGTCGCCGAGGACCTGGCCGTGACCGGCAGCGTCCTGCTCGGCCCGGTCGCCCACGGAGTCGCGCCGACGGCGGGCGAAGAAGAGCGGCACCAGCATGATCCCGATGATGATCGGGCTGACCATGTACCGGTAGAGCTGGGCCGGGACGTCGGCCAGTACCCCCAGCTGCTGGCCGATCAGGATCGCCCCGAGGGACAGGACCGCCCAGTTCCTGCGCGCCCGGCTGTAGGCGAAGAGCACGATATAGGACAGGTAACACCAGAACGCGCCGCGCCAGAGCAGCCACTGGAACTGCGCCGTCAGACTGGCGTTCCACAGGAAGTTGGCGGCGGCGTTCAGTTTCCATGAGAGCGGAGCGGTGCGCAGGGCCGGGCGGTACGGGTTGCCGCGCACCTGCGAGGCCAGCAGGAACAGGTTGGCCGGGACCTTGTCCACCGGCACCAGCGTCTCCCCGTTGTGACCTCCGCTGGCGAAGATGCTCCAGGCGATCGAACCCCGGCAGATGCGGGCGCCCAGGATCAGGTTCGGCGACCGCTTGAGGACCTGCAGCCACAACGAGACGAGCTGGCTGCTCAGGCGGGCGGCGCGGGGAGTGAATCCCGGGATCGTGGTGGTGGGGTCGGAGTCGTAGCAGTCGGCGCTCTTGCGCCACGCTGACAGGGGGGCCACCCGGGCCATCAGCCGCGTGTCGGCGGCGGAGAAGCTCGACGGCTGCTCGGCGTAGGCGACGGCGATGTCCGCGTAGGCCGGGCCGAACGAGAGCGACGAGTTCGGCTTCTGGATGCCCGCGGCGGGGTAGACGACCAGGTTCAGGAACAGGGCCAGGAAAATGCCGGCCACCGCCACGGCCGCCACCCGCCACCGCACGCCGGCGAGCAGTGCCACCAGGACGGCAGCGGTGAGGGCGACGATGATGAAACCGTTGAGCCGGAAAAGCATCAGGCCGAGCAATTCCAGTCCCAGCGCGCCGATCAGCCCGTTCACCCGGCGGTCGCGGCGCCAGCCGGGGACCCCCCGCAGTGAGATGAGGTGGGCGAGCGTCGGGACCATCAGGAAGGCGCAGATGGTGAACGGAACGTCTTTCCAGATGAAAACGATGAACGCGCCGGTCGGCGGCAGGGCGGCCACGATCACGGCGGCTATCCCGGTCCACCGCCCGCGCACGCCGAGCCGCCGCAGCGCGGCCACGGTGTAGCCGAGCGAGGCGGACATGGCCACGGTCTGCACCAGCGTCAGGGCGGCGAGACCGCCCGTCGTGTGCAGGCTCAGCCACACCATGCTGTCGTAGAGCACGGAATGGTTGTCCACCCATGGCCCGGTCGTCACGTGCAGCAGGTAGATGACGGAGTCGTAGCTCATCAGCCCGGGATAGAACGCGGCCCACCACAGCAGGAAGATCAGCTGGGTGACCGCGTAGACCGCGATCGGTGCCCGCCAGCGGCCTGGTATCCGGCCCAGTATGCGGACCGGCCGGCGCGCCGCGGCGCCCGTGGACCGGGCC
>Ga0302325_10032259_pt1 | contig 10761 bp, 9 predicted proteins | sample Palsa_T0_2_FD_201948 | JGI IMG/M metagenome (GOLD analysis project Ga0302325, IMG submission 201948) | Peat permafrost microbial communities from Stordalen Mire near Abisko, Sweden - Palsa_T0_2 | ecosystem: Environmental > Terrestrial > Soil > Palsa > Peat permafrost | place: Sweden: Abisko... | reverse complement strand
CACAGGGCGTTGAAGCTCTGCACGAGCCTGCGCGGCGGGTCGACATCGAGGTTCTCCCCCGCGAGGATCGTGCCGCCGCGCGGTTGCGAACCCTCGTAGGAGGAGCCGGGCTTCCAGTCGGAGGTGACGCCCACGCCGAAGTTGTAGCGCCGTCGCAGCTCCTGATCGGTGATCGCCTGCCAGAGGCGCTCGGGGGTGGTCTTTATGTAGATCTCGAACACCTTTTCCATGATTGGCTCCTCGATTCGTTTCTTCAGCCCGCTGAGCGCCTCGGCCCAGGGCTCCGCGTACTTGCTCACCCACCGGTCGTGGACGAGCCTGATGGGCACCGGGTTCAGGAAGTGAAGCTTCTCGCGTCCGCGCCGCCTCGTGGTCACGAGGTCCGCCTGCTCGAGCACCTTCAGGTGCTTCATCACGCCGAAGCGCGTCATCGGCAACCGCCGCTCGAGCGAGCCGAGGCTCTGTCCATCTTCTTCGAACAGCGCGTCGAGAAGGCTCCGGCGCGTCGGGTCTGAGAGTGCCCTGAACACCGCGTCCATGGCGAGATCATATGTGACCTGCTGGTCACCTGTCAACCCTCCTGAGCCGTCTCGTCCGACCATCCGTCCAGAAACGCCGGCGCCTCGACAGATGCCTCGGTCGCAGCCCGATCCTCGTGGTGAACGCGTGCGTGGGATCCCGCGAGCAAAAGACGATTGCGTGTCTGCAAGCGAAACCAACAGGCCAGACGCAGGCCCTCCATCAAAAGCGGCACGGCCGTCGAGGGCGCGTGGGGGTGGACTCCGCAGGCGCAGGCCGGTGGGCGAGGGCCGCACGAGCACGTTGGCGGCGCTCACGGCGCTGCTGGTCGCGGTCGGAGTGCTCGCCTCGGTGCTCGGCGCGCGTGCGGTCGCGCGCTCGGACGCCGAGCAGGGGCGGCTGGCGTTCCACCTGACCTCGACCGAGATCGCCTCAAGCCTCTACCTCTCGATCGAGCACGAGGAAGACCTCGTGATCAGCGCGAGCGCCTTCGTCAGGGGCAACCCGAGCGCATCTGCCGCCGACTTCGACAGGTGGGCGGAATCGGTGCGCGCGATCCAGCGCTACCCCGAGCTTCAGAACCTCGGCCTGGTCACGCTCGTGCCGAGCTCCCGCCTGCAGGCGTTCGAAGCGAACATCGCCTCCCATCCGATACGGCCCCTGGGGCCGCATTCGGTGGGCCCTGCGGGAGACTTCATCGTCTTCCCTCCGGGCAACCGCCCCTACTACTGCCTGGCCGTGGCCGGGCTGGCGAGGAGCCGGGCGACGTTCGTTCCTGCGGGCCTTGATTACTGCGCGATCGCCCCCACGCTGATCACCGCTCGCGACTCCGGGCGGACCGGTTACGCGCCATTCTCCGAGGGCAACGCCACAAGCCTTGGAGTCGAGGCGCCCGTCTATCGGGGGGAGTCCGTGCCGTCCACGGTGAACGGCCGCCAGCGGGCGTTCGTGGGCTGGATCGGTGAGCTGCTGGCACCGGAAGTCGTGCTGGCGCGGGCGCTCGCGGGCCACCCGAACATCGCCGTGACATTCCGCTACGACACGCGCCATTCGCACGTGGCGTTCTCGAGCGGGCGCGCGCCCGCCGGCGCGCAACGTGAGACGACGGAGCTCCGCGTCGGGCAGGAAGACGGCCTCGGCAACGCCGACGAAGGCTGGAGCGTGCAGACCTACGGCGCACCGGTTGCGGGCGTGTTCGGCAACTGGAACTCGTTCGCGCTGCTGATCGGCGGCACACTGCTGAGCCTGATGCTCGGCCTGCTCGTGCTGGTCCTCGGGACCGGGCGCAGACGGGCGCTGTCGCTCGTCAAGGAGAAGACCCGCGAGCTCTCCCATCAGGCTCTGCACGACACGCTCACCGGACTGCCCAACCGCGCCCTCGTGCTCGATCGCGCCGAGCAGATGCTCGCGCGGACGGCCCGCCAGCCGGGCATGCTCGCGGGCACGCTGTTCATCGACATCGACGGCTTCAAGCACGTCAACGACAGCCTCGGCCACGCAGCCGGAGATCAGCTGCTGAAGGTCGTCGGCCAGCGGCTGCAGAGCGTGGCACGCGAGCAGGACACGGTAGGCCGTCTCGGCGGAGACGAGTTCGTGATGCTGGTCGAATCGACGGCCGATGAGGCGACGCTCGACCTGCTCGCCGACCGCCTGACCGAGGTCCTGCGCCAGCCCGTCGAATTCGATGACGGCAAGAAGGTCTTCTCGGTCACGGCCAGCGTCGGCGTGGCGATCGGGCAGTACGCGACGCCGGACGCGCTGCTGCGCGACGCGGACCTCGCGCTGTACGCCGCCAAGGCGGAAGGCAAGGACCGCTACGCGCTGTTCGACGCGAGCATGTACGACGGCGTGGAGGGCCGCCTGGACCTCGAGGCGGATCTCACCAGCGCGATCGAGCTGGAGCAGTTCTCCCTGCTCTATCAGCCGATCTTCGACCTCCCGAGCCGAGAGGTGGTCGGCGTCGAGGCACTGATCCGCTGGAACCATCCCACGCGCGGCGTTCTGCTTCCTGAGAACTTCATACCGCTGGCCGAGGACAGCGGGGTGATCGTGCCGATCGGCCTGTGGGTCCTCGATCAGGCATGCCATCAGGCCGTCAGCTGGGCGGCGGAAGGCCTCGGCGTCGGTGTGTCGGTGAACGTATCGGCCTTCCAGCTGCGCCAGCCAGGATTCGCCGACGGGGTGATGCGGGTCCTCGAGCTGACCCACATGGAGCCCTCCTCGCTGACCCTTGAGATCACCGAGACGACGCTGATGGGCAACGTGACCGAGGCGTGCGAGCGCCTCGAGGTGCTGAAGGCGCTCGGCGTGCGCGTCGCGATCGACGACTTCGGCACGGGCTACGCGTCGCTGTCCAACCTGCAGCGCGTGCCCGTCGACATCCTCAAGATCGACCAGAGCTTCGTGGCGGCGCTGAGCGACGGGGGTCAGAGCCGGGAGCTGCTCGCGGCGATCCTGGGCGTGGGGCAGGCGCTGTCTCTGACCGTGGTCGCCGAGGGCGTCGAGGAGCAGAGTCAGCTGACCACGCTCGAAGGCATGGGCTGCGGAAGGGCTCAGGGCTTCCTGATGGGCAGGCCCGGCTCGGCGAAGGACATCGAGCTCCTGCTGGCGCCAGGCGCAACGTCCCGCGCGATCGGTTCACGGGCGCTCTAGCCACGACGCTCGCCCGAGCAGCGACCCGCAAGGCACCGCGCCGGCCGCGTGTGCCACCATCGCCGCTGGACGGCTGACATCCCGCCGAACCGCGAAAAGGAGCACCTCAAATGACCGACGCTTTCGTTCTCGGCGGCGTGCGCACCCCAGTGGGGCGCTACGCCGGCTCGCTGTCGCACCTGCGCGTTGATGACCTCCTCGGTCAGACGATGGTCGCTGCCTGCGAGCGGGTGGGGGTCGCGCTCGACCGCGTCGAGGACATCGCCGCCGGCTGCGTGAATCCGGCGCACGAGGGCATGGGCGACGTGGCGCGCTGGGCGGCGTTGGCGGCAGGCTTCCCGGACTCCGTTCCCGCGATCACGGTCAACCGCTTCTGCGCCTCGTCGCTGTCCGGCGCGATCTCGATCGCCCACGCCGTGCGCAGCGACGAGCTCTCGATCGGGCTCGCCGCGGGAGTCGAGTCGATGTCGCGATCGGGCTGGGCGCTGATGAAGGGCGATGCGCCCTTCAGCCCGCGCGGCCCGGTGTTCATGCTCGACACGATGTGGGCGGGTGCCGGCGGGCCGCCCAACCCCGCGCTGCTGGCCAGGAGCGCGTACGTCGAGATGATCAAGACCGCGCAGAACGTCGCCGACCGCTACGAGCTCACCCGCGAGGAGATCGACGCCTTCGCGCTCCGCTCCCAGCTGAAGGCGGCGGCGGCGCGCGACTCCGGGAGGCTGGCCGCCGAGATCCACCCGGTGGAGATCGCCGCGACCCGCAGGCAGCCCGCCCGAAGCTTCGAGCACGATGAGAGCATCCGCGATACGAGCGCCGAGCAGCTGGCCGCACTTCCGCCGCAGCCGAACACGACCCAGATGACAGCCGGCAACTCCTCGCCGCTGAGCGATGGCGCGAGCGCGGTGCTGATCGCAAGCGGCGCCGCAACCGAGGAGCTGTCTGTGGAGCCACTGGCGCGCATCGTGTCCTCCGCCACCTACGCGCTCGATCCTCAATTCATGGGGATAGCACCGGCGTTCGCGATCGCCACCGCGCTCCGGCGGGCGAGCCTGCCCCCGGCCGAGGTCGATGTGTGGGAGGTGCACGAGGCGTTCTCGGCACAGGCCCTCGGCGTCCTGCGCGAGCTGCCGCGACAGCTCGACGGCTTCGAGATCCCCGACGAGCGCCTGAACCCCAACGGTGGCGCCGTCGCGATCGGCCATCCCTTCGGGTCCTCGGGCACGCGCTACGTCCTCACGCTGGCCACCGAGCTGCATCTGCGCAAGCTCCGCTACGGCGTGCTGGGCGTGTGCGTCGGGTCCGGCCAGGGCGTGGCGCTCGTGCTCGAGAACCCCGCGGCGGCATAGCTTCGATGGCGGGCTGGGATGACGTACGCCGGATCGCGCTCGCGCTGCCCGAATCGAGCGAGCGCAGTTCGCGCGGCCTGGCCTCATGGCGGGTGCGTGAGAAGGGGTTCGTGTGGGAGCGTCCGCTCCGTCCAGCCGACCTGCAGGCGCTCGGCGATGGTGCGCCCACGGGGCCGATCCTGGGGGCGCGGGTTGAGCATCTGGGCGCAAAGGAGGCCCTGCTCGCCGACGACCCCGAGGTGTTCTTCACCACCCCGCACTTCGACGGCTATCCCGCGGTGCTCGTACGCCTGGAGCGGATCACGCTGGAGGAGCTCAACGAGCTGATCGTCGAAGCATGGCTGTGCCGCGCGCCCAAGCGAATCGCCGAGCACTACATCCAGACGCAGCTGAGTCAGCCGCCGGGCGGCTCGGCGAGCACGACGCCGTAGAGCCGTCTGACGCGCAGGCGGACTACCAGCCGCCTGGCCTCGATCATCTGCGTGAAGAACGCCTCCTCGTCAAGCCCGTCGTAGAAGGAGGAGTGGACTTCAAGTAGCTCCCGGCACGCCTCGTCACCCGGCGTGGTCGCAACCTCGGAGATCTGCGCGTCGCACTCCGCCACCGCGAAGGACCAGAAGTGAGGTCCGGCAACATGCAGCGCCGCGTGCGGGTCGCGCTGCAGGATCCGGCCTTTCACCCGAGCGGCCGTGGTGGATACCCGTGCGATCCGCTCCTGCGGATTCCACAGATACAGCACGTTCGTCAGATGCGGGTAGCCGGCGCGCGTGATTGCCGCGAGGATTCCCTGCTGAGTGCCTGCGATCAGCTCGAGCAGCTGCTGTTCGTCAGCCATCGTCGCCTCGCCTGGGGACGGCCCTGAGCATTCTCAGAGCGTACGCGAAGCCCACGGAGCCCACCATCAGACGCTACCCCTCGATCACCGGGCGCACCTCGATCGCCCCGCCCATGCTCGCCGCGGGGATCTGCGCGGCCAACTCGACGGCGGCGTCGAGGTCGTCGGCATCGAAGAACAGATAGCCGCCGATCGCCTCCTTGATCTCGGCGAACGGACCATCGGTTCTCATCGTCGTGCCGTTCGCCACCCGCACCGTGGTGGCCGCCGCGGGCGGGCCCATGCGCACGCCCGGGCTCACGCCGGGGGTCTCGTTGATGGTCTGATACGCGCCGTAGACGGCCCGCTTCTCGGCCTCCGAGAGCGCATCCCACTCCGCCGACGGCGGCGTCGGGGTCGTTCCCTGGTGGATCAGCAGCATGAACTTCATCTATTCCTCCTTGTCGGGATCGTCGCCGATAAGACGAACGGATGGCAAGAAAATCGACCGCTCCGCGGCAAATCCAAGGCCCCACTCACGGGGAAAGGCTCCGGCGGGGCGTACCCTGTGGAGGTATGACCGCTGAGGCCGCAGCCGAACGGTCGCCCGTCGCCCCTCTGTGGGGCGAGCTGCGCTACGGCCGCGAGCTTGCCCGGCTGCTGATCGATGGAGGGCTGCGCCAGCGCGCGCATCCCGATGCCCAGCCGGTGATGCTGATCCCGGGCTTCATGGCGGGCGATGACTCGCTGACAATCCTCAGGCACTGGCTGCGTCGTCGCGGACACCCCGTCTCAAGCAGCGGGATCCGCGCGAACGTCGACTGCGCCGAGCGGGCCGTCAGCCGGCTCGAGGCTCATCTGCGCGACTTCTCATCAGAGGCGGGCGGGCCGGTGCTGCTGATAGGCCAGAGCCGTGGCGGCGCCCTGGCGCGCTCGCTGACCGTGCGCTGTCCGGAGCTCGTGTCCGGGCTCGTGATGCTCGGATCGCCGGTGCGCGATTCGCTCGCGGTCTCTGCGCCGGTGCTGAGCACCGCACGCTGGGTGGCGCGGCTGGGCGACCTCGGGCTCCCCGGGGTGCTCTCGAGCGAGTGCGCCGAGGGCGCCTGCTGCGAGACCTTTCGCGAGGACCTGGTTGCTCCGCTGCCCTCCGGCGTGACCGCGCTCACGGTGTACTCGCGAAGCGACGGCATCGTCGACTGGCGAGCCTGCCTGGACCCGTACGCCGAGCAGGTCGAGGTCAACTCGAGCCACTGCGGCATGTCGGTCCATCCGGACGTCTACCGCGTGCTTGCGCGGGTGCTCGACACCGCCCGGGAGGCCGCATGGAGTGGATGAGCCCGATCGATTCGGCCTTCCTTCACATCGAGAACGACATCACGCCGATGCACATCGGCGGGGTCAGCATCTTCGAGGGCCCGCCGCCGCCGTTCGAGGCCCTGCAGGCGATGGTCGCGGGCAAGCTCGATCAGGTTCCCCGCTACCGCCAGAAGGTCCGCTTCGTACCGCTCGCCATCGGCTCGCCCGCGTGGATCGACGATCCCCACTTCAGCCTCGGCTACCACATGCGCCACACCGCGATCCCCGCTCCGGGTAGCGAGTCCCAGCTGCGCCAGATGGCTGCTCGCGTGTTCTCCCAGCACCTCGACAGGAACAAGCCGCTATGGGAGCTGTGGGCGGTCGAGGGTCTCAAGGGCGACCGCTGGGCGCTGCTCTCGAAGGTCCATCACTGCATGGTCGACGGCGTCGCCGCGACCGACCTGATGTCGGTGATGTTCTCTGACACCACCGCCAGCTCGTCGCGGGAATGGTCGGCAGAGCCTGAGCCCTCCTCGATCGAGGTGCTCGTGCGCACGGCGATCCGGCGGGCGAGTCCGGCCGGGCAGCTCGACACGCTGCAGCATGCCCTTCGCACGCCCTCCGAAACGCTGCGCTCACTTGCCGAGATCGCCCGGGCAACGATCTCCGCTGGGCGCACTCTGCGTCCTGTGGGCGCCTCCTCGCTGACGGGCCCGATCGGCCCGCATCGGCGCTGGAGCTGGGCCGACGCGCGCCTCACCGACGTCAAGGACGTGCGCGTCGCGCTCGGCGGCACGGTCAACGACGTAGTGCTCACGGTCATCACCAACGGATTCCGCGAGCTGCTCGAGTCCCGCGGCGAGGACATCAGCGAGGACCGCGTGATCCGCACGATGGTCCCCGTGTCGGTGCGTAGGCGGGGCGAGAAGGGCGTCTACAACAATCGCGTGTCCGCGGTCTTCGCGGGGCTGCCGGTGGGACTCGTCGATCCGGTCGAGCGCCTGGAGCACATCCGCGCGGAGATGGACGGCGTCAAGCAGTCCAAGCAGGCCGTCGCCGGCGACGTGCTGACGTCACTGTCGGGGTTCGCCCCGCCGCTGCTCTTGGCACTGGGGAGCCGGCTGATGACGGCCTCCCCGCGGCTGAACATGCACACCGCCACGACCAACGTCCCCGGCCCCCAGCAGCCCGTCCAGACGCTGGGTCGCAGGATGCTCGAGTCCTACCCCTTCGTGCCCGTCGTGGGTTCGATCCGCATCGTGGTGGCGATCTTCTCCTACGACGGCGGGCTCTACTTTGGCGTGACCGGCGACTACGACACCGTGCCCGACGTCGACGTCCTCACCTCAGGCATCAAGCACGGCATGGAGGATCTGCTCGCGGTGGTGTCTCCCCTGAAGGCCGCTCCCCGCAACGGAGGCGAGCGCGCCGGCGCGCGGGTCAGAGCGCGCGCGAGCCGCAGAGCGCCGCTGTCGCAGGGCTTCTCCTGACGCAGCCGCAGGCGCGCCGGCGATGCGCCGGCAGGCACGCGCCTGCGTTCCTGTGTCAGGATGGCGCCCCCGCCCCGGAGGGATCGACGCAGTGGAGCAGACACCAGAGCCACAGGTCATTCTGTCGGTGCCCACCGAGGCCGCGATGTTCCTCGTGCTGGCTGTCAACGAGGGAGCCGAGGATGACGTGCGCGACCTGCTCGCAGACGTGAGCGGGCTGATCCGCTCGGTCGGCTTTCGCATCCCCGACGGCGCGCTCGGCTGCGTCGTGGGGCTCGGCTCAGCGCTGTGGGATCGACTCGTTGGCGGCCCGCGCCCGGCCGGGCTGCATCCCCTCGCCGAGGTGAGCGGGTCACGGCACACCGCCCCCTCCACGCCCGGTGACCTGCTGTTCCACATCCGCGCACAGCGCGCCGATCTGTGCTTTGAGCTGGCGCAGAGGCTCGTCGAACGACTGCGCGGGCTCGCGACGGTGCTCGACGAGGTGCATGGCTTCAAATCCTTCGACGAGCGCGACCTGCTGGGGTTCGTCGACGGCACCGAGAATCCGGTCGGCGCCGCCGCGCCGGCCGCCGCTCTGATCGGCGAGGAGGACCCCGACTTCGCGGGCGGCAGCTACGTGCTCGTGCAGCGCTACCTGCACGACCTCGCCGCCTGGGATGCGCTGCCCGTCTCCGAGCAGGAGCGGATCGTCGGGCGCACAAAGCTCAACGACATCGAGCTGCCCGACGACATCAAGCCGGCGAACTCGCACGTGGCGCTGAACACGATCACCGGCGACGACGGTGAGCAGATTCAGATCGTGCGCTACAACATGCCCTTCGGCAGGGTGGGCGACGGCGAGTTCGGCACCTACTTCATCGGCTACGCGCGCGGCCCGGCGGTGCTCGAGCAGATGTTGAGCAACATGTTCGTCGGCAACCCGCCCGGCAACTACGACCGGATCCTCGACTTCTCCACAGCGAAGACCGGCAGCCTGTTCTTCGTGCCCACCGTCGAGTTCCTCGACGATCCACCAAACCCGTCCGACGCTCGCTCCCACGCCGAGCAGCAGCAGCCCGCCGGCGAGACCGGCAACGGTTCGCTGGGGATCGGCAGCCTGAGGTGAGCGCGAGCACCCCAATACAATCGTTGCCGCTCGACCACGACCGCCGCGCGGGCCCGGGAGATCCGATGGCAACCAACCAAGCAGTCCGCCCATGAACCACCTGCTTCGCTCGCTCGCCCCGATCAGCGACGCCGGCTGGCAGCTGCTCGACGAGGAGGCCCGCCAGCGTCTTGAGCCCGCGCTCGGCGCCCGCAAGCTGGTCGACTTCGCCGGCCCGCAGGGCTGGTCGCACTCCGCCACCAACCTGGGTCGCACCAGCCCGCTTGGATCGGCGCCGGGCGAGGGTGTCAGCGGCCTGCAGCGGCGGGTGCTGGCGCTCGTCGAGGCCAGAGCCGACTTCGAGATCTCGCTGGAGGAGCTCCGTGACGCTGACCGTGGCGCCGGCGATGCCGACCTCGACGCGCTGGACCGCGCCGCGCACGACATCGCCGTTGCCGAGAACGTCGCGGTGTTCCACGGCTGGAGCGGTGCGATCGTTGGTGTCACGGAGGCCTCGCCGCATGATCCGATCGCGCTCGCCGAGCCCGTCGAGCAATATCCGGCCGCCGTCGCGGCTGGACTCGAGCGGCTGCTGAACAGCGGGATCGCCGGTCCGTACGCGCTGGCGCTCGGCGCCGAGGAGCACCAGCGGGTGATCGAGACGGCCGAGCACGGAGGCCAGCTCCTGCTCGAGCACCTGCAGCGGATCCTCGATGGTCCGATCATCTGGACCCCCGGGATCCAGGGAGCCGTGCTCATCAGCCAGCGCGGCGGCGACTTCATCTTCGACTCGGGCCAGGACCTCTCGATCGGCTACGACTCCCACGACGGCCGGGTGGTGCGCCTGTATCTGCAGGAGAGCTTCAGCTTCCAGGCGGTCACAGCCGACGCGGCCGTGGCGCTGGTGCGAGAGGGACGACGGCCTGCCCGCCGGCGAGCCGCGCGTTAGCTGAGCAGCTCGATCGTGACAGAGGCGTTCGTATTCGCCCGCGTGCCTCCGATCGGAGTGGCCAGGCCGACCGCAGCGCTCGAGGTGTAGTTCCTGACCGTGAGGACATCGCCGGCAGCGACGCTGATGATCGCCTGTCCGATGTTCTGCTGGGTACCGGCGCCCGAGGCGTAGATCGTGCCGAGCGCCAGGGCTTCGTTCAGGAACAGCGCCATCTGGTTCGGCTCTGTGCCCGACACCGAGAAGCTGACCTCATAGACGCCCGCGTTCAGCAGCGTGATCCCGCCGGTGCCCGGTTCGTGCGTGATGCCGGCGGTCATCACGCCGTTCGTATCGAAGATGACGTCGGCTTCGAGCGGCACGGTCTCGGCGCTGAGGTTGTAGACGTAGGCGTATTGAGTCACACCGTTCGAGCCGGGTGGGCACGGAGCTCCAGCGGGGCCCGTCGACCCGGCCGGCCCAGGAGGACCGTTGGCGCCGGCGACCCCCTGCGAACCGGTCGCCCCGGTGGAGCCCGCGGCGCCGGTCGCGCCCTGGACGCCAGGCGTGCCGGCTGCACCAGTGGCACCGGCCGATCCCGTGTCGCCGGTCATTCCCGTGTCGCCTGT
>Ga0302325_10032258_pt1 | contig 10761 bp, 7 predicted proteins | sample Palsa_T0_2_FD_201948 | JGI IMG/M metagenome (GOLD analysis project Ga0302325, IMG submission 201948) | Peat permafrost microbial communities from Stordalen Mire near Abisko, Sweden - Palsa_T0_2 | ecosystem: Environmental > Terrestrial > Soil > Palsa > Peat permafrost | place: Sweden: Abisko... | reverse complement strand
TAAAAGATTGATATTGAAGTTGTCTAAAGTTCTACTAGCTATGGAAGTTAAGGGTCCTTATATGCATGCAAATCGGAGGCTAACCCTCATACAGAAGTGGTGCGATACACGTGATTTCCAACTGACAAAAATGTCCTCATCTTGAATCGTTTTAGCAGGCCCTAATACGCTGTAATTTCAAGCCCTTGCACGCTATAATTACAGGCCCTCGTACGTTATAAGTATAAACTTATACGCTATAATTGCAAGCTTTCGTGCGCTACATGCCTATGTTCTCGTGCGCTGTAAGTGTAAACTTTTATATATTATAATTATAAGGGGGAGGTGAAAGGGCGGGGGGATATGTTAGTTGGTTGAACAGAGGTCCTGATAAATCATAGATAAAGTGTAGATTGGGTATAAAAGATTGATATTGAAGTTGTCTAAAGTTCTAATGATTGAGGAAGTCGAGGGTCCTCTTATGCATCCAAATAAGAGGCTAATCCCCTTACAGAAATGGTATGATCCATGTGATATTCATCTGACAGGAGAGGCCGGCAGAATTGATGAATTAGGAAGGCTTATTAGGAGCTGTCCGGGTGGTCGAAGTGGACTGCCCGGAAATAGTTCGGTGAGTGGTATAGGCAATAATTGAGCTATAGAAAGTGCGCTATAGTACTTTCGTACGTGCACTGCAGTGAGTGCTGCTACGAGGTGTCACTTGTACTTTACCTTGTTAGAAACAAAATATAAGACAAGCAAATTTGCTTGTCTTAAGCTACTTTGTTCAATCGAGAGCTTATACTTATATTTATAATATACAAGGTCTTATATATATATTACTTATTACCCGAGAGCTCTTATTATTATACTTACTCTCGCTATTATTGCTATATTACCTTATCAGATGTACTTTATAAGGCGTGCGATAATAAGTTTAGAAGGTAATAGTCGGTGCGTCCTCCTAACTTCGCGTCGCTCGTAGTCGGCATAAGCGAGTGTCCCGTTCAAGCGAGTGTCCTAGCGAGATTTCTACAGAACATTAATTTTGTATAGTGCGCCCACCAAAAATAAATGTCACAACGCAATAATATTGGGACAATTTTAAAAGGATACAAAATCTGCATTTCTTTGAATAGAGTCAATAAACCTAGCATAAGACTCTACATTAGAACTATTTATATAATTGGGCAAGGGGGGGCTTAAATCCTTATAATCTAGCACCTCCTCCCTTACTCTTAAGACTATTATAGTAATTACTACGTCGCCGTCGTCGCTATCGCTGTCAATATTACATTTAGCTTGCATTTAAGACCCCATTGCCCCTTCTAATTGTTATATTACTAGTACTAGTATAAGGTAATATGCCTCTATACAAGTTGCCTGTTCGTCCTTGTTTAGTTCCTTGTCTAGCTCACGAATACGCACCAAGTCTTATACTAGGGGGAACTCGTTCCTAGCAATATAACCTGCTAATCGTTAGAGTTTAGCATGCTTATCTTTCTTAGCTTAAATGCCATCATCTTTAAGCTTGCGTTTAGCCTTATTAACAGCTTAGGATAGCCTCTTTTTTGCCTTCCGGAGTCCCTCTTGCTATTCCTTCTCGTCCCTCTCTTTGATTCTTGCCATAAGCACGCTAGCTTCTTCAAATGGCCCTCCCTTATAAATACTCCTTCTCGACTTAGACTTGCATTTAGTCTCTTTTAAGAGTTTTGCTTATAAGGTGCTATACTTAATTGTAATAAGGTGTGCTTTTTAGAGAACCACATCTATAGTCTTTATAGTAGTATAAAAGGTTTAAATAGTACCATTAAAGAACTTTGTAGGGTCTTAATCCCCTAAAAATCGAACAATTGTAAGGGTACTCCATATGTCTAAAGAGCGAATAAGTAAGTGCGCCGGAAGCTCGAGATCTTCGTCTTGATTTATCTCATTAATTATACGTTTCTTTTTGCTATATGCACGCATTTTCTTAATCCCGGCTTTAGCGTTTAGTAGCCACATTCTAGAGTCTTTAAATGCATTAACAATTATATAATACTTTATAGTTTGCTCACAAATAGAAGTCAAGTCGCGGAAGAAGGAAGTAATTATATACTTAAAGTCAAGGCTCCGAATAGCGTTTTAAATTGCTAATAAGCGATAATGTTTCTAAGGCCGAAAGATACCGACATTTAAAGGTTAAAGTGCATGCGTCAAGTAAAAAGGAAAGTAAAAGAGCTTAATATAATTCTTTACCGCCTTTAATTTAAAAGGATTTGTTATATAAGATTCGTGGCCGTCAAGTAGCAAGAGCTTCTATAGTTTATCGGGTCTTGCGTGCGAATATTTAATCAAATAATCTATATATTGCATTGCAATCTCGTTATTAGTATAACTTATAAGAGTTGCCGCTATCCTTTCCTTCCTAATAAGCTTCTTATTAATCCAATTGTCTATAACCTTCTTCCTTAGGGCAATAACAAATGGCGGCAAAGGTTCCCTCCCGTTTGCAATAATCGTCTTAATCATAGTAATAGACTTTCGATTCTTAGGGCTTATTGTATATAACTCTTTAACATTTGCCGGTACAATCACATTCTCTCCTCTAAGGCATCCAACCCGAGCTCCTAATTCGTCTATATTTAATACATTTTTGCCCTTTGTAATCTTATACTCGCAAAGTGTATTATAATACTTTTAAAACCACTATTTGACTTCTTCTTCTATATAAGAGTCGAGTCGGGCATATGCAATTAGCTTTGTCTTAATCGTATAGAGGGATTTATGGCCGTGTAGCTAAGCCGAGAACCAGGCTTTAAAGGGAGGTTCTTTTAGAGGGAATTGTGCTTATAATTATTAGCAAAGTAGTAATATATAAGGTAAAACAAACTTATAGCTCTCAAGTGAGTAATTGCCGCGAATACTATCCCGTAAGTAGCACTAAGGCCTACTTCCTACTATTTATAGCAATACTAGCAAATAGCTTCTTCTTGCGCATTACTCAAGATCTTGTTCATGCTACTATAAGCGTTATATAACCCATCAAAGTTCCTCTCCTTCTATCTCGATCGGAGTACCGATTTGCGTAAAGCCTCTTCTTTGACATGGTATATCCTAGCTACTAAAATAGAACTCAATTCGGGGTTGTCAAGGGCGTCTTTACGCGCGTTATTAAAGGCACAATCGTAGTCTTGCTTAGTAACGTGTGGAAAGTAATAAAAATTAAGTGATTTGGAGGCCTCCATATTAGAGGTTTGCATTAGCGCGTGTAAGATGCAAAAAAGGGTCCTAGTTACAATGCCAAAAAGCGTGTTTTTTGGTGCGATTTTGGCGTTTTTGGCATTCTCGCTAGGACACTCGCTTGAACGGGACACTCGCTTATGCCGACTACAAGCGACGCGAAGTTAGGAGGACGCACCGACTAATAGTCGGTTACCCTTCTACTGCGCCTTCGCTTGTAGTCGGAACAAGCAAGTGTCCCGCACAAGCAAGTGTCCCGCCGAGAATGCCCCGAACCCTAAAAACCCACCAAAAAACACGTCTTTTGGCATTGACTTTAGGACGAAAATTTGCAAGTGACACTCACGTCGCACAACCTCCAATATAAATACAATCGATTTTTCCGATTATTATTACTTCCCTCACATTACTAAGCAAGACTATAATCGCGCCTTTAATATAGCGCGTTTAGAGGTCCTTAAAACCCCCGAATTGCTTCTTGCTGCAACTTCTAAGAAGTATCACGTCAAAGAAGACTCCTTGCGCAAATTAGTACTCCGATTAAAGCAAAAGCAAAGGAATAGCAATGGCTTCTACAATACGTATAGTAGGAATAACAAGATTTTAAGTAATGCACAAGAGGAAGCAATACGCTAATATTGCTATGAGCAGTAAAAAGCTGGCCTTAGTGCTACTCACCAAATAGTATTTGCAGCTATTACTTACTTAAGAGCTATAAGATCTCTCCTACACTTCACTACTTAACTAATTAGTTTAAGCACAATTTCCTCCTTAAGAGCCTCCTTCTAAGAGCTAGTTTACTACATAGATACGCAATCACAAGACCCTTTATACGATTAAAACCAAGCTAATTGCCCATGCAAGACTCGACTTGCATATAAAACAAGAAGTCCGGAATTGGTTCAAAAAATACCACGAATGCCTCCGCGAGTACAAGATTACAAAGGGCAAGAACGTGCTAAATATAGACAAATCAGGGGCTCGAGTTAAGTGTCCTAAAAGAGAGCATGTCATTGTGCCAGCCGAGGTTATAAAATTATATACAACTAGCCCTGAAAATAGGAAGTCTATAACTGTGGTTAAGACAATTATTATAAATAGAAGAAAGCCTTTGCCGCCGTTTATTATTGCTCCTAAGAAGCAAATTATAGACAATTAGATCAATGAGAAGCTTATTAGTAAAGAGAAGATTGCTACTACTCTAACAAGCTATACTAACAATAAGGTTGCTTTATAATATATAGACCATTTGATCAAGCATTCGCGGGCAAGCCCGAATAAACCATAGAAGATCCTATTGCTCGACGGCCATAAGTCTCACAAGACTGACAAATTCCAATTAAAAGCAATTAAGAACCATATTAAGCTCTTTTAGTTTCCTTCGTATTTAACACATGTGCTATAACCTTTAAATGTTAGCATTTTCCGACCCTAAAAGCATTATCACAAGCAAGCTATTCAAAACGCTATTCGCAGTCTTGACTTTAAGTATATAATTACTTCTTTTTTCCGCGACTTAACTAGTATTCGTAAACAAACGATGCAATTCTATACAATTGTCAATGCTTAGAAAGAATCTAAAATGTGGCCTCCAAGTGCTTAGCAAGGAATCAAAAAGATGCGTTTATATTAGAAGAAAAAGCGAACAATTAAGGATATTGTTAAGAAAGAAGAACTTAATCTTCCACCACACCTACCAATTCGCCCTTTAGAGATGTGGAATACCCTTATTAATATACAAACCCTTAGCGATCGAGACCTTATAGCTTTTTTTGAAAGCACTATTAAAAAGTTTTATATAACTATAAAAACAATTAATATTATCATCTAAAAAGCACACCTTACAATAATCGAATATAGTGCTTTATAAGCAAAGCTATTAGAAGACTACAAACGAAAGTCAAAGTCAAGACAAAGTATACAAAAGGGGGGTCCTTCTATAGAAGTAGACGAACTTAAGGCACAGATTTAGGCTCGAGATGAAAAAGAGAGGGCAGAGGCTCTCCGGAAGGCCAAAAAGAAGCTTATTATAGAGGTCAATCGGGCTAAAAACAAGCTTAAAGCAGCAAGCATACAAGCTAAGAAAGACGAACAAGCTAAGCTTTAACGATTAGCATATTATGCTACCAAAAACGAGTTTCCACCGGCAGAGGACTTGCTTCGTATTCGTGAGCCTGACAAGGAACCTACGCAGCTCGAGTTGGCAACTTGTATAAAAGAGCATTACCTTAAACTTGTATTAGCAATATAACAAATTAAGGGTTTAATAGCATCTCAAGCTCTTGTCAATCTTAAGGGTGATAGCAATAGCAATAGCGATAGCGATAGCGATAGCGATAGCGATATTAAAGTAAGGATTACAACAACTATAAGAACAAGGTCTCCTATACCTGATTACAAGGACTCAAGCCCTCCTCCACCTGTTCTAATAGATAGCTCTAATGTAGAATCTGATATAGGGTCAATTGACTCGATTTAGAGGAATGCAGATTTTGTACCCTTTTAAATTTATGTCCCATTTTAAGTGTGTCGTGACATTGATTTTTGGTGTGCGCGCCATACAAAATTAATGTTCCGGGGCATTCTCGGCGGGACACTTGCTTGTGCGGGACACTTGCTTGTTCCGACTATACGCGAAGGCGTAGTAGAAGGATAACCGACTATTATTAAGAGAAGTAGTTAAGCGAACGCCACTGGCTATCAATCCAGGCTGTCCGGAGACAACTCGTGATGCGACTATGTCTAGGCGGTTAGAATTGGTGAAGGAAGTAATAACTGAGCTGGGATTTTTTTGAACTGGACGTAGCAATTGGCATTATGTCAATCTTGTCTCGAGCGTAATCCTCAGCCTACAGGATCATACGTGAGGAAAGACTCCCGTCCAATGAATTGTCCGATAGACATCTTTCGGCAGAGCCCGTAAACTAGCCAGTGTCTCCCCAATAAGGCAGAGCCTTGCCATCACCATACAGCAGGTAATAACGACCCCCCATACGTCGATAATCTGATACTTTAATCCCTTCTGCTTCAGTTCCGGCATCACCCATATCCATACCAAGGACTTCTGTCCCTGAAATCCCATAGCACGAAGCACTTTCTCTCCTACTAGGAAAGTAGGCATGCCAGAGGCCAAGGTTAAGGCAGCAGCCCTCCATAAATATTGCTCTATGCGCGTCGGGAACACAAAGTTCCACCCAAGAATATGTATTGCCGAATGTATTATGGACGGGCCTACCACCAACGTGACTTCCCACCATCTCATATCCGAAATTATGGTAGGCGTAATTGTATCATTCGGGAGCCGTTGCAGCGGCCGCTGTTTCAAATCGAAACGCTGCAACATAGGGCGCCTTTTCCATACTTGTAACGGCTTCTCAATAAAATCCAATGGTGTGTCTGCGAACGGATGTGCAGCCTGAGGTCCAGCTTCTCGTAGAACTGTGGCTATGCTACTAGCACTGGAGTTCAACCGCAGAGTAGTTGCGACGGCGACGTTCTGGGGCTTATGAAACCAGAAGAAATAGGACATTAGCGTGGAAACCACAAACGCGAGGGTGAAGAGTTCGAGTGGACTGATGGGAAGCCCTTCAGTGGTACGAGCAATGGATTGCATGACCATCCAGAAGCTTTGTAACAATGCGAAGCCTTTGGCGAATCGGTCGGCCTTGCTCTTGTCCCAGATTTGTTCTTTTGTGATAGAAGGACAAGGTATGTAGTTTTCTTTAACCAGATAGTAGACGGAGGCCGCTGTAACCGGGAATGCTGGATAGTCCGAAGACTCAAGCCAGAAGCCTCCACTGTCTGCAAAGAAAGCGTGCTCAAGCGTCCACGAGTTGTGACCCAGCTTTTGCATCTCCAAGACCGAGTCCGTCGCACGTCTCCACTGCGCAGCTGAATTCAGGGTTACCAAGTCTGGCGCAAGAATAGCCATGGCTACCCAGCGAAGTTTGCGAGCTAAAACCCTAGCCCTTCCATCGTCTTTGGCTGGTAGGTTGAGATGAATTACTGTCCACACTGAGGTGAAGATCACAAGAAAACAGCTCCAGAGTAGATTGATAGTGCCGCGCTCGTTAGGCTCGTTAGTCCAACCGGCAAGCACTGTTTTGTCCATTTTGCAAAAAGTAGGATTGCGAACTCTGAGTAGATACCGATGGATTGATTGATGGAATAGTCATATAAGTGAGTTATAATGAAATCACAGAAATGATATACGGTGAAATGAGAAGCTACCTATGACGCAAGGCTGCGTGTAACCTCATGTGAATTTACAAGCCTGAAGGCCGAGGCCCATAAGTCTATGCAATTTCGGTTCGACTGCTGCCAGCATTGCACTTTATCCGGCCAGAATAACTGTTTTTCCGGGAGAACACTAAACCCCCCCCTTTGCTTATAAATAAACCCACTGTCGCAAAGCGCAGGCTTGAGGCCCGCTCTGCTCAGCCTAGTTCCAAAGCCTTGTTATTAGTCAAGGAGCCCCTGTATTTAAACCCTTAGCTCTTCTTCCTTAGAACTTCAGACAATATACAATCGATTATTGAAATGCACTCGATCTGGTCTTCAAAAGATGATATAGTTACAAACCCGGCTTGCAATTAAACCCTTTTAATAACAGCGTACAATAGAGTAAGTTAATCGCATACTTTCTTTTTTGTTTCTTACTCTTTTGTTTTATATTTTATCTAGAGTTTCGACTACTTTTCCTATAAGCTTCTTCGAATATAGCAAATGCAAATTACCTTATATCTTTCGCGGGAGTGCTATTTAAAGACTCTTAAATACAGCTAGACTAATACAAATTATTCTAGTTTTATATAGGCTCTCGAGGCATTTAGACTTTAATTAACCTTAATATATTAAATGCAAATTATATTAACAATAAACCATCGAAAAACCTTCTTGTAATTATCGAAATGCTAATATAAAAAGGAATATAAAGATAAGTTGAGTTTAAAGCTCATTTTGTTTAATAGAGTATTGTTATAGTTTTGGCTTATACAAATAGGCCACATGTTCACGCGCACTAGCGTGGGCTAGCAAGGGCGGTAAAATGCGGTAGAATTCTAGTATATATATAAACTAAAATTTTGTAAACAACCTCTTCTTTTTTTAGTTCTAAATGGTTGTAATTAAAACTATTAAAGAGGGAAAAGGCACAAAAATAACATAACAAAACAAAGGGTCAAAAACATGTACAATTTGTGCTCCTAGGTTTGCTTAGACTTGTTTATTGGTAAATCCGGTCGAATATTGAGGGTATAATGGTAGGATACCCATCCGGTGGAATTATATATAGTGTGGCGGGGCGCCAAGGAGACTGTTGAATTCTGTCGATTTTGGAGGTTTTCAGAGGTTCTCTACTAGTGCTACACGTGACTGGAATGGAGGTATAATTGCTGGGTTTTTGTGCTAGACATGCATCACTCCTAATTATCTATACATGTACACACTTCACTTAATAATCGTTTATTCGTCGCTTGTTTTGCGTATTGCTTTTATAATTACACTTGGTTCTTGCATGCTTTAGTCCTTTCTTTTGTTATTACTTTATATTTATATACGCGTTTACTTGTTACTTGCTTAGTATCCGAGAGACGTTCTTGTAAAGCCTTTTCTTCTAGCTAAGGTTCGCCCCTTTATATGTTTTTAGTAAGCGACGCAAGGAGATCGAATGCAGTTAAGGGAAGCTCTTATTAATCGTATAACTTAGGGTTCTTGTAAGGCAAAGCTTAAAGGTCTATAAAGTAAGTTATATATTAAGGTGTCCTTATTCTATTAAGTAGCTAGTTAGCTTATTTTTACTATTACTATTCTAGTTAGTTTATTTTAGCTAGTTAATTCGCTTATATAATCTAATTTCCGAACGATTCCCGCTAATATAGAGCTAAAATAGCTATAAGGCAGCCTATTAGCTTAATTAAGAATAGCTTTAGCTAAGCTTAATTTAAGAGGGATAAAAATGCGATAAGAGGAAGTAGCTAAAACAAAATAGAGGAATTATAAGACAGAGCTATATTAAAGAAGAGTTTTAGCACTTTTAAACGAGCTTATATTATCGATTTGCGTTTTATTTTTAACTGTTTTACTACTAATAGTAAGAAAGCTACTAATTTTAGTTCGAAGTTTAAATTGTAAGAATATTAGATAAAAGTCCCTGTGCAATAAAAGCTATATAGAAGTGCATAAGATATACGAGAAAAACTAAAAACGAGTAAAGTATAAATATAAGATTAGCAAGAATTAGAAATACGAAAAACTAAGAATATATAAACACAAAATAGTTATAAAGCTATAGTATAAATAAAAGGATAATACTATAAAGGGGGTTATAATCCTTTAAAGGGATATAGCAATTAAGAGGAAAAAAAGAGAAAAGAAATTACAAGTATAGCTAAAAGCAAAAAAATAAGAATAAAATAGTATAAGCGATTAAGATAGTAAAAAACGAGCTTTAAAGGACTTATCGAAACGTTTATTACTTATTTTAACTAAAAACATTGCTCGATTAACTTTTAAATTAAGTATAGCAACTGCTAATTCCCTTTATAATTTGCTAGTATAGCGACTTATGCTTTAGTTTATATTTTTAGAAGATGAGCCTACTATTTTAATGCTAAACACGAGTATAATAAAGGATAATAAGTATATATTAGTTCTTAAATTATACTTTCTTTTGCTTAAAGTATAAAGAGCCTTATAATTTAAGGGTAATAATATCTTTACTTTCTTAAAGTAGTATATTAATATATGCGAGGACTATTAAGTCTTTATAACTACAAAAAGAGAGTATATTATCAAATATATTTTACTATTATATAAGGACTAGGTTAAGGCTATACCGGAATACTATGCTAATAGCTTTAACAAGTATAATAAAGCCAAGTTTTACGCGGCTTTAAAGAAGGAATATAAGGAGTATAACTAAGAGACCCTTAAAATTAGTTATAATTTCTTAAATCGAATTATTACTTAGTCTTAAAGAGGGCATATTACTACTAAGACCTTTATTAACTTGTTTTATAAGGTATCGACTAAACTAGTAAAGAGAAAGGAATTAGATAGCAATTACTAGTGCTAAGAGTTTATAAAGGGTCTTCCTTTTTAAGTTAAAGACCGGATCTTTAAGGACTTTAATAATAAGCTTATAGATATATCGACTTATAACTATAGCAAAATGCACAAAATCGCTATGTTTGCATATAAGTATAAAGAGAAGAGACGCAAGTATAACGAGGCTAATAACTTAAAATACTCTTAGCTATACTAAAAACACTTTAATGCAATTATATAAGATATAATACTTGCAACAAATAATAAATACGCCCTTCTTTTACCTTTAATTGTGCTAGCATTAATAGAGGAACCTACTAAAGCTAGTAAAGTGTCGAAGGTTCTTATTCTTAAGATAGTAAAGCTTAAGAAACCGGCTAGTGAAATTAATTAACTAACAAAGGAATTGCAAAAATTATCGATTTTATTTATTACTTAAAAGGATTTGCAAAAGGCTATTAATGCTTCGACTGCCGCTATTACTAACAAGTTTTAATTTATACTTTTTACAAT
>Ga0302325_10032257_pt1 | contig 10761 bp, 6 predicted proteins | sample Palsa_T0_2_FD_201948 | JGI IMG/M metagenome (GOLD analysis project Ga0302325, IMG submission 201948) | Peat permafrost microbial communities from Stordalen Mire near Abisko, Sweden - Palsa_T0_2 | ecosystem: Environmental > Terrestrial > Soil > Palsa > Peat permafrost | place: Sweden: Abisko... | reverse complement strand
GCGCACGACCTCCTGGTCGCAGTCGCGGATGCAATTGTAGTAATAGTTGCGCAGCAGCCGCCAGCGGCGGTCCTCGTCCGGCCACGGGCCGACGAGGACGTCCTGCACCTCCTGGTAGATCTTCTGACCGCGCGGGCGGCCCGGCGCGTCGAACGACTGGCCGCGGGTCGCCGGCAGCGGCACCGCGTCCCACGTGGCCTGGTAGATTTCGTCGGCCGGCGGGCGGGCGATCGGCATCGAATGCGACTTGCCCTGGATCGTCTGGTCCGGCAGGTCGGAATTGACGTACATCACGTCGTGCGGGTTGACGAAGTTGACGGCGAGGTACCACGGCTTGCCGGCCGCGCGCAGCGCCTCGCCCTTGGTGCGCAGCCAGCGGGTCACGAAGGCGGTGGTGGTGTCGTCGTAATTATAGCCGCCGAGCGTGGTGTCGTTGATGTCGCCGACCCCGAAGAAATCCTCGAAGCCGTAGGATTGGATGATCTTGCGGTAGTCCGCGAACGGCGCGTCGATCGCTTCCTTGACCTGATCGAGGTTGTTGCTCAGGTGCCACTTGCCCTGGTAGGCGGCGTGATAGCCGAGCGTCGCCACGCGGTGGCCGATGGTCTTCACGTCCGTCGACATATCGGCCTGCCACAGCGAACCCGCATTGTCGAAGATGCCGGTGTGCTGGATATGCTCGCCGGTATAGATGGTCGAGCGCGCCGGGGAGCAGACGCAGGACGCGGCTTGATGGTTGGCGAAGGTGATGGCGTTCTGCTTGATCCACTCGCGGCCGGGAACCGGCATCGGCCAGCGCTCGAAGAAATGCTCCTGGTCCACCAGGATGAACAGGATGTTGTAGCCGCCGGGCGGGGCCGCGGGGGCGACGACCGGCGCCGCCGGCGGCGCCTGTTGTGCCGCCGCAACGACCTCCGGCCGCATCGTGGCGGCCCCAAACAGGGCGGCACCGCTGGTCATCAGCGCGCGGCGGGAGGGGTTGAGCCCGTCACCGGATGATTTGGTCATCAACTCTCTCCGGATGTGGACCGGTTGGCCCGTGGTTCGCCCCGTCATTGTCGCTCTTTCCGTTTAAAACGGGTTAAACCGGCCGGCAGCCGATCTGCCACGACTTGTCAAATCCGCATGTCGCAACCAGGGTCCGGGCGATTCATTTTTGCGCAAACCAACCCCATGCAAAGTAGAATTCTGCCCGCCGACCCGGTCTCCAAAGGCAGTACGATTTGCATTCAATGCAGTCATTGACTTCAATGCAGTCATTGACTATAGTTCGACATTCAGCAATAGGGAGTCCGATGGCGACGCTGACCATCCGCAATCTCGATGCGGCGGTGAAGGAACGGTTGCGCGTCCGCGCGGCGGAGCATGGGCACTCCATCGAGGCCGAAGCCCGGCGGATATTGCAGTCCGCGCTCGGAGAAGGCCGCCGCCCGCCAGAACGCAATCTGTATGAGCGCATCCACGCCCGTTTCGCTGCTCTTGGCGGCGTCGATCTCGACCTGCCGCCGCGCGAGCGGGTCCGTGAACCGCCGCGATTCGATTAAGTGTTCGTTCTCGATACGAACATCCTGTCCGCCATGATGCGCCTCCAATTGGAACCGGAGGTGGCGACCTGGATCGCGGCGCAGCCCGCTGAACTGTTGTTCACGACATCGCTCTCCCAGGCGGAGATTTTGTCCGGGCTCGCGATCATGCCCGAAGGTCGCCGCCGCCTCGACCTCGAAGCGGCGGCCCGCGTCATGTTCCTGGAGGATTTCGACGGGCGAGTGTTGCCTTTCGACATGAAAGCCGCCGCGGCCTATGCCGGCATCTACGCCGCCCGTCGCCGCGCAGGCCGACCGACGGCGATGCTCGATCTCATGATTGCGTCGGTCGCGCGATCCCACGGTGCGAGTGTGGTGACGCGCGACACCAGCGGATTTGTGGACTGCGGCCTCATACTCATCAATCCGTGGGAGGTGCCATGAGGCGCCATATCCCTTATGGCGGACAAATCCGATGCATTGGATTTTGCAAAACAATCTCAATCGCGAGCCCGGAATGGAAGAGATCGTTCACGTGCTGGAACGCGCCGGCATTCCATTCAGTGAGCACATGGTCATTCCGTACATTGGTGAAATCGAACCCGACGTCAGCCCCTCGGGCAAAGTTATGGTATTCGGTAGCTACTCGATGCGACACGTTGCGAAACGCAAGGGGTGGAAGCCCGGCTGCTTTGATCTCGGTGAAATCACGATTCGTGACTGCTTGACGCACTGGCAAACGCACATGCTCAATTCAGATGCCGTCTTCGGTTCATTCGGAAGCGTGCGGCCGACCATCGATCCCTTTTTCATCAGGCCGTCAGCCGACTCGAAATATTTCACCGGTGTCGTTATGTCATGCCGCGAGCTCGCCGAATGGCAGAAAAAAGTAGTCGGCCTCGGCGAAGATGACGGGTCGGGCCTGCGGAGCAACACCGACGTTCTGTGGTGCGCGCCGAAGACTGTCCAGCGGGAATATCGGCTGTGGATAATCCGCGGCTTCGTGGCAACAGCCAGCCAATATCGCGTCGGTGATCGCGTCATTTACAGTTCGGTTGTCGATGACGACGCCATAAGATTTGGTGAAGAAATGGCGGCTCTCTGGACGCCCGCCGAAGCATTCGTGCTGGACGTGTGCCTCAGTCAGAACAAATGGAAGATTGTGGAGATTAACGTATTGAATGCCGCCCGCCTCTATGCCGCAAACGCAGGCAGATTGGTTGATGCGCTGGAGGTCGCTTTCGGGTAACGACGCCTGGCTGGACGGATGAATTGTAATTTGGGTGGCAGCCCCATTCGTATTGGCGTTCGACCGCGCGCACAGCAACCTGAAACGGACTCAGTGCGTGGCTTTGCTCCAATTCGCTCGCCGTGCCCGGAATTTCCGCCCTACCCCCGCGCCGCCACCGCATTGCCCACCAACGTCTTGCCGAGCGACCAGATCGCGCCTGGCACCCGGTGCGTCGCCGCGATCACGTCGTCGAAGGCGCTCACGATCCAGTCACAATCCGCCTCGGTGATGACGAGCGGGCACAAGAGCTTGATGGTGTGGCTGGCGTGGCCGGCGACCTGGGTCAGGATCTTGTGCTCGGCGAACAACGGAATGGTGATCAGCTGGCAGAACAGTCCCTTGTTGGCCGACTCCAGCAGGTTCCAGCTCGCCTTGAGCTTGAACGAGGTGGGCGGTCCGAACTCGATGCCGATCATCAGTCCCTTGCCGCGAACCTCGCGCAGGAACTCGTACCGCCCGACCAGGCCGGACAGGCCGACCCGCAGCCGCTCGCCCAGCCGCTCGGCGCGCGAGACGAGGCCTTCGCTCTCGATCACGTCGAGGGTCGCGAGGCCGGCGGCCATGGCGAGGTCGTTCTTGGCGAAGGTCGAACCGTGCACCACCGCGCGGTCCATGCGGTCGAAGATCTTGTCGTAAATGCGCTTGCGCGTGAGCACCGCGCCGACCGGCACGTGGCCGCCCGACAGCGCCTTGGCGATCAGCACCATGTCGGGCTCGACGCCCCAGTGCTCGACGGCGAGGAAGCGTCCGGTGCGGCCCAGTCCGGTCTGGATTTCGTCGGCGACGAACAGCGTGCCGTGGCGGCGGCACAGCGCCGCGGCCTCGCGCAGATAGCCGTCCTCGGGCAGGTTGACGCCCTTGCCCTGGATCGGCTCGACGATGAACGCTGCGGCGGTGCGCGCGGCGAGCGCGCGTTCGAGCGCGGCGAGGTCGTTGAAGGGAACGGCGGTGCAGTCGGGCAAGAGCGGCTCGAAGCCGGAGCGGAACACCGCGTCGCCATTGAGCGACAGGGCGCCGTAGGTCAGGCCGTGGAACGAATGCTCGCAATGGATGATGCCGGAGCGGCGGGTGGCGGCGCGGGCGAACTTGATCGCCGCCTCCACCGCCTCGGTGCCGGAGTTGGCGAAAAAGACCTTGTCGAGATACGGCATGAAGCCGATGAGGCGCTGCGCCAACAGCCCGGCCAGCGGCGATACGTCGAATTGAACGAGGCCGGGCAATTCCGCGTCGAGCACGCTCTCGAGCGCGTCGCGCAGCGCGGGATGATTGCGCCCGATCGCGAACACGCCGTAACCGCTCAGCAGGTCGAGATATTTCGCGCCGTTGCGGTCGAACAGATATTGCCCGGTGCCGCGGCAGAAGCCGACGTCATAGCCCAGCGTCTTGAGCACGCGCACCATCTGCTCGTTGAGATGGCGCGTATGGGTGACGAAGCGATCGGCTTCGTTTTCCGCGTAGAGCTTCGCAACATCTAGGCTCATGGGATGTTACCTGGAAATCCGATGTCTCGGGGCAACACGGATGTCGCACAACATGGTGACGCGCAACATGACGATCCGGCGAACTCCACCACAGACCGGCGCGTCATCTATACAGGGCATCGCGGAGAGACTCCATTGTCGCGCTCGTGGTCATCAACCCCGCGCCGCGCATCATCAGACATCGGCGACCGAGCGGGGCTTGCCCATGAGGGCGGGCTGAAACAGCACCGCCGCCGCGAGCGTGCAGGCGAGCGAGAGGGCCAGCAGCTTGCCCATGCTGGAGGTCCCGGGGTGACTGGAGAACCACAGGCTGCCGAACGCGGTCGCCGTGGTCATCGCGCTGAAGATCACCGCTCGCGTCAGGCTCGATTGCAGCAGCTTGGTGCGCCCCGACCGCCACGCCATCACGAAATAGATCTTGAACGCGACGCCGATGCCGAGCAGGAGCGGCAGCGCGATGATGTTGGCGAAATTGAGCGGCATGCGGATCAGGACGCAGACTTCCAGCGTCACCACGCCGGCGAGCAACAGCGGAACCAGCGTGAGCAGCACGTCGCCGAAACGGCGCAGCGTGATCCACAGCAGGATGGAGATCGACGCCAGCGCCCACCCGCCGGCCTGCAGGAACGCCGTCACGACGGTGCGGCCGGACTCCAGGATTGAGATCGGTCCGCCGGTCGCGGTCGGCTCCAAGGCGAGCACGGCGCGCGCGAAGGCGCGGATGTTTTCGTTGTCGTCGGGGTCGCCGGACGGCGCGACCTCGACACGGACCCTGCCGTCGGTGCCGCGCCAGCTGCGGGTGATCTCCTCGGGGAGGTTGTCGAGGGTGACCGGCATCGCCTTGAGCAGATTTCGCATGTCGTCGAGATCGAGCTTGAGCGGTACCGTGAATGCGGCTTCGGCGCGCCCGCGCCGGGCCGGGTCGGCCATGGCGAGCTTCGTCATCGCCGCGGCGAGCCGCTTCGATGCTTCCGCGCCGGGGCCGCTGCCGTTCTCGGAAGCCCGCGTCAGGTCGCCGGCGCGCAGGTTCAGGGCCGCGACGACTTCCTCGTCGGTCGGCGCGGCGCGCGCCGGAAGCGCCAGCACCGGGTCGAGCGCCTTGGCCGCCTCGGCGATCAGGGCGAGCTTGGCCGGCTGATCGTCGGGGACGAAGGTGTCGAGAGTCCTCACCGTGCCGATCCGCGGCGACGCCTTGAACCGGCCGGCCATCTCGTCGGCCGCCTGCACCGTGGGCGCGAGCACGTTGACGGAATTCGCCCCGGTGGCGGGATCGCGCCGCAGGTCGAGATAGGTCGCAACCGATTCGACGCTGGCGCTGCGGAGATTCATCGGGTTGAAATCGAATCGCAGGAAATAGAGGAGCGGCAAGCCGGCGATCGCGACGCCCAGCGTCGCCGCGATGATCGGGATGCGATGGTTTTCCAGGAAATCGTCGACCGGAGCGAGGGCGGCGATGCCGAGCGCCTCCTGCTCGCCGGGCGGGCGGAGCACGCAGAGCAGCGCCGGCAGCACCGTGATGCTGGTGATGTAGGCGATGAGCATGCCCACGCCGGCGATCTGGCCGAGTTCCGACACCCCGCGATATGCGGTCGGCAAGAAGGACAGGAAACCGGCGGCGACCGCGGCGGCGGCCAGCGTCAGCGGCACCCCGGCCCGGGCCGCCGCCTCCATCAGGGCCTTGCGGAGATCGGGCTCCTTGAAACGCTCCTGGCGATAGCGGACGCTGAACTGAATGCCGAAATCGACGCCCAGGCCGACGAAAAGCACGGCAAAGGCGACCGAGATGAGGTTGAGCGCCCCCACCATCATCAATCCCAGCGCCGCGGTGATCGACAAACCGATGAACAGCGCGATCACCACCGCCACGATGATCCGGAACGATCTCAGCGCCATCCACAGGATCAACAGCACCACCGCGAGGGTGACGAGGCCGTTGGTCGCCGCTCCTTCCCGCACCGTCGCGAATTCTTCGTTCTCGATCGGAACCGGGCCGGTCAGGCGCACCCGTGCCTGGTAGCGCGACGCCAGGTCGAGACCGGCGACCGCGTTCCTGATGGTGTCGGTGGCTTTCTTTCCGGGCTCGAGGGAGTTGAAGTCGAGCACCGGGGTGGCTTCGATGAATTTCCGCAGATCGCCGGGGGTCGGCGGCTTGCCGCTGAGAAGCTCACGCCACGAGAACGCCGCCGGGCGGTCGGCTAGGACGCTCTCGATCGGGGCCGCCGCCATGTTGAAAGCGCGGGCGGTCTGATCGAGGGTCAGTTGGCCGCTGTTGACGCCGGCGAGCGCAAACCCGACCAGTCCGCTCACGCCGCGCAGGCTGGGATCGGTGACGAGCGCCCGCACCAGCGGCGCGGAGCGGGCGAGCGATTTGGTGATGCCGCCGAGCTCTTGCGTCGGCAGGAACAAGAGTCCGTTCTGGGCGAAGAATGGGCTGCCGCCGAGTTGATCCACCGATTTGAACAGCGCCTTGTCGGCGCTCAGCTTGTCCGCCAGTTCGACCCGCGCAACCGTCGCCAGCTCGGACGTCGGCGCATCCACCACCGCGAGGATGTAGCCCCCGTTGCGGTTGGGGAACAGCTTGTCGAATTCAATCTCCCGTTGAGCCCACGGGATGTCTTTGGAGATCAATTTGGTGATGTCGGTGTTGATCGCAAAGTGCTTACCAGTATAGAACACTGCGAATCCGGCGATCAGAAGCGCCAAAGCGATAGTGACGTAAGCAAATTTTGTGCAAAAATCGACAGTCGAGACGATCGCTGCTTTCAACATCTGCTTGAATTCCTGCTGCAACCCGACCGAGCAACCGAGCACGTCGGTTCGACCGACTGATATCCGGGTCCGATGCCGTCAAGACGCTGGCCGGGCGAGGACGTTATACGCACAAATCCGGAAATGCTGGACCTAATTGTGGCGCCACGCATCGTCGCGCCGCGCCCGCCGCGGCACGGCGGCAACGCACCGCCGAAATCGCCTCCAATCGGGACCCTCCCATGCTTGAACCTCTTTTGGCACAGCGCGTTAACGTGTAAGGGAGAGAAACAGTGATCGGTGCCCGTCATTCGTTCAAAGAGGAAGCTTCGGTAGAGTTCCATTGGCTTGCCGGCCATGACGATGACCATCGAATCACGGTAGCTGGTAAGGGGGTGTACCAGCGCGCCTTCTATTTTTCACAGAGCAGGACCAATGAACATACCGTTCTTCAAGGAAGTGAGAATTGGGGCTTACCTCCTCAAACAGAAGCTGCTCGGGCGCAAGCGCTATCCGCTGGTGCTGATGCTGGAACCGCTGTTCCGCTGCAATCTCGCCTGTGTCGGATGCGGCAAGATCGACTATCCGGACCCGATCCTCAATCGCAGGTTGTCGGTCGAGGAGTGCCTGCAGGCGGTCGATGAATGCGGCGCGCCGATGGTGGCGATTCCCGGCGGCGAGCCGCTGATTCACCGCGACATCGGCGAGATCGTCAAAGGCATCGTGGCGCGCCGCAAGTTCGTGTCGCTGTGCACCAATGCCCTGTTGCTGGAGAAGAAGCTCGATCTGTTCGAGCCTTCGCCCTATCTGTTCTTTTCAGTGCATCTGGACGGTCTCAAGGAGCACCACGACAGGTCGGTGTCCCAGGAAGGCGTCTTCGAGCGCGCGTTGAGCGCGATCAAGGCGGCCAAGGCGCGCGGCTTCATCGTCAACGTCAACGCCACCATCTTCGACGGCCATTCGGCCGAAGATGTCGCGGCGTTTCTCGACATGACCGAGAAACTCGATGTCGGGGTGTCGATGTCGCCCGGCTATGCCTATGAGCGCGCGCCCGACCAGGATCATTTCCTCAGCCGCAAGAACACCAAGGAATTGTTCCGCCGCATCTTTGCGCTCGGCCGCGGCAAGCGCTGGAACCTGCTGCATTCCAGCATGTACCTGGATTTTCTCGCCGGCAATCAGTCCTACCACTGCACCCCCTGGGGCATGCCGACACGCAACATCTTCGGCTGGCAGAAGCCATGCTATCTGCTCGGCGAAGGCTACGTGAAGACGTTCCAGGAATTGATGGAAACGACGGATTGGGACGCCTACGGCACCGGCCGCTACGAGAAATGCGCGAATTGCATGGCCCATTGCGGCTATGAGCCGACCGCCGCGGAAGCGAGCTTCGCCAACCCGTTCAAGTCGCTGTGGATCGCCTTCAGGGGCGTGCGCACCGAAGGCCCGATGGCGCCGGAAATCCCGCTCGACCGCCAGCGCCCGGCGCAATACGTCTTCACGCGCCACGTCGATCAGATGCTCGCGAAGATCGGCCGGCCCAGGGTTCGTGCCAAGGAACCGGCGGCCGGAGATTAGCGCCTGGGCTACAAAGCGGTGGGTGTACTGCAACCCGAGATCGCCCTCCTCCTCCGCGACAAGAGATCTTACTACAAAACTAGCAACCGCAAGAGCCTGACGCCCGCTCCGCCTCCCGTTCTCTTCGGATCACCGACACCCCCTTGCCGGCGATTGGCGGGCTGCCTTGGATTTCTTACATGCCCTCTATAGGAGCACACGCGGTTGAACGAAGCTGCCGTCCATCGGAGGATCGGTATGTCGCTCCAACCGCAACAATGGTTCGAGAACCCGAAGGCTCCGCGGTCCGAGGGACCCGGCGTCTACTCTCCTGCCGATGTCAATAGTCAACAGGCGGATTTGGTGCCCGGCTGACCGGGGGCGCCCGGACCACGATTTGGATCCCCCTGGGAATAAAAAATCAGTCAGAAATCACAAAATCACCCCCGCGAAATGAGGGTGCCCGCGGATTTACGACCGAGTGTCCTGGTTGGTCCACCGGTGAGATGCGTGAACGCCATCCGCAGCGTCGATCTGATCAAGGTGCGGGGCGTTTGGAAAGCTCCTGCCTCTTCGATAAAGTCCGGTATCCAGGGACCTGCGACAAGCGGAACATTTTCACTCTGCACCTGGGCTCGGCTACTATTATACTTACGCATAAATACATCGGAGCGTCGCCGGTCGGTCGATAAGCGATGCAGTTGAAACCAGCCAGATTTGCGGATGGTCGTCTCGGCGCTTTCCTTGCCGCCGCTGCCGGGCTACCGCCATCGTCAATAAACCCATGAATAAGAAGTGTCATAGGTATAGATCAAGGTCATGTGGTTGAAGGCCATCGCCGCGGCGTCGATTTGGTCCAGCTGTGGCGAATTTGGCCAGCTCTCCGCTTCCTCAAGAAAATCCTCATGCCATGTGCCGGCGCAGAGAAAAACATTACCACCTTGGACTTGTGCGGCAAATGGCTCAGCGCGGACTTCCTTATCTCCGGTCGGCCGGTAGGCGATGACATTGTAGCCTGCGAGGTTGCGGATCGTTGCTTCGGCACTCTCTTTGCCACCAGAACCGGGTTCTTGCTCGATCACGATCTTGTAGTCGGAATAGAACCGCCCCATGTTGGCGTAATCGGTCTCGACGTACTTCTTGATCATCTTCTCGCGCTCAAGCGCCGACCAATGGCCGCGCGCGACGCGCTCGATCACGAAGGTGCCGTTCTTCATCTTGTGCATCAATACGATGGCGGTAAAGGCGCCGTCGCCGCCTGCGGTGCCGGCCTTGTCGACCGCCAGGATCGATGCGGCAACCTCACGTCGATCAAAGATCGGGATGGTGCGCAACAGCGCGATCGGGAACACATTGCCTCCCTGAAGATATGGCCTTTGTTGATATTCTGCCTCCCAGCTCCCTTGCGTCATCAGCGCTTTGCGCTCCAGCAGGAAGCTGAGCGGCTTGAGCGCAGGGAATAACGCCGCGCCCCTGTTGCGGTATTTCTCGTCTTCTTCAGCGATGGCCCGGAAGATCAACTGGCGCACCGTTGGGTCCTTGGCGATGTAGCGGCCGATCACGTCATCGACGTGCCAGCGTGTGCAGATGATCAGCAGCGCGCTGTCGGCGGCGAAGCGCGGCATGAAATCGTCGGTAAACCAGTGCCACGTCTTGTCGCGCGTCGTCCTGCTGTTGGCTTCGGCGCGGCCCTTCACGAAGTCATCGAGCACGCCCAGGTTTTGCTCCATGCCCGTGATCGGACCGTTGACGGTCGTGTTGCGGAACGAGCCGGGGCCACCGACGTAATCGATCGCCGAGGCGTTGCATTGGAAGCCGGTGCCGGGGCCGCCGATCATGAAATTTGGAAAGATGTGACGAAAACGCTGGCTGGTGAACAGGCGCTGCAAGTTCTGGTTCCGCAGCACGCCGAGTTCGTCCGAATAGCTGGCATAGATGGTTTTCCACCCGGGGTGCTTGCCGGCCACCCAGGCAATGAAATCTTCGGCTGCCCAACTTTTTCCATGCTGCGGCGGCGTCATGATGACCAGCTTGGGGCGATAGCCAAACACGAATGCTTTGTAGAACTTCTGGAGCTCGCGCGTGATCTGACCCACCAGCGGGGACCACAACATGCCGGGCCTGATGGTGCGCCGGAACACAGCAAACGATTCGCGCGCCG
>Ga0302325_10032256_pt1 | contig 10761 bp, 9 predicted proteins | sample Palsa_T0_2_FD_201948 | JGI IMG/M metagenome (GOLD analysis project Ga0302325, IMG submission 201948) | Peat permafrost microbial communities from Stordalen Mire near Abisko, Sweden - Palsa_T0_2 | ecosystem: Environmental > Terrestrial > Soil > Palsa > Peat permafrost | place: Sweden: Abisko... | reverse complement strand
GCGATCGCGTCAGGCCGCGACATCCTGCTTGATATCGACATCCAGGGCGCGCGACAGATTCGCGGCAGCTACCGGCCTGATGCGGTCACGATTTTTGTGCTGCCGCCGAGTTTCGAGGAACTCGAGGAACGTTTGCGAGGGCGCGCGACCGAAGAGGAATCGAAGATTCAGCATCGGCTGCGTACCGCGCGCGACGAGGCGCGAGCCTATCCGGAATACGATTACCTGATCATCAACGACGAGATTTCCAAATCCGTCGAGCGGCTTGAAACGATCGTAAACGCAGAGCGGCTCAAGGTCGGCCGCCTGCGCGGCGAATTCGCGCCGTGGAAGAGTTAGCGCAAAGCAGCGCTCCCGACCAACTCGCCGGGCTTATCGCACGGGTGCAGACCTACAACCCGCAGGCTGACATCGGATTGCTCCGGCGCGCGTACGACTACTCGGCGCGGATGCACGTCAACCAGAAGCGCGAATCGGGCGAGCCCTACGTCACGCATCCGCTCAACGTCGCGATGATCATCGCGCAGCTCAAACTCGACGTGCCGTCGATCGTTACCGGCCTGCTGCACGATGTCGTCGAAGATACGCAAGCGTCGCTGGCAGAGGTGCAGACGGCGTTCGGTCCCGAAGTGGCGCAGCTGGTCGATGGCGTGACCAAGGTCTCGAAGATCACGTTCCAGAGCCGCGAGGAAAAGCAGGCCGAGAATTTCCGCAAGATGATCATTGCGATGGCGAACGACATTCGCGTCGTGCTGATCAAGCTCGCCGACCGCCTGCACAACATGCGCACGCTTGACCATCTTGGTGCCGACCGGCAGCTCGAGATCGCGCGTGAGACGATGGAAATCTACGCGCCGATCGCGCATCGCCTCGGCATTTACTGGCTCAAGTCGGAGCTCGAGGACCTGTCGTTTCGTTATCTGAATCCAAGCGCGTATCAATCGCTGAAGGCGTTCGTCGCCGCCAAGCGGGCAGAGCGCGAGGATTACATCGCCAACGTTATTGAGATCCTCTCGCGGCGCATGTCCGACGGCGGGGTGACGGCCGAAGTCACGGGCCGGCCGAAGCATTTTTTTTCGATTCATTCGAAGATGCAGGAGCTCGGCCTCAGCTTCGAGGAAATCTACGACCTGGTTGCGTTCCGCATCATCGTGGACACGCTGCGCGAGTGCTACGAGGCGCTCGGCGTTGTGCACGCGAACTGGAAGCCGGTGCCCGGCCGCTTCAAGGATTACATCGCGCTGCCCAAGGCCAACATGTACCAGTCGTTGCACACGACGGTGATCGGCCCGCGTGGACAGCGGATGGAAGTGCAAATTCGCACGCGCGAGATGCACAAGGTGGCCGAGGAGGGAATCGCGGCGCACTGGAGTTACAAGGACGGCAATTCGCGCGAGCTCAAGGATACGGAACGGTTCGCGTGGCTGCGGCGGCTGATCGAATGGCAGCAGAATCTCAAGGACCCGCAGGAATTTTTGTCGACGGTCAAGGACGATCTTTTTCCCGAGGAAGTCTTCGTCTTCACGCCCAAGGGCGACGTGTTCGATTTTCCGCTTGGCTCGACGGTGATCGACTTCGCGTACCGAATCCATTCGCAGGTCGGCAATCATCTCGCGGGCGCGCGAGTCAACGGACGCATGGTGCCGCTGCGCTACCGACTTCGATCGGGCGACACGGTTGAAGTGCTCACGTCAGAAAAGCAGGTGCCGGGGAAGGACTGGACCAACTATGCGGCCACCGCGCGCGCGAAATCGCGCATCCGGCAGTGGCTGCGCAATCAACAAGCGGAACGCTCGCGCGACCTCGGAATCTCGCTCATCGATCGCGAACTCGAACCGCTCAAGCTGAGCGTCACGCAACTCAGATCGGGTAAGCGGCTCGACGCAGTGCTGAGCGAGTTCTCGCAGCGGGATGTCGATGGTCTGCTTGCGGCGGTCGGCTACGGAATAATCACGCCGGCGCAACTGCTTGCGAAACTTCTGACACCCGACGAGCTGAAGATCTATCGTCCGGAGAAACCGCCGACTCCGCTCGGCCCCGCGCAGCGCGAACGCGCCGCCAAGGAAGCGCGCAAGTCGGCTAGCGGCGCGGTCGTGGTCTCGGGCGTCGGCGACATGCTGGTGCGGTTCGCGCGATGCTGCAATCCGCTGCCGGGCGAGGCGATCACCGGCTTCATCACGCGCGGCCGCGGCGTTACGGTGCACGTCGCCGGATGCCCGCATGCGCTCAACACTGATCCGCAGCGGCGTGTGCCGGTGGTGTGGAAGGACGGCGAGGAAGCGCCGCGTCCGATTCGGCTGGAGGTGCTATGCGCGGATCAGCCGGGCCTGCTGGCGGCGATGACCAAGGCGATCGCGTCGGCCGGCGTGAATATCTCGACCGCTGAAGTGAAAACTCACGGCGCGGACGGACGTGCGCTGGCGGTGTTTGAGGTCAGCGTGACCAGCGCGCGCCAGTTGAACAACCTGATGAGCTCGATCGGCGCAATCGATGGCGTCATGCGGGTATCCCGTCTCGGCCAGCAGAACGGTAATCGCTATTGATGAAGACTCAGATCCACACCAGGCAAGCGCCGGCCGCGATCGGGCCGTATTCGCAGGCGGTCGAGCAAAACGGGCTGGTGTTCTGCTCGGGACAAATCGCGCTCGATCCGATGTCGGGCAAGCTCGTCGAAGGCGGAATCGAATTCGAGACCCGGCGCGTGCTGCAGAATCTCGGCGAAGTGCTGGCCGCGGCCGGTCTGGATTTCGTTGATATCGTCAAGACCACGATCTTCATGATCGACCTTGCCGAGTTTGAAATCGTGAACCGGGTATACGGGGAGCATTTCGTGCCGCCGTATCCGGTGCGCTCGACGGTGCAGGTCGCGGCGCTCCCGCGCAAGGCACGGATTGAGATCGACGCGATCGCGGCGAAGCGCGACTGAAATCCCAGCTCACCCCGGATTTAGAATCGATAGCGCCGCCGCGTCGAGAAAGTTGCCCGCCGGATCGAGCTTGCGCGCTGAGCGCGTCAAGCGCGCCGCGTTCGCACGCCGCATTGCAGCCGACAACGGTCCATCGATGAGCCGTGACTTGTCGAGATCGATGATGACCACCGTGAATCTCTCGCGCACTTGCGTCACCAGCAGGTTGTTAAGATTCAGGTCAGCGTGAAACAGCCCATTAGTGTGCATCGTATCGATCGCAGCGCGTGCCTGCCCGAGAACGTGCTCGCGAACAGTGGGATCGTCGTCGGTCTTCATGAAATCCCACAACGTCATTCCGCGCACCGCGCGAGTCAGAAAAAAGCCTCGATAGACTGCGGGACCGAGCCATTCGACCATCGCGCCCATCGGCTCCGCAACCGGAATTCCGCGCCTGCGCGCTTCGATGGTCACGGTAAGTTCCGTCAATGGGCGCGGCGTCAACCCCAGGTAAACGTCGCTGAGGATCGATGCGATCATCCCGCCACGACGACCGCGCCGCGCGTACAGTTCGAGCTGGTCGCCGAGGTCCAGCCGAAATGCGCTTCGACGATTTCCCGCGCCAGCTTCAGGCGCGGCCGCGAGCTCGGTAAGCTTGTGCAGAATTTGCGCTGCTTGCGGGGCGGCCTTGCGATGGATGATGAGCTCGCGGCGTCCGAGATTGAACGTCAGGAAGTTGGGGTTGGAACGCCAATTCATCTGCGCAGGCGCCCTCACGCTCTGGTCTCCTCGGTCGTGAGCCACAATGCGAATATCGCCGCCAGCGCGAGCAACGACGATACAAAATGCGCTGAGTAGAAGAGGGCGACGCGGTTCAAATAATTCCCCGTCGCGAGGTTCAGTACCACCGAAAGTCCGAACGGCGCCCACACTGCTGCCGGAGCGCTTCGGGCGGCGTTTCTATCCGTCCCCAATGCGGCGGTGAGCGCCATGTACGGTACAAGCATCGCCGCGTAGTAACTCTTCCACGATATCGGCGCGAACGACGGCATCAGGCAGAACAGGCCGCATAGTGCGAGGCGGCGTGTGAGATTTCCTCGCCCGTCGCTCATCCAGTCCCAGAGCGAGACTGCCGCGACCAGAATTATCTCGAGTCCCATCCCGACGATTGTTGCGATGGTCGAAGTATCGGCCTCGGCCCCGATCCGGAGACTCAGCAGGCGCGCGACCGCGGACACGGCCGACTGATTCGTGAGCATCGTGCGATAGCGATTCGTCATCGATGCGATCGCGATCACGTAGGCGCTGGTTTGATCTACAAGTCCGTGCGGTCCGAAGACTACGATCGGCAGGATGAGCAGCGCGATTCCCGCGATGATCGCCCATCCGAGCGTAACGAAGTGCTTTCGGATCGCGAGATGAAGCGCGGCCAGAAGAGCGAACGGTTTGATTAGAATTGCCGACGCGATCATCATTCCCGCCCATGCGTTACGCGATTCGCCGGCATAAATGATCGCCCAAACGATCAGCGCAAGCGTCGGCAGATTTATCTGGCCGTGGTCGAAGTTGTTGTCGATGAATCGAAACGACAATAGCACCGGCACAACGATCAACTCGGCCGGTAGCTGACGCTCACGGCCAAACAGAATCACACCCGCTCCCAGGATCAATTCGATCAGCGAAAATGCGTTAACCGCAAAGAAAATAAACTGCGCGAGATGACGTGGCAACGCCGCGAGCGGCGCGAACGCGATCGCAAAAATTGGGGCGTAGAGAAAACGATCGGACTCGTCCGGCGGGTAGATCGCGAGATGGTGCAGGACCCGATGTCCCGCGCGGTAATAAACGTTGAAGTCGCCTTGCGCACGGAAGGTCGCCGAGATTCCGAGGCCGACGAGGTAGACGCCGATTGCGAGCCAGGCCAACTGGCGGGCGCGCGCGGCGTCGATTGTCTTCATCGCGGGAAGCACAGGCTGGCCGCGCACCGCGGCGAGATCACGCGATCGGCTTGGCTTCCTCGATCAGCATGATGGGAATGTCGTCGCGCACCGGATACTCCAGTCTGCATGCGCTGCAGACGAGGCCGTCGTGCTTGTCATTGAGGCGCAGGTCACCCTTGCATTTCGGGCACGCCAGGATGTCGAGCAATTCCTGACTCAGAGCCATCGCCGAGATCCTCCAGGCATCTTGGTTGGTCGTCTACGCATCCGCCGCCGTCGTCGTTGCCGCGGTCATCCGTCCCAGTACCAACTCGTCGAGCGCGCGCGCGTCGTCCGCGTCCATCGTCACTTCGAGCCTGAGAGCGTATAGCGAATCGCGCGGGAACGGAAACCGCTCCAGCTTGACCAGGTCCTTCTCGGTCGTGACGACGACTTCAGTGTTGCGCATCGCTTTCACCATAGCCTGCCAGTCAGCGTTGGTGTAGGCGTGATGGTCGGGGTATTCGAAAACGCCGACCAGGTCCGCGTCGAGTTCGCGCAGCATCGCGTAGAACCCGCTCGAATCCGCCAGACCGCTGACCGCCAGCACTCGCCGCCCGCCAAGTCCCAGCGGCGTTTCGCGCCATACACCTTTTTCACTGAGCAGCAGCGCGCGCGGCCGCACCGACGCATGAAGCAGGTTGCCGCGAGTCAATCTCTTCATCTGCCGCGGTCGAATCACCGACGCTCCGGTGCCCGAGGTCATCAGCACGACCGCGTTGGCGCGGCCGACCGCACGGATCGACTCACGCATCGGACCGGCCGGTAGCATCCAGCCATTGCCGAAACCGCGCTCATTGCTGACCAGCACGAGGTCCACATCTCGAGCCAGGCGCACGTGCTGAAAGCCATCGTCAAGGATTACTACGTCGAGCGGTCCAAGCTTGCTGAGCAGCTCGATTCCGTCAAGCCGCCGCAGCGCTACCGCGATCGGTCCGGTGAACGTCTTTGCCATCATCGCAGGTTCGTCGCCCGCCTCCTCCTGGGAGACCTTCAAGCGCCCGCCGTCCGCAACGAGCTTAGCCGGAACTTTCGAGGGTTTGCGCTGATAGCCGCGACTCACGATCCCGACGCGCAGACCGTGGCTCTGCAAGCGCCTGGCAAGAAACAGCGTGAACGGAGTCTTGCCGGTGCCGCCGACGGTCAGATTGCCGACACTGACAGTCAGCACGGGAGCGCGCTCTCTTGCGAACTGCCAATACAAATGACGCGCGCCGACGCCGAGCCGGTAGAATCCCGCCGCCACCGCGAGCCCGACCCACGCCGGAAGCAGTCGCGCGGGAAGATGGCGTCGCCACATTCGCTCGATGCGTGGGCGACTCGGAGTCGGCTCGCTGGAGGGCATCAGTCAGCCGAGACTAATGAGCGCTTCGAGCTGCTTCAAGGCTAATTGCGCGCCGCCCGATCTTTTGCTCACGGATGCGCGCGCGTTGCGGCCAGCCTGCCGTCGCGCCTCGTCGTCGGCGAGCCAGCTCGAGGCTGCGCTGACAATGTCGCGCGCATCCTTGACGATTCGAGCGCTGCCGGAAGAAACCAGCGACGAGACTATCTCCCGCTGGTTCTCGTGATACGGGCCGATCAACACCGGAACCTCGACCAGCGCCGGCTCAGCGGGATTTTGGCCGCCGCGTCCGGGCGCGAGACTACCGCCGACGAATGCGATAGAGCCGCGACGATAGAAGGCGCGCAGCTCGCCCATGGTGTCGAGAATCAAAACGTCCGCGTTGTTTCCCGTGCTCGATGAACTGAGTTCCGACGCCTTGACGTAGGCGAGGGAAGCCTCACGCAGTGCGGTTTCGACCTCCGGCGTGCGATCGAGATGGCGCGGCGCGATCGTCAGCGCGAGCTGCGGAAAGTCCTTGCGCAACTCGCGATAAGCATCGACGATGACAGCCACTTCGCCCGGCGCTGTTGAGCCTGCGATCAAAATTTTTCGCTCGGCTCCAAACGCCAGCAGCTCCGGGCGAATAGGTTGCGCTTTTTCCTCGTTCTCTGCCGCTTCGATTTTCGTATTGCCGGTGACGACGACTTTTGCGCCGAGACTGAACTTCGCGTAGCGCCGCGCGTCATCGTCGCTCTGTGTCAGGATCAAGGTCGCGTGGCCGAGCGCGTCTTCAAACAGGCTGCGCGCGCGCAGGTAACGGCGCATCGATCTCACCGAGATTCTGCCATTGACGACAGCGACTGTTGCGCCTGAGCGCACGGATTCGATGAAGTAGTTTGGCCAGATTTCAGTTTCTGTGATTAGCACCAGGCGCGGGCGCACGCGCTCGAGGAAAAATCGCACCGCGCGCCGGTTGTCGAGCGGCGCGAGCATCCATGCCGACGCGCCGGGGATTCGGCTCAGGGCTGCGTCACGTCCGGCCGTTGTCATCGTGGTGACCACCATGACCGCGCCCGGATGACGTTCCAGCAGGCCGTTGGCGACGGGGCGGATCGCTTCGATCTCGCCGACCGACGAGGCGTGAATCCAGATTCGCGGCGCGCCTTCAGTCTTTGGAAAGTCGCCGTGCCCCATTCGCTCGCGATAGTCGCGCATGGTCGCCGGACGCGCGGCGATCAGCGCGAACGGAAGCGCCGGGTACCACAGCAGGTTGTATAGCGCGCTTAGCATCGGGGATCGTGGATCGGCACGCGTTAAGAGCTAGCTTTTTCAGTTCACGAGGCCGCCGTGGCTGGCCAGGTCTTCGGGCGACATGAATTGCAGGTCGTAGAGTTTTCGGTACTCCTGTCCGCGCGCAAACAATTCGTCGTGGGTGCCGTCTTCGACTATGCGGCCGTGAACTACGACGACGATGCGGTCCGCGCGGCGCACGGTCGAAAGGCGATGCGCGATCACGAGGGTTGTGCGGTTCGCCATCAGATGTTCGAGCGCCTCCTGCACGGAGCGTTCGGCGGCGGAGTCCAGCGACGAGGTTGCTTCGTCGAGGATCAGGATCGGTGCGTCCTTCAGCAACGCGCGTGCGATCGCGATTCGCTGCCGCTCGCCGCCCGAGATGCGCACGCCGAGCTCGCCGACCATCGTGTTGTAGCCGTTCGGCAGCCGCGAGATGAAGTCGTGCGCATTGGCGAGCTTGGCGGCGGCGATCACGCGATCGAGATGCTTGTCGCTGCTGCCGTACGCGATATTGGCGCGAATCGTATCGTCGAACAGAAAAGTGCTCTGCGTCACGAGACCGATTTCGGCGCGCAGCGATTTGAGGCGTAGTTGGCGGACGTCGATACCGTCGACCGTGACGCGGCCCTGCTGCACGTCATAAAAGCGCGGGATCAAATCCGCCATCGTGGATTTGCCGCCGCCGCTCATCCCGACCAGCGCGACCACTTTGCCGGCGCCGATCTCGAGGTCGATATCGTGCAGCACCCATTCGTCGCCGTAGCGGAAACTGACGTGCTCGAAGGCGACGCTGTGCGAGCCGGGCTGCAACTCGACGCCGTTGGGATCGTCGGGAACCTCGCTCGGCTGATCCATCATCTCGAAGACGCGTTCGGCCGCGGCCATCCCCTGCTGGACCGTGTTGTTGGCCTTGCTGAGGCTCTTGAACGGCGGGTAAACGAGAATCATGACGGCGAAGAAGCCGGCGAACTGACCCAGCGTGCGCGTGCCGGCCTGCAGCGAGCCGACCGCCCACCACACGACGGCAACGACGGCGAACGCGCCCAGCGCTTCGATCAGCGGACCGGTGAACGCCTTGATTCGAGCGACGCGCATGAAGATTCGGAACAGGCGCTTGAGCTCGCGATTGAAGCGCGCGCGCTCGTAGTCTTCCATCCCGAACGCCTTGACGACGCGGTTGCCCTGGAATGTTTCAACCAGCAGCGATTGCAAGCCGCTCAGTTGTTTCTGCTGGTTCTTGGTTTCGCGACGAACTTTTTTCGAGAGGCTGGCGATCGGCAACACTACGATCGGAAAGCCGATGAATGCGATGATCGCGAGCCGCCAATCGAGGTAGAAGGCCGTCGCGAGCAGCGCGGTCAGGGACATGCCGTCGCCGACGATGGAAAACACGCCGCTGCTCAGGCTGGAGACGACGAGACCGACGTCGCTGATGACTCGCGAAACCATCACGCCGGTCGGCGTGCGGTTGAAGAAGCCGAGCGACTGGCGTTGCAGGCTCTCGTTCAGATCTCCCCGGATGTCCATCGTCATCTTCTGGGCGATGTAGGCGCTCAGGTAGTCGTCGGAAAAATTGGCGAGCGCGCGCAGCAGAAACAATCCCGCGAGCATCAGCGAATATTCGCGCAGCTTGAAGGCACTGCGCGCATCGAATACGTGAGCGACCCTGAGATTGGAGACCAGGTCGACTACTGACCTTGTGATGAGTGGAACGCCGGCGCTGGCCGCCGACAGCATCGCCATCGCGATACCGAGCAGCAGCACGTACGGGAACAGGTATTTGCGGAGGTGGCCGAGCAGCCGCCACTGCAACGGAGTCAGCAGCTTCACGCGGCCTTCCTTGACGCGATCATCTCGAGCGCGATGGCCGCAACGCGTCCCGCGGCGCCCGGCGAGCCGAGCTTCTCGTGCAACGCCTTCAGCGCCGAGACGGTTTCCGCGCGTATCGTTTCGGTCAGCAACGGCTCGGCCGCGCGCACGAGCTTCTCGGCGGTCACGTCGCGCTGAATCAGTTCCGGCACGATTTGCCGGCCTGCCAGGATATTTGGCATCCCGATAAAATTCACTCCCGTCACCAGCATTCGCCCCAGAATATAGGTAAGCGATGAGACTTTGTAAGCGATGACCTCAGGGCATCCGAGCAACGCCGTCTCCAGCGTGGCGGTGCCCGAAGCGACGAGAGCGAGCTCGCTCGCCGCGACAATATTGTAGGTATCGCTTTCGACAATCCTGATGCCAGACAGGTCGGCGCGGCCCACCTCGGCCAGTTCGGCCGGCGTCAGCGTGGGAGCCAGGGCGAGCGCGATCTGAAGATCGTGATCGCGGGCGATGATCCGTGCGGCTTTGACCATCGGATCGAGCAGGTAGCGGACTTCGGCGCGCCGACTGCCTGGCAGGATCGAGATGATGCGCGAGCGGGGCGGGAACCCGTGGCGCTTGAGCGTTTCGTCGCGGCTTTGGATGGTGGCGATCCGATCGAGCAGGGGATGACCGACAAATGAAACACGATCGCCCGCGCGATGGAACAATTCGGCTTCGAAGGGCAGCACTACTGCGAGCCGGTCGGCGCGATCGACCAGCTTGTCGATGCGGCCGCGGCGCCATGCCCAGACTTGCGGCGTGATGTAGTAGAGGACGGGGACGCGGTTGCGGCGGGCGGTGCCGGAGAGAATCAGGTTGAACTCGGCGTAGTCGATCAGGATCACGAGGTCGGGCTTTTCGCGCCGGATGATGCGGCGGAGCGCGCGAAACGCACCGACGGTGCGGCCGATGGTCGAGGTCAGTTCCGAGAGGCCGAGCCCGTGGATATCTTCAGTTTTCACGATTGCGCGCACGCCGGCGGCGCGCATTTTCTCGCCGGCGATTCCGAACAGGTCGCATGACGGATTGCGGGCGAGAATTTCGCGCGCGAGGTCGCCGCCATGAAGATCGCCCGACGCTTCGCCGGCGACAATCATGATGCGGCTCTTGTGCGCGGTTGCATTCGGGCGAGCGTCGGACGGAGGTGCTTCGGCGTTCAGCTGCATCGAAGCGATTGTGATTGAAAAACCTTACGCGGCAAATAGGTGGGAGCGCGGGGATTGGAGTGGTTGTGAGTCGGCCTGCTGAGGGTTGCTGGTTCTGTTGTGTTGTGCGTGGGACTTCGGCACTGAAGAGAACCAGGAATTTGGACCCTCACCCGCCGCGCGAGGACGCGCGGCGGCCTCTCCCTGACAGGGAGAGGCAAGAACCTAACCCCTAACCCCTTCCCGCGCGGGAAG
>Ga0302325_10032255_pt1 | contig 10761 bp, 11 predicted proteins | sample Palsa_T0_2_FD_201948 | JGI IMG/M metagenome (GOLD analysis project Ga0302325, IMG submission 201948) | Peat permafrost microbial communities from Stordalen Mire near Abisko, Sweden - Palsa_T0_2 | ecosystem: Environmental > Terrestrial > Soil > Palsa > Peat permafrost | place: Sweden: Abisko... | reverse complement strand
GGGGCTCCGGGGCTGGTACTCGACCAACATCCTCGGTAACCGCGACGGCGAGGTGCTGGACGACCCCGACAGCTTCCGCACCAAGGAGGAGTCCAAGCTCGGCGTGCTCGAGCACATCCTGCAGCCGGGCCTCTATCCCCAGCTCTACGGCGACGTCTACCACAAGGTGCGCATCAACTACTACCCGCCGCTCGGTGACAGCAAGGAGGGCTGGGACAACATCGACCTCTTCGGCTGGCTCGGCTATCCGATGCAGATCAAGGTCGACTTCCTGTGCCGTGACTCGATCCTGGCGGCGCCCCTGGTACTCGACCTGGTGCTGTTCACGGACCTGGCCCAGCGAGCGGGCCTCACGGGCGTGCAGGAGTGGCTGTCGTTCTACTTCAAGAGCCCGCAGCACGCTCCCAGCGTCTATCCCGAGCACGACCTGTTCATCCAGCAGACCAAGCTGAAGAACACGCTTCGCTGGCTGATGGGCGAGGAGCAGATCACCCACCTGGGGATGGAGTACTACCAGGACTGAATCGTCAGCTCGTTCCCGCAGATCGCACCCGCTACCTGGCCGTGAGCTGGCCGGCTGCCAGTCCGGTCCCGAGAGCAGTGATCACCTCGGTCAGTGTCTGAAGGCCGGTCTCGCGGATGGCGCTGAGGGTCACGACGCCTTTCTTGCTCACCCGGCCGCGTCCGAGTCTGTCAGCGTAAGCGCAGGCGAACGGAGGCCCGTCGGGCGCTGATGTACAGGCTGATGTAGTTCTTCTGAAGGGTGAGGCCGAGGATGGGCCAGGTGACCGGGACGGCCGAGCCTTTGACGAAGTACTGGAACTAGCCGTAGCGCAGGTACTCCTCCACCGACCGGGCAGGCACCCTGAACATCGTGACTCGCTTTCAGCGTTGTCCGTGCAGATAGCCAGGTTAGGTCGCGGCTCCCGGCGCGTCCCAGACCAGCGCCACGCGCGGGCCGCTCAGCAGATCGAGCCGGTAGCCAGGGAACAGGTCATCGCAGCAGCGCTGCAGTTCCTCGCGGCTGAAGAAACGGTCGGAAGCCAGATGATCGACCCATGCCTTCCGGGTAGTGAGCCGGTAGATCTCCCAGGCGGCCGACGGCCCGCGCCGCGGCAGGCTCACCCCGAGTCTCAGCGCTGCCATGAGGCGTATCCGGGGCCGCAGCGGAACCGCCCGGTGGACCATCCGCCGCAGGGATCGCTCCGGCGGACGCACCGCGGACTCGGCCGGATGGACATCCATGACGACCGCGCGGCCGCCCGGCGCCACCAGTGCCCTGACGTGGCGGAGCGCGGCATGCAGGTCCGGAGCGTGATGCAGTGTCAGCACGCTGAGGACGAAGTCGTAGTGGCCTGGCGCCTCGATCTCGTGCAAGTCAGCCTGCCGGTAGCTGATATTCGGGCGGGGCCGGCGCACGCTGGCCAGCTCGATCATCGGCCCGGACAGGTCGATCGCGTCGACCTGCTCGAAGTGATCAGCCAGTAGCGCCGCATGCCGGCCGGAGCCGCAGCCAAGGTCGAGCGCGCACCCGCCGGGTGACGGCAGCAGGCCTGCCAGCCAGGAGTTCCCCTCCGGTTGCGCTGAGCTCGCCCAGGCGGTCATAGTCCGCCGCGACCTGGTCGAAGGACTGTGCCTGTGCCCGCGCCACCATCGCCCGCCCCATGGGCCTGGATCATAACCGGCTAAAGCGATTCCGGAGTCAGCCCGGCAACGGGGCGATTACTCTCGCGCTGATGGCCAGTCTTGTCTTCCGTGAGCCGGTGCACGATGGGAGAGATGCTGATGCCAGAGCCAGTCACCACGTCCGGTCAGGCGGACTGACCCGGTGAGAGCCGTCGCGATCACCGGCAACCAGACTGCGGCGCTGGTGGACATTGACCGTCCGGTGCCGGCCGCGGGTGAGGTGCTGCTGGACGTCAGTTACTGCGGTATCTGCGGGTCAGACGTGCACATGCTGGGAATGCCTGCCGGGATTCTCCCGCCGGGGCACGTGCTCGGGCACGAGCTCACCGGGGTGATCGCCGAGCTGGGCCCGCAGACCGAGGGCTGGGCTGCTGGCGATCGGGTGGTGGTGTTCCCGATGATCGCCTGCGGTGAGTGCGATGCGTGCCGCACCGGTCACCCCAACCTGTGCGCGAGCGGCATCGACCGCGGCCCTGGCATCGGCCGCCAGGGAGGGTACGCCGACTCGGTCGCGGTCCCGGCTGGGATGCTGCGGCCCCTGCCCGTGACGGTGAGCAGCGCGGACGCTGCCCTGACTGAGCCGCTCGCCGTCGCGATCCGGGCCATCAGGATCTCCGGCGCGACGCCGAGCGAGCCCGTCTGCGTGCTCGGCGCCGGCCCGCTCGGCATGCTGACGGCGGCCGTTCTGCAAGCGCGAGGGTTCGGGCGGGTCGCCGCCGTCGAGCGGGCCGGGGCCCGCCGGGACGCCGCCGGACGGCTCGGCGTCCCGGCAGTGTCGCCCGACGAGGCGGCCGCCAGGATTGAGTCGCTGCTCGCGGGAGAGCCGCCCGCGGTGGTGATCGACACGACCGGGCATCCCAGCGGTGCCCCGCTGGCCATCGAGCTGCTGCCGCCCGCCGGGCGGCTGACGGTCGTGGGACTCCCCGGCGACGCTGCCCCGATCGACCTGGCCGTGCTGGCGGTCAAGGAGCTCACTGTCCGCGGGTCCCTGTGCTACGACGAGGACGACTTCAGCGAGGCCCTGGGCCACATCGCTGCCGGCCGCATACCCTGCCGCCAGATCATCACGACGATCGCCGGCCTCGAGGAGGCCCCCGCACGGCTGGCGGATCTCAGCGCCGGCGCAGCGCAGGACATCAAGATCCTGCTCCGGCCCGGCCCTCCCGCCGGCTAGCTCCCCAGTCCCCCAGGTCCCTGGCCACCGGCCGGCTGCGCGGACTCAGAGCCAGCCGCGCTCGTCCGCAGCCCGGACGGCCTCGGCCCTGTTGCGGGCCCCGGCCTTGGCGATCGCGGCCGAGAGGTAGTTGCGAACGGTGCCCTCAGACAGGAACAGCCTGCTGGCTATCTCGGCCACCGTGGCCCCTGGCCGGGCCGCGACGAGGACATCCCGTTCCCGCGGGGTGAGCGGGGATGCGCCGAGGGAGAGCGTGGCAGCTGCCAGAGCGGGGTCGACGACCCGCTCGCCGGCGGCGACCCTGCGGACTGCGTCCGCAAGCCGGTCGGGCGGTGCGTCCTTGACCACGAATCCGTAGGCGCCGGACTCCATCGCCCGCCGGAGGTAGCCGGGCCGCCCGAACGTCGTGAGGATAAGCGAGCGGCACTCGGGGACCTCGTGCGCCAGTGCCCCCGCCGCGGCGAGGCCGTCGATTCCCGGCATGTCGATATCGAGCAGCGCGACGTCGGGGCGGTGTGCCCTGGCTGCCTCGACCACCTCGTCGCCCCGCCCGACGGTGACGACGACCTCGAAGTCGTCCTCAAGCCCGAGCATCACCGCCAGCGCGGCGCGGATGAGCTCCTGGTCGTCAGCGAGGAGGAGGCGGATCATCAGGCTGCCGCGCCCGGCGAGAGCACCACCCGCAGCCGCCAGCCCTGCGGCTGCAGCGGCCCGGCCTCGACGACTCCCCCGGCTTCCGCGGCCCGCTCGCGCAGCCCGGACAGGCCGTTGCCCGTCGCCACCGCGCCGCCGATGCCGTCGTCGACGATCTCAACCTCGGCTGCGGACAGGCGAACCTCGCAGGAGCTGGCCCGGGCATGCCGGACGATGTTGGTAAGCCCCTCGCGGACAGCCCAGCCGAACAGCTCCTGGTGCGCGGGATCCACGACGTCGACCGCGCGCGGGAGCTCGGCCGCGATGCCGGCGGCCCGCAGGAGTTCCCGGCCGGCGGCAAGCTCCGCGGCGAGCGTCACATCGCGGTAGTTCGTGACCGCCGCTCGCATGTCGCCGAGTGCCTGCCGGGCCAGTGTCTCCACCTCGGCGATCTCGCGGAAGGCGGCGCCGGCCTGGTCTGCCGTTCCCAGCCGGCTGGCCAGGCCTGCCTTGACCGTGATCGTGGTCAGCGAGTGGCCGAGCAGGTCGTGGAGGTCGCGGGCGATCCTGATGCGCTCGTTTTCCGCCGCCAGCAGCGCGAGCTCGGCCCGCGCCTCGGCCAGGGCCTGATTGCCGCGCAGCACCTGAAGAACCGCGAATGTCACGAGGGCGGCGACCGGGATCGCGACCGGCGAGATGTCGTCGAATGAGCCGGCCAGGCTCACGTGCCAGGACGGGATGGCGACCGGGACGATGAGCGCGGCAGCGGCGAGCCCGGCGACGACTGGCGCGGACCGGGCGCCGAGACGGCCGACGATCAGGATCGTGAGGAACACGCACATCACGAAGGCCGCGGCGCGCGCGAATGGCAGTTCGGCAAGGAACAGGATCCCGAGCAGGCCCCAGTACGGCCAGAACCGCCGTCCGGGGGCCGCTTCTGTACTCAGGATCAGCGGGGCAGCGAGCCAGCAGGCCGCGAAGGCCGCGGCGACGGCGTAGCCAGCTGCCTGGCCGTAGCCGCGCGAGTTCTCTGTCACCGCAGGAACGAGAAAGACCAGGTAGACGGCCGGGAGCGCGGCCATGACGAAACGCCGCCAGCCCTGGCCCCACCTGCGCTGGCTGGCGAACCACTGCGCCTCGGCCGGGCTCACCGGAGCGATATCTGCGTCCACGTTCATCGAGGTTAGCTCCGCCGAGGCCCGCTCAGACACGGCTCGTATCGCGCCGGTACGCCAGCACGGTGAGCGGGACAAGGACGGCCGTCCAGGCGGCGATCACGATCCAGCCCTCGGCTGGCCAGCCGCCGTGGCCGAGCGCCGTCTTGCCTGCCTGGACGAGCCAGTAGGACGGCAGCGCCCTGATGACCTCGAAAACCGGCCCAGATGTCGCCACCAGGAACCCGTAGGCGCCGCCCAGCAGGGCGAGCAGGGTCGTGGTCCCCGCCACCGCCGGCAGCAGGGCCTCGGGCTTCAGCAGATGACCGAGCAGGATCCCGAGCACGGCGAAGGGCACGAGCCCGACGAGCAGCAGGCCGGCGAACGCCAGCCAGTGGCCGGCGGACAGCCGCACGCCCATCATTGCGCCGGCCAGGCACATCGCCCCGACGGTGAGCAGTGCCATCAGATAGCCGCACAGCACCTTCGCGCCGAAGTACGCGCCTGCGCGCAGCGGCGTGATCCGCATCTGGCGGGTCCACCCGATCGAGCGCTCGGCAGCGATGAGGGACCCGCGGGACACGACGCCAGAGATAGTTCCCATGGCTGCCATCCCTGCCATGAAGTAGAGCGGGAAGCCGATGCCGTCGAAGGTCGCGTGCCGGTTAGCGCTCGTGACCGTGAAGAACACGATGATCGGCCAGGCAAGGGCGAAGAAGACGAACTGCCAGACGCGGAAATTGCGGACCACCTCGTAGCGGACGTAAGTCATGCTGGTCATCGGACCTCCTGAACGGGAAGCGCGGCGTCGCCGTCGTCGGTGGTGAGCGCGAGGAACGCCTCCTCCAGGCCGGAGCCGCGGACCTCGACGTCGCGCGCTGCGGGGTACTGGTCGAGCAGCGCGCGCAGTGCAGCCTCGGGGGCGGCGGACGAGATGATGACGGTGTCTCCCCGCCGGTCCGCGCTCGCGACCCCCGGCAGCGCCGCGAGCCGGGCCAGGTCGGCGCCGGGCAGTGTCGCGCGGATAGTGCGGCCGCCCACCCTGGCCTTAATCCGGGCCGGCGATCCGTCCGCGACGATCCGGCCCTGGGCGATGAGGACGATCCGGTCCGCGTAGGAGTCGGCTTCCTCCAGGTAGTGCGTCGCGAACACCACGGTCTTCCCCTGGGCGGCGACCGCGCGCATCGACGCCCAGAATTCCCGCCGGCCCTCGACGTCCAGAGCCGAGGTCGGCTCGTCGAGCAGCAGGAGATCTGAGTTCGCCACGAGGGCGACAGCGAAGCGGACACGCTGCGCCTGCCCGCCGGACAGCTTGCCGGTCGGCCGGCCGGCAAACTCCGCGGTCCCGGTCAGCTGCAGCACCTCGTCCACCGGCAGGGGGCGCGGATACAGCGAGGCGACCATGGTGATGAGCTCCCTGACGCTGAGGTGCGGGATCAGCGACCCGGTCTGAAGCATCCCGCCGACCACGCCGGCCGCGACCGCTTCCGCTGGCGGCATGCCGAACAGCGAGATGCGGCCGGAATCGGGCCGGGTCAGCCCGAGCATCATGTCGATCGTCGTGGACTTGCCGGCCCCGTTCGGGCCGAGGAGCGCCACCGTCTCGCCAGCGGCGATCGTGAGGTCGATCGAGCGGACGGCCCGGACGGCGCCGTAGGACTTGGAGAGCCCGGCGAGGGTGATCCCCCCGCCTGAGGTTGTGTCAGCAGCCATGCCAGGAAGCGTGGCTCACCGTGCAGCAGGGCGGGTAGTGCCCTGGCACACGGCCTGGCGATGACAAATGTCAGAAGCCGTCCCGCCGGACTCCCGGACTCCCGGACTCCCGGCTGACCTGCAGCCCGCGTCAGCCGGGCGGCCACGGGCACGAGCCCGAATTTTCAGTGCGAGCTCGCAGCCGTCGCGCGGGTGGTGGCTGACTGCCCGATACGACAGCGCCGAGCCTGCCCCGGCCGCTTCAGGAGACGGGCCAGCGCGGGCCGGACGTCGCCATGACTGCGGAACGTGACCCTTCCTGGGCCCAGGGGACAGTGCCGGGCACACCGGGCGAACAGGAATTTTCCGGGCTGTCGCCTGCGGGCTGCGAATAACTTTCGGGGTTTAAGACGTTCCTGTCGGTAAGGCAGATGTCGACGGCGTGAGCCCCTGGTGGCTACGGATTCCGGCGATGACCGCTGACCGGCCCGCGAAATCAGGCGAATGCGAGCGAGCCGGGGACGCGGTCTCTCCGAATCACAGTCACGAGGCATCACCGGATATCGAGCCAGGAGGTGGCCCGCGTGATCCGGACGCGACTCCCGGAGAGTGTGCAGGTGCCGCCCAGCGGAGGACTGTCAATGACCGCCCCGGAAATGAGCGACAGCCAGTGCGAAGCGCTGTTTGTCTCGTCCCTGCAGGAATCAGAGCCCGTCTCCGCCGAGGTGGCGAGGGCTGCGATCAGCCGGACCATCGAGCTGCTGGGCCCGGAGGGCTGTGCCTGCCGGATGGCACAGGAGTTCGGCGACCATCCCGAGGCAGCCCGCGACCGGATGCGCTGGATCCGCACTCTGACCGCCACGATGCTGGCGAGCCCCGCGGCCCCCGACGGCGGCGCGTTCTGCCGCCCTGCGCGGCGGCGGGTTGTCAGCCGCCGCTGCTGAGCGCGGAATCCCAGAGCGCCTGGACGGACGGATAGATCAGCTCCTGGTCCCGCGACAGCGACGCCTTGACGGACCGCGTCCGCTCGCCGACGAGCACCTCGACCTGCCCCGCCTCGAGTGCGTCGAAAGCCTGGCGGGCGACCTCTTCAGGGCTGACCTTGGGCGCGTCGATCATCGCCGCCATATCGGTGTCAATGAAACCGGCATGCACCGCCACGACCAGAGTGCCCTGATGATGCAGTTCCAGCCGGATGCCGTTGGTCAGCGACCACTCAGCGGCCTTCGATGCCCCGTAGGACGCATTAGCCGGGTTCGTATAGAAGCTGGTGACTGACAGCATGTTGACGATGGCACCGCCGCCGCTGGCCCTGAGCACCGGCGCGAACGCGCGGCACATGCTCAGCGTGCCGAAGTAGTTGGTCTCCATCTCGCGCCGGGCTCCGTCCGTGCTCGGAGCGCCCAGGAAGGTGCTGGATGTCATCACTCCCGCGTTGTTGACCAGCAGGCTGACGTCGGAGCACTCTGCTGCGACCTGAGCGACCCGGTCCGCATCCGTGATATCCAGCGCGACGGCCGTCACGCCGGGCTCGCTGACCGCGGCGGCATCGCGAGCAGTTCCGTAGACCTTCGCCGCGCCCCGGCTGAGCAGCTCGCGGGCGAACGCCTGGCCGAGACCCCGGCTCGCGCCGGTGACCAGGGCAACCGATCCGTCGATCTGCATGCCTCTCCCCCTCAGTGCCGGCCGGACACGGGCAGCGCCGCAGCGCCGCCTGAGCTGGCCGCGATCAGAACGCCGCCGCGACCGGGATGACCTTCTCCCCCAGGATCTCGATCGGCGCGAGGGTGTCGGCTGCGGGGAGGCTGCCCTGGATGTGAGTGACACCGAGGCTGGCCAGGCTCTGCAGCCGCTCCAGCAGCGCGCCGACGTTCTCCCCGTTCGGGCCGGGATCGATCGGGCCCATGACCGTTTTCTGGATGTCGTCGTAGTCGCGGCCCACCGCATCGCAGTGCCCGCGGAGCACCTCGAGCTTGCGCTCGAGATCCGGGCCGGGGAACAGGTTGCACGCCTGCGCGTACTGCGCGACGAGGCGGAGCGTCTTCCGCTCTCCCCCGCCGCCGATCATGATCGGCGGGTGCGGGCGCGTCAGTGACTGCGGCGAGTTCAGGGTACGGCCGAGCTGGTAGTGCCTGCCGTTGTAGGGGCCCTCGTCGTCGGCGCACATCTGCAGGAAGATCTGAAGAGCCTCCTCGAGCCGCTCGAAGCGCTCGGCGGTCGGCGGGAAGGGCAGGCCCAGGCCCGCGGCTTCCTCGTGGTTCCAGGCGGCGCCGATACCCAGCCAGGCCCGGCCCCCGGACAGGACGTCGAGGGTGGTGACGGCCTTGGCGAGCAGGCCGGGCTCGCGGTAGACGACCGCGGAGACCCAGGTCAGCAGCTCGATTCTCGACGTGCACGCGGCCAGGTAGCCGAGGGTGGTGTAGGCCTCGAGCATGTCCTGCTCGGGCGGCCCGATCACGCCGATCTGCCAGACGTGGTCCATCACGCTCAGCCGCGCGAAGCCAGCGTCCTCGGCGGCAGCCGAGATGCGCCGCAGGTCCCGGCCGATTGCCGCCGGCCCGCCGGTCCAGGTGAAGCTCGATACGTGCAGGCCGATCTTCATGAGGCGTGGTCCTCCGGCGAATCGTCAGTGCGTCCGGCCAACCGGCCGGTGAGATCAGGTTACTGAGTCGTGCAGCCCGGCAGTCCACGAGGCGGCCCGCAAGAAGGAGAACCTGATGACTACCGGGCCGGGAGCGATCGCGCCAGCCCGAACGACGGGAGCACGCTGTCGCCGAAGCGCGTGAGCGCGCAGATCCGGTCTCCGCGGAGGGTGAGAACGAACAGGCCGACTCCCGGCCGGACACCGCCGGGGGCGTTCAGGTAGGTCCCGAAGGCCGGCTGGCCGTTGGCCCGGGCCGGCACGAGCCTGAGCCTGCGCCCGGAGTCGAAGACGCTGGCGCAGAACCGGGCGACGGCGTCCCGGCCCTCGTACTCGAACGGCATCGGCGGCATGGACATGAAAACGTCGTCCGTCAGCAGGGCGACCACCGCGTCGAGATCGGCGGACTCGTACGCGCGCGCGAACCGTGCCACGATCGCCTCCTCGGCGGCTGAGCCTGCGGCGGGAGGCGGCGCGTGGCCGGCGGCCAGCGGCCGCCGCTGCCGCAGACTGGCGCGGGCGCGCTTGAGTGCGCTGTTGACGGAGTCGACGGTCGAGTCCAGCATGCCCGCCACCTCACTCGCGCGGAAGCCGAGGACGTCGCGCAGGATCAGCACCGCGAGCTGACGGGGCGGCAGCAGCTGAAGGGCGGTCACGAAGGCCAGCGAGATGGACTCGGTCTGCTCATAGCGCGCCTCCGGCCCGGGCGGCATGCTGATCGCGCCCTGCAGGAGCTCGTCGGGAAATGGCTCGAGCCAGGTGACCTCGCCCATCCGGGTCGGCTCGGGCTGCTCAACCCGCGGCATGTCCCATTCCGCGGCCGCGCGCCTGCCCGCAGCTCGACGTGCGTTGAGACAGCGGCTGGTGGCGATCCGGTAGAGCCACGTGCGGAGTGAGGCGCGTCCCTCGAACCCGGACATCCCCTGCCAGGCGCTGAGCAGCGTGTCCTGGAGGGCATCCTCGGCGTCCTGGAACGAGCCGAGCATCCGGTAGCAGTGCACCTGCAGCTCGCGCCGGTACGGGTCGGTCAGCTCCGCGAACGCGTCCCCGTCCCCGGCCTGCGCCCTGGTGATCAGGCTGTCTGTCACCATGTGCACCGCCGCGTCCGCCTTTCTCACCTTCTCGCTCGTCGCCCTTTGCCGTGCAGACACCGGCCGGGAGGCGAACTGGGCGCTCGGCGGCCGCCCAGTTTCGCGGCATCGCGGTGTCTTCCTCCGTAGTAGCTGACGACACCGGTGAAGGGGAACTGAAATGGGAAAGATCATCGTGACCGAGAACGTCTCGCTCGACGGAGTCGTCCAGGATCCGACCGGCGAGGAGGGCTTCGATCGTGGCGGCTGGGCCGGCCAGCTCACCAGCAGGGATCGCCAGGAATGGGGCCAGTTCCTGTTCGAGGAGGCCCTGGCCGCCGAGGCCCTGCTCCTCGGCCGGCGCAGCGACGCGTGGTTCGCGGAGCGGTGGCTGGCCCGCACCGGTGCCTGGGCGGACAGGCTGAACAGCATGCCCAAGTACGTCGTCTCGGCCACCGTCGCCGAGCCCCGCTGGACCAACTCCACGATCATCAAGGGCGACGTGCCGAGCGAGGTCTCACAGCTGAAGGACAATCTGGACGGGAACGTGGTCGTCTACGCCAGCCGTCACCTCGTGGCCGCGCTGCTGGAGCACGACCTGATCGATGAGCTGCGGCTGATCGTCTACCCTGTCGTCGCCGGTGCTGGCGAGCGGCTGCTCGGAGAGACCAGCGAGGCGAAGCCCGTGCGCCTCATCAGTACCCGCACGCT
>Ga0302325_10032252_pt1 | contig 10762 bp, 8 predicted proteins | sample Palsa_T0_2_FD_201948 | JGI IMG/M metagenome (GOLD analysis project Ga0302325, IMG submission 201948) | Peat permafrost microbial communities from Stordalen Mire near Abisko, Sweden - Palsa_T0_2 | ecosystem: Environmental > Terrestrial > Soil > Palsa > Peat permafrost | place: Sweden: Abisko... | reverse complement strand
AGCATTCATCGATCGGAACAATGTAGTAGTGCGCCGGCGTGCCCACTCGATTGACCAGAAAGGTCTCGACATCCGGTTCCATTTTCTGCAAAGCCGGATGCTCCGCTGCGATTTCCGACCACGATTCCAGCGTCAGGAGCGATTCGATGGCCCCCGCCGGGCTGGGATACATCGCCATCACTTTGTCCGCGGCGCTATCACGATAAAAGAAGGCAAGATTGATAGGAATCAGCAGCGATTCCCACTGCAGGTCAGGCATCTGGAAGTCGGTGAGCACGCGAATACGGCGCGGAACGCGCAGATAGCGCGCCCCCTGCTGCCCGCAGAACAGAACGGCACAGCCATCGCACGAGCACACAATCTCGCGCTTCTTCGCCTCCAGCAGATGCTGATGAATGGGGTCAAGCGCGGCGCTGCAGAGCTCACAGCGTTCGACTGGGGCGCCCTTGCGAATAAACTGCCTCAGGAAAGGTAGTTTTCTCGCCCGCTCGAGATTCCCGTCGCTTCCTTGCGTCATCCCCATCCTTTAACCAACTTCCCTCGGGGCGGGATGGCTTGCGCGCCTCGATATTGACCGGTTTGCGTCGATCTCAGTTGCTTCGATCCCGGTCGCTTCGATCATGGTTGCCTTGATCCCGGTTGCGTCATTTTCCTACCGATCATCCGCATTCACCGGCGCACGAGGAGTATAAGCCGGTTGTGCTCAGGTTGTCTCTCGATAAGACTTACCCAAATTGGCTCCTGTCGACCAGCTCCTTTGGAAAGCAGTTGCTGAAAACGAACCGGCCCTGAGGATGTGTCGATACCAGTCCCGAAGGGACGGCTGAAAGTAGCCCAGGACGTACCCGGATTTCCTGTTGGGGTTGGGGGAAAGAATGAGCCTCATGCGGCTTTCCGTAAAGAAAGCCGCACACGCCGATATGTCCAGAGCTGCGTACAGGAAATCCGGGGAAGTCCTGGGTGTACGTTCCGAGCAAGACAAGTCCCGTAGGGACGACTGAAAATTACCCAGGACGTCGGTCCTGGGTGAATCTGATCGCACGCAAATGCCGACTGGCTATTAGCAAACCATCCTGTCTCTCCTTCGGAGCAAATCTACTTAAGAATGACCAGCTTGGAAGCAGCAGAAGCTTCGCTCGCCGCATTCTCCGCGACAATCTCAACAATGTCAGGAGCCGCTTCGTAGAGCGCCTCTTCCACCGCGTCCTTCAGCGTGGCGGAAGACGACGGACAACTGCCGCAAGTCCCGTGCAGCTTAAGGCGAACAATGCCATCACGTATGCTGACCAACTCGCAATCTCCGCCATGCGACTTGAGATATGGCCTGACAGACTCGAGACCGCGCATGACCCTGGTCTCTAAACTGTCGGGATGGAGTGAGTGCAGCAGAAACATCCCGGCAACCAGGTTGTCCTCCAGTGCCGCGGTTAAAACCCGCTCACCTTCCGCTGTTTCCAGGCATCTGTCGATCAACCGCTGCAATGCGGCACCGTGTAACTCAATGACAGACTGAACCAGCTCCATCGCTGCTGCCCGAACCTCGGGATCGCCGGCCTGATCGAGCATGGCCGCCAGCTTCTCTACGCGTTCGCTTTGGCCATGGAACTCTCCACGCCGCGGTTCGGCGAATGTCTGCTCAGCGCTGGCTGCCATTATTGAGACCCCGCTGCACCGAACATGGGCGAGTGTTTTACTTCGATCACTTTTCCATCGCCGACGTACATGTGTACGCCACAAGGCAGGCAGGGATCGAAGCTGCGAACCGTGCGCATGATGTCGATGCCCTTGAAATTCTCCGGGCCATTGTCCTCGAAGATCGGTGTGTTCTGTATTGCATCTTCATAGGGGCCGGGGGTTCCGTAAATATCGCGCGGGTTAGCGTTCCAGGGTGTAGGAGGATAAGGGTGGTAGTTGGCGATCTTGCCTTCACGGATGACGACGTGATGTGACAAGACTCCGCGCACTGCCTCATGGAAGCCGCATCCGATGGCTTCCTCGGGCACCTTGAAGTCAGTCCAGGTAGACGTGCGGCCGGCGTGCAATTCGGCCAGCGCTTTTTCTATAAAGTAGAGCGCTGTTGCCGCCGCGTACGCCTGGAAATAGGTGCGAGCCCGATCCCTTTCCAGGGTGTTGCTCCACTTCGGGATCTTCCACTCGAACTCCGTTTCGGGCAGTAGAGCCGTCTTGGGCAAATTGATCTTGACGCTGTGCCCCGTGGCTTTCACGTAACCAATGTCAACCAGGCCGGAGAGCGCCGTGGACCAGAGCCGTGCGATCGGTCCTCCGCCGGTGTCGAGCGCAAGATGCTCGCCGGTGCGTTGATCAAACCAGCGCGGCGACATCACCCAGGTGTAGTTTCCGCCGAAGTCGCGCTTCTGCGGACGGGGCAGTGTGGTCTGGTTCCAGGGATGACGTTTGTCTACCGGATTGCCCAACGGGTCTCGAGCCACAAAGGTTTCCGAGCCCTGCCAGTCGTCATAGTAGGAACTGCCAAGCAGAATCCTTATATTCAGGTTGATGTCGACCAGGTTGTTGGTCACTAATTTTCCATCGACCACCACACCCGGCGTGACGTACATCTTGCGGCCCCACTCAGCCATGTTTTTGTAGGTATAGTCGCAAACCTCCGGGTCGTTATAGGAACCCCAGCAGCCGAGCAAGATACGACGTTGGCCAACCTTCTCGTAACCGGGCAACGCATCGTAAAAGAAGTCAAAAAGGTCATCGTGTAAAGGCACGACCTTCTTCATAAACTCGACATACTTCATCAGTCGAACCAGGTAGTCGGTAAATAGCTGGATGGTAGCCACGGTTCCCACTCCGCCGGGATAGAGCGTCGAAGGGTGCACATGGCGGCCTTCCATCAGGCAAAACATCTCGCGCGTCATGCGGCTCATGGCGAGCGTCTCGCGATAAAAGGTTCCCGTAAAGGGATTGAGCGCGGTCATAATATCCGCGATGGTGCGGAAACCGTGTTTGTCTCCGTTCGGGCAGGTTGTGGATTGCGCCTTGGCCCAGACACCAGGATTGGTCTCCTTCACCATCTGCTCGCAGAAATCGACACCCACCAGGTTGTCCTGGAAGATGTTGTGATCGAACATGTACTCAGCGGCTTCGCCCAGGTTGATGATCCACTCCGCCAGGTGAGGCGGCTGCACCCCAAACGCCATGTTCTGTGCGTAAACCGCGCAGGTGGCGTGATTGTCGCCGCAGATCCCGCAGATACGGCTGGTGATGAAGTGGGCGTCGCGCGGGTCTTTTCCCTTCATGAAAACGCTGTAGCCGCGAAAAATCGACGATGTGCTGTGGCACTCGGCCACTTCCCGGTTTTCGAAGTCGATCTTGGTGAAGATCCCGAGGCTGCCGACGATCCGCGTAATCGGATCCCAATTCATCTCGACCAGGTTGCGCGGTTTCTTTTCGACTTCACGGATTGTCTCTGGATAAGTCGCCATTCAAAATGTTCCCTTCACTTAAATCAGCTATCGGCCAGCAAAACATTGTCATCTCGCTCCGGCTGATGAAAAACTCGCCTGTGTGAGAACTAGATTTAGGAATCCTCCCTTCCACGAACTCGGGTGCCCCATATCTCGCGCTCTTTGCGAGATGTGGGAAATTCTTCCTCAGATCATCACCTGATGATCGAGCCGTAAAAAAATCAGCAAATGCGAGGCAACTGCTCGCCGAACATTACATCCAGAACGCGAGTTCCGCCAATCGCCGTCTTCATCAGCACCATACCCGGGTGTTCGGCGATCACCTCGCCGACGATAACGGCGTCCTGCCCAAGAGGATGCTGGTGCATTTGCGCAAGCACAGCGTGTGCCATCTCGGGAGCAACAACGGCTACCAGTTTTCCCTCGTTCGCGACGTAAAGCGGGTCCAGCCCAAGCACCTCGCAAGCGCCCTTGACTGACTCGCGGACCGGGATCGACTGTTCGCGCAACAGCATACCTACGCCGGCGCGCTTGGCAATCTCGTTCAACGTCGTGGCTGCGCCGCCGCGGGTCGGGTCGCGCAGACAGTGGATAAAATCCACCCCGTCTGCCGTCGATGTGGCCAGCATGTTAGCCACCAACCCGTGCAGCGAAGCACAATCGCTGGCGATTGCTCCTTCGAACTCAAGGCCTTCCCGTTGCGACATGATGGCCATTCCGTGGTCGCCGATAAAACCGCTCAGGATGATCTGATCGCCCGGCCGGGCACGGTCGGCTGAGATATGCACACCGTTTTCGATCACCCCGATGCCCGTCGTGGTAATAAATACCTGGTCGCCCTTGCCGCGATTCACAACCTTGGTGTCGCCGGTAACAAATTCGACCCCCGCTTCCGCGGCGGCGGCTCGCATGGATTCCACTACCCGGCGCAGATCGTCGACAGCCAGGCCTTCCTCAAGGATGAAGGCAGCCGACAAATAGAGCGGCCGAGCGCCGCTCATGGCCAGATCATTCACCGTCCCGTGTACCGCCAACCGTCCAATGTCGCCGCCAGGAAAAAAAATCGGGGTCACGACAAAGGAGTCGGTGGTGAAGGCGAGTCGAGCACCACCAATCGTCAGCACCGCCTGGTCATCCAGCTTGTCGAGGATGGGATTTCTGAACGCCGGCAGGAAGATATGGTCGATCAGGTCTGCGGTCAGCTTACCTCCGCTGCCATGCCCCAGCACGATTTGCGGATGGTCAAAGATGGGCAGCGGACACGACCCGAAGACGGCCGGCGAGGGTTTCTCCTCGAGCGGTTGTTCCTCGTCCCTGGCAGATATCCGGGGGCTAGCCATGGGCCGCGACTCCGTTGGCCGGCGCTTGGGCCGCGATTTGATGGAGCGACTCTGGTTTCAGATGGCGCCCGTAGGCGTAATACGCGGCGCAAGCTCCCTCAGCCGATACCATCGTCGCCCCCAGCGGACGCTGCGGGGTGCACAGTGTGCCGAAGGCAGGGCAGTCGTGAGGCTTCTTGATGCCCCGCAGGATTTCGCCGCTAATGCATATCTCCGGTTCGAGCGTGGCAATCTCCGCCACATCAAACAACTTTTCCGCATCGTGCTGGGCAAACTCATCGCGCAGATGAAACCCGCTCATGGGAATCGTGCCGATGCCCCGCCACTTGCGATCTCCCACCACAAACACACGCCGGACCAGATTTTGCGCGGGTACGTTTCCATCCGGCCCTAATACCCGCGAATACTGGTTCTCAACCACCGCCCGGCCTTGTTCCAGTTGCTGCAGCGTCATCAGCGTTCCGTGCAAAATATCGATGGGTTCAAAACCGGTTACGACAATGGGCACATGGTAGCGAGCGCTGATGGGATCGTATTCGCGATACCCCATCACCGCGCACACGTGGCCCGGCCCGAGAAAGCCCTGTACACGGTTATCCGGCGAACTAAGAATGGCCTCGAGGGCGGGGGGAACCAGTACATGCGAAACCAGCAGGGATACATTCTCTATCTGCTCTTCGCGCGCGCGCCAGGCCAGCATGGCGTTTGCCGGAGCCGTGGTCTCAAAACCGATGGCAAAAAAAACCACCTGTTTGGCGGGATTGGCTCGCGCGATCTTCAGGCAGTCCAGCGGTGAGTAAACCACCCGCACATCGCCGCCCCGCGACTTGATGGTGAACAGATCGCCGTCCGAGCCGGGCACCCGCAACATGTCTCCGAAGGAGCAGAAGATCACATCCCGTTGCTGCGCAATCGCATGGGCTTTGTCGATCATTTCCAGCGGCGTTACGCAAACCGGGCAGCCGGGCCCGTGCACCAGTTCCACGCCCTCGGGCAACAGATGATCGATTCCATGCTTGACGATGGAATGCGTCTGCCCGCCGCAAACTTCCATCAAAATCCACGGACGAGTCTGAATCCGCCGCATCTCGCCCACAATCTTTTTTGCTACGTCGCCATCGCGGTACTCATCCAGGTATTTCATTGTCGAGTCCCTCCGGGTCCTATCTCCTCGACCACGGGCGACTCCAGCTCGGTGAGCTGATCCAGTTCCCGCAACGCCTGGTAGGTGCGCTCCGCTTCTGCTTCATCGATGCGGCTCAGGGCAAAGCCAACGTGCACCAGGACGTACTCTCCAACCTGCGTCTCCGGTACATATTCCAGACAGGCTTCGCGCACAATGCCACCAAACTGGACTTTGGCCATGCGCATCCCGCGTTGATCGAAGGTTTCTATAACCTTGCCGGGTATTGCCAGGCACATATCATTCTCCTCGGCGCAAACGCTCGTTCGCGACCATGGCCTGCCCCAGGCAGAGGCCGCCGTCGTTCGCGGGAACTTTAGCGTGCAGGAACACGTCAAAGCCGCGACGCCGCAACTCTACCACCGTTCGACCCAGAAGGTACAGGTTCTGGAAGCTTCCCCCGCTCAGGCAAATCCGGTTCAGTCCTTCGCTCGCCCCAATGCTGCTGCATACCTCGCCGATCGCCGCGCTTAAGGTGTTGTGAAAGCACGCGGAAATCTCTCCCACTCCGCGGCCTGCGCAAAGATCGTTCACAATCGCGACAATTAGTGGCCGAAAGTCGAGCAGAAGTGGGTCGCCTCGCTCAATCTCGAAGCCGTAGAGCGTGTGGACCCCTGCTTCTGCCGCCGCCTCCAGCGCGATCGCCGCGTGGCCCTCGAAAGTGGCCTCCGATGCCAGCCCCAGCAGAGCCGCAACGGCGTCGAAAAGCCGTCCACACGACGAGGTTTCCACCGTTTGGATGCGCCGCGCCAGCATGGTGTCGACCAGGGCAACCTGCTTCCCGTCTATGCCTTGGAAGCACCTCAAGTTCTCGGGCATCTTCCCTCCGAACGAATCTCGAAGGTAGCTCCTTGCCATGCGCCACGGCTGCCGCACCGCTGCGTCGCCGCCGGGAAGCAAGACATTGCGCAGATGTGCGCGCCGCGTGAAGCCGGCGAAATCTGCAACCAGAAATTCGCCCCCCCAGATCTTGCCGTCGGTTCCGAACCCGGTCCCGTCCAAAGCCACGCCGAGCACTCGGCCGTGCAGATGGTTTTCCGCCATGCAACTCGCGATGTGCGCGTGGTGGTGCTGCACGCCGAACTTCCGTTCGATACTCGAAGCCAGCGCCATGCGGGTACTCATGTACCCGGGGTGAAGATCATAGGCGGCGGCGCGCGGCGCCACCCGGAAAAGGTGTTGCAGGCCGGCCAGCGTTTCCTCAAAAAACTGCATGGTTTCCAGGTTCTCAAGATCGCCAATATGCTGGCTCAGAATCGCGTAACGGCCTTTGGTCAGACAGAAAGTGTTTTTGAGCTCCCCACCAAACGCCAGCACCTCTTCCATCGCGTCGCCCAAATCGATGGTCTGGGGCACAAATCCGCGCGAGCGGCGCAGCACGCGCTCGTGCCCCTCGAACGTACGCACCACCGAGTCATCCACCCGGGTGGCAATATCGCGGTTGTGCAGAACAAACCAGTCCGCGACCGCGCCCAGCCGCTCGATCGCCTCCTGGTTCGAAACCACGATGGGCTCCTCGCTCAAGTTCCCGCTGGTCATCACCAGGGCCGCCCAGGCGGATTCCATCTCCGGCGAATCGCTGAACAGCAGGTAATGCAGCGGCGTGTACGGCAGCATGATGCCCAGCGTGTTGTCTCCCGGAGCGATGGTTGTGGATAGGCCGCCCCCCGCCACGCGGGGAAGAACGACGATCGGCCTTCGTGGATGCAGCAGTGAAGTCTCATCCTGCGCCGACAGGCGACACAGACGCTTCGCGGCGGCCAGGTCGCGCACCATCAGCGCAAACGGTTTGTGCGGGCGTCTCTTGCGTTTGCGCAACTCCTCCACCGCCGTATCGTTGCTCGCATCGCACGCCAGCAGAAACCCGCCCAGGCCTTTGACGGCAAGAATCTTGCCCTGCCCCAGCAGCATTCGCGCCTGGCGAATGATTGGCAGTGAGTCTTTAGTTGCCCAGGAAGCCGCGGTCAACGATTCGGAGTTGCTCTCCACCAGGGCCAGCGACGGTCCGCAAACGGCACACGCATTCGGCTGGGCGTGAAAGCGTCGATTGCCCGGATCTTCATACTCCGCCTGGCAGTCACCGCACATGCGGAAAGAGGACATGGTGGTGGTTGCGCGGTCATAAGGCAGGTCGCGAAGAATGGTGTAGCGAGGCCCGCAATGGGTGCAATTGGTGAATGGATACCCAAACCGCCGGTTCGCAGGATCTCCAAAATCACGCCAGCAAGCGTCGCAGGTGCCGGCGTCGGGAGGGACCAGTGCAAACTCGCCGGCTTCCTCCCGGCTGCCCAGAATTGAGAACCCTACGCTCCCCAGGACTGCCATTTCAGAAACCGTGATCTCGGTAATCTCTGCAAGCGGCGGAGGATCATGCTTGAGCGTATGGAGAAACTGCTCGATCGCGGCGCCCTCGATTTCGATGGTGACGCCAGAAGACGAATTGAACACAAACCCCGTCAGCCGCAAAGACCTAGCCAGGTTGTAAACGAAAGGGCGAAACCCGACACCCTGCACAATGCCCCGCACGTGGACGTGCCGGCGCCGCTCTGCACTCGGCGGGTCCTTCATCGTGTCTCTTTCGGGTTTGTTGCTGGTAGGCTGCACATCCTCCGCATGATACGTCGCCCGCCCCCAGATGGGCGTCCTTACGTTGCCGAACCGGCGCCCCGCACGGCCTACACCATGATTTTAGGAATTCTCCCAGCAACGAATTCGGGTGCCCCATATCTCGCGTTCTTGCGAGATGTGGGTAACCTAAAGGGATCCATCGAAACTTCCAAGAGTTGGCGGGAAACAGGAACCAGTCCCGAAGGGACGGCTGAAAGTAGCCCAGCACGAAGTGCTGGGGATACATCTCCGGCGAGACAAGTCCCGAAGGGACGACTGAAGATTACCCAGGACGCAGTCCTGGGTAAACCCGAATCGCTCGCAAGTCCGCAGGACGGCAATATAAATGAGCGTATACTCATTTATAAAACATGGCCAGATCCAAAAGTGAAGACAAACGCAACGCAATCCTTTCGGCCGCGACAGAAGTCTTCGCCGAACGAGGATTGAGCGCTGCCACCTCGGCCATCTCCAACGCGGCCGGGGTGGCCGAGGGTACGCTGTTCACCTATTTCAAGACGAAAGATGAGTTGGTCAACGCCCTTTACCGGGCGATCAAACTGGAATTGGCAGACGCCATGATGTCCGATTTCCCTCGCCGCGCCAGTATCCGCAACCGTCTCCAGCACGTGTGGAATCGTTACCTGGCCTGGGGAGTCGAAAATCCCCAACAACAAAGGGCCTTGCAGCAGATTACCGTCTGGGGCGGCCTCACCGAAGAGTCGAAGCGCGCGGGCATTGCCCCCTTCCTCGAGATAGAGACGATGGCCCGCGCGGCGGTCGAGCAGCACGTTTTCCTTGACCGCCCATTGGACTTCATCGCCGCGACGGTGAACGCGCTGGCCGATGCAACCATGGAGTTCATGCGCCGCGACCCGAAGCAGGCGGAGATGCACCGCCGCAACGGGTTCGAGATCCTGTGGGCGGGCATCACCCGAAAAAAATAGCCTGTTCGTGAATCATAATGAGCAATCACTCACTCATATAAGATACAAGGAGTACTTAGGCAATGAAAGAATGGTCAGTAGCAGATATGCCCTCACTCAGCGGCAAGCTTGTGGTCGTCACCGGAGCTACCGGTGGACTTGGGTACGAAACCGCGCTCGAGTTGGCCCGTGCCGGAGCCGAAGTGCTGGTAACCGGTAGAAACGCAAACAAGGGCCGAACGGCCGTTGAGCGAATCCAGCGCGCGGTGCCTGCTGCGAAGGTGCGCTTCGAGATGCTGGACCTGGCGAGTCTCGCTTCGCTGCGTGCATTTGCCACAAAGATGACTGCGAGTGCCCGGCCCCTGGATTTGTTGGTCAATAATGCCGGCGTCATGGATCTGCCCACCAGGAGGCTGACAGAGGACGGCTTCGAACTTCAGTTCGGCACCAACCATCTCAGCCACTTTGCTCTGACCGGCTTGCTGCTCCCGTTACTACGCACCGCCGAGGCCGCGCGCGTCGTGAACGTAAGCAGCCTGGCGCATCGCGGAGGCAAGATAGATTTCGCCAACCTGCAGGCCGAGCGCAAATACAGGTCCTGGCCTGCCTATCAGCAATCGAAGTTGGCCAACCTGCTTTTCACCTTTGAGTTGCAGCGGCGAAGCGATACCTATGGATGGGGAATCATGAGCAACGCCGCACATCCCGGATACGCGCGCACCGATCTGATCCCGAACGGTCCCGGGACTGGCGGCCCGAAAGGAATGGCGATGAAAGCGCTCGGTTCCTTTATGAGCCAATCCGCCGCAGCCGGAGCCCTACCGACGCTGTTCGCAGCGGCCTCTGCGGATGCGAAGCCCGCCGGGTATTACGGACCAAACGGATTCTACGAATTAAAGGGCGCAGTCGCGCCGGCCCAGGTCTTTCCCCAGGCCAAAGACCAGGCGGTCGCCAAAAAATTATGGGATGTTTCGGAACAGCTAACCGGAGTGAAATGGCCTCAAGCTGCTCCGGAACGCGATGTGGTTACCAGGCCCGCGCAGATGGAGATGCGCAACCGATGAACGTAATCCTCTTTGGCGCCACGGGCATGGTGGGGCAGGGTGTGTTGCGAGAGTGTCTTCTGGACCCGGATGTTGAACTGGTGCGGACGGTCGGCCGAACCGCGACTGGTACGAATCACCCTAAACTAAGTGAGATCGTGCATCGAGACATGTGGCATTACGCGGAGATTGAGTCCGAACTATCCGGCCTGGACGCATGCTTTTT
>Ga0302325_10032250_pt1 | contig 10763 bp, 9 predicted proteins | sample Palsa_T0_2_FD_201948 | JGI IMG/M metagenome (GOLD analysis project Ga0302325, IMG submission 201948) | Peat permafrost microbial communities from Stordalen Mire near Abisko, Sweden - Palsa_T0_2 | ecosystem: Environmental > Terrestrial > Soil > Palsa > Peat permafrost | place: Sweden: Abisko... | reverse complement strand
TTCTGCGCGACTATTTCGAGCTGGCGCCCAATAAGAGCGGCGACAAGATTATCTACGACACCGTGCCGCTCAACGGACCAGTGGCGCCCGGCGATATTCTCGCGGTGCGTCTCACCGTCACCGGCAGTGAGTGGAAATACCTGCTGACCGAAGATCCCATTCCCGCCGGCACGGAATTCCTCGCACGCGACGACAACTACGAGTTCAAGAGCCGCCCGCCGTGGTGGCAGTATGTCTTCACGCGGCGCGAACTGCATGACGATCGCATGGCCATTTTCCAGACGTTCTTCCCGCAAGGGCAGCAGGAGTATTTCTACCTGCTGAAGGTGGTCAACGCCGGAATCTTCCAGATCAGCCCTGCGCGCGTACAGCCGATGTACCAGCCGAACTTCCTGTCCACCACCGAGAGCCGCCGCCTGGAGGTGAAATGACCCGCACGCATCGCAATCTCGCTCTCCTGCATCTGCCGGCCAATGCTCTGCTCTTGTGGCTGGCCTACGAATGGCTGAGCATGGGAGAATCCACCATGTCCCGGCTGGTGGGGAGTTTGGCCGCTGCGATCCTCATTCTGCTGTTGGCCGCTTGGCTGCATGGCGCTACTTTCGCCAGCTTCCGTCTGGGCGCCGAACCCGGAATCGCCGCTTCATTTCGCACGGTTTTGAAGCATCTGCTGCCGGTGTTGGTGGTGGTGCTTGGGGCCATCGCGATTTACGCCTTTCTCGCGTGGTGGTCCGGGTATAGTGTCCGGCCGGCATCCCAACTGGCCTCCTGGATGACGTTTCATTTCCGTAAACCGGTGAAGCCGGCGACTGTTCTGCGATATTTCAACGCGGTGTTGTGGATGGTCCGCTGGGTGCTGCTTCCGGCCGATCTGCTGCCGCTATTCTCGGGTGTCGCTTCACGCGGTTGGCCCGGATTGGGTGAATTCGGATGGCGCCGGTATACACGCTTGTACCGTCTCGAAGTCCCGGTGCTGGTATTGTGCGCTCTGTGGCTGCCTCTGTGGTTGATCAACTGGGCGCCAGGCGCTAGCGGATTCACCATCGAGATGGTCAGCTTCGTCTCCCGGACGCTGGTGGCGTATTTGCTTTTCGTAGTATCCGCACTGCTGCTGGCGTATTTGACTTCGCGCGACAAGCCGGCCGCCAGCAAGCTGTAAACGAATCGAAAGCAACCGACTCCCTCACGGTCGCGGCTCTGACGGGAGTCGCACCAATCTCTTTATGCCCGGTACTGGCCTGATCGGAGCCGCGGCCGTGAGGGAGTCGGTCGCAGTTCCCTATCTCCCTGCGCCCGGCGGCAAGCCCGTGGTCAGCCAAGTCAGCACCGCCGACTCTCCATAGCGGTGCACCATCGCGGCCACGCTGCCCGCGGCGTCCGCATACGCCCGCCGCGCGCGCTGCGCGTCAGCGGTTTGCCTCAAGTCGGCATCGGATGGCGGTTTCGCCACCGGCCTCACCGTTTCCGGATTGGACAGGTATTCCACCAGCCCTTCGCGGAACCAGATGGGCAATTGCGCCGTGGCGTGTGCCTCCACCAATACGTGCAGCAGTTCGTGCCGCAGCGTTTCGCGCATGCCGGTGGATGGCTGCAAATGAATCCGCAACCCGGCGGTATGCGCGGCCACCCAGCCCGGTTCGCCGGTGGCATCGCGAAACGTTTCCACGTCCGGATACAGTCGAATCTCCACTCCGCGTGGGGCCGCCAGATTGGTCTTTTGCGCCATCTCCCGCAGCTCCCGACCGGCCATCGAGAGCAGCGCACTGTCGTGATCGGGATGCGTGGTGAATAGCGTGACGCTCTCTCCGCCCAGCCGCGTCCACGAAATTCCGCGGCCGTTCACGCCCACCTCCGTGCCGGGATAGTAAAACGCCAGAACCTCGCGATAGGATCGCCCTTCCAACCCCATCTCGTCCGCGCCCCGCTGGCACAATCCGACGCCGTGGCCTGAGCCCGTGCCGCGAAACTCCAGGCCCGCGATTTCGTATTTATCACTGCGCACCGTATTCCATCCGAGCGCGCGGCCCACGGCGAATCGAAACGCCGTGGCACTGATGCGCAACGACTGGCCTTCGCCCGTCAGCGTAAGCGCGCGCGCCCGTCCCGAAGCAGTGCGCGCGGAGATGGCGATACGTTCGATGGTAGGCGGCGCGCGCAGTTGCGATGCGTGCAGTGCGGTGAGCAAATCCGCCGGCCTGACGCGCCACTCCCACGGCACTGGAGCGGCGCGAACGCAATACGGGTCGGCTTGCCTATGCAGATAGGAAGCGGCCACTTCCGGCCACACCGCCGAGACGTCCTCGCTCGTTCCTCCGCAGTCCAGCGAGTAGACCGCGAAGGCCGGTTTGCCTTGCCACCAGAGCAACTCCCCGGCGGTAGCAGCCGCGGCCGCCTGTAGCCGTGGTGTGATGCCCGCCAGATCGACGCGCTGGCAATGCGTGGCGCCGCACAGATCGTACCCCTCCGACGCATGCCGGCCGCGCCCATACACGCCAAACGTCCGGGCCGCCACCGCCAGGGCTTTCAACGCTTCGTCGGATCGCAGCACGCTAGCTTCGCCCGCGAGAACCGCCGCCACGTATTTTTCCAGCGGCACTTCGATTGTCGTTTGATTGATGCTGGGCTGCGGCCGCACCCGCAGCAAGGTCTGCGCATCGAGCGCCGTCGCCAGCATCGCCGCCGCCCACGCAACCTTCACAAACGGCCCGCCTGATGCGCTGCTAGAATCCGCCCCGCCACTGGCGCCGCATCCGCTCCTCCCGATCTGCCTTGCAGCATAACCGTCACTACCGCCGAAGGCGCGCGGCTGGGAACAAATCCGCAAAACCACGCGATCATGTTGCCATCCGGCGCCCGAACGCTCCCAGTTTTGCCAGCCACCGCGACGCCTGCTACGCGCGCATTTTGCGCCGTTCCGATTTCGACCGCATCTTCCAGCCCGGCGCGAATTTCCTCGGCCGCATCCAGCGCCAGACGCCGGTAAGCCATAGCCATGGCTGCCGCCGTCACCAGCACGCCATTCTCGCCGATCGCTTGCAATTGTTGCGCGTCGCGCGTAGTGGCGCGGGCAATGCGTCCTGGCGCTTCCTTCTCGCCGAACCAACCCGTCGGTGAGGAAAGCCCGCGGCGAGCCAGATGCGCCGCCAGTTCCCCCGGCGCAAACCGTTCCGCGAAGTGCGCCACGAAGCAGTTACACGAATATGCCAAAGCACTACGCACCTGCATGGCCGGTGCCATGGGAGGATGCGAACAATGGAGATCGCGCCCGCCAATCTCTAGCTTGCCCGGGCAGTGATACGCCTCGTCGCTCCGCAGTTTACCGGCCTGAAGAAGCGCTTCGAGTGTAAATGGTTTGATGGCCGACCCCGGTGGCGCCAGCATCGATCCCGCAAGGTCCGGTGCGCTCACCGCGATCACTTGACGCGAGGCCACGTCGACCAATAGCGCCGCGCCGGGAATCTCGCCCACTACATCCTTGAGGCCCTTGGCAGCCGCGGCCAGAGCGCGCGCGCCGATCAACGCCGACAACGCTTCTCGCCGGGAAATCACGCTCGCATTGTAGCAAGAGCAAGATCGACTCTAGTTCAATCAATGGTGGGCGCTTTTGCGATTTTTTCGTATGGCCGGGAACTTTTCGCTCGCTGGCGACATTACCCTTTTAGAAAAAGCCATCGAGCCATGGTTACCGACGAAGCTCTCATGCTGCAGTTTCAACGCGGATCCCGCGATGCCTTCGACGAGCTTTTCGCCCGGCACCGGCAGGAGTTGTTCGGCTTTTTCCGCCGCCGCCTGGCCAACCGCGAACGGGCCGAAGATCTCGCGCAGGAGACCTTTCTGGCGATGATCCGCGCTATCTCCCGTTATCAGCCGCGAGCCCTGGTGCGGACTTATCTCTTCGGCATCGCCATGAATCTGCTCTCGGCCGAACGGCGCCGCGAACGCATCGACCATCCAACTCCCGGCGCGGAACCAGCCATCGGCGCATCGCACGACGAAGCCCTCTGGGTCCGTGAGGCGATGGCGAAACTGGATGACGTGGACCGCGAGATCCTGATGCTGCGGGAGTACGAGCAGCTGGCTTATGCGGAAATCGCCGAGCTTTTGCGTTTGCCCGTGAACACCGTCCGTTCGCGCCTGTTTCGGGCGCGTATGGCACTCAAAAGCCGTCTAAAGGCGGAGGAGGCATAACATGCGTCAACCAAATCATCCGATGGAGCCGGACGAGATCATGGGCTATCTCGACGGCGAGCTTTCCGTGGACCGCGCCGCCTCGGCCGCCGCCCACTTAGAGCGCTGCCCGGAATGTCAGACGGTAGCGGGCGATTTACGTACGGTTGCGCACGAAATGTTGTCCTGGCAAGTGGAAGAGACCCGTTTGCAGATGAACCCGGCGCTGTCGGTGGCTCTGGCTGAGCGCGCGAGTCGCCGCCCTTGGCGCGTTCGCCCCTGGGTCTGGGCGCTGGTGGGTGCGACGGCGGTGTTGTTAGTGCTTGCCATACCCAGGAGGCAGCCTCCGAGCGTGGGTGACGACGTCCGGGCAAGTCCACCTCCCAGGGAGATGCGGAGCGAAGCCAAACCCGAGGAGCAAATCTTCGGCCCGCCGCAAGGGGCTGCGCAGAGCGCGGGCTACGTGCTCGATGCTCCCCTGGTGGCGCGCACCGCCTCGCTGAATCTGACTACCTCCGATTTCGAACATGTCCGCGGCGCTATTGACGATTTCCTCACGCGCCACAAGGGCTATCTAGCAAGTCTGAACATCACGGCTCCCGCCGGCGCCGCTCGTAGTCTGACCGCGAACCTCCGTGTGCCTGCCGCGGACTTGCCCGCCGCCATGAGTGAGTTGAAGCACCTGGGCCGTGTGGACTCGGAACAACAAAGCGGCGAGGAGGTGACCGAGCAGTATGCGGATCTGGAGGCTCGCCTGGCCAACGCCCGCAATACCGAGCAGCGCCTCACCGAAATCCTGCGCCAGCGCACGGGTAAGCTCTCCGACGTGCTGGATGTTGAAACCGAAATCGACCGCGTGCGTGGCCAGATCGAGAAGATGGACGGTGAAAAGAAGGGGCTGACGAAGCGCATTGAGTTTTCCACCATCGATCTGACGGTGACGGAAGCCTACAAAGCGCGGCTCGATGTAGTGCCCGACTCCACCTTCGGCCGCTTGCGCAACGCTGCTGTGGAAGGATACGCGAATATGATCGGCGGGATAGTAGCGGTGGGGCTTTTCAGCATGACTGTCGGCCCCACCGTCTTACTCTGGACTGCGTTGCTTTTCTTCCCCCTCCGCTATGCCTGGCGGCGTTGGCGTCGACGCGGAATGTAAAAAGCAACCCCACCCTTCCAGGTGGGCTTCGGATAGGAGCGCCCAAACGGAGCCTCACCCGTTAGGGTGGGGTTTAGTACTTACTCTATGGGCGGATTGTTCCCAGCCGCTTGAGTGTTGAACTTAGACACCATAGTCTCCACCAGCGACATCTGATCCGGCCGTCCGCGCAGCACCACCGCTGCGGGCACTGCGTTCGTCAAGGGGAATACCCGTTTAATTTCCGCCGTGTCGCGGAGTTGAGTGACCAGCCCGGCAACTTCCGAGCCGGGCTGATTCAGATAAAACAGACGCACGACGTTATCGGACTCGCCTGGTATTGCGGTCTGATGCACTCCCGCAGCATGCGATTGCTGGTTCAGATCCTGGACCAGCCATTCGGCCACTGCGACTTTGTCGGCGGTGGCGCGCATAATTAAGGCCTGTCCGGTTTCGAAGGGGAACAGCCTTTGCACATCGGCGATGGTGCGAATGGCCGTAACCACTTCCGTCAGGGCACGGTTCGTGGCGGACGGGCCGAGCCGCAGAATGCGTGTGACTTCGTCGGGTGCGCCGGGCTTGAAGGGCGCCATTGGGTACGGCGCCGAGTTGCCCGTCGGCGTAGCTCCCACGGGAGGGGCTACCTGTTGGATCAACCACTCGGCGGCATCGATCTTGTCCCGGCTTCCCCGTCCGATGATGGTGTTTTGCCCGCTCAGTGGGAATAGCCGTTGCAGGTCGGCGATCGTCCGGATCGCCGTGACTACGGCCGTCAAATCAGCGTTACTGGCCGAAGGAGCGATGCGAAAAACTTTAATCACCTCGCCGTTCTCGCCGGCCATCCGGTATTCGTCTTTAGTTGCCGCCGGCGGGCTACCGGCCGGAATGTCCAACTGATGAACCAGCCATTCGCAGGCCATCATCTTATCGACTGTGCCGTGCATGACCAATGCCTTGTGCGCCTGATCGACGGAGATGTCCTGCACGTCGACTACAGTTCGCAAAGTGGTAGTCATCGCGGTCAGTTCCGCCGGCGATGTCAGGTTAGTAAAGTAGAACGTTCGGTCCGGACCTTGTCCAGCCGGCGTTTGTGCGAGCCCCAAGGAAGTGAATAGGGCAGCGAGCGCCAACCCACTCAACGTGTTACGCATGGTAAACTCCTGCTACCTATAACGATAGCGCGTTGCCAAGCGTGCAGGGGAATTTCTACTTAGCCGTAAACCGCGCCCATCCACGAGCATTCATATCGTGCAGAATCGGCTGGTACCAGGCGAATTCCGGATGCTTGGCAAGATGCGCGGCAGACTTATAGTTGATCCCGCAAGCATGTCCCAAAGCGGCGGTCAGCGACATCTTCTCCGCGCCCGCGGCGTCGGTAACTTTGTTCTGCACGGCCCCGGCGGGCGCATACGGCGACTGCCATGTCCCCATGCCACGCGGCGATAAGTCGATATGACCATCCAGACTCCGCTCGCTGGGGTCCATCTTACCTTCGAAGCTATCGTAGTGATCGGCCAGAAACTTCTGTCCCGCGGCCACGTCGATCTTACCTTTGTTCTGTTCCATCAGCGTCAGCCAGCGGGCGTGCCGCGCATTTTCACTACGGCTCTTGTCGTTGACGTCGAAATCGGTCTCTTCCTTGACCAGTTTGGGATCGTTGGGAAAATTCGAACCCACGAAATACCCATCGCGAGTGCGTTGCAGCGGCGTATTCTTCAGCCCCAGTTCGAGGCTCGCGACCTCATTGCTCTTGTTATCGGCCACCAGCCAGTTGTTGGCGTACCCGCCGTTATTGCCCGTCTTCATGATGGCGGCGAATTCGTCGATGGTGGTGGCGTACTGCATCGCTTTGCGCGCCCTCACAAATTCCGGAATGCCGTTCGGGTCGAAGCCGCTAAATCCGCTAATGGTAGTCTCGGTGATGGTGATGCCGGCCCCGTTGATGCCGAAATCGTCGGCGCTGTGGATCAATCCCGGCGAGCCGTCCATCATAATCCGCGACCCGTTGGTAGGCCGGATGTCGAACATGATGTTCCACCGCTCGCCCGAAGAGTAACTGGTCCAGTTATTGTGTCCGATCACTGGGCGTCCGTCTCTGGTGTAACTACCAGTTGCCACGAAGGCGCTGCAATGGTCCGCAGTGGTGTTCGGTTTGCTCTTGTCGAGCCACTTATCATAGTAAGACAATTCCAACCATGCATTCATGGCCACGATGTCCCAGATATCCAGGCTGCCGCCATGCGCCTTCAGACCCTCCACGATGCCGTTCAGTTCTTCGCGATACTGCGGCTCGACATGCGGCCAGAAAACTTCCTGCGCGGTCTTGCGGAAGAACGCCCAGTCCTTTTTCTCGTCGTGGATCGTCTCGGTGGAGATGTCCTTGAAATTGTCTTGAATTTCGGTGGCCAGCAGGTACCCATGCTGGAAGCCGATCTCGGCGGGCGAGCCATCCAGGCGCACCTGGATCCAGCCATTGCGCTCCGGCAGGCGAAGAGCCTTTTTAAGGCGCGGATCGGTTTGCGGTTCGCGGGACACCAGCGTCAACGCCAGTGCCAGCAGCAGGAAAGCAGAGAAAAAAGAGGTGCGCGGCATCCCGCTATTATAGTAAAAGCGCCGCCGCGCGATATTGCGCGTTTCCGGCCATACACATCCATGAACAACCCTCAATCGAAAAAGCTCACGGCACACGTGAAGGCCGCGGGTTGAGCTTCCAAGCTTAGTCCAAAGGTTTTGGACCAGGTTTTGGCCACCGTGCCCCGTTGGGCCGACGAAAACGTCCTCATCGGGTTTGACACTGCCGACGATGCCGGCGTGTACAAGCTTACGGCGGAGCTTGCCCTGGTGCATACGGTGGATTTCTTCACTCCGATTGTCGACGACCCCGAGACTTTCGGCGCCATCGCCGCCGCCAATGCCTTGAGCGACGTCTACGCCATGGGCGGCCGTCCGATTTCCTCGCTCTCCATTCTGGCCTACCCCGGCAAAGGCGACCTGAGCGATCTCGAACATATCCTCAAGGGCGGCGCCGAGAAGATGCGCGAGGCGGGCTGCTCCATCCTGGGCGGTCATAGCATCTCCGACGACGAGATTAAGTTCGGCTACGCCGTCACCGGTGTGGTTCATCCGCAGCGCGTGAAGGCCAATGCCGGCGCTCGTCCCGGCGACGTTCTGCTCTTCACCAAGCGGATCGGCACAGGCGTAATCGCCACAGCTTTGAAGCGTGGAATCGCCGCAGACGCGCATGTCGCCGAGTCCATCCGGCAGATGCTCACGCTCAACCGCCGCGCCTGTGAAGAGATGCTGAAATTCGACGTTCACGGCTGTACCGACGTCACCGGCTTCGGCCTGGTCGGCCATGCTCGCGAGATGGCGCTCGCCAGTAAAGTGACCCTCCGGATCGACGTGGAGCAGGCACGCTACCTGCCCGGCGCGGTGGAGTATGCACGCCAAGGGGCCCTGCCCGGCGGCCTCGAAAACAATCGCGAGTTCGCATCCGGCGCCGTCGATGTGCGCCGCCAGATCCTCCCCGAAATCGAAGCTTTACTCTACGACCCGCAAACCTCCGGCGGCCTGCTGATCTCGCTGCCGGATGCCGATGCCGCGGCTCTCGAGCAGTCGATCGAAGGCGCCTACCGCATTGGCCGCGTGTTGCCTAGAATGGAGAAAGCCATCCAACTCTTATGACACGAAACCCAATCATTGTTGCTCTCGATGTGGATTCCGCCGAAGAAGCCCGCTCGCTGGTCGCGAAACTGGGCGGCTCTGTAACTATATATAAGGTGGGGCTGGAACTTTACGCCGCCGCCGGGGTGGAGTTCGTCCAGGAACTGATCCACGCGGACAAGGAAGTGTTTCTGGATCTCAAAATGTATGACATTCCCGAAACCGTGAAGCGCGCGGTGGCACAAGTGGCGCGCACCGGAGTGAGATTTCTCACTGCGCACGCCGTCGGTTCGGTGATGCGTGCCGCCGTGGAAGGCCGCGGCGATTCCAACCTGAAACTGCTGGCCGTAACGGTGTTGACCAGCGTCGGCCCGGAAGACCTGGCCGAGCAGGGATATACCGGCACCATCGCCGAACTGGTGGCACTGCGCACCAGGATGGCGATGGAGTTGGGGATGGATGGCATCGTCGCATCGCCGCTGGAAGCCAAGGCGGTGCGCGGCATTATCGGCCCGAAGAAGGTGCTGGTGACTCCCGGAGTTCGTTCCTCCGGCGCCGCGAAAGGCGATCAGAAGAGGGTCGCGACTCCGTTGGAAGCGGTTCGCGATGGCGCCGACTACCTGGTAATCGGCCGCCAGATCACTCGCGCCGCCGATCCGGCGAAAGAAGCGGAGCGGATTTTGGAAGAGATCGGCGCGGCCTGGATGGCGTGACGAATCGGGAAAACCCACTCGCTTACACTCGGGGCTCGGATTAGAGCGTGCCGAATCGGAGCCCCATCCCCTCAAGGGTGGGGTCGTTTCTACTTACATCCGGGCGCCACGAACGACCCGATGCGAGTCGTTGAAGACGTAGCGCCGCTCTTTAAGTAGTTGCCGGCATACCAGAAAGTGCAGTCGTCAGAGGGGTCCACGATGATGTTAGTGTAGTCCTCCCAGCGCAAGCTTCCGGTTTGCGACGCCTGGCCTTCGGCCAGCACGGACTCGTGAAACGTAAGTTGCCCCTTGGGGTCGTTGGCGAGGCGAGCCGCAAAGCGCTGGCCGGGATAGTTGGGATCGCCGCCGAACGAATAGCCGATGCCGATATCGCCCTTGCGATCCATGGCCATGCTTCCCAACCACCGATAAAATCCGCCAGGCGCATAAGTCGACTGCTGGTACAACACCGGATCCCGCTGTTTGTTCAAGCGGAATTCGTACCAACGCACGCCGCCACCATGCGCGGCGGTAGCCACGGAGTGTTCCGCCAGGATGGACTCATGATCGCCCAAGTTACGGTATACCAGGCGCTGGATCAACTTGTCGCCTTGCGAATCGAGGCGGCGCTCAGTGCCTGGCTGCGAGACGCAATTACTTAATTGACCGTCGCACAAATAGTGATAGGGCGCCACGGCTATCTTTTGCGGCGGCGAGACGCTGGTCTTGGAGGGGTCATTCCAATCCACGTGCACCTTGTAGAAATAGATGCCATCGTCTTCGAAGATCTTCATGAGCTGCGTGCCGCCGGTGGACATCATGATATTGGGCGCGCCCGCCGGCGGCAGGCGTTTGCCATCCAGGTCGCTGTTGAGCATGAAAACGTTGCCATCCATGATCGCGCACTGCTCGCTGGCCGGCAGCCCCTTCAGCATTTTGTTGCGGTCGGCGATGCAGTCGTGCTTCTGCGTGATGACTTCCGGCACCAGGTTGTCGCTGGTGCTGGTGGGGTTGTAATAGCCGTCGGGCCAGACCGCCGGGCGAGGATAGTCGGGAAACAGCGGCCTCTGAAACTCATACCGGTAGTAGGGCCCAAGCGGGTC
>Ga0302325_10032248_pt1 | contig 10763 bp, 6 predicted proteins | sample Palsa_T0_2_FD_201948 | JGI IMG/M metagenome (GOLD analysis project Ga0302325, IMG submission 201948) | Peat permafrost microbial communities from Stordalen Mire near Abisko, Sweden - Palsa_T0_2 | ecosystem: Environmental > Terrestrial > Soil > Palsa > Peat permafrost | place: Sweden: Abisko... | reverse complement strand
ATGCGCGGCGTGCTATCCCATGACGGGCGGTTTCTTTTGGTCCTGAATGGCGGTTACAAGCCGCCTACGATCAGCGTGATTGACGTTGCGGCGAAGAAGGAAATCAAACGCGTCCTGGTGCGCGACAAAGTTCGGTGGGACGCGCCCTCTACGCCCGGCGCCGGCGACGCCTGGTACGGCCTGGCGTTTGCGCCGTCCGGAACGCGTGTGTATGCGGGAGGCGGCTCCCAGGCTCGCGTGTATGAGTTCGAATTCACACCGGAGACCGGCGACCTGAAGCCGGGCCGCGACATGATCGCTGTTTCCGATCTGGCCAATAAGGGCCTCAGCTTCATCGGCGATGTTGCGGTTTCGCCCGACGGGCACCTGCTCTATGCCGCCGACGTTCACCTCGATTCCATCGCGGTGTTCAACCTCCAATCCGCCATGCTCATCGAGCGCTGGAAAACCGGCAAGCGGCCTTATCGCATCCTCGTGCATCCCTCAGGAAGGTCGCTGCTGGTGAGCGGCTGGGGTGACGCCGCGCTGTATCGCCACGACGCCTTGAGCGGCGAGATTCTCGCCAAGTTTCGCACTGGGCCGCATCCCACCGACCTGCTGTGGCTTGCCAAGCCCGCTCCGACTGACGAAGGCGAAAGCAGCAAATATCCGGCGCGTTTGTTCGTGGCGGCGGCCAACACAAATGCCGTGCTCGTCTACGGCGTGGCGGCGGATGGCGACCTGCAGCAAATCGAAGACATCAGCGTGGCGCTCACTCCCGAACAGCCGCTCGGCATGACCCCTTCGGCCGTAGCCATGAACAAGGACGCGACGCGCCTCTACATCACTTGCTCGGATGGCAATGCGGTCGCCGCCGTCGATATCACCAGCGCCCGCAGCCGCGTGCTGGGCTTCATTCCCACCGGCTGGTATCCCACCGGCGTCGTCACATTGCCTGACGGGCGCCTGGCGATCCTGAACGGCAAAGGCCTAGGGAGCCACGCCAATCCGAATGGCCCCAATCCCACGAAGCGTCCCGAGCCGTCGCACCAGGGCACGGCCGCCGTCGAGTACGTTGGCCGCATTCAAACCGGCACTGTCGGTCTGCTGGATTCGCCGGAGGAAGGTACGCTCGCAAGTTTCACGCGCACGGTGCGCGAAAACTCGCCCTATCGGGACGACCTGCAACGCGAGCGCGTCGAAGGGCCGCAGGCCGATATCTTCACCAAAGCCGAGGGCCACCGCTCCCCCATCGAGCACGTCATTTATATCGTGAAGGAAAACCGCACCTACGATCAGGTGCTGGGCGATATCGGCAAAGGCAACAGCGACCCCTCGCTGGTGCTCTTTGGTGAGAAGATCACTCCCAACCTTCATCAGCTCGCGCGCGACTTCATCCTTTACGACAATTTCTACGAGAATTCCGATGTCAGCGCCGATGGGCACAATTGGGCGAATGCCGCCATCGCGCCCGACTACACCGTGAAGATGTGGCCAAACAGCTATGCGGGGCGCCGCAAGACGTACGACTACGAAGGCGGCGAACCCGCCGATACGCCGCCGGCCGGCTACATCTGGAACAACGCCATGGCTGCGGGCGTCACGGTTCGCAACTACGGCGATTGGGTGGTGAACGTCCCGCTAAAAAACGTGAAAGACAACCGCCAAGTAGCCAGCCTCAACGATCCATCGCTCAAGCCGGTGACCGACATGAGCTACCGCACTTTCGATCTCGAATACCCGGATGTCGAGCGCGCCAAGGAGTTCCTGCGCGAGTGGAGCGAATTCGCAGCCAGGGGAGAGGCCCCGCAGCTTTCCCTGGTGCGGCTGGGCAACGACCACACGTCCGGAACGGCTCCCGGCAAGCTGACGCCCCTCGCCCTCAATGCCGATAACGATCAGGCGGTGGGGATGCTGGTGGAGGCGATTTCACACAGTAAGTTCTGGCCCACCACGGCGATCTTCATCATTGAGGATGACGCGCAGAACGGGCCGGACCATGTGGATTCGCATCGAGCGCCGGCGTTCGTGATTTCGCCTTACACGCGCCGCGGCATTGTGGATTCCACGATGTATAACCAGGCCGGCCTCCTGCACACTATCGAAGCACTGCTTGGAATCCACCCCATGACGCAGTTTGACGCCTCCGGGACGGTGATGTTCGGATCGTTCCTGACGCATCCGGACTCGCGCCCGTGGTCGCATCTTGCCCCGCAGACTTCCCTCACGGAGCGGAATCCGGCGAATGGGCCCGGCAGCGAGCAATCGGCGCGTCTGGATTTCTCCGACGCCGACCGCGCCGATGACGACACGTTGAATGACATTTTGTGGCGCGCAATCCGGGGAGGCAATCCGCCGGCGCCGGTGACGAGTGTGTTTGGAAGGTAGCGGTTTCTACATTCGCCGAGCATGAATGTGGCGCGGGCACTCGTGCCTGCCGCGCAGAGATTGGTCTCGGCGCTCCCGTAAGGGCGGAAGGTCACGAACGGGGCTAAAGGCTGGCCTCATCCGGAGAGATCGCGAGGCCGTGCCACTCGATGGGCTACTCACCGGATGAGGGCGTAAATCCAACGCCCATGAGAGAGCGCGTAATATCTCGGCCATGGTATTGTCTGGCAATTTTCCGAGCCTTCTTTCCAGCCGGACCGTCGGAATCGACGCAATGCCTTGCACGTTGGCGAAGGAAACTTCGTTCGTTCAGGAATCCTAGCTTGGGAATCGGCACCTCGTAAAGGCTATTCCTGTTCTGGGTCGTTAGCGGAACGTAGATTGCCAGGGCACGCGGTGCATCGAGGTCGTAGCGTGAGACGATCACGACCGGCCGGGTCTTCGCTGCCAGGCCAAGGTCCGCCAGCCAGACCTCACCGGGACGCGGGTTCATCGAGAATGTCCAGAACTTCCTGCTCCCGCGTGCGCGTACGAAGCAGATCGAGGACATCCTGGTCCGCTAGGCTGATAATTTCAGCTACCCGTTCGCGCACCTGCGCAGCCATCTCAGGCTTCCACGTTCGTAATTTCACATCCAGCGTTTCAACCAACACGTCCATGGGCAGCCTCGCATTCACCATTCTATGCTGTTCCGAGGCGAGGTCTGCTCGATGGGGTCGTCACCCTCTTCCGCGAAACCGGCTGAGCTCACGGCGATCCCGTTTCGACGGCTTGCCTTCGCGTAGCGCTTCGAAATGCGGCATCGTTTTGCGTTCTTCGGCGGCCTTCCGCCTTAGTTCCCGGCTCTCTTCGGTTTCCTGGTAGAGCGTCTGCGCCACGGCGGCCGGTCCGCGCATTTCAGTGAGCAGCAGAACCTCGAACTGGAAATCGCCGCTGTCGTTCTTCACCTGCAAACGGTCGCCTGCGTGGATCTCACGCGAAGGCTTGGCTGGTTGCCCATTGCAGTGAATCCGGCCGAGCTCGCAGGCTCGCGAAGCAAGCGAACGCGTTTTGAAGAAGCGCGCCGCCCACAGCCACTTATCCATTCGCACGCGAGACACGATCCTATTCTCGTATTGAAGCCGGAAGTCACTGAAGCGACGAACTTTGCATTAGCCGTTTACTTCTGCTATTCTGTTAGAGACAGCTTGATCGTTCGATTGCCTCTGCCTCAAAAGTGAAGTTTCCTTCCCTGGTTGTTTAGGCCGCCCAGGCTGGGCTGGTTTCCCCAAATCAAACGAACGACATAGATCACGCTTCTTCTGTTTCGTCGAGGTGTGGTTGCCCGAACGGGTCCGGTTTGCGGCCCGAGACTGCGTACACCTTTTACGAAATGAAAACTTTTACAGAACTCACTCTCTCTGCGTCTTTACAGCAGAACCTCGCTTCGAACGGCTTCAAGATACCTACGCCGGTTCAAGCTCAAGCAATTCCAGCCGCGCTCGCGGGCTCCGATTTGATCGCGACCGCCCAAACCGGCACCGGCAAAACTCTTGCCTTCGTGCTCCCGCTTCTCGAGAAGCTTTTGGCTTCACCTCGGGAAGGCGTCAAAGACGGCATTGCCGGCCTGATTCTTACGCCCACCCGCGAACTCGCCATCCAGATTCAGCAGGTGTTCAACCTGCTCGCCAAGGGCACTGGCCTGCGCGCCACTGTGGTGGTTGGGGGACTCAGCGAGAGCAACCAGCTCCACGAAATTCGCCGCGGCACGAACGTCCTGATCGCTACTCCTGGCCGTCTCTCGGACTATCTCGACCGGCGCCTCGTCAACCTCAGCAGCGTTCGCACCTTGATTCTGGATGAAGCCGACCGGATGCTCGACATGGGCTTTCTGCCTGTCATCGAGGAGATCATTGGGAAGATTCCGGCGTCGCGCCAGACGCTGTTCTTTTCCGCCACCATCGAGAAATCCGTCGCGCCGCTCATCCATAAGCACCTCCGCGACCCCAAGCGCATCTCGATCGGCGTCATTACCAAGCCCCACGAAGACATCGATTTGCACGTCTACGAAATCGATCAGACCAGGAAGCTCGGCCTGCTTCGCGCCATGCTGGCCAAAGAAGAAGGTTCTTTCCTGGTGTTCGCCCGCACCAAGCACGGCACTGATCGCCTTGCCAAGCGCCTGACTCGCGCCGGTGTGAAGGCAACGGGCATTCACGGCAACCGCACCCAGAATCAACGCAACCAGGCTTTGCTTGGCTTCCAGGAAGGCTACTATCGCGTTCTGGTCGCCACCGACGTGGCCGCGCGCGGCATTCACGTCGAGGGCATCGCCCACGTCGTGAATTTCGACCTTCCGCAGCAGCCGGAAGACTTCATCCATCGCGCCGGCCGTACCGGCCGGGCGGGGCGGCGTGGCGTCGCCACCATTTTCTGCACCAGTTCAGAGCGAGGCGACATCCGCAACATTGAACGCACCTTGAACCTGAAGCTTGTGCGTCAGGAAGTCCCGTCGAACCTTCCCGCCGATCCCGCGGATGCGCCTCATGGCGCCCGCGAATTCGAAGCGGGCCCACGTTTCGCCGCCGCCGGCGATCGCCCGAAGCACCACTCGAAACCACACGTGTCCAGTTTCGGTGGCAATCGGCGCGGCAGTGCCGGCCCGAAGAGTGGGAAATGGGCCAGGGCGCGCGGCTAGCTCTTTGAGGAGCTCGCGCGTTCGGTCTAACGCCCGCCGGCTGAAGAAGGAAGGGCCTTGCCGGAAGTCAATTTCGCCGTTGCATTGACCAATTTTGCTTCGAGTGCAGCGAGACGAGCCTCCAACTTCTGAATCGTTTCGTCTTGCTGCTGGATGTGATGGGCCTGCTCCTCCGCGTTGCGGTGTTCCTTCTGGAGCTCGTTGAGCAGCATCGCGGGGAGCTTCTGATACTGCACGCTGTCGATCTGCCCGTCCGCCCCGCGGACCACTAACTCCGGATAGACGCCGGCGACTTCTTCGGCAATCAAGCCGTATTCGAGCGGCTTCGATCCGTCGTAATCGGGCTTCTTGTAATGGAAAGTCACAGGACGCAAGCGCAGCAGGCCCTTGCTCGCATCACCCATCTCCTGAATATCTTCTTTATAGCGGCGCGAGGACGACGCCACGCCCAGTTGCCCATTAGCGTTGACAACGACGGCCGCGCCGCCGGACACGTTGACCCCCGATATGCCGGCAATGTATGTCGAGGTCTGGACGTCTCCGATCCGGATGGTGAGGTCGTCGGAAGACGTCCCCTGGTTTCCAATCATGATGTTGTTACTGCCGGCCGCGAGGTTAAGGCCGGCGGCGTCACCTACAGCGGTATTGGCGCTTCCGCTGGCGCCCTGCAGCGCTTGGCTACCGACGGCAGTATTACGGACGCCCCCATTATTATTCAGTGCACTCCAGCCGACTGCCGTATTGAAGTCTCCTGAGGTGTTTTGCATCGCGTATGCGCCAATGGCGGTATTGCCGTTTCCGTTGATGTTGGCCCCCAGGGCTTGGCTGCCGACGGCGGTATTGGCGATGGCGAACGGCTCACTGATGGCTCCCGTTAGGCTCTTCATTGCCTCGTAGCCGACAGCGGTATTGTCGGTGCCGACGGTGTTGGCTTCCAGCGCATAGTACCCGAGGGCTGTGTTGTCGGTAGCAGAAGTGTTTGCCGCGAGCGCCAGTTGCCCGACGGCAGTGTTGTAGGAGCCGGTGGTGTTCGCCAGCAGCGCAAAGTACCCAAAGGCAGTGTTGTAAGTGCCCGAAGTGTCGTTGTTCAGCGCCCCGGCGCCGAGGGCCGTGTCGCCCTTGACGTCGCTCGGCGCGGTGTAGTAGCCGTTGATATCTACAACCACGTCAGTGGTGGCATTGGCGACGATGTTCACTGAGCCATCGGGACTGGCCGCCGAAATCACGGCATTGCTTTGGAAGGACGCATCCGGGTTCCAGGTGAACGACGCGACCAAAGGGATGGGAGAAATGGGGTTTGGATACACCAGCAGATAGCCACCGGTGTTGCCGCCGGGAGGGACCGCTGTGACGTTCAGCGAGTAGGCCTCCGGACCGGGGAAAAGAAAGCCCGTGCTCTCCACGCCGCAAGAGCCCGCGATCGGCAGCGTGCGAGGCGTGAGCGGGGCTAAGGGCGTCGTTCCCAGGGCCGGATAAGGCTGACTTGGGCGCGTATCGGCCAAACGGCAAGGCTTGATGGGCACAAAGACAAGATCGTCCGTCGTCGCGCTGCCGGGAAGTTGAAGCTTCGGCGTCGCGACACGTTGGTGCGTTTGCAATTGGGACCGATTCAAATGGCGAGGCGCAGCCCAGTTGTTGAGTAAAATTGCGCGTTCCTGAATCGACTGGGCGGCCAGCGTCAATGGCAGGAATACAAGTAGATAGCCGAGGAGTCGTGGCGTCATTTTGGGAAGACCTCGGGCATAGTTTTTCACGCCGGCGCGGTTGGGTCAACCGGCAGGCCGAGAGGCCTCGCTTAACGTTGTAGATCAGCGGCGTCGCGTCGCCGGTGCGGACAGGCGAACGGCCTTTACCGGCCACCCGCAGAAGGGGAAGCAGCTTTCTCGGGAGTCCCTTTGGCCCTCGCGGTGATCAATTGTTCTTCGAGTGCGGCGAGACGAGACTCCAACTTCTTAATCGTTTCGTCCTGCTGTTGGATGTGATGGTGTTCCTTCTGGAGCTCATTGAGCAGCATGGCGGGGAGCTTCTGATATTGAACGCTCTCGATCTGCCCGTCTGCCCCGCGCACCACCAGCTCCGGATAGACATGAGCGACTTCTTCGGCAATCAAGCCGTATTCGAGCGGTTTCGAGCCGTCGGTGTCGGGCTTCTTGTAGTGGAACGTAACCGGACGCAACCCCAACAAGCCCTCGCTCGCATCGCCCATGTCCTCAATGTCTTCTTTGTAGCGGCGCGAAGAGGTTTCGACGCCCAGTTGGCCATTGGAGGTGACAAAGACGGCTGCGCCGCCGGATACGCCGACCCCCGAGATGCCCGCAATGTACGTCGAGGTCTGCACATCTCCGATCCGGAGGGTGTGATCGTCTGAGGACGTTCCCTCATTCCCAATCATGATGTCGAAGCCGCCCGTTGTCAGGTTGGCCCCCGCCTCGTAGCCGAGGGCGGTGTTGTTGTTTGCGGTGGTCTGGTCAAGCGCGAAGTTACCGACGGCGGTATTGTTGTTGGAGCCAGTGGCGGCTAGCGCCAACGCGCCAATGGCGGTGTTGCCAGCGCCGTTGATGTTGGCCGCCAACGCCGTGCTGCCAAGCGCGGTATTGTCGCTTCCCGTCTCGAGATTGGCGGGTCCGGTTGTGCTCTGCATCGCCTCATAACCGATGGCAGTATTGTTCCCGCCGCCTATATTGGCCCGCAGCGCCTCGTAGCCGAAGGCAGTGTTGTTGGCGCCTGTAGTGTTCGCGCCGAGCGCCACGGATCCGACGGCGGTGTTGTCAGCGCCGCTGGTATTGGCCACCAGGGCAAAGTAGCCAAAGGCCGTGTTGTCGGTGCCCGAGGTATCGCTGTTCAGCGCCGCGACGCCGAGTGCCGTGTCCGCGTGAGAGTCGGTAGGGGCAGCGTAGTAGCCATTGATATCGATGACAACATCAGTGGCGGCATTCGCGACGACATTCACCGAACCATCCGGGCTGGCTGCCGAAATCACGGCGTTCGACTGGAAGGATGCGCCGGGATTCCAAGTCATCGACGCGACCAAAGGGATGGGAGTAATGGGGTTCGGATACACCAGCAAATAGCCGCCGGTGGCGCTGGCGAGCGGGACCACGGTGACGCTGAGTGAGTAGGCTTCGGGACCGGGGAAGAGAAAGCCCGTGCTCTCCACGCCGCAAGATCCTGCAATAGGCAGAGTGCGAGCCGTGAGTGGGGCCAAAGGCGTGGTTCCCAGGGCCGGATAGGGCTGGCTTGGGCGCGTATCGGCCAGACGGCACGGCTTGAGCGGCACAAAGACCAGAACGTCGGTCGTGACGCCGCCGGGAAGTTGTAGCTTCGGCGTAGCGACGCGCTGCTGCCCTTGCAATTGGGACCGGTGCACCTGGGGGGGCGCAGCCCAGTCATTGAGCGGAACCGTACGGTCGGGAAGCGACTGGGCGGCCAGCGCCAGGGGTAGGAAAACCAGCAGAGAAGGCAGGAGTCGTGGCGTCATTTTGGGAAGACCTCGGGCATAGTTTTTCACGCCGGCGCCGTTGGGTCAACCGGCAGGCCCTGAGGTCTCGCTTAACATCTTGGATCAGCGGCATCGCGTCGCGGATGCGGGCAGGCGAACGACCCTCACCGGCTCCCAGCAGAGGAGGGGACAACTTTGCCGGAAGTCGCTCTCGCCGCCGCGTTGGCCAATTGTGCTTCGAGAGCGGCGAGACGAGCCTCCAGCTTTTGAATCGTCTCCGCTTGTTCTTTGGCCGTCCGATCCTGCTCCTCGGCGTGCCTGTACTGTTTTTGCAATTCGTTGAGCAGCAGAGCGGGCAGCTTTTGATACTGCACGCCTTCCACCTCCCCCTGCTTGCCTCTCAGCACCAGGTCGGGATACACATCGGCAACTTCTTCGGCTATCAGGCCGTATTGGAGCGGTTTCGAACCGCCGTCAAAAACCTTCTTATAACGGAAGGTCACGGGACGCAGTCTCAGCAGGCCATCGCTCGAATCGCCCATGTCGCGAATGTCCTCTTTGTAACGTTCCGACGACACGTTTTCTACGCCGAGCTGTCCGTTCGAATTGACGACGACAGGCGCGCCGCCGGAGACGCCGACCCCCGAAATGCCGGCGATGAAAGTCGCGCTCTGGCCGGTCCCGATCCGGATCATGTTGTTGTCGCTCGACGTTCCGGCGTGCCCAATCAGGATGTTGCCGCTACCTTCAGCAAGTTGGTTGCCTGCCAGGTAGCCGACAGCGATATTGTCACCTCCGCTGCTTCCAATTAGCGCGGCGGCGCCGATCGCTGTATTGTTGTCGCCCGTCGAGCTGTTCGCCATCGCGTTAAAGCCAACGGCGGTGTTGTTGTTGCCGTTGACAATAGTTTCCAACGTGTTGCTTCCGACGGCTATGTTGTTAAAGAGCGTGCCAGAGCCGTCGTAGGCATATCGCATTGCATAATAACCGACTGCAGTATTGTTGGTGCCATCGGTGTTCGAGCCCAGCGCCACATACCCGATGCCGGTGTTTTCTTGGCCGGTGCCGTCAACTTGCAGCGCAAAAAACCCCAAAGCCGTGTTTCCTCCGCCCGAAGTGTCTTCGGCGAGTGCAAGAGTCCCTAGAGCGGTGTTGCCCTGCGAGTTGGTGGGTGCGGCGTAGTAGCCATTGATATCGATCACCACGTTGGTCGGATTATTTGACACCACGTTCACCGTACCGTCGCTGCTATCGGCGGCGACCACTGCGTTGCTCTGATAGGAGGCCCCGGGATTCCAGGTCATCGAGGCAACCAGAGGGATGGGCATGGCCGGGTTCGGATAGACGAGCAGATAGCCACCGATTGTGCCACTGGGCGGCACAACGGTCACGTTGAGGGAATAGGCCTCTGGACCCGGAAAATAAGGCCCGGGGGCCTCTATGCCACAGACTCCCGCGACCAGAAGATTGCGCGGCGTGAGAGAAGCGAGAGGGGTTGATCCGAGAGCGGGAAACCCCGAGCCGGCTCGCGTATCCGCGACGCGGCAGGGCGCGATCGGGACAAAGACGAGTGAGTCTGGCTCAACGTCGTCAGGAAGCTGAGACTGCTTCGGTGACGGGCTGCTCTGGACAGTGCGCAGCTGCGAGCGCCGGATCTGGCGAGGAGCTGACCAGTTGTGGAGCGGCACCGTACCCTGATTGAGGGACTGGGCGGCGAGCGTTAGGGGCATCAGCGCAGCGAAAGACGCGAGTAATCTTGGTGTCATTGTCTTGGGCATTCGAGCAAGTCTGTCATGAGTCAGGGGCGCCACGCAACTGGTCGCCGGCAGCAGCGATGTTGCGATTCGATTACGCCGGCAGCGTCGTGCGCCCGCTGCGCTTCGCCGCGCCCATCAACGAGATCGAGCCAGGCGATAGAGAACGTGCCTTCGCAATGGATGGCCCGCATCGAGATTCGGATGGTCAAAATCGTCGCGTGGATCGTGCCGCATGCCGAGCCGCTCCATCACGGCACGCGAGCGCCAGTTTCCTTGCGCGGTAAACGAAACGATCTGCGATAAGCCAAGCGTATCGAAGCCGTAGTCGATCGCAGCGCGCCCTGCTTCGGTTGCGTATCCCTTCCCCCAGTAAGTCTTGGCCAGACGCCACCCGACTTCAACGCAAGGCGTGAAGTGCGCCTCAAATCGCGGCACGGACAATCCCGCAAATCCGGCAAAGGGCGCGATGCCCGTGACCTCGAGGGCCCAGAGACCCCAGCCCACGCCGTCGATATGGTTGCGG
>Ga0302325_10032247_pt1 | contig 10763 bp, 10 predicted proteins | sample Palsa_T0_2_FD_201948 | JGI IMG/M metagenome (GOLD analysis project Ga0302325, IMG submission 201948) | Peat permafrost microbial communities from Stordalen Mire near Abisko, Sweden - Palsa_T0_2 | ecosystem: Environmental > Terrestrial > Soil > Palsa > Peat permafrost | place: Sweden: Abisko... | reverse complement strand
CGCCTGACCGCCTGACCGCCTGACCGCCTGACCGCCTGACCGCCTGACCGCCTGACCGCCTGACCGCCTGACCGCCTGAGGAATAGTCCCAGGCGGGCCGCATTCAGCGCCATAGGGGACATTGCCGACATTGTCGGAAGACCCGGCCTAATCTGCGCAGTCATGGATCTCCACGAAGCCCTCTACACGACCCGCGCCATGCGAAGGGTGAAGCCAGACCCCATCCCCCACGACGTCCAGGCCAGAATCCTCGACGCCGCGGTGCGGGCGCCCAGCGGGGGGAACCAGCAGAACTGGAGGTTCCTGCTCCTTGACGACCCCGGAAAGAAGGCGGCGCTGGCTCCTCTCTATCAGCACGCCATGGGCCAGCTCTGGCAGACAATCTACAAACCCCAGGTCGAAGCCGCCGAGGCCGAGCCCGAGAGCCCGGAGTCGAAGCAGTTCCTGCGCGTGCAACGGTCGGCCCAATGGCTCGCCGACAACTTCACCCAGGTCCCACTCTTCCTCTTCCCCTTCGCCCAGCATGACCCGAGCGGCGGCTCCATCTTCCCCGCCGTCTGGAGTGCCATGCTGGCGGCACGCGCCGAGGGGGTCGGCAGCTGTATCACCGCCTTGCTGCAATTCTTCCACCCGACCGAGACCTTCGAGATCCTCGGCGTGCCAACTGACGAGGGTTGGAACTTGGCCGCCACCGTCAGTTTCGGCTACCCGACCGGCAAGTGGGGCGTCGCCGAGCGGCACCCCTGCGACCACGTGGCCTATCGCAATACGTGGGGCGAGGGCGTCGGATTCACCGTGCCCGAACCACTGTGGGTCGGCGCCACGTGACTCAGATCCGTCGCACGGTCGTGCGGGATGACGTACGACTTGCGGTCACCGACTCGGGCGGGGACGGAGCGGCGATGGTCCTCATCCACGGTCTCACCAGGACTCAGCGGGAGTGGGATGCCGTGGCGCCCCAGTTGGTCGAAGAAAGCCTGAGGGTGGTGACGTATGACCAACGTTGCCACGGTTCGTCGAGTCGTAGCGGCGATCACTCCTGGTCGGCATTCGTCGGTGACCTCAGAGCGCTCCTGGACGACCTCGAACTTCATGACGTCACCCTCGTCGGTCACTCCATAGGTGCCGGCGTAGCCTTACAGGTGGCCGTGGAAGCCGAGAGCTGCCGAACACTGGTCTTGCTCGATGGGGCCTTTCCGGTGCCGGAGCCAAAGCCTGATGGTGGACGATTGCACATGCCGCGCACTGTCTGGACGCTATCCAAACGAACTCTTAAAGACCCGTTCCGTCGCATCCACTCGCTGTCAGCCTCTGAAGTGCGCGAGGTGGGCAACGACTATAGAAGTCAATATCCAGCGTTCGATATGGCCCTGCGCTCGCTCGAATGCCCCACGACACTCATCCTCGGTTCTCAAATGGAGTTCGGTCGGCATGGCCCTTCCTTCCAAGCTGCCCGCCGAGAGACGGCGGCGCGCGTCATCCAATCCAACCCACGAGTACATGTGCAGTGGATCGGGGCCCGACACGACATGATTCAGACTCAGCCACAAGCAATAGCTCATGCCATTATCCGCCTTCAGGCCCTCGCATAGAGGTGCCTACCTCGCCTGTGGTCGCACCATTCGCCGGCACCGTTCTCAGCGTGGCTGTTGGAACGGGAGATCGCGTCCACGTCGGCCAGTCACTCCTGATCATTGAGTCCATGAAGATGGAACACGAGGTGGCCGCAGCGCGCTCGGGCACCGTCCGTCAAGTCCGGGTCGGACCAGGCGATGCGGTAGCGGCGAACGCCGTGCTGCTCGAGGTGGAGGAGGGGGACGTCAGCGCGCCCCAAGACGATGCCACCGAGACCTTGTCACCCACCGCCGTGCGGCCCGAACTGGCCGAACTGCGGGTGCGGGTCGCCAACACCCTCGATGAGGGCCGCGCCAGTGCTACGGCGCGTCGCCACGCCGGAGGACGCAGAACGGCCCGCGAGAACATCGCCGAACTCTGCGATCCCGGCAGCTTCGAAGAGTACGGAGGGTTGGTCGTGGCGGCACAACGAGCGCGCCGCGAGCTCGACGATCTCATCCACAACACGCCGGCCGACGGCCTCATCGCTGGGATCGGGCGCATCAACGGCGACCACTTCGACGATGCGCACGCACGCGCCGCCGTGCTCTCTTACGACTACACGGTGCTGGCCGGTACCCAGGGCCAGATGAACCACCGCAAGAAGGACCGGCTCTTCGCACTAATCGAGCGGCTGCGGCTCCCGGTCGTCCTCTTCGCCGAAGGGGGTGGCGGTCGACCGGGTGACACCGACACGGCGGTGGTGACCGGGCTGGACACCGAGGCCTTCGCTCTCTTCGGAGGGTTGAGCGGCCTCGTGCCGCTGGTGGGCATCGTCTCGGGGCGCTGCTTTGCTGGAAATGCCGCCCTCCTGGGTTGTTGCGACGTGATCATCGCCACTCCCGACGCCAACATCGGGATGGGGGGTCCCGCGATGATCGAAGGGGGCGGCCTCGGGACCTTTGCACCTGAGGAGGTCGGCCCGCGGCACGTGCAGGTTCTCAACGGGGTGGTCGACGTGGAAGCCGGAGACGAGGTCGACGCGGTCCGCCTGGCCAAGCAGTACCTCTCGTATTTCCAAGGCCCCTTGAACGACTGGACCAGTGCCGAGCAGGAACTCCTACGCGACTGCATTCCCGAGGACCGGCGGCGCGCCTACGACGTCCATGCCGTGGTTGACCTGCTGGCGGACACGGGATCGGTTCTCGAGCTACGTGCGCACTTTGCACCGGGAATGGTCTCAGCGCTGATCAGGCTGGAGGGGCGGCCCGTCGGCGTGCTGGCCAACAACCCTCTCCATCTGGCGGGAGCCATCGACGTCGACTGTGCCGACAAGGCGGCGCGCTTCATGCAGCTGTGCGAGGCCTTCGACCTCCCACTGCTCTTCCTCAGCGACACGCCGGGATTCATGGTCGGCCCCCAGGCGGAGACGACCGCCCTGGTCCGACACGTGAGCCGGATGTTCGTCACAGGAGCCAGCCTCAGCGTGCCCTTCTGCACGATCATTCTGCGTAAGGGTTACGGACTGGGGGCCCAGGCGATGGCCGGGGGAAGCTTTCGCCGACCCATCTTCACCGTGGCCTGGCCCACCGGGGAGCTCGGCGGCATGGGCCTGGAGGGCGCGGTGCGCCTCGGATTCCGCCGTGAGCTCGACGCCATCGAGGACCCCGTCGCGCGCGAAGATGCCTACAGTGCCATGGTCGAGCGGGCCTATGCCCACGGCAAGGCGATCAACGTCGCGGCGCACTTCGAGATCGACGACGTCATCGATCCCGCGCACTCGAGGGACCGGATCCTCCACGCCCTGCGCTCGGCGCCCCCACCCGTGGCTCGCAACGGGAGGCGGCGCCCGTTCGTCGACCCGTGGTGAGCGGATCCGGGGAGTCGATCGCGGTCGGGGCGCTCGCGGACGTTCTATCCTCGTCGGAGCAGTTCTGAACGGGGGCAGTCGATCACGGGAGTACCGATGAACACGACGTCAACGGTGGTCCTCCTCCTCGCCGTGTTCGGAGCCACCGCGGTGGAGATGGTCGAAGCGCTCACCATCGTGGTCGCCGCCGGGGTCACACGGGGCTGGCGTTCCGCCGTCGAGGGTGCCGCCGCCGCAGTCGCCGTGCTGACAGTGATCGTCCTGGCTGCGGGCGTTCCCCTCGTCCACTACGTCCCGATCGACGCCCTGCGCGTCGCGGTGGGCGCTCTCCTTCTGGTGCTAGGACTTTCGTGGCTCCGCAAGTCCATCCTGCGCGCCAGTGGGCACAAACCTCTTCACGACGAGGATGCCATTTTCGCCGCCACCTCGGCGGAGCTAACCGGGGACACCGACAGTGGAGGGCGCGCACGCGGGAGCCGGGATGCGCAGGGGTTCGCAGTGTCGTTCAAGGGCGTCTTCCTCGAGGGCACCGAGGTGGTCCTCATCGTGGTCAGCCTGGGGGCGAGCCAGCACCGGTTGGGTCTCGCTTCCGCCGCGGCCGGTGCGGCGGCTGTGATCGTCGGAATCATCGGGATCGTCGTGGCCAGGCAGCTCTCTCGAGTCCCCGAGAACACCATCAAGACCGGGGTAGGCATCATGCTGTGTAGCTTCGGGCTGTTTTGGATTGGCGAGGGGGCCGGCCTGCACTGGCCCGGGAACGACCTGGCGATCCTCGCCCTGGTGGGAGTCTTCCTCCTGGTGACCCTCATCACCGTCCGCATGCTGCAGTTGCCGGAACCTTCCCGATGAAGATGCTGGCCCGGGGCGGGCGCGCCTTCGGCAGGTTCTGGTGGGACTTCCTCATCGGCGACACGCCCGAGTTCTTCGTGGCGACGTTGGCGATCGTCCTACTGGCGTTGCTGCTGCGCCACCAACGCGACATCGCCTTCTTTGTACTGCCCTTGGCCGCCGTCATATGCCTGGTCGCCAGCTCGCTCCGCGGCCGAGGCGGCTCCTCAGGGACGCCCTGAACCCTCGTGTATCGTTTCAATCTCTCCTGCTCGCCATGGCCGAGCTCGACGTTGGTTCTTCAGGGTCCGGGCGGGGCATCAACCGTCGGCCGCCCTGCGTGGTCACGGAGACGGACCACCGTGACCAGCTCTATTTCTCCTAAGACGACATCGGTACGCATTGATGTTGAGACTCGCGTCCTGAAGAGCTTCCAGCGCAAGAGCACAACGAAGGCCAATCTCACGGAGGGGGCAAGGCCACGGGACCTCCTGAGTTGGCCGGGCCGCCGACGTAGTGCTCACCACGTACCTCCACACCCAGCGGCCCACTAGGTCAGGATTCAGAGGGAGGACCGCGCGAAGGCGGAGGAACGATCCATTCCTCCCTCGCCCCCGCGGGCGTAGGTCAGGACACCCGCGCGATGAACACCAGTCACCGCTTCTGAAACGAGCAAGAGTTAGCCCGCTTCGTCGATCTTCACAGGCTCCGCCCAGCAATGACTCGCGTCAACGTGGTGTTGCCGAACAGGCGTATTCCTCACCGAGACTACGTCGTGAGTTCTGCCCATCGACGCCATTACCTCTGATGAACACTCCACGCCGAATGCTCGAATCTAAACGCAAGAGAAATAACGGACCGCGATAGGTTGCCGCACGGTTGCAGGTTGGTTGAAATGTAACCCGGTCTGCGTTGATCCAAACCGACCACGCGATCGCGAAAAGTGGGGAATTATCACTTGAATTCACGCCGGACTTCACACTTCATCGTCCATTTTTGACTGCCGCGCCGAGTGATCGCAGCTTACGTTGAATCGGTCTTCGCCTGTACCATGAGATCTTCTCCGACTCGCAGTCAATTCTCCTCGTGGCGAAAGGATCAAATGCCTGGCGTGGCACCCCAAGTGATCGCTGAGAGACGACCATCAATGTCACTGACTGACGGTGAGTCTTCTTCAATCATCGATCGACTGAGCGCAGTCGTACGAGGCCGTCCGGATGGCCGCGCTGCCCACGTCGCCGGCAGCGATCTCACTTGGACTGAACTGGATCAGCGCTCGAATGCTCTCGCTCTCCGGTTACACGCTGAAATTGGGCCCGGTCCCGAACCCATTGCGATTGTCGGCGTTACAGGCACCGACATGATCATCGCCCCCGTGGCGATACTAAAGAGTGGTCGGCCCTATACGTGGATCGACGCCGCCTCGCCACTTTCGCGCTCGCTACAGATCATTTCGCTGTCAGGATCCCGTTCCGCAGTCATCGGAAACCAAAACTCCCAGCTCGGAGATGCCCTGCAATCGGCCGGACTGTCGCTGCACCATGTTGGTGCTGATACGTCAGAGGACCGACCAACGATTTCGGTTGAGGCCACAACTCCAGCGAGTGTCGTCTTCACTTCAGGGTCGACAGGAGTTCCGAAAGGAGTCGTAACTTCGCACGGGTATTACACCTGGCACGCGGCCACCTGTGGGGAGCGCGGCTTCAGCAACGATGACCGCGTCGGGTTCGTTATTCCGATGAGCTTCGCATATGGCGCGATCGTCTTTTGGCGCACGATATTGATGGGTGCAACTATTTTTCCTTACGATCCCCGCCAGCTCGGAATCGACTCGTTCGCAACTTGGTGTTCCGAGCAACGAATCGGGGTCCTCGACGCCACCCCCTCGCTGTTCCGCGCAATAGCCCGGAGCGCAGACGGCGTGTTGGATTCGTTGCACATTGTCGAGTGCGCCGGCGAGCCTCTGTTTGCGCGCGATGCAGCGGAGATCCGTCGACACCTTCCTTCGTCGTGTGTATTCCGCAACGGCATCGGTTCCTCGGAAACGGGCGCTTACGCTTTTTTCCAGATCCCGTCGGACGGACGCGGTCTGGAGGGGATTGTCCCCGTAGGAGTAGGGACACCCCAAAAGGAAATCACCATTTGTGACCTTGAAGGCAAGCCCGTCCAACCGGGATCCACCGGCGAGATAATCGTCACGTCGTCCTACAACGCCAACGGTTATTGGGGCCAACCGGAACTCACTACACGTCGTTTTTCCGCTACAGACGACGGTCGTATGAGCTACCACACCGGCGACCTCGGACGCTGGCTCCCCGATGGATCCCTGCTACACCTTGGACGGAGCGATGGGATGGTAAAAATCCGGGGCTATCTGATCGAACCGTCGGAAGTTGAGGCTGCTCTGCTCGACACAGGCTTGGTCTACGAGACAGCGGCATTTGGTGCGACGGACGACCAAGGGAAAACGTCATTGTGGGCCTATGTGGTACCCATCGATGGTCTTCGATCATCGAATTCTGCCATTCGCCGAGCATTGAGGGAGCGACTACCCGAATATATGGTTCCGACTTCGCTCGCGGTTTCGGAGTTACCGAAGAATGACAACAACAAGATCGATCGTGCCCTGTTGAAGCCGATCGCTGAGTCAGGGGCGAGCGCAACTCCGCCTCGAGATAATTGGGAACGGTCAGTTGCACAAGTGTGGTGCTCCATCCTTGGACTTGATTTCGTCAGCGTTGAGGACGAGTTTTTTTCGCTGGGTGGGGATTCACTTGCGGTACTGGAACTCATAACGGCAATGGCTGACGAACACCATGTAACGCTCTACTCATCAGACCTCGTTGAGTGTCCAACCCTGGGAGAGTTTGCCGAAAGGGCCAGGAAGCCAAAGATGGCTCGCGGAGGAGTGCTCGTTCCTTTGAGGGTCGAAGGGGTGGGTCCACCTCTTTTCTGTTTCGCCGGCGCCGGAGGACTGGCCGGTACATTCCTCCACCTCGCGCGCCATCTCGATCGTCCCGTCTACGGGCTTCAGGCGCGTGGCCTCGAAGGCGGCGGGCTTCCGGACTGGACCCAAAGAGGCTGGGTTGTGCGCTGCATGCGTGAGATGCGAAAAGTCCAGCCCCATGGCCCCTATTACCTCGCTGGACACTCCTTTGGAGGGATGCTTGCTTGGGAAGCGGCTCAGTTGCTGAAACAAGATGGGGAGGAAGTCGCCCAACTGGTACTGATCGATACCCTGTACCCGACCTCAACCGCACTCGGGACTCAAACAGATGGCACCGAACGCGAACGTGGGGTCACTCGCCACACGAAGGTGCGCGAGTCGATTCAACTCCTGCGGCGGAGAGCCGCACTCTTCGCAAAGATCAACGTAGCGAGCTTCTTACCGATTCGTCGTGAGACGAAAACTGGCCTGTACCACTACTACGGAGAGATGCTCCTACTGCGATTCCAGCCTTCCCCATGGGATGGCCCAACCATCCTTTACTGGGCGAACAAGAAGCCCATCGGACATGAGGGCTACAACTTTGAACCGCTGCTCCGAGGTCCCTGGGAAGAGCACCACTGCGCGGGAGGTCATCTCACCATGCTGGGAGAGCCTTACGTCAAATCGCTCGCCGAACACCTCCAACAACGAATGGGAGAAAGTCAGATGACGAAGGAGACGTCCTATGCTTAGAAAAAATGGTGGTACAGGCCTGCTCACGGTGAGCCCGCGAGCGACACTTCTTCAAGAGACGCTTCTGAGGACCGACGGCACGGTCACCGATCTGCTCGAACTGTTCACTGGCGAGAACATCCGCGTGGACAAGGTTACGCCAGGACTTTATTCTTCTGAATGCGACTGGCCAAACGCCTGCGGCAACCCCGGGCCGACCATACGGGACGTGGTCTTGCGTGGAAGAAACACGGATTTGCCTTACATCTTCGCTCATACCCACTTGTTCCCGGAGAGACTCGAGGCGCCGGTACAAACGCAACTCTCCGAGACCAACGAACCGATCGGAAAGGTGCTCAGGCAGCATCGACTCGAGGATTTCCGTCAGATTGAAGAGCGCGGCATTCGCTCCATCCCAACAGTCGCCGGAATCCTCGGCGGAGAGCCAACCGACCAAATGCGATGGCGGCGCTACTCGGTCCTTTCCGGCGGGCTGGTGATCATGGAGATTACAGAGGTATTTAGCGAGTATCTGTTCGAAACCACACTCTGAGCGGTTGCCGTTATGAACTAGTGCTGTAACCGTCAACCTTTGCCCTCATTCGGACTCGCTTGGCAGTTCCTCGTTCAGGCCGCCGAAGCGACCCGACCGAGCGACTCCCCGATTGTCCCGGGGCGGGCCACAGCCGGCCAAAGATCCACTCGTTTTCGACGGTGTTTCTCCATCGAGATGCGTCGGGCCTCCAGTGTGCAGGTTCCACAATGAAATGTCCGGCCCTTGGGGTTGGAAACCTTGGCCCCGCACCGCGGACAGGTGGAACTGGTGCCGCGTTCGTCGACCAATTCGACGTCGATGCCCGCCAGGGCGGCCTTGTCCGCCAGGGCCGCGATCATCTTCCCGGGCCTCCAGTTGCGCGCGGCCAGGTTCTGGCGCTTGCCGGGGTCTCTCGCCAAAAGACCTCTCGGGTCACCCACCACCAGGGTCCCGATGCGCTCTTGCACCGCGAAGTCGACTACGGCCCGGGCCGCTTCGTGGGTGGCCTGGGCCACCCGGCACCGGTGGCGCCCTTCGAGCCGCTTCGTCTTGGCCCGATACTTCCGCCAGCGCCGCGAGCCAGCCTGACCACGCTTGGGGGCGCGGGTGGCCAGCGCCCGGGACCGGGCCTTCTTCTCGGCCAGGTGGAGCCGGTGCTCGGCCCGGATGGCTCGGCCCGAGACCACCAAGGCAACCCCTTCGGTGGCCACCGCATAGGGATGGATGATCCCGAGGTCGACGCCGGCCATCCGGTCCGGGTCGGGCTCCGATCTCTCTTCATAGGTGGCGACGGGTACTTCGGCGGTCATGTCGACGAAGACCTTGGGGCCCACGTTCAACAAGATGACGGAACGCACGGCCTCTGGCCCATAGGGAACGGGCCTCGAAAGACCTAGCGCAAGGGGTGGACGCCCGCGCGCAGTCGGCAAGCTGAGGTGCATGTCATTAAGGGCGAAGGTACCGGAGTAGTAACGAGACGGCATCAACGATCTGCGCGTCGCGGATAATGGGCCGCGGCCTCCCCGCCGCGTCGACGGGCATTCGCTCTGAACCACGAGTCGGAGTACCGGCGCAGGATCGAGCGCGCCCCGGTTACGGAGAGCTCCCCGGCACACCCGGGTCCAGTCTTGGAGAGCTCCCGGCACAGCGCCTGGTAGCCCACCACCGGAGCACTCGCTGCTCAATGGCCTGAGACTTGGTCTTGCCCCTGACCACCCGCCAATCGCGCTGCGCAATCGCATGATGCGATTGCGCAACGCGATACGGCGCCATCACCCCGAGCGTGGACGGGATCGGGCTCTGGTCGTGCCAGAACCCTCACAGCGATCCACGGATTCGGGAAGCTTGTCAGCTATTGATCTGGACGTTGGTAGTGACCTGAATCCCGCTGCTAGGAGCGGGGGCGACGGCGGCCTTGACGGGAGCCACTGCCGGGGTTACTGCGGGCGTGCCCACTGCCGGGCTGACGGCAGGAGTAGGCGCTGGCGTCACGGCAGGCGTAGGCGCTGGCGTGGTGGTAGTGACGTCGTTCTGGAGGATGGATACGACCTGGTAGAGGAGGCCACTAACCTCGGCCTGCACGGTAGCGCTATTCGCATCCTGAAGCCTCAGGGAGCGCAGCTGCCATTCGATGCTGCCGAGCTGGCCCCAACCCGATCCCGACAGGCTCAGGCGCCCTGGAGAGGTGACGACGAATTGGACGGCAGCCGCCAAAGTCTGATCGTTACCATTCCCCCGGGTAATCGCATTCGCCACGTCGGTCTCGTTCGGCGGGATATTGGTGTACGACACCAGATCCACCTGGAAGTTGACCGCCAAGGCATTGCAGCCCACGCATCCGTTCGAGGTCTCTGCCGTGACGTAGTTGTACAGGTTGCTGGGGCCGTATGCCTGCGCAATCTGCAGGTTGGTCCATTGGGCTTGGGTGTGCCACCACGGATAGGCGATCGCCTCAGCCCCGCCGTACACCGGTGTGGCATTGGCAGTTCCGGTACTTATCCCTACAATCGGGCCGACGATAACGGCAGCCGTTAGCGCACCCTTCACCAGGAATCCCTTCACAATTCTCCCTCCATTGATGGTTTGTATTTCTTCTTTGTTGATCAGTGCATATGAACGTGCGCAACGCCCCAAGCCAAAGGAATGGCGAGAGCGCCGATAACCAACGACACCCGGACCACGCAACGCATTCGCGAGGTCCTCTGAGTTGAATGAGCTGGGCCGGATGTGCCGTCGGCAGCCAGCTGCACAAAGCGCCGGGTTAGGTAGACGGCACCATAGATCATGGCGAACAAGATCACGCTTGTGAACACGAT
>Ga0302325_10032244_pt1 | contig 10763 bp, 12 predicted proteins | sample Palsa_T0_2_FD_201948 | JGI IMG/M metagenome (GOLD analysis project Ga0302325, IMG submission 201948) | Peat permafrost microbial communities from Stordalen Mire near Abisko, Sweden - Palsa_T0_2 | ecosystem: Environmental > Terrestrial > Soil > Palsa > Peat permafrost | place: Sweden: Abisko... | reverse complement strand
CAGTGGCCGCGCAAGGTCTATCCCGAGCCGGCGGTGCCATAGAAGATGGATCGCGTGCGCCCGGCCGATCACCGGGTAGTCCGTCCGCCCGACCAGGTCCCCGAACGGCAGTTCACCGCCCCGGACCGTATCTAGAAGCTGCTCTTGAAGGCCCAGCGGGTCCGACAGCTGGCGGCGCTGGGCGGACAGGGCGTCCAGGGAGGCCTGCACCTGTCCGCGCCAGCCCGCCACGACCAGGTAGCCCCAGCCGCACGACAGAGCCGCCTCTGAGGTCGCCGCGAACTTCACCCGGTCAGCGGGCTCGATCCGGTCCGCGGGCCGGACATCGATCAGAAGGACGCCGTCTCGCGTCACGGCCAGCAAGTCCGGAACGTGCTCAGACGTGCCCCCGCTGCTGGTGGTGAACTTCAGCGCCATCGGCTGGGCAAGCAGGTCCACCACCCCGAGGAAGTCCAGCGCCAGCAGCAGCCGCTGCTCGGCGAGGCTCTCGAACCCGTGCAACCGCCCGGTTGAGACCACCGCCGCCAGACCCGGACGGTGCCGCTGACCGGTGCTCCACGAGAACCGCCGCACCGGACGGCACCCCAACACGGGAACCTCCCCCATCTCGCGGACCGGGCAGGACACAGCGGACTTGCCCGCCTGCCACCGGGTGACCCACCTGCGCGCCCAGCCCTCGGCAAGGTCGAGGGCCTCCCGGTCCTGCTCCCCAGTCGCATACAAAGGATCAAGAAGGTCGGAAAGACCGCACCCGTCCGACGGCACCACGTCGGCGGACCCCGCGACAACGCGATTCCGGGCACCCACGCCAGATCCCCCACTCGACGCATCACAAGTGCCCCGCACTTGCATCAGGGCGAATAAATCACGTGTCCCGGGCCAGAGTGGCCAGCATCGATGAAAACCACTGGCCAAGTGGCTGAAATCAGGCGGCACCAAGCCCACCTCAGCGCCCGAGCAGTGGCCAAGTAACGAGAAAAGTCTCAGCTCGTTGAAGACCTGGGCGACGGCGGTGGGAGCTCCTCGCCGTCGGTGGTCCGGTAGAAGCTGACGCCGATGTAGCAGGCGGCCAGGTCGGAGTCGCGGCGCGGCATCCGCCAGGGGGTGCCGCCGGCCTTGTAGTACAGAGCGATGTGCAGGTTCCACGCCCGGGTGGCCTCGTCCTGCAGGGGCTGCGGGGCGTCGCCGCGCCTGACGGCGCCTTCCCAGGTTTCCCGGCGCATGACCTGCAGCGGGCACGCCAGGCCGAGGGCCTGGGCCTTGAGCATGTCGTGGAAGTCGCGGCCGATCTCGGTCGCGGCCTGCTCCTCGCCGTCGGCGTCCTCGCCGGGCGCGGGCGGCTCGCTGTCGTGCTCGCGGATCTCCTCGGGACGGGCGCAGAGGATCACGCGGCAGCGGCCGGTCTCGGCCAGCGACCGGGCTGCGTCGGCATACAGGCCGGCGCCCTCGGCGACGGCGGCCTTCACGTCCGCCTTGGCGAGCGTGTGTTAGGCAACAGCGTGCGGAGCTGCCGATCGGGGATCTCGCGGACCAGGGCGTCGTCGAAGACCAGCTGGGCGCCGAAGCTGGTGTCCGTGCTGAAGCCGGGGAAGGGCTGGTGCAGGTTCTCCTGACCGGGCTTGGCCTCCTTCGCCTCGATCCGCGTCCGGCACTGCTCCAGCCAGCCGCGCATCCCGTCGACCGCTGCGGCCGGGCCGACGAGGCCGACGGTGATGTCGCGGGGCGCGGACGGGGGGTCCGCGTCGGCCGGGCCGTACACTGCGACGCCGTAGCGCGGGTCGATGTGCCGGTTCCTGTGTAGATTCGCGCGATGGATGTCCGCTGGCATGTGCTGACCTGGGGTTCCTCCGGACCTTCTCAACGATTTGCCCGGCATTTTTCTCATTGGTTTGTCCATTTCCTTTGGCTGCGGATCTGCTGTCTTCTCCGGCGGAGCGGGGTCTGGTCGGGGTCGGCCACGCGTGCGTTGCCGGGAGCGGGGCGCTTGACCCTCACGTGGCGTCATGCCGCATAGTCGGTTGGCGTGGAGGAGCAACTGACCGTGGGACGCCTGGCCGAGCTGGCCGGCGTGACTGTCCGCACGCTGCATCACTACGACGAGATCGGGCTCGTGTGTCCGTCGGCGCGGACCGCGGCCGGCTATCGGGCCTACTCGGCGGGCGACGTGGAGCGGCTGCGGGAGGTGCTGGCTTACCGGCGGCTGGGCTTCGGGCTGCGGGAGATCGCAGACCTGGTTGACGACCCGGCCACCGACGCGGTCGCGCACCTGCACCGCCTGCGCGGCCTGCTGCTGGAACAGCGGGACCGGGCCGACGCCATGGCGACCGCCATCGACAGGGAACTTACGGCACGGGCGAAGGGAACGGCAGTGACACCAGAGGAACAGCTGGGAATGTTCGGCGCGCGGTTGTATAACGCCATAGGGGATGCGTACCCCGCGACGCGGCGCACCGATCCTCGGATCGCCGCGCAGTTCTGGGACGCGCTCGGCGACGCGCGGACCGTGCTGAACGTCGGGGCCGGCACCGGCTCCTACGAACCGCCCGGCCGCGACGTCACTGCGGTGGAGCCGTCGGCGGTCATGCGGGCGCTGCGCCCCGAGGGCTCGGCGCCCTGCGTGGCCGCCGCCGCGGAGAGCCTGCCGTTCGAAAACCAGTCCTTCGACGCCGCGATGGCCTTCAGTACCATCCACCACTGGCAGGACCCGGTCGCCGGGCTGCGCGAGATGCGGCGCGTGGCCCGCCGCGTGGTGGTGTTCACCTACGACCCCAGCGAATTCGCCTGGCGCCGGCGGTTCTGGCTCACCCGCGACTACCTGCCCGAGGCCGCCGGCCTCGCCGACGCGGACTGGCTGCCCCGGCTGGCCAGCGCGATCGGAGGCAGAGTGGAACCGGTGCTGATCCCGTGGGACTGCGCCGACGGCTTCTTCGAGGCATACTGGCGCCGGCCCGAGGCCTACCTGGAGGAACCTGTGCGCCGGGCATGCTCGGTGTGGACGCGCGTCGGACCGGAGGCCGAGCAGCGGGCGGTGCGCAGCCTCCGCGATGACCTCGCCTCGGGGCGGTGGGCTGAGAACAACCGCGACCTCGCCGGCCTCGACGAGGCAGAACTCGGCCTCCGCCTGCTCGTAGCCTGAACCGCGTTGCATCCTCAGCATGGTGGCGGATCCTGGTCCGTCGGCTGGCTGGCGTCTCGCTGCGGGGGCGCGAGGGCGCGGACGGCGGGTGGTCGAGGGCTTGGTGAAGTGCGTTGCCGCGGGCGGTCGGGCGGATGGGATGCCCGGGGCTGGAGCGGTGGTAGAGCGTTGCGCCGATGTCTCGTTCGAGCCGCTGAAACTGGTGGATGAGCGCGGAGGGGTGGGCGCCGATCTGCCCGGCTGCGGCGCCGATGGCAGGGCAGGCCATGGCTTCGCGGAAGCGGTGAAGCCGCCGCCAGCCGCGCAGGCTGCCCTCGACGGCGCGGCGGATGTCGAGTGGTATGTCTCCGCCGAGGGTGGTGATCATGTCTGGCCTGCTGTGGACGCCTTTGGGCCGGCTGGCTATTCCGTGGCGGCGGGCCGCGGCGATGACGGTCATGACGCTGACGTCGAGTTCGGCGGCGATGTCGGAGTAGGAGCGGCGGGCGTACTGGTCGCGGAGCCACTGCGGGTCGATGGGGGTTGGCTGCCAGGCGCTGGCCAGGGGGATCCCTTGGTCGCGGGCGCGGGCGGCCAGGTGCGTGCGCGGGATCCCGGTCTCGGCCTCGATCTGGCGGAGGGTCTTCCGCGCGGTGGTGTACTCGCGGTCGAAGAACTCGCGGGTGAGCAGGGTGCGTGCCCGGTCCTGCCATTTCCCCCAGGCGGCCGGCGGGGTGGACGGTGCCCATTCGCGGGCGGGGCGGGGAGCCTTCTCGAGCGCGAGGCGGACGTGGCTGATGGTGGTGCCCAGCTGCGCGGCGGCTGTACCGGGCGGGGTGCCGCCGGTGACGACGAGCCGGGTGACGGCGTCCAGGTCGATGTCACCGGGGTCCCGGCCGGGCAGGCTGATGCCCTCGCAGCAGCTAGCAGGCGGTTCCCAGGTGAGGGGCCCGCTGATGCCGAGGCGGCCCAGGAGGGCGGCGGCGTGCTCGTGCAGCCTCCCCGCCCGGTGCGTCTCCGGCTACCTCCACCCGGACGCCGCGGCCGAACCGGGCACCACCGCCGTCGGGCAGTCGCACGCCTGGGTGGAGTACTGGGCCGGGGCGTGGACCCCGCTGGACCCGACGAGCGGCGCCGCAGTTGGCGAGCGCCACGTGGTGGTCGCCCGCGGCCGGGACTACGCCGACGTTCCCCCGCTCAAGGGCATCTACCACGGCCCGAACGGCGGCGAGATGGAGGTAACCGTCGAGGTCACCCGCTTGGCCTGAAGTTCGGAACGGTAACAACCAGGATCATCCCGAACGGCTTCTGTCTTCGCTTGGCTGCTTCCCATTGCTTATCGGGGTGCGGTGGGGAGCCGGGGGCGGCGGCGCCAGACGCGGCCGACGCTCAGGTAGGCGAGAGCGCCGGCCGGGACGCAGAACATGCACAGCAGCGCCCACGCCCAGCGGGGCAGCAGGCGCACTTCGTCCGCGCGGCTCAGTTCGATCGCCCAGAGCACGATCCAGCCCGCCACCGCCACGAGGCCCGCCGCAAAGACAAGATCCGCGACCATGTGATCGCCCCTTCCTGGCCCGGCCGGGCCAGGGTAGTTCCACCGCAGGCTCTGCTTGCGTCGCGCCCGCATTCTACTGTTATACTATGATTATAGTAAAGCAGAAGATGGAAGGGTCATGTTTCGGTTCCGGCTGGACGGGTCGTCGGGGGTTCCCCCGTACTTGCAGCTTGTGCACCAGGTGCGGCAGTCGCTGCTCCTTGGCTACCTGCGCGAGGGCGACCGGCTGCCGACCGTGAAGGAAGTCGCGGTGGACCTCGCGATCAACCCGAACACGGTCGTGAAGGCATACCGGCAACTTGAGCACGAAGGGCTGACCGCCGGGCGGCCCGGGCAGGGCACCTTCATCACCGCGAGCCTGGCGCCGTCAGCGGAGGCATCGGTCCCGTCCGCGGCCGCCGCAGAGCTGCGCCGGTCCCTTGACCGATGGCTACGGGACGCCGCGGCGGCCGGGCTCAGCGAGGATGCCATCACGGCGCTCATCGCGGCGGCCCGCCGCGATGCGGCCATGGCAGCGGAACCCCTGGCGGCCGCGGCGAAGGAGAGGGCCGAATGACGCAAGATACGGCGAGCGTCCCCGCGCTGCGCGCGGAACGCCTCGGGAAGCGGTACGGGCCGGTGTGGGGGCTGCGCGACTGCACGTTCGCGGTGCCGCCCGGCGGGATTGTGGGCCTGGTCGGGCCGAACGGCGCGGGCAAGACCACGCTCCTGGCCCTGACGGTGGGGCTGCTCGCGCCGACCGAGGGCCACGTGGCGGTCTTCGGCCAGCGGTCCCGCGCCCAGACGCCTCTCGCGATGGCCCGGGTGAGTTACCTCGCCCAGGACCATCCGCTGTACCGGGGGTTCACGGTGGCGGACATGTTCCACTTCGGCCGGTCGCTCAACCCAAGCTGGGACCAAGCGCTGGCGGAGGCGCGGATGGCGGCGCTCGGCATCCCGCTCACGCGGAAGGTCAAGACGTTGTCCGGCGGGCAGCAGGCGCAGGTCGCGCTCACCATGGCCCTGGCCAAGCGGGCCCCGGTGCTGCTACTCGATGAGCCGGTTGCCTCGCTTGACCCGATCGCCCGGCTCGACTTCATGCGGGACGTAGTCGCCGCGTCAGCCGAGTCGGGGCTCACCGTGCTCATCGCCTCGCACGTGATCGCCGAGCTGGAGCGGCTCTGCGACTGGCTGCTGGTGCTGAACGGCGGTCGGCTGCAGCTGGCGGGCGCCGTCGACGACCTGCTGGCCGGGCACGCGGTGCTGACCGTACCGCGCCAGCTGGCGGACGCCGACCTGCCGGGCCGGGTCATCGAGCGGACCGACAGCGACCGGCACTCCACCGTGCTGGTGGCGGCCGCCCCCGAGCTTGTCCTGGTGGCGGCCGACCGGGCCGGCTGGGTGGCCCAGCCCGTCGGGTTCGAGCAACTCGCGCTCGCCTACCTGCGCCGGCCGCCAGGCCAGGCGGCCAGCCTCGCGGAACCGCTCGGGAGCGTCGGTTCGGCCGGACGGGCGGTGGCGTCATGATCTGGGTCACCTGGCGGCAGCACCGGGCGCAGGCACTGACGATGCTCGGCGTCCTCGCGATCATCGCGGTCTACGCGCTGGCGGTCGGCCTGTGGATGCGGTCGTCGTTCAACTCTGACGACCTGGGCCCCTGCGTGGCGCGCAGCGGCGGCGCGGACTGCGCCGCGACGATCAACTCATTCTTCCAGCAGTTCAACCGAGGGCCGGTGATGCCGCTCGTGATCCTGTTCTTCCTCCTCCCCGGATTCCTGGGCGCGGTCGCGGGCGCGCCGGTGCTCGGCACCGAGCTTGAGCGCGGCACGTGGCAGCTGGCCTGGTCGCAGACCGTGCCCCGCGGCCGGTGGCTGGCCGTCAAACTCGGGCTGATCATCACCGCGCTCGTCGTCTTCGCCGCCTTGCTCAGCGCCATCATGACCTGGGCGTGGGGGCCGCTCGACGAGGTCAGCATCCGGTTGACGCCGCCCCCGTTCAACCTTGAGGGCATCTGGCTGCCGTGCGCGCTGCTGTGCGGGTTCGGCCTCGCGTTGCTCGCCGGGCTGCTGCTGCGCAACACCATCGGGGCCATGGTGGCGGGCTATTTCGCGACCGAGATCCCGTTCCTCATCACCACGCTGGCGGTGGGACCGAATGTCTTCAGCACCACCAAGACGGTCGACTGCACTGGTGCCCTCTGCCGGACCGCGTCCACCAACACCGTCCCACCGGTCAGCGGGCACCTCGGCGACTTGGTCAACGGCGTGACGCATGCCGGGAACCACCTCGTGGTCAGCTACACGCCCGCCAGCGCCTTCTGGCCGATGCAGTTCCTCACCGGCGGCATCTTCCTGACGTTCGCGGCCGCGGCGATAGTCAGCGCGGTCTGGCTCCTGCACCGGAGGACAACATGACCAGCCATGACACCCTGCCGCGCGGGCCCGCGGCCGCGGGCGTGCACTTTTACCGCGACGGGGTCCTGATCGCGGGCACGCTCACCGAGGTCCCGCAGCCGGTGGCCGCAGCGGTGAGCATCACCGGTTCCGGCCGGGTCATCCGGGATACCAATGCCCGCCTCGGCCGCCGCGGGCCGATGGTGCTGCGCGCCGGCATCATCCGGCAGGTCGCCGAGGCGCTCGCGACCGTGGACGTGGCGGCGCTTCGCTACGACAAGGGGGGCATCGGCGCCAGCGGCGGCGACTACCTGCGCGCGGGGCTGACCGACAACCTCAACGACGCCCGCGCCGCGCTCCGCTGCCTGGCCGCCCGGTTCCCCGGGCTGCCGCTGGCTGATCCTGGTTCGGCCGTCGGCGTCGGCGGCTGCGGTGGCGAAGGAGAGGCTGCGTGAGCATCGCGGGACGCTTCCCTGCGGGAGTGGACACTATCGTTGTCGGTGCCGGGACGGCAGGTGCGGCGGTCGCCGGCCGCCTCGCGGCGGGCAGTACCGAGCGCACGCTGCTGCTGGAGGCCGGGCCGGATTACGGGCCGGCTGATAGCGGTCGCTGGCCGCCAGATCTTCTCGACGCGACGAGCGTCGTGTCGTCTCACGACTGGGGCTATACGGGCGAGTTCGCCGGCCGGGTGATTAGCTTCGGCCGTGCGCGCGTGATCGGCGGCTGTTCGTCCCATAACGCCGGCGAGGTGGTGTTCGGGAGCCGCCTGGACTACGAGGGGTGGGCGGCTGCGGGCAACGCCGGCTGGTCGGCGCGGGAGCTCGCGCCGCTGTTCGCCTCGGCGTGGGAGCAGCTGCGGGTGCGGCGCGTCGGCCCCGATGAGCTGACCCCGTTCCAGCGAGCCTGCAGGGACGCGATCGTGGCAGGCGGGATTCCGGCGGTGGCGGACCTCAACGACCTCGACGAGCACGTCGGCGTCGCGCCGTGCCCGGTCAACATCGACGGGACCACGCGGGTCAACAGCGCGTTCGGGTACGTCGACCCGGTGCGTGACCGGCTCATCGTGGCCGGCGATGCGCTGGTCGAGCGGGTGCTCGTCCGCGGCGGGCGCGCTGTCGGCGTGGCGGTGCGGGATGATCGGCAGCTGGTTGAGATAGGCGCGTCGCGGGTCGTCGTCTGCGCTGGCGCCTACGGGAGCCCCGCGATCCTGCTCCGGTCCGGCATCGGGCCGGCCGACGAGCTGGCCGGCATCGGTGTGAAGCCCGCGCTGGACCTTCGCGGCGTCGGGCGCAACCTGCACGATCAGCCGTGCGTGGAGGTCTGGTACGAGGGAAGCGCCGAGCTGGCCGGTATGATGGAGCGCCACCGGGCGGAAACAGGCTGGCTGCCGCACGAGCAGGTGATCGCGAAGTTCCCCTCGGCCGACTGCCAGACGGGGTTCGACCTGCATATCTACCCGGTCGGCGGCTACAGCGAGAACTTCTCGCGGTGGTTCTGGTTCCTTGGCGCCGCGTGCCTGACGCCGCTGTCGCGCGGAAGCGTGCGACTGACAGGACCTGGTTCCGGCGACAGTCTCCTCATCGATCACCGCTACCTCAGCGACCCCGCCGGTTACGACCGCGCACGGCTCGCCGAAGGCGTCGAGCGCATCCGTGAGATAGCTGAGGCACCGGAACTGCGAAGGCTCCTGGGCAGGGAAGTGCGCCCGGGGCCGGACGTCACGGGAAGGCAGGCGATCGAGCGCTTCATCGATCAAGCTGCGGTGCATTACTACCACCCGGTGGGGACCTGCAAGATGGGCCCGGCAAGTGACCCGGACGCGGTCGTGGACTCCGACGGCCGGGTGCACGGCATCGAAGGCCTGCACGTAGCAGACGCGTCGATAATGCCGGCCGTCACCTCCGGCAACACCAACATGCCGACTGCGGTCATCGGCGAGAGGATCGCCCGGTCGCTGCTCGGCCATCCGCGCAACTGGCCGCCGACGACAACCGCCCATGCCGGCTGAGGAATCGGGCGCGCACGAGAGTAAGGAGGCACGATATCAACGGGTCACGAAGGGAAAGTCAGCGTTGACGGGAACTCTCAGTGAGCGCCTGGCGGGGATCGGCTACCGCCTTGGCTGGAAGGCGATTCCCCGGGTGCCGGAACCGCTAGCGCGCTGGGCCTTCGCCCAGACCGCCGATATCGCCTGGCGCCGTCAGGGCCGCGGCGTCCAGCAGCTGGAGGCCAACCTCAAGCGGGTCCTTCCGCCCGGCGCCGACGGCAAAGACCTGCGGGGGCTGTCCCGCGAAGCGATGCGCTCCTACGCCAGATACTGGCTGGAGGCATTCCGGCTGCAGACGATTCCGCTGGAGCGGATCTTGTCCGGCATGCACATCGAGGGCCCGGGAGAAAGGGCCGCCTTCGGCCACATGAAGCTGGGCCGCGGGGTGATCTTCGCGCTGCCGCACATGGGCAACGTCGAACAGGCCGCCGCCTGGATCAACCTGCGCGGCGCCGAGGGGATCACCGCGGTGGCCGAGCGGCTCAAGCCGGAATCGGTCTATCAGGCGTTCGTGAAGTACCGCGAGGCTCTCGGCCTGGAGATGCTTCCGCTGACTGGAGGGGTTGGCTCGTTCGGCATCCTGGCGCGGCGGTTGCGGGCTGGGCGGCTGGTGTGCATGGTGGTGGACCGGGACCTGACGGGGACCGGCATCGAGGTCGGCTTCTTCGGGGAGAAGGCGACGTTCCCGGCGGCCGCCGCCGTGCTGGCGGTGCACACTGGCGCGGCGCTGATGCCGGCCGCCACCTGGTTCGAGGGGGACAGCGGCTGGGGCGCCTGCATCTACGACGAGATCCCGGTGCCCGAGACGGGGGATCGCAAGGAAAAGATCCAGGTGATGACCCAGCAGCTGGCGAATGTCTTCGAGCAGGCGATCCGGGAGCACCCGCAGGACTGGCACGTGCTGCAGCGGGTCTTTGCCGCGGACCTGGATCCGTGATGAGAACCGGCGCCTTCCAGGTCGGCGACGCGGAGCGCGAGCTGGACTCGGGACATGACATTCCTCCTTCGTAGGGCGGACACGGGGTGCTGCTTAAAGGGATCTCTAATCAGCGTCCAGGGTCAGTTTGCGCCCTGCTTAAAGATGTGTCAAATTAAAGAGGTGTCTAATCAGAAGCTCCTGCCGGTCCTCGATCCGGTCGCGGATGCCTGCTGCCCGCCGCTTGCGTGCAAGCCTTTGTCGCCGGCCGGGGCGGATGGGATGGCGATGCTGTTCAAGGCGGTCGCGGACCCGGTTCGGCTGCGGCTGCTGTCGCTGATCGCCTGCCACCCGGGCGGCGAGTCGTGCGTGTGCGACCTCACCCCGGCGTTCGACATGACGGCGCCCTCGGTCAGCTATCACCTGAAGATCCTCCGCGAGGCCGGGCTGATCACCTCGGAGCGGCGTGGCACGTGGGTGTACTACCGGGTCATGCCTGAGGTGATGGCGCGGATGTCAGCGGTGCTGGCCCCGGCCGCCGTCTAGTCACGCCAGGGTGGCCTGGCGGGTCCAGGCCTGGGCGCCGGCCTGGACTGCGTCCCAGGGGGAGCCCAACGGCGGCGTGTAGGACAGGTCGAGGTCGCTGACCTCCTCTACCGTCAGGCCGCTGTAGATGGCGGCGGCGGCGATGTCGACGCGCTTGGCGATCTCGGCGTCCTTGTGGCCGAACAGCTGGAGGCCGAGGAGCCGGCCGGTGC
>Ga0302325_10032243_pt1 | contig 10763 bp, 8 predicted proteins | sample Palsa_T0_2_FD_201948 | JGI IMG/M metagenome (GOLD analysis project Ga0302325, IMG submission 201948) | Peat permafrost microbial communities from Stordalen Mire near Abisko, Sweden - Palsa_T0_2 | ecosystem: Environmental > Terrestrial > Soil > Palsa > Peat permafrost | place: Sweden: Abisko... | reverse complement strand
GCATCAAAACCGACCGTCGGAATTGAACTCGACACGCCTTGAATCGGCCTCATGAGTGTGAATGCGCCACTTCTTGCTCAATTTTGTTGGCGCGATCTGTTTCGCGCCCGCGCAACCACCACGACGACCACACTACCGCAAACAAACAACACGAGAAAAGGCCCGAACCACAATAAGTATGTTTCCGGATTGAGCGGCGGCTCCATCAGGATGACATCGCCGTAACGTGCGACGAGTTCCTGCTTGATCCGGTCGCTGGTTTCGCCGCCCGCAATCCGCACGCGAATGAAACGGCGCAGATCCGCCGCCAGCGGCGCATCGGACGTATCGAGCGATTGTCCCTGGCAAACGAGACAGCGCAATTCCTTCTGCAATTCGACGGCGCGCGCTTCAGGGCAGTTGAAGAATCCACGCCTCGTTGTGGCCATCGGGATCGATGCCGTTGCCGACGATGGTCTTGCCGCTGGCGGAGACGGAGGTGGCGCAGGTGAGCGTCCAGCCGGTAGTGGAAAGGCCGTTCTGCGCGGCGATAGCAGCGATGGTCTTGGGAACGCCTTTGTTGTTCCACATGATGGCCTGGTCGTCGACGCCCTGGGTTGTGCTTGCGGTGGCGCAGCCCACGATGATCGTTCCGTGCTCGTTGACCGCATTTGCGATCGTGTAGGGTAGACCCGCCGGCGCGCTGCGAGGTTGGATACCGCTCAGTGTTGTCCAGTAGAAGGCCGTTGTCTCGCCGTTGATACCGAGAGTGGTTGGCCGGCCGTAGCCCACCACCGTTTTTGAATCGCCGCTGATGCCGTTGGCGCTGCTTATGGTGTCAGACGGTGGAAAGCCCAATCCCGTCATGCCCCCATTCCAAATATACGCCTCGCTTTGTCCCTGGGTGGTCGTGCTGCTCGATCCGACAACATAGTCGCCGGTCGAATCCATGCCATTTGCGAAACTGTACCCGCTGGTAGAGCCTGACGGGATACCCAAAAAGCCGAGGAGTTGCGCTTTCTTCTCTCCTTTTACCCAGCGAAACGCTTCTTCGCCGTCGGAGCCCGCCAAAACCGCGCCGTTTTTATTTAGGCCAAAAACGGTTGAACCAATACGGCCATCATTTAACTGTTCCATTCCCGTCGCTTCGCTCCAGCGGAATGCAATTTCAGGGATTTCCCCCGATCCGCTACCTGATGCATTGCCGCCAACCACCAAACCATTTCCGCTAATGCTTTCCGCTGCACTCTGGTTGGTTCGCTTGACAAAACCAAGCGCCACAGCTCCTCCGGATTGCGTCCAAAGAAATGCTTCGCTCATTTCGCTAGCGTAATTGCTGGTGCCCGCGACTACGGTTCCGTCCGCATTGACGTAAGGATTGGTACTGCTGGGATAGGATGCGTTCAGGAAGCCAAGTCCAGTGAATGAGGCAGTCCCTGCTTCAGCGGCGTCTACCAGGTTAAGAGAAGCCAGAATCGCGAATCCCACCGATACGATTCGTGCGGTTGGTCCAAAAAAGACCGTCATCGTAGCCTCCAGGGTACCCATCTATCTTATTCTACTTGGACAAGGCCTGAACTCTAAATCAAACTATGATACTTGGCAAACTGCTATTCGATCCACTGACAATTTTCGCTTATTTTTCAAGTTGATAACGGAGAAACGAGCACCGAATGCGACAGCAGGCCATCGCAAATCCTTCACCTTTCTGCTTAGAAGAATTGTTTCCAATTATCGTGGCGTGGAAAGTCGAATCTTGGCAATATTTCTAAGGGGCGCGCGGGCACTAAGCCGAGCTTGACGGCAGTACTCTCATCGCTGTCCGATATTGTTGGATGGCGCGACATAGAGTCATTCGAGCCACGCGGATCATTCGTTCAACTACCGGGGGCAATGATGAATATCATTAGAGGAATACTGATTGCGCTGTTGCTGTGCGCGGTGCCGGCTTCTGCCCAGTCCATCGTCGGATTGTCATCTGTTTCGGCGAAGTCGGCTACATCATGCGCGACGAGCAACACAATCCGGTGCTCCATCCTCAGCGGCACGGCAAACACGTATGTTTCAGCAGCAGGGTATTACAATGCTGGGGACGGCGGAGGCGGGCAATTCGTGCAAGCCGCGTGCTCGACTGTATCGCCAGCACCAACATTGACTGCCAGTGCCGGTCCAAGTTCGACGATCCTGACCGTTTCGTCCACAGCCGGTATCAAGCCGGGAATGGGTATCAACTCCAGCGTTTCCGGGTTCCTCGTCAACGAAGCTGTGGCATCCGTGAACAGCGGCACTTCCATCACGCTGACGCAAGCCCCAAGCGGTTCTGCCTCTTCGGCCACCCTATACCTAGCGGGCGATGGCGGCAGCGTCATCATGGACGGCGAACTCTCTGCAACGCCCACATGCTTTCAGCGTATCGGTCAGGCGAGCAATATCCTTCAATGGGGCGCGGTGGCGGACGCACCGTTCAACAATGCATCGAGTGGAACCGACAACGATCCCTTCATCAGCGCAGCATTGAGTTATCTCGAAAATCAGGGCGGCGGGACCATCTATTTCCCGTCCGGCAACGGCAAGGCATATGGCACGCAGGGCCGTTACAATCTTTCCAGCTATTCCGGTATCAACATTGCCTGTACTGGCTCCGGTGTAACGATGATCGAAGCACTGGGCACGAGTACATTGCCGCTCTTCATATTTGGATATCCAACTTCGATCACCACGCCGCTAAGTCAAAGCATCATTGGAGGCGGAATCCAAGGCTGCAGCATCAACGCAAACGGGATCACAAATTTTGGCGTAGAAGTCACCGGTTTGCAAAGTGGTACCTTCCGCGACCTCGCCATTGAGAATGCGCTTCAGACTAACCTCGACATTGAGGATGGAACCGGCGGCTACGCACAAGGCGCGACGTTGAACAACAGCTTCGACGGGCTCTTCATCGACTCTTCGTTTCACACAAACTGGAGCAACATGAAGGCAATTCCAACCTACACAGCCCTCGGTATCGATATCAACGACAATACCGCGACCCTTGGCTGTTATGTACCGCAGGCTTGTAACTACGACGCTTATTTCAGCATTGGAGCAAGTTCGTCGAGCGGCTCGACGATATATTTTCCCGTTGGCGTGAGCATTACAACTGCTATCGGGGCGGTTGTTGTGGACACCACAACTTCCGGCAACATTCCGACTGGAGCCTACGTCACCGGGTGCAGCCCTTCCTGCAAAACGGCGGCGTCCATCACTATGTCTTCCCCTGTTTCGGTCGCGAGCAACGACAATCTGCAATTCCAGACCGGCCACAACTACGCGGTGCGCCAGACGGATATCCAGAATTGCAAAATCACGGCCAGCCAGAAATCTGCTGCCATCCGCGTGGGCTACGGCAACGGCGACGTCTTCGGCTGCGTCATAGCTCAGCAGACAAAGGGTGTCGTAAGCGCGGTGACAGCAACAGGTGCCGTCATATCCGGCAGCCCAACACTTACATTTTCCGCGGGCGTCCTGAACAACTTGGCCCTTGGATCGGCGGTTAGTGATTCAATGGGTTACATTCAACCGAACACCTTTATCACCGGATGCAGCGGTACCCCCTGCGCGAGCGGAACATCGGCCACCATGAGCTTGAATGCCATGGGCGGGACCATCTCTTCGATGGACACGATCACCTTTGATGCGACGAACACTACCGTCTTCGGCAATCCGGTGACTAGTAGTCAACAACTCGCTCTGAGCGACGTGCCGGCGAACCTCTGGATCGGAGATGCTGTAAAGGATTTGGACTACAATACAATGCCGGCCGGTGAATACGTACTTGCTTGCAATGTGTACCCATGCAGCGCGGCGACGTCGGTGACATTGGCGATACCGATGCAGGGCATGTCGCATACCAACGACCGAATCCAATTTTCGACCAGTCACTACTCTGTCGAGCTGCAAGGCGCACCGATCGGCTTGGGAACTGGCCTAGGAGGCAACGGGCCTGCCTGGCACGAATTCTTTTATGGCACCCAGACGGGGCCGGGGACTGTTCGTTGCGAGAACCTGTTTCGCTTGCCCATGAGTGCGGCCTTTCCGAATTCGGGCATCTGCGAGAACGACGTTTTCGTCGTTCAGAATTCCGATGACGGGGGATTCGGCACGATCGCTGTTGACCCCGGTGCGTATATGCTCATGTGCCACGACACGGGAGACTGCATCGGCGACGTACATGTCGGCGAGCTGTATTTGGCAGGGGCGCCCAATTACGATTCGCAGTGGCATAGCTTCTCGGAGGCATTGCGCTCGCAGTTCTTCGCGGGCACCGACCTTCCAGGCATCACCGCCGTCGGCGATACCGCAAATCCGGCGTTGGGCCTGTGGGATTCGGCCGCGATCAACAATACGACCATCGGCGTGAATGCTAATAGTGGAGACATGGACGTTACGACGGGGGTCGCCCAGGCGTCGGGCGTGGCTCTCAAGGTCGCGGGTATCGCAGAATGTGCAAGCGACTATTCTATGACGCTGCAATATCTGCAATGTGCATCGACTTCTCAGGGCGGCAACGTACTTGTCACAGTAAGTTCGACGGCCAGTCTTAAGAAATTGCAGACAGTTACCATCACGGGCGTGAATGGAGTCGCCTTCGGGAATGGCACGTCTGCAATCTGCAATGCCGACGTATCGGACCAAATTAAGATTCTCGATTCAACACACTTTTATCTAGCCGATACGCCGTGGTTCAGTTCATCGACCGCATACAGCGCCTGTACGAACCCAGGAAATATAGACGCGTACTCTTCTGGAGGGATCGTCTGGAGCGGAAACATGACGGTCCAACTGGTTGCAGCAACCGCCGACAACAGCGGACTTGTGCAGTATTCTTTGAACAGCACGGCCCCAATGACGACTGCCAGTGTCTGCACCGCGAATGGCATTACCGGCACGTATACGAGCGCCAATGTTGAAGAGGAGCCAGTTTTCTCGATCGACAACGGCACGACTCTTACACTGAATGCCGCAACGACGGCCGAGACTGGGACATCGGGTGGGTTCATCGCCTGCAGACCGCTCGCCGCGCCGCAAAATCTTGTCGCAAATCAAGGCGTGGCGGGTTCGAACTATGGCAACGAGGCGACGGTCACCGGCGTCTCGACAACCTCGACAATGTCCACACCAAGTCTCGTTGAGCTACAATTCCCTTCGGGCAAAGCCGGCCCGCTGAAGACAGGCCAGTGGATATCAGTGTCCGGTTCGACCGGTCCCGGTGTTAACGGCTTGCATCCCATAACTGATATCGACTCGAGCGATGTCACATTGGCCGATCTTCCATACGTTTCGGGTGCAACATATGGCAGCGGTTTGACCGTCAATTGGCTCGATCCCGTGATTACGGTTGGTTGCTCGGGACAGACGGCGCGTGTTGCACCGCCCACTCTATTCAATCTCGACACATGGGGGATTTATTGCAGCGCGACGAACAACACCTTCGATTTGATTCGAAACGATGGGGTTGTTCTTACATTCCCGGGCTACGCTGGGAATGTGATCGCGACCACAACCTCGACGCCGGCACAGGGCGATTTGGCGTATTACAACGGAACGAATTGGGTTGACCTCGGAGCGGGATCGAGTGGGCAATACCTTCAAACCGAAGGAGGCAGCGCGAACCCGATCTGGGCTTCTACCAAACAAGCCTTAACGATGAGCACGAACCAGACACAAGCAACCGGAACGACATCTTCTTATCCGCTGAGCGGATGGGTCGATTCGTCGTCGCTCGGCGCGACGAGCGTCAATCAGATATTTCCATTCGCCGGCACTTTTAAGAATCTTAATGTTCAGGTCGCAACCGCGCCCGGTGGTAGCGATTCTATAGAAGTTAAGCTGCTCGTCGGCGGAACGGTCACTCCAGTACATTGCACGATTTCAGGCAGTGCGACCATGTGCGCCGACACCGCCCACACCGCGGCTGTTGGGGCTGCGGGAACGGCGACTTACAGCATAATACAGAGCGGCGGCTCGCTCGCATCAAAACCGACCGTCGGAATAGAACTCGACACGCCGTGAATCGGCCTCATGATTGCGAATGCGCCGCTTCTTGCTCAATTTTGGTGGCGCGATCTGTTTCGCGCCCGCGCAACGACCACGGCCACCACGCTACCGCAAAGGATCAAGACGAGAAAAGGCCCGAACCACAACAAGTATGTTTGCGGATCGAGCGGCGGCTCCATCAGGATGACATCGCCGTAGCGTGCGACGAGTTCCTGCTTGATCTGGTCGTCCGTTTCGCCGTGCGCGATCCGCACGCGAATGAAATGGCGCAGATCTGCCGCCAGCGGCGCATCGGACGTATCGAGCGATTGTCCCTGGCAAACGAGACAGCGCAATTCCTTTTGCAGCTCGACCGCCCGCGCCTCGAGCTTCGGATCGGCGAGCGCATCGGGGCGCGTTTGCGCGAGCGACGCCTGCGCGAAAAGAACAAGAAACGCAGCCAGGATCGCCGGGCGCATCATTCCGCCGGCGCCGCGCGCAGTGCATTGGGCCTCAACCGCCCCCACAGGCTGGCAAGTCCGCCGAGCGCCATGATCGCGCCGCCGAACCAGATGAACGGCGCGAGCGGATTGAAATAGGCGCGCACGGTCCAGCGGCCGCCGCCGCGATCGTCGCCCAGCGCGACATAGAGATCGGAGAAACCGTTGGTGCGGATCGACGTGTCGGTGATCGCCTGGCCTTCCGCCGGATAGGAGCGCTTCTCCGGCGTGATGGTGGCGATCTGCCGGCCGTTGCGCATCACGTCGAGCGTGGCGCGGTCGGCGAAATAGTTGGGGCCTTCGCGGGGCGCGACGCCGTCGAAACGCAATTGGTAGGCCGCCACCTGCAGCGATTGTCCGGGTGCGAGCACGTCCAGCGCTTCGCTCCGCCACAATGTCGTGCCCGCGATGCCCAGCAGCGTAACGCCGAGACCCGCATGCGCAAGAACGGACGCGAATGACTGCACGCCGATTGCGCGCGATTTCCAGCGCTCGCGGAAATCGACAACGCTCGCACCGATCAGCCAGCCCGCCAGTGCGAAGGCGCCTGCGGCCGCGACGGCGTGTGGTGCCTGAATCGCGAAGATGACGATGGCTGCCAGAAGCGCGAGGCCTGCGCCCGGCGCCAGCAATTTGAGCGAACCGAGGAGATCGCCCTTGCGCCAGGCAAGCCGCGGCCCGAACGGAACGAGCAGCAGAAGCGCGATGAAGATCGGCGCGAACGTGACGGCGAAATAGGGCGGCCCCACGGAAATGCGCGTGCCCGTCAGCGCATCGAGCAGCAGCGGATAGAGCGTGCCGAGAAACACGGTCGCCGCGGCAGCCGTGAGAAACACATTGTTGAGCAGCAGCAGCGTTTCGCGACTCGCGGGCTCGAACGACGTACCCTCCTCGATGCCCGGCGCGCGCCAGGCGAACAGCGCCAGTGCGCCGCCGATCGCAAGGCCCAGCAGCACGAGAATATATTCGCCGCGCTCGGGATCGTTGGCAAAGCTGTGCACCGAAGCGAGCACGCCGGAGCGCACGAGGAAAGTCCCGACCAGGCTCAACGAAAACGCAGCGATCGCCAGCAGCAATGTCCAGCTGCGGAATGCGCCCGTGCGCTCCGTCGCCAAGGTCGAATGAATCAACGCCGTCGCAACGAGCCACGGCATCAGGGCCGCGTTCTCCACCGGATCCCAGAACCAGAAGCCGCCCCAGCCCAGCACGTAATAGGCCCACCAGCTGCCGAGCGTGATGCCGAGCGTGAGCGCGATCCACGCCACCAGCATGAAAGGCCGCGCGGCGCGCGCCCAATGCGAGCCCGTCTCCTGCGTGATGAGGGCTGCCGCCGCATAGGCAAACGTGGCCGACAACCCGACATAGCCCAGATAGAGCATCGGCGGATGCATCGCGAGACCGGGATCCTGCAGCAGCGGATTGAGGCCTGCGCCCTGGAACGGCATGGGGTCGAGACGCCGGAATGGATCCGACGTGAACAGAATAAAGAGAACGAACGCCGCCGCGAGCAGCCCTTCCACGCCGAGCGCGGCCGAGGTGAGCCGCGCGCCGCCGCGCACGGCAATCGCCATCAGCGCGGAATAGATCGCGAGCACGAGCACCCACAACAGCATCGAGCCTTCGTGGTTTCCCCACACGCCGGAGATTTTGTAGATGAGCGGTTTCAAGGTGTGCGAATTCTCGGCCACCGTCAGGATGCTGAAATCCGACGTGACGAAGCCGAAAGTCAACGCGCCGAACGCCAGCGCAATGAACGCGAAGAAGCCGAACGCGGACATGCGCGCGACCTGACGCGACAGATCGAGCGCCGCACCGGTATCGGCGCGCGCGCCCCACAGTCCCGCGCCTGCCTGGACGAGCGCGAGCGCCAGCGCGAGGCACAGCGCCAGTTGACCGATTTCTCCCGTCACTTTGTGCCTTCGCCTTCTTTCCAACGGCCGGAGCGCTTCAACGCATCGACGACCTCGGGAGGCATATAGCGTTCGTCGTGCTTGGCAAGCACTTCGCTCGCATCGAACACACCATCGGGGCCCAGCGCACCAAGCGCGACCACGCCCTGGCCTTCGCGGAACAGGTCGGGCAGCACGCCGCGAAACAAGACCGGCACGCTGGCGCGCCCGTCCGTCACGATGAACCGCACATCGGCCGAGGGCCCGCGCACGACGCTGCCCTTCGCCACCAATCCTCCGATGCGGAACGCAACGCCGTCCGCCACATGCTTCGCCGCGAGATCGCTGGGACTGTAAAAGTAGAGGACATTGTCCTTGAGCGCTCCCAGCACGAGCGCAGCTCCGCCGGCACCGGCAACGACAAGTGCCAGCGCAAAGGCAAGCCGCCGGCGCTTCCTGGGAGTCATGGGTCCAGCCTGGATTCGAACGACGCGGACTATAGGGGCGCTGCGACCCCACGCCAACGCAGGCAACGACCGATCCGCCCCTGTTCCGCCCAAATCCGCAGTCATGGTTGCCAGTCTGTTGAAAGGGGCCGTTCATGACCGTACTTCGCGTGGCGCTTGCACTAGCCGTTTCGCTTTTGGTAACCGCCTGTCTGCCCGTCACCAGTTCGAGCCCCGTCGGCACGACGGTCGGCTTCGCGGCCGACCCTGCGCTCTCCGGCCTGTGGCGCGGGCAAGTGCATCAGCCGGAAGGCTGGGTCTACATGACTTTCTTTCCCCAGACCGACGGTACCACGACGGCCCTGCTGATCTCGCCGCCGGACCCGTCCCGCAAGGACGATTCCGCGCAAGGCGACTGGAGCGCCTATTCGCTGCAGACCGCGACGTTGGGTCCCTATCGCTACATGAACGCGAAGGAACTCAGCAACAACGGCAAGGCGCCCGACGAGGCGCAGGCAGGCAAGACGTTTCCGCTCCTCTATCGCGTCAACAGCGACGGCGCGTTGGTGATCTATCTGCTCGACGAAAAGGCGGCGGCTGTCGCGATCAAGTCCGGCGCGATCGCGGGCACCATCGGTCAGGGCCAATTCGGCGACATCACGCTCACCGCAGAACCTGCCGCGCTCGACGCATTCATGGCGACACCAGCCGGCCGCGCGCTGTTCGTGAAGCCGCTGATACTTTTGAAGAAGATGAAGTGAAATCTTTCACGCGGAGATGCTGGGGGACGCGGAGGATGTTGAACTTAATCACAAAGCTTCTCCATGGCCGGGCGTGACCCCGCCACCCAGCGGGCGAGCGTCTGCGGGCCCAATAAACTTCTCCTATCGAATTGGAATCGTGCTGTTAGCGCGACGTTATTCGCCGCGCAGACGCGCGGCGGCTGGATGGCCGCCTCGAGGGCGGCCATGGAGAATTAGAGAAAGCCCCGCGATAATCCTCACTGCATCGACCAGCCGTGGCTGACGACGAGCGATTGGCCGGTGAGTGCGTTGGAGCCGAAGGAGGCGAAGAGGAGCGCGGCGGCGGCGACATCCTGAACCGTCGTGAATTCGCCATCGACGGAGTCCTTCAGCATGATCTTCTTGATCACATCGTCTTCGGAAATTCCCAAGGCCTTCGCCTGCTCGGGAATCTGCTTGTCGACCAGCGGCGTGCGCACGAAGCCGGGGCAGATCACATTGGCGCGCACGCCATGCTTCGCGCCTTCTTTCGCGACGGCCTTGGCGAGCCCGATCAACCCGTGTTTCGCGGTGACATAAGGCGCCTTCAGAACCGACGCCTCTTTCGAATGCACCGAGCCCATATAGATGATGCTGCCGCCGCGGCCTTGCTTGTACATCTGCCTGAGCGCCGCGCGCGTGGTGAGGAACGCACCGTCCAGATGGATCGCCAGCATCAGCTTCCATTTCGAGAATTCGAATTCGTCGAGCGGCGCCACTATCTGGATGCCGGCATTGCTGACGAGGATATCGATGCCGCCGTACGCCGCGATGGCCTTCGCCATGCCAGCCTCGACTTCGGCTTCACTGGTCACATCCATCGCGACGCCGATGGCTTCGCCGCCTGTCTTTTCGATCTCCGCCGCCGCCGCGTTCGCGCCGTCGAGATTGAGATCGGCAATCACGACCTTGGCGCCTTCGCGCGCATAAGTGAGCGCAATCTCTTTGCCGATACCGCTGGCCGCGCCCGTGACGACGGCGATCTTGTCTTTCAGAAGCATTTCAGTGCGCGGCGCGGCGGAGGATCTGGTCGGCGAGGCCCGTGTCGTAAGTCACGCCCGCCTGCGTGAGCACGATGCGATGCGGCCAATCGGACCGCGCCACACCCTTGCGCTCCAGCGCATGCCAGACTTTCTCGTTATAAAGCCCGCT
>Ga0302325_10032242_pt1 | contig 10763 bp, 9 predicted proteins | sample Palsa_T0_2_FD_201948 | JGI IMG/M metagenome (GOLD analysis project Ga0302325, IMG submission 201948) | Peat permafrost microbial communities from Stordalen Mire near Abisko, Sweden - Palsa_T0_2 | ecosystem: Environmental > Terrestrial > Soil > Palsa > Peat permafrost | place: Sweden: Abisko... | reverse complement strand
AGGGCGAGACCCCGTTCACCGAGATCCTGGCCCGGGTCCGGGACGGGCGGTCGCTGGCCGGCATCCAGGGCTCGATGGCCAGGGAAACCGCGGACCGCACGGTCCGGATCAACTACGAGAACATCGCCACCCTGCCGGCGCCCGCCTACGACGTCTGGAACTGGCCCGCCTACTGGAACCCCGAGCCGGTAGTCCTGTACAGCCCGACCAGGGGCTGCTACTGGAACAAGTGCACGTTCTGCGACTACGGGCTCAACACCGACCGCCCCACCGCCCCGTCCAGGGAACGGTCAGTCGAGACCGTCCTGGCCGACCTGACCTCGATCGCCAGCTTCAGCAACGTCGTGTACTTCGCGGTGGACGCCATGTCGCCCAGATTCCTGCGCACGCTGGCCGGCGCCATGACCGAGGCCTGTCTGGGACTGAACTGGAGCGCCGAGATCCGTCTCGAGCGGACCTTCCCCAAGCGGGGCGTCGCGGCGCTGCTGGCCGCGTCGGGCTGCGTCTCGGCGTCCTTCGGCTACGAATCGGCCACCCAGCGGATCCTGGACCTCATCGACAAGGGGGTGCAGATCGACGGGGTCGCGACCCTGCTTGGCGAACTGGCCGACCAGGGCATCGGCGCCCAGCTGATGGGCTTCACCGGGTTCCCGTCGGAAACGGCGGCCGAGGCCAACGAGACCTTCGGGTACCTGAGCAGGCACGATGACCTGTGGTCGCTGGCCGGCATCGGCCGGTTCACGCTCACCCCCGGCTCCATCGTGGCCAAGCAGCCCGGCCGCTTCGGCATCGAGCTGCTGCCCGGCCCGGAGACCGACGACCTGCGCAGGTTCCTGCCGTGGCGCCATGCCAGCACCGGCATCGAGCACTGGCCCGCGGACACCGATGAGCGGATCAGCCCGCAGTCCAGGCAGGCGGTGCTGCGGGGGGTGAACGGCCGGCCCTTCGTCGGGGGCATCGACGCGGCTCACACCCTGCTGTACTTCCGTGCCAACGGCAGGCAGCTGGTGGCCGACCGGACTGGTCAGCCGCTGCTCGTGCTGGTCACCGAAGATCTCACCGAGGTTCCGTTCGCGAACCTGGCCGACTTCACCACGGCCGAGGACCTGGCCGAACGGCACCAGGAACTCCAGCGCCTCGGCGGCGCCACCCGCCAGCGGCTCGCGAGCTGGCTGAACGAACCCGGAGCGGGCCGCCGCGGCCAGGCCTCGGCGCTGGTCCTCCCGTTCGGCGCCCCCATCGCCCTGCGGGCCGGCGCCGACTACGCACCGGACACCCCCTTCGGCATGGCGGTGCGGATGCTGGCCCATGCCTCAGGAGCGGCGTGAACAGCCCGGCCACCGCGGCCGAACCTGATCAGGAAGAAGAAGCAGATGGACACATCCCCCCGTCATGAGCACGACTTCGACGGGCTGGCCGCGCTCCGCGCGAGCGGCAACCCGGTCGACCTCTTGCCCGCGGATCAGCAGCGGGTGCTCGCCTCGCTGAACTCCGAAGAGGTCGCCATGCTCAACTCGCTCCGGGACCGGCTGCTGGCAGCCGACGACGCGGAGGTAGCGGGTCAGGGCCTTAATGTCTTCCTCTAGGACCGGTGCGCGCCGGAGGGGCGAGCATGCCGGCGGCGGCTGAGCCCGCCAGGACTGACCACTGCCAGGCGTGCCGGGCGGCGGTCAGCCAGCAGGCCCGCTTCTGCCCGATGTGCGGCGCTGCCATGGGCGGCGCTGCCGTCGGGATGCGCAAGGGCATCGTCATCTTGTTCGCCGATCTCGTCGGGTCGACCGCCCTGGGTGAGCAGCTGGACCCCGAGCTGCTCCAGGCCATCCTCGGCCGGTACTTCGCCGCCTGCTCAGCGTGCGTCCTTGAGCATGGCGGGCTGGTCGAGAAGTTCATCGGCGACGCGATCATGGCGGTGTTCGGCGTCCCCCTCGCGCACGAGGACGACGCGCTGCGTGCCATGCGCGCCGCGCTCGGCCTGCTAGCCGCGGTGGCCGGGCTGAACGACGATCTGGACGCCGGGCACGGCGTCCGGCTGGACGTGCGAATCGGCATCTGCGCCGGCGAGGCCGCGGTCACCTGGTTCGGGAACGGGGACTTCCGGGTAATCGGCGACGCCGTCAACACCGCCAGCCGCCTTCAGTCGGCCGCGGCGCCCGGCCGGGTGCTGGTCTGTGACCGCGCCGCTCAGCAGGCGCGCCGCCGCGCTCAGCTGGAACCAGCCGGGCCGATCCTGGTCAAAGGCAAGACGGCCCCGGTTCCCGCCTGGCACCTGATATCGGCGGGAGAACCCGGCGATATCGACGCCGGGACCGCGCCGGCCCCCTTCGTCGGGCGCCGGTCCGAGCTCGCCGTCCTGCTAAGGAGCTATCAGCACACCGCCCGGCACCGGCACTGCTCCCTGGTCACCGTCCTCGGCGTGCCGGGAATCGGGAAATCCCGGCTGGTCGCGGAATTCCTCGACCAGATCGGGAACGACCGGCCGCTCGCCGTCTCAGGACACTGCCGCGCGTACGGCCGGGGGGCGACGTTCCGGCCGGTCGTAGAGATACTGAGCTCCTTCGCCTGCGGACAGGTAACGGCCCGGCACGCGCTCGCCGCCGTCCCGCATGGCGAGCGGGCCTGGCAGTGCCTCGACGCCCTGGACCGTACCGCAGACGCGGTTGACATCGACGAGATCAGCTGGGCGGTGGGCACCCTGCTCGCCGCCGTCGCGCAGCGGTCTCCGCTGGTCGTCATCTGGGATGACCTGCAATGGGCCGAACCGACGCTGCTTGACCTCATCGAGAAGAGCGCCTGCTGGCTCGGCGACGCGACCGCGCTGATAATTTGCCTGGCGCGACCGGAGTTCGGCGACCAGCGGCCGTCGTGGGGCCAGGACTGGGCCTCGGCCGTGACCCTGGAACTCGACCCGCTTTCCGGCCAGGAGACGGCCGACCTGGTCGGCGCGCTGTCGGCAGGCGGCGAGGTGACGGCGCAGGAGCAGACCGACGCCTGGATCCGGGTGGCCCGCGCAGCGGAGGGCAATCCGCTGTTCGCGGAGCTGATGCTGGACATCGGCAGCGACGAGCACGGCCAGGAGATCCCGCCGAGCATAACCGCACTGCTGAGCGCGCGCCTTGACCAGCTTTCCGCGGACGAGCGCGCCCTGGTGGAGCGCTGCGCCACCATCGGGCGGTACTTCACCTGGGAACAGATCGGCGTGCTGCTCGACGCCGCCAACCCGGTCAGCGCCGGGCTGAGCGAGCCGATGCAGCGGCTGATCAGGCGGCGGTTCCTGCAGCGGGAGTCGGCCAGCGGCACCTACAGCTTCACCCACGCGATGATCAGGGACACCGCGTACGCGATGACGCCTAAGTCGCGCCGGGAGAACTGGCACCTGCGGATCGCCGACTGGCTGGTCCGCCGCGACGGGCCGGCCGGAGCCGGCCAGGGAAGCGACATACTCGCCTATCACCTGGAGGCGGCGTCGCTCATCCGGCGCAACCTCGCGCCTGCCCAGGCCGGCACGGCTGAGCTGGCGGCCCGGGCCGCGCGGGCGGTCATCGGCCAGGGGGCCCTCGCCCTGGGCCGCCGCGACCTGCCGGCCGCGGCGAACCTGCTCGAGCGCGGCCGCGAGCTGCTGCCGGCCGGCGCGCCTGAGCACGGTGCGCTGGCGCTGCGGATCTCCGACTGCTGGCTCGGCCTGGGCGAGCCGGACCGGGCTCTTTCCGCCCTCGACGAGGCGGCCAGGCTGGCCGCACCGGGGCCGGCCGGGGCCGCACCGGGGCCGGCCGGGGCCGCACCGGGGCCGGCCGGGGCCGGACTGGCCGGGGCCGGACTGGGGCTGGCCGGGGCCGGACTGGAGATCCAGCGGGAGCTGGTGAGCCTGCGCTGCGGCCGGTCCGCGCCGGACCTGGCGGCGGCGGCCGCCGCCCGGCTGGCCGGGTCGCTGGGCACCGCCTCCGGGCACGAGCTGGCCCGATGCCGCCTGGCGTATCTCGAGGCGCTGCTGCACGTGGGCGCCGAACGGCTGGCCGCGGCCGAACAGGCGCTGGCGGCGGCGCTGCCGCAAGCTCGCGCCATCGATGACGGTTACGAGGAAGAGCGGCTGCTTTCCGGCCTGTGCGAGCTGGCGCTGTGGAGCCGCACGCCGGCCGCCGCCGGGCTGGCCAGATGCGAGGAGATGACCGCCCGGTTCGGGGCCAGCCGGCCGCTGCTCGTCCCCACCTTGCTGACCAAGGCCGGCCTGCTCGCCCTGGCCGGGCAGGGCGAGCAGGCCGACGCGATCCTGGAGGTCGCGCTGGCCGACATCGAGGAAATGCGGCTCAAGCTCTCCGCCGCGATCGCGACCCAGGTGTCCGGGCTGGTCAGGTTCCTCGCCGGGCGGTTCGCGGCGGCGGAGGCGGACTTCAGCCGGGGGGCGGACGAACTCCTGGCGGCCGGGCAGGCCAGGGGCGCCTGCACGCTATCGGCCTACGCGGCCCGGTCGATCTTCGAACAGGGAAGGGCCGACGCGGCCGGGGCTCTGGTCAGCGGCATTCCCGCCGAGGCGGTGGCCGGCGACCTGCGGACCAGCCTGGTTACCGGAACGCTGCGGGCCCGGATCGCCTCGGTGTCAGGCCAGCATGAGCGGGCGGTGCGGGTGGCGCAGGAGACGGCCGGCCTGGCCAGCCAGACCGACGATCTGTGGCTGCGCGGCGATGTGCTGTGGGACCAGGCCCGGGTGCTGGCCGCGGCCGGCCTGCTGGCCGCCGCGGTAACGGCGGGGGCCGCGGCCCGCGATCAGTACCGTGCCAAGGAAGCGCACCTGCTGTCCGGGCGGGTCGAACGCTGGCTGGCGGACCTCGGACTGGACCGGCCATGACGGACCAGCCATGACGGACCAGCCCTGGCGGCGTGACCGCCCTCCGGTATTCCCCGGCGTTCCGGCCTGGGGAGCGCTCACCGCCGGCTCACCGCCGGAGCCCTTCTCGCTGATCCCGCAGCCGCACGTCACCCCGGACTGGGTCTGGGGCGGCTCGGACGGGTCAGGCGCGCGGGTGTGCGTCCTGGACAGCGGGGTCGACCAGAGCCACCCGCGGGTCGGTACGGTGACCACGTCGGTGGCGGTGCGGACCGGAACCGACGGCCAGCTGGACATCGCCGAGTGCGCAGGCACCGACCAGGCCGGGCACGGCACGGCCTGCGCGGGCATCATCCGCTCGGTTGCCCCGGGCGTCGACCTCAGCTCGGTACGGGTGCTGACGGACGGTAAGTTCGGCAGCGGGGCGGCCCTGATGGCGGGCCTAAGCTGGGCCATCGACCAAGGCTATGACGTTATCAACCTGAGCCTGGCGACCACCCGGCCCGAATTCTGCGCCACCTTGCACGAGCTCGCCGACCGCGCCTATTTCCGCCGCTGCATCCTGGTCGCCTCGGCTAATAACATGCCGGTTCTCAGCTATCCATGGGCCTTTTCTTCTGTAGTGTCCGTCGCCTCGCATAACGAATCCGACCCAATGGCTTACTACTACAATCCATCGCCGCCGGTCGACTTCTATGCGATGGGGGTTGGCGTCAAGGTACCGGTGCCCGGCGCCGGCGAGATGCGCTTGACCGGAAATAGCTTTGCCGCCCCGCATATGACCGGCATAATCGCGCGGGTTCTCGCCAAGCATCCGTACCTGACCCCCTTCCAGCTGAAGACCTTGCTCTACCTGAACGCGCGCAACGTAGTCGAGCTGAATAGGAGATCCGGGTGACAGAAATAACCCCTGCGGGTTGCGAACCGCGGCCGAGGCAGAACCTGACCGAGCGCCAGCTGCTGCAGTCCGTCGTGGAAGTCGCGCTGCGCGTTTTCGGCGCGGCGGCCTCGTCTGTCTTCCTCATCGACCCCGAAACCGGGGAGCTGGTCTTCGAGACGGTCGCGGGCGCCGGCAGCTCGACCCTGCCGGGAACCCGCTTCCCGCCGGGCACCGGCATCGCGGGGCTGGTAGCGGCCTCCGGTGAGCCGCTGCTCGCCGAGAACGTGGCCGAGGTGCCGCAGTTCGCCCGGGCGATGGCGATCGGCACCGGATACCTGCCCCGCAGCATCATGGCGGCGCCGCTGATCCTGCAGGGCGAGTGCATCGGCGTGATGGAGATCCTTGACCATACCCCTGACCCGGCCAGGGATGGCATGCAGGACGTCGAGCTGCTCGCCTTGCTCGCCGCGCACGCCGCGCTGTCGGTGGAACTGCTGATCCGGCTGGACTGGCTCGGCGGCCATCGGGTCCCTGCCGACTCGAAGGCAACTTCCCAGATCGCATTGCTGCAGCGCATCGGGGTGCGCTTGCCCGCCGCGAGTGAACCGCTGACCACAAACGTGCTCAGGCTGCTGGTCACCGCGGATCAGCTCCTCGGCACGTCCTGACCATCACGCAGAAGGAGAGGCTGGCACCATGCACGACACCCAGACGGCCGCGACCGGACCGCCGGCCCCGGCGGCCCCGTCGCCCATCCGCAATCCCGTCGTACGCCGGGTCATCATCTCGGACCTGATCTCCCGGCTGGGCAGCCGGATGAGCTACCTGGCGCTGCCCTGGTTCGTACTCATCACCAGCCACTCGATCACCCGGATGGGCCTCGTCTTCGGGGTGGAGCTGCTGCCCGTCGCCGTGCTCGGCATTCCGTCCGCGAGCGTCATCGAGCGGCTCGGGATCCGTCGCACGGTGGTCATCGGCGACGCGGCGCAGGCCATCCTCATCGCCCTGGTCCCCGGCCTGTACCTGCTGAAGGTGCTGTCGTTCTGGGCCATCCTGGTGATCGTGGCCGCGGTCGGGTCGGTAGCCGCGCCGTACACCGCCGCGCAGCGGCTCCTGCTTCCCGAAGCCCTCGGGGACGACGAGGTGGCGGTGACGACGGGGAACGCGCTGATAGAGGCGTCGACCTGGGGCACCCAGCTGGCTGGTCCGGCCATCGCCGGCTTGCTCATCGCGGTCATCGGCGCCATGAACGTGCTGTGGATCGACGCGGGGACCTTCGTGATCTCGGCCGTGGTCCTGTACGGCCTGCCGCGGCCGGCCGCGGACCTGTCCGGCGCCGCCGCCAGCCCCGGCCTGCTGGCCGGGGCCAGGTACGCGCTGCGCGATTCGGCCCTGGCCCGGTTGATCGTCGCGGCTACCGGCTACGGGATCTTCATCCCGTTCGTGCTGATCGCGCTGCCCGTCACCGCCGACATCCGGTTCGGCGCGAACCCCAAAGTGGCAGGCTGGCTGCTGGCCGCGTGGGGTGGCGGCGCACTGGCCGGAACCTTCGTGGTGATGCCCGCAGTCCAGCGGATACCGCCGCTGCGGCTCGGCGCGCTGGCCGGCATCGGCATGGCGGTGCCGCTATGGTTCCTGCCCATCCGCCAGCCGGTCCTGTCCATCGCCGCCATCATGCTGATCAGCGGCCTGTTCATACCCATGCTCAACGCACCCGCGTTCGCCTTGCTGACCACCAGGCCGCCCGCCGAGCTGCGGGCGCAGGTCATGACGTTCTTCGTGACCGCGAACCTGCTGGCCGGACCGGTCGCCTACGTGGCGGCAGGCCCGCTGTTCGCCCACTTCGGGCTGGCGCCGGTGCTGATCGGGGTGGCGATCGGGGTCACCTTGTGCGCGGGCTTGCTGTTTACCTTCCTGCGCCCGGCCGCGGCCGGCCAGGACGACGCGGGCCCGGTGATCAAGGAGCCGGCGTGATCAAGGAGCAGGCAGACGGGAGCGGCTGGCTTCTCGGGCCAGCCGCTCCCGCTGGGGTTTACGCGTTTCCCGCCGCGGTTTACGCGTTCAGCGCGTCGATGAACCGGCGCGCCTCGTCGTCCCGCATGCCGGTCTTGCGCTGGATCAGGCCGACGGCCTCGGCCGCCTGACCGCGGGAAGCCAGCTCGCGGACGCGGTCAGCGAGGGAAACACCGTGGCCTTCGGCATCACTCAGCGCCTCGACTATGGTCTTCTTGCCCTCCCGCGGCCCTTGGACCCGGAACTTCATGAAGAATCACTTCCTCCACCATTAATGAGCCTATCCGGGAAAAACTAAATACCGGTACCACTGCCAATTGGCGTGAACGGACGGCGGACCGCCCGTTCACGCCAATGGACAACAAGCCGTGCGCCTGGCTCAGAGGATAATGAAGACGTGCTGCCCCTCGACTTCGCCGCCGCCGGCCGCGTCCATCCGGGTCTTGATGGAATTGAGGGTAGCCACCTCGTCTTCCGACAGTCCGGCCAGGACACCACGCTGACCGTCCGAGAGGACGTCGATGGGGTGACCGGCCGCGCGCAGGGCAGCCACTGAATCGTACGACATAATACCTCCTAGAGTGTGGGCCCTGGCCGTTCGGCGTTTAGGTTATCGCCGTCAGCCCGGATTACTTTTAGTCTGCGATAGCGCGACTTGGCGGGCAATCCCCGAAGCTCATACATATAAGGGCAGGATTACGCTAGTTGCTTTTGCATTCCCTGCCGCCTGCGGCGCGTTGGCTATGGCCGCAGCCGGTAAGCGGGCCGGCCGCCGGCCGGGTCAGGCGCCAGGGCCGCGGGCCGGCTGATCTAGACTCCTGCCAGTCGGCAAACATGCCCGGGGACAGGAGGCTATGGTGCAGAAGGTCCTGATCGCGAACCGGGGCGAGATCGCGGTGCGCATCGTGCGGGCGTGCCGGGACGCCGGGTTGGGCAGCGTGGCCGTGTACGCCGAGCCCGACCTGGACGCGCTGCACGTGCGGATGGCCGACGAGGCGTACGCGCTGGGCGGGGCGACCAGCGCGGAGACCTACCTGGACATCGACAAGATCATCAAGGTGGCGATCGAGGCCGGCGCCGACGCGGTGCACCCCGGCTACGGCTTCCTGGCCGAGAACGCCGGCTTCGCCCGGGCCGTCATCGCGGCCGGCCTGACCTGGATCGGCCCGCCGCCGGAGGCGATCGAGGCGCTCGGCGACAAGGTCCGGGCCCGGCACATCGCCCGCGAGGCCGGCGCGCCGCTGACCCCGGGCACCACCGATCCGGTGAACGGTGCCGATGAGGTGCTGGCGTTCGCGCGCGAGTACGGCTTCCCGGTGGCGATCAAGGCGGCGTTCGGCGGCGGCGGCCGGGGCCTGAAGGTGGCCTGGAAGGAAGAGGAGGTCGCCGAGCGCTACGAGTCCGCCGTCCGGGAGGCCACCGCCGCGTTCGGCCGGGGCGAGTGCTTCGTCGAGCGGTACCTGGACCGGCCGCGGCACGTGGAAACGCAGTGCCTGGCCGACGCGCACGGCCACGTCGTCATCATCTCGACCCGGGACTGCTCACTGCAGCGCAGGCACCAGAAACTGGTGGAGGAAGCGCCGGCCCCGTTCCTGACCGACGAGCAGACCCAGGCCCTGTACCGGTCCTCCAAGGACATCCTGCGGCTGGCGGGCTACGTCGGCGCGGGCACCTGCGAGTTCCTGGTGGGGCAGGACGGCACGGTCAGCTTCCTCGAGGTCAACACCCGGCTGCAGGTCGAGCACCCGGTGAGCGAGGAGGTCACCGGCATCGACCTGGTCCGCGAGATGTTCCGCATCGCCGACGGCGAGCCGCTCGGCTACGACGACCCGCCCGCCCGCGGCCACTCGTTCGAGTTCCGGATCAACGCCGAGGACCCGGGCCGGAACTTCCTCCCGGCGGCGGGCACCATCACCAGCTTCCAGGCTCCGTCCGGCCCCGGCGTGCGGCTGGACTCCGGGTACGGCGCCGGGATGACCGTGCCGCAGGCCTTCGACTCCCTGATCGCCAAGCTGATCGTCACCGGCGCCAGCCGCGCCCAGGCGCTGCAGCGGTCGGCCCGGGCGCTGGTCGAGTTCGAGGTGGGCGGGATACCCACCGTGCTGCCCTTCCACCGGGCCGTGGTGACCGACCCGGCGTTCGCCGGCGAGCCGCTGACCGTGCACACCCGCTGGATCGAGACCGAGTTCAGCACCGAGATGCCGCCGCAGGACAGCGCCGAGGTAGCCGAGGCGGCGGAGCGGGAGACGCTCACCGTCGAGGTGGGCGGCAAGAGGCTCGAGGTGGTGGTGCCCGCCGCGCTGGGCCAGCCGCGCCGCAACGGTGCCGCCCCGGCGTCAACCGAACGGACCCGGGGTGGCAGCCGCGGGCGACGGGCTGCGCCTACGGCGGGCGGCGACACTTTGGTCAGCCCTATGCAGGGGACGATCATCAAGATCGTCGCCGAGGAAGGCCAGCACGTGTCGGCGGGCGACGTGGTCGTGGTGCTCGAGGCGATGAAGATGGAGCAGCCGCTGACCGCGCACAAGGACGGCACGGTCACCGGCCTGGACGTCGAGGTGGGCCAGACCGTCAGCGCGGGTGCGGCTATCTGCTCACTGCGGGACTGATCCCCGGTGGCCAGGCTCCCCGGCGACCCCGGCCCGGGCGGGAAGGCGCTCTACGCGATCGGCTTCCGGCTGCCGGCCCGCAACCGGGACTGGGTCAGGCACGAGCTCACCGACGCCGGCTGGCGGGGCCGGCTGACCATCAGGCACGTGATCGTGGTGCTGCCGTTCTGCGCCGCGCTCGCGCTGCTCCCCGGCCCGCCGTGGATCCGCATCATGGTGCCCTTGCTGTTCATGATCTGCAGCGTGGGCATCGTGGCGCTGTACGCCGACGACATCCGGGTCTCCCGGATGCGGCGGCACGGGCTGGAACCGCCTGACGACCCCAGCCTCGGCCGGCCGTCGCACTGACGCTAATTCGGGATATCGCCGGTGAACTCCATGAGCTTCCTGGCGGCTTCGGTGAGGCTGCCGGACAGCGACGGGTACACCGCGAACGTCCGGG